>Ga0209656_10001691_pt1 | contig 14449 bp, 13 predicted proteins | sample BogFormECP12_OM2_FD_188239 | JGI IMG/M metagenome (GOLD analysis project Ga0209656, IMG submission 188239) | Bog forest soil microbial communities from Calvert Island, British Columbia, Canada - ECP12_OM2 (SPAdes) (version 2) | ecosystem: Environmental > Aquatic > Freshwater > Wetlands > Bog ... | reverse complement strand
CGACAGCCATCTGGGGCGTGCCCGACGGCGACCGTCTGCTCGTGATCACCGACGACGGCTCCTGGAAGGTGCGGCGGATCCGCAACACCCCGGGGGTCACCCTCGCGAGATGCGGGGCGCTGGGCAGACCGAAGGGCGAACCCGTGGAAGCGGTGGCACGGGTGCTGCCGAAGTCGGAGACGAGAAGGGTGTACGAAGCGATCCTGAAGCGCTACTGGTGGCACGCCTGGTGGTTCTATGCGCACACGCTCGTTCGGGGCGGCATCGACAAGGTTCACGTCGGCCTTCAGATCCGGGCCGCCGGTGTAGGAACCCCGTCCGGTGCCGACACGTTGTGATGACATGGTGGTGCCGCTGTTCTGGATTTACGTCGTGGTCGAACTCGCGGCGGTTGTCGGGCTGGCCTCGACGATCGGCATCGGCTGGACCCTTCTGATTCTGCTGGCGACCTTCGTCGTCGGCCTGTCGGTGGCGGGCTCGCAGATCAAGCGCCAGGCGCGACGGCTGCGAGACGGCATGACCACGCCGCAGGGCGCGGTCAGCGACGGCGCGCTCGTCGCGCTGGGCGCCCTGCTGGTCGTCATTCCCGGCCTGGTGACATCGGTGCTGGGGCTGCTGTTTCTGCTGCCGCCGACCCGCGCCGCCGCCCGTCCGGTGGTGACCTTCCTGGCCGTTCGCGGCATCGGGCGCCGCGCACCGCTCATCACGGTGGCCGGCATGGGTGCCCCCGCCGGTTCGCCCGGCCGCGGCGACTACATCGACGGCGAGGTGATCGACGTTACCGACATCGAGCCGCCCGCCCTGCCGCACAAGCCCGACTAACTGCGGCCGGCGTTGCCAACGCTGCTGGTCAACGGGCGGATCTGCAGCCCGTCGCACCCCGACGCCACCGCAATGGTGGTGCGTGACGGTGTCGTGGCCTGGCTGGGCAGCGACGACGTCGGTCGGGCTCAGTTCCGCGGCGCCGAGATCTGCGACCTCGACGGTGGCTTCGTCGCGCCGGCGTTCGTCGACAGCCACGTTCACCTCACCGCCACCGGCCTCACCCTGGCAGGCCTCGACTTGGGGCAGGCCACCTCGTTGGCGCACTGTCTGCGACTCATCGGCGACTACGCCCGTGCACATCCCGACGGCCCGCTGTGGGGCCACGGCTGGGACGAGTCAAACTGGCCGGAGCCGGTCGCGCCGAGCACCGACGACCTTGACGGCGTGCTGGGCGACCGGCCCGCGTATCTGGCCCGGGTCGACGTGCACTCGGCAGCGGCGTCGACGGCGCTGCGCCGCGCGGACCCGGATCTGCCCGCGTGCGGCGGGTTCCACGCGCAGCGGCCGTTGACGGCGGACGCGCATCACCGGGTGCGGGCCGCCGCGCGTGCACTGTTGAGCGCCGAGCAGCGGGCACACGCGCGCGTTGCCGCGCTCGATGCGGCCGCCTGCAACGGCATCGTCGCCGTCCACGAATGCGCCGGGCCCGACATCGGCGGACTGGACGACTGGCTTGAAATCCGCGGGACGGTCCACGGGGTCGAGGTGGTCGGTTACTGGGGGCAGGCGGTGACGGGCGCCGACGAAGCTCGCAGGCTCGTCGATGCCACCGGCGCGCACGGCCTGGCCGGCGACCTGTTCGTCGACGGTGCGCTCGGGTCACACACCGCCTGGCTGCGCCGGCCGTACGCCGACGCCGCCCACTGCGGCAGCGCCTACCTCCGGGCCGACGCGATCGAAGCCCACGTCGGCGCCTGCACCGAGGCCGGCATCCCGGCCGGCTTTCACGTCATCGGCGACGCCGCGGTGACCGCCGTCGTCGACGCGTTCGCCGCCGTCGCGGACCGGTGCGGGGTCGCCGCGGTGGCGCGCTGCGGGCACCGGCTCGAGCACTTGGAAATGATCACCGCCGAGCAGGCCGACCGGCTGGGGAGGTGGGGCGTCATCGCCAGCGTGCAACCGAATTTCGATGCGCGGTGGGGCGGGGACGACGGCATGTACGCGCGCCGGCTGGGCCGTCAGCGAGCCCGGCTGCTGAACCCGCTGGCGCTGTTAGCATCGCAAGGCGTGCCCCTAGCGTTCGGCTCCGATGCGCCCGTGACGAGCATGGATCCGTGGGAAACCGTGCGGGCCGCGGCGCACCATCGCACCGCGGGTAGCGAACTGTCGGTTCGCGCGGCGTTCGCGGCGGCCACCCGCGGCGCGTGGCGCGCCGCGGGGGTCCGCGACGGCACCACCGGCAGCCTGGTTCCCGGCGCGGCCGCGTCCTACGCCGTGTGGGACGCCGGCCCGCTCCAGGTCGACGCCCCGGCGGGCGCGGTGCAGCGATGGTCCACTGACCCGCGCTCCCGGGTTCCCGCACTGCCGCGCCTGTCCGTGCACGACCCGCTGCCCGGCTGCCTTCAGACGGTGCACCGCGGCGAGGTCATCTATGGCTGACGTGACCCGGGTCGGCGGCGACGGGCGGGGACGGCACGCGGCAGATGACGACGATGATGGCCGACCCGCCGGCCGCCACGCCGCCCCCGACGAGGCCGACGACCCCACTGCCGCCATCCCGGTCCCCGCGCAGGAGAGCGGGCAGCAGCCGTCGCGCACCCAACCCGCGATTCCGGCCCGGGTGGGCCGGCTGGGGCGCGCGATCGTGGACCGGCTGCACCTCGTCGCGGGCGCGATCGGGGCCGGGCTGCTGCTGTGCGCCAGCTTCCCGCCGGTCGGCCTGTGGTATGCCGCGTTCGTCGCGTTCGCGCTGCTCGCCTGGATCTTCACGCGCGAATCCGTCAGGCCCGCCGGCGGTTTCGGATACGGCTTCCTGTTCGGGCTGGCGTTCTATCTGCCGCTGCTGCCGTGGACCGGCGAGTTGGTCGGGGTGGGTCCGTGGCTGGCATTGTCGGTGCTGTGCGCCGTGTTTCCCGGGTTGTTCGGCCTGCTCGCGGTCGCCGTGCGGCGCCAACACGGTTGGCCGGTCTGGTTCGCGGCGTTGTGGGTGCTCGTGGAGTGGCTGAAGTGCACCATTCCGTTCGGCGGGTTCCCCTGGGGCGTCGTGGCCTTCGGCCAGGCCGACGGTCCGCTGCTGGTCATGGCGAAGGTCGGTGGCGCGCCGCTGCTGTCGTTCGCGGTCGTGCTGGCCGGCTGCGGCTTCACCTCGCTGGGGCTTGAGATCTATGACTGGTGGCGCAAAGGTGCGCGACGCAGCCACGTGCCGCCGCGTGTGGTGCTGCCGGGGGTGTGCATCTGCCTGGTGTTGTTCGCGACGACGGCGCTATGGCCGGGCGTGCACCAGTCCGGCATCGGCGCCGGCAACGACCCGACCATCAACGTGGCGGCGGTGCAGGGCAACGTGCCGCGGCTGGGCCTGGACTTCAACGCGCAGCGGCGCGAGGTTCTGGACTACCACATGCGCGAAACGCTGCAGTTGGCCGACGACATCCGGGCCGGCCGCGCCCCGCAGCCGCAGTTCGTGATCTGGCCGGAGAACTCCTCCGACATCGACCCGATCAGCAACCCCGACGCGGCAGAGCAGATCTTCGTCGCGGCGCAGGCCGTCAACGCGCCGATCCTGGTCGGCACCGTGCTGGCGCGCCCGGATTCGACGCCGGACAACCCCACCTCGACCAACACGGTGATCGTGTGGGATCCGAACGCCGGTCCCGTGGACCGCCACGACAAACAGATCGTGATGCCGTTCGGCGAGTATCTGCCATGGCGAGGGTTCTTCAAACACCTCTCGGGCTATGCCGACCGAGCCGGCTATTTCGTGCCCGGCAATGGCACCGGTGTGGTGCACGCCGCCGGGGTCCCGGTCGGGGTGACGACGTGCTGGGAGGTGATCTTCGACCGCGCGCCCAGGGAGTCGGTCCTCAACGGCGCGCAGCTGCTGGCCGTGCCCACCAACAACGCCACCTTCAACCAGGACATGAGCGAGCAGCAGCTGGCGTTCGCCAAGCTGCGGGCGGTTGAACACGACCGCTACACGGTGGTCGCCGGCACCACCGGGATCAGCGCGGTGATCGCCCCCGACGGGCGCGAGATGGCCCGCACCGGCTTCTTCGAGCCCGGCTACCTGGACAAACAGGTCCATCTGAACACCGACCTGACCCCGGCGACCCGGTGGGGGCCGATCCTGCAGTGCGTGCTGATCGCGATTGGTCTTGCGGCCCTGCTGGCCGCGATACTGCACAATGGTTGGTTCATGCGTCGCCGCAGCCGGCGAGCAAGCGACTCGACGCCCGCAGCGGGCGACACGGATGAAGGAGCTACATGAGTTCGCGGGAGCGGCCTAGCCAGCGCACGCTGGCCATCATCCCGACGTACAACGAGCGGGAGAACCTGCCGTTGATCGTCGAGCGGGTGCTCCGCGCCCAGCCTGATGTGCACATCCTGGTCGTCGACGACGGCAGCCCCGACGGGACCGGGGAGCTGGCCGACCAGCTGGCCCAGGCCGACCCGCAACGCCTCCACGTCATGCACCGCACCGCCAAAGACGGGCTCGGTGCGGCCTACCTGGCCGGTTTCGCATGGGGCCTGAACCGGGAGTACTCGGTGCTGGTGGAAATGGACGCCGACGGCAGCCATGCGCCCGAGCAGCTCTGTCGGCTGCTCGACGCGATCGACAACGGCGCCGACCTGGCGATCGGCTCGCGGTACGTCGCCGGCGGCACGGTGCGCAACTGGCCGTGGCGCCGGCTTCTGCTGTCGAAGACCGCCAACACCTACTCGCGCGTGCTGCTGGGCGTCGGCGTGCACGACATCACCGCGGGCTACCGCGCCTACCGGCGTGAGGTGCTGGAAAAGATCGACCTCGCGGCGGTCGACTCGAAGGGCTACTGCTTCCAGATCGACCTGACGTGGCGCACCGTCAACAACGGATTCGTCGTCGTCGAAGTGCCGATCACGTTTGTCGAACGCGAGCTCGGCGTGTCGAAGATGAGCGGGTCCAACATCCGCGAGGCGTTGGTCAAGGTCGCGCAGTGGGGCATCCGCGGCCGCATGGACCGCACCCGGGACCGGGTGGGCTGAGTTAGCTGCCGCGGCGGCGGTGCTTGATGACCTCCAGCCGCTCCTTGAGCAGCTCGTCGAGCTCCTCGACCGTGCGGCGTTCCAGCAGCATGTCCCAGTGTGTGCGCGGCGGCTTGACCTTCTTCGGCTCGGGCAGGTCACCCTCGATCAGGGTGCCCTCCATGCCGTTGCGGCACAGCCAGCTGCCGGGAATCTCGGCATCGTCGGCGAACGGGACCTCGAACTCCTCGCCGTTGTCCGTGCGGTAACGCGCAATCTGACGCGGCGCGAGGTCGTGGTTGCGGTCGGTCTCGTAGCTCACGGCTCCGAGGCGACTCCCTCGCAGGACGCGATCAGCCATCGTCACTACTCCTATCAGGGCGTCCTATCAGCGAATATCTCTCCAGGTAGGAAACGCAGATCTGCTGCCTGCGGTTCCCTGGACATCGCGACGCGGCCATCCATGTTACCGGGCTCTGCTCACCGGGCCGTCTAGAGTCGTCAGCCGTGGACCGTCGAAGCCGATCTTGCCGCTGGTGCGGGCGAGAGGTCGCCGACGCCGGCATGGGGAGGCGTCGGCAGTACTGCAGGCAGTCCTGCCGGCAGCGCGCCTACGAGCAGCGCGCTGCGGTCAAGGGCACGAGGTTGCCCGTCGACTCGGTGGTGCTCTCCGCCGACGAGGCGGCCCAGCTTTCCGACCGGGTGTACCAGGTCCGGTGCGCGGCGGAGGATGTCGCGACGGCAGTCGACGAGGGGGCCGAGCCGGACGAGCTGCGCGAGCTGTGCGCGGCGCTGATGCGCGCGGCGAAGGCCGCCGACGGCTGGCGCTGATCCGCAGATGAGCGGTCAACGGTACGTGTCGTGACATCGCTTCACGCCGTGCAAAACCCTTAGCCCGTCAGCACGCCCGCCGTAGCGTCGGCGAGCGCGTCGCGGATTCCGCGTGCGCTTTGTCGCCCCCGTCGTGAGGAACATCCTGAGCACCCCCAGCGAGCTGACCGCCGCGCCCTAGGCCGCCGGCGAGTTGTGGTCGCGGCGCGGTGTTGGTCGGCATACTTGCGCTCCTGCTGGCCGGCTGCGTGTCCCGGCACGACGGCTCAACAGGCGCGCCGGCACCCGCGGCGGTGCCGCTGTCGCACCTGGCCGGGCTGACGCTGCAGGTCGGTGACCAGAAGGGCGGCACCGAGTCGCTGCTGCGGGCCGCCGGCGCGCTGGGCGGCCTGCCGTACCAGATCGCGTTCTCGACGTTCACCTCCGGCCCGCCCCGAGTCGAGGCGGCCACCGCGGGCAAGATCGACGTCGCGATCACGGGCAATACGCCACCGATCTTCGGGGCCGCGTCCAACGCGAAGGTCAAAGTGGTCGCAGCGTATGACGGTGGGGGGACCGGAGACCCGATTCTCGTGCACGCCGACTCGCCGACGCTCTGCCGGCGTTCACGCAGCGGCAGGCCGACGCGTGGGCGATCTGGGAACCGTACACCGCGCAGGTCGCGCAGCAGGTGCCGGTGCGCAGCATCGCCGAGGCGGAGAGGGTGACCAACGGTTACTGGTTCGCCATCGCGTCGAACCAGGCACTGGCCGATCCGAGGCGCAACACGGCGCTGGCGGACCTTCTGGCGCGCTTCGCCAAGGCCGCGCAATGGGCCCGCGCCCATCCCCGGGAGTGGGCCGAAAAGTACGCCGCCGCGGTGGGTCTCGACCCGCAGGTGGCGGCGGTGGCGCAGGGCCGCAGCCTGCGGCTTCCGACCGGACTCACCGATGATGTGGTGGCATCCGAGCAGCGGCTTTCCGACCTGCTGGCCGCCGCCGGCCAGATCCAGTCCTCGCCTAGGTTCGCCGACTGGGTGGACCGCCGGTTCAACGACTCCGTCAAGCCGTATTTGATGAGCCCGAGCTAGAAAGGACCGTATGCCGGCGAAGTTCTTCTGGTTTCTGCCCACCAACGGTGACAGCCGCTCGATCGTCGGCGCATCGCATGCGTCGACGCATCACGCGATCCCCGACGGATACCGGGAGCCCAGCCGCCGCTACCTGGCCGAAGTGGCGCGCGCCGCCGACCGCCTCGGCTACGAGGGGGTCCTGACCCCGACCGGCACGTGGTGCGAGGACGCCTGGCTGACCGCCGCGGCGCTGCTGGCGGAGACCGAACGGCTGAAATTCCTCGTCGCGTTCCGCCCCGGCGTGGTGTCGCCGACGCTGGCCGCACAGCAGACCGCCACGCTGCAGCGGTTCTCCGGGGGGCGTGTGCTGCTCAACGTGGTCAGCGGCGGCGACGACACCGAGCAGCGGCGCTTCGGAGACTGGCTCAGCCACGACGAGCGGTACGCGCGCACCGGCGAATTCCTGCGGGTCGTGACGGCGGTGTGGGGGCAGGAGTCGGTCGACTTCAGCGGCGAGTACTACACGGTCCGCGACGCCCGTGTCTCCGCCCCGCCGAACCCGTTGCCGCAGATCTACTTCGGTGGCTCATCGGCGGCGGCGTTGCCGATCGCCGCGGAGTTCGTCGACGTGTACCTCACCTGGGGCGAGCCGCCGCAGGCCGCCGCGGCGAAGATCGAGCAGGTTCGGCCGCTCGCCGAGGAGCGCGGCCGCCGCGTGCGGTTTGGCATCCGGCTGCACACCATCAGCCGCGACACCTCCGCCGCGGCGTGGACGGTTGCCGACGAATTGGTCTCCGGGCTGACACCAGAACAGATCGCGAAAGCCACGGCGCTGCATTCCAGGTCGCAGTCGGAGGGGCAGCGGCGGATGACGTCGCTGCACGGCGGCCGCATCGACCACCTCGAGATCTACCCGAACCTGTGGGCCGGCGTCGGGCTGGTCCGCGGCGGAGCCGGCACCGCGCTGGTCGGCAGCCACGACGAAGTCGCCAACCTCATCGGGGAGTACCACACGCTCGGCTTCGACGAGTTCATCCTGTCCGGCTACCCGCACCTCGAGGAGGCCTACTGGTTCGCCGAAGGCGTCCTGCCGTTGCTGCGGCAGAAGGGCGTCGCCTGAAGCGGGTGCAAGCGGGAGATCGGAGTCGAGCGCTATTATCTGCGTATGAATGCAGATAGGCAGTCACCGGCCTCCGCCCTGCTGGCCGACGACCACGCCCTGCTGGTGGTCGAGGTCTTCCGGATGCTGGCCGACCCGACGAGGGTCCGGCTGCTGTGGGCGCTGGTGGACTGCGAGCTGAGCGTCAACGACCTTGCCGAACGGGTCGGTAAGCCCTCGCCGTCGGTGTCGCAGCATCTCGCCAAGCTGCGGATGGCCCGGCTCGTGCGGACCCGGCGCGACGGCACTCAGGTGTTCTACCGGCTCGAGAACGACCACGTGCGCCAGCTGGTCACCGACGCGGTCTACAACGCCGAGCATGCCGCCGGTGGGATCCCGGCACACCATCGCGCCGACACCGCCGGCAGCGACGTTCAGCCCTTGCGGCAGGGGCGTGCCGGCTGATGGGCATCGGGCATCCCCATGACCACAGCCACGACTACGCCGACCGCGTCGACGAGGCGTTGACCGACAGCGCGGCCGGGATCCGGGTTGTCAAGATCAGCCTGATCGCACTCGCCGCCACGGCGATCGCGCAGTTGGTGGTCGTCGCGTTCTCGGGTTCGGTGGCCCTGCTGGCCGACACGGTGCACAACCTCTCCGACGCGCTGACCGCCGTGCCGCTCTGGATCGCGTTCGCGCTGGGCCGCCGCGCCGCGACCCGGCGCTATACCTACGGGCTGGGCCGCGCCGAGGACCTCGCGGGCCTTTTCGTCGTCGCCGTCATCGCCGCGTCTGCAGCTGTCGCGGCGGCCGAGGCCGTGCGACGGCTGATCCATCCGGCGCCGCTGTCGCATCTGCCGTGGGTCGCCGCGGCAGGGGTCATCGGCTTCTTTGGCAACGAACTCGTCGCGTTGTACCGCATCCGGGTCGGCACCAGGATCGGCTCCGCGGCGTTGAAGGCCGACGGGGTGCACGCCCGAGTGGACGGGCTGACATCGCTCGCGGTGGTGGTCGGCGCCGGGGGTGTCGCGGCCGGCTTTCCCGCCGCCGACCCGATCGTCGGCCTCGCCATCGCCGTGGTGATCGTCGCACTGCTCGGCGTCGCTGCGCGTGACGTGTTCCGGCGGTTGCTCGATGGAGTCGATCCGGCGCTCCTCGCCGCCGCGCAGGAGGCGCTGGCCCGCCAGCCGGGGGTCGAATCCGTGCACCGGGTGCGGATGCGCTGGCTCGGGCATCGGCTGCTGGCCGACGTCGAGCTTGACGTCGACCCGCATCGGAGCCTGTTGGAGGCGCACCGCATCGCCCACGACGCCGAGCATGTGCTGACCCATGCCGTGCCGAAGCTGGCCGAAGCCACTGTGCACGCCTACCCGGCGCACACGGCGAACAGCGGCTAGCAGACGAACTTTTCGCCGACGTCGGGCGGCGGAGTGACCTGCTGCGCGCAGCCGAACGCGACGATGCCGGCGTCACTGAACCGGGCGGCCGACTGGTGCGCGAAGTTCACGCAGTACAGGCCGGCCTCGTCGGAGCGGCATTGGTAGTCGGCGAACTTGAGAGAGCTGCCGTACGGCAGTTGCGGCCCGTCGCCGGCGGTGAACCGGCCCGGGTCGCCGTGCAGCCCGCCGACGTCGATCGACGCGCCGTCGAAGTCGACCCAGCCGCCGACCCACTCGGTCTGGGCGTCGGCAGGCCGTGGCGGCGGATCGTTGAGCTTTACCAGGCAGGCCAGCGCCCCACCGCTGTACTTCGAATCGGTCATGCAGGTCGTCTTGCCGGACGGCGTGACGAACGCGACGTCGTCGTCGAGTTGCGTGGTCACACCGTCGCGCGTCGCGGTGTGAAATGCGCCCGCGTCGGCGGCCTGACCCGCCGCGATCCAGGCGATCACGCCGGCGATAGGTGTGTCGGGTCCCGGCGGTGTGGTCGGCACCGCGACCGGCGCCGACGACGGAGGCGCGGCGGCCGCGCTCGACGGCGCCGTCGTCGACGGCCCGGGCGCAGGTCGAGACTGCCCACCCGTGGTGTGCGAGCAGCCGGCCAGCACGAGCAGTGCGACGGCGGCCGCGCCCCCTTTGCGCATGGCTGCAACGGTATCGGGCCTCAAACGCGTCGCGGGTCAGGCGCGCGCGGGGGCGCGTCCCAACCGGCCGCGCGGTGACCCATTCGCTACCGTCAGGGAATGGCAGAACGCAGCGTTCGCGTGAGCACGACGAGCGGCACCGTCGAGGGTTTCGCCCGCGGGGGCGTGCACCGATGGCGATCCATCCCGTACGCGCGCCCGCCGTTCGGTCCGCTGCGGCTGCGTGCCCCGCAGGCACCGGTGCCGTGGCGGGGAGTGCGCTACTGCCACGACTTCGCGTCCTGCGCCCCGCAGCGCCGCAGGTACACGATCGTCGGCGTCAACAAGTTCCAGCCGATGAGCGAGGACTGCCTGACGCTGAACGTGGTGGCTCCGTCGGCGCCGTCCGACGAGCCGTTGCCGGTGATGTTCTTCGTCCACGGCGGCGGATACATGCTGGGCAGCTCCGCGACACCGATCTACGACGGCGCCGCGCTGGCGCGGCGCGGCTGCGTCTACGTCTCGGCGAACTACCGCCTCGGCGCCCTGGGCTGCCTGGACTTGTCGTCGCTGTCCACTCCCGAGCACCCGATCGAAGGCAACCTGTTCCTGCGCGACCTGGTGCTCGCGCTGCAATGGGTGCGCGACAACATCGCCGCGTTCGGCGGCGACCCGGACCGGGTGACGATCTTCGGCGAGAGCGCCGGCGCCCACGCGGTCGCGACCCTGCTTGCCGTGCCCGCCGCGCGGGGATTGTTTGCCGGCGCGATCATCGAGAGCCCCGCCAGCGGGATGGTCCGCCGCTCCGACGCGGCGGCCCGCTTCGCCGACCACTTCGCCGATCTGCTGGGCGCCCGTCCGAACGAGGCGGCGGCCACCCTGATGTCGGCCGAGCCCCGGCAGATGGTCAAGGTGCTGGACCGGTTGCTGGCCCAGACGGTGTCCGACCTCGCGGGCTCGTTCGCGATCGGACCCACCGTCGACGGGGACTACCTGCCCCGCGACCCGGTCGCGGCGATGGCCGCGGGTGCAGCGCACCGGGTGCCCGTCATCGTCGGCAACAACGCCGAGGAGGGGCGGCTGTTCACCCGCTGGCTGAAGATGATGCCGATGACCCCGCCGGTGATCGAGCGGATGCTCGCCGAGCTGGACCCGGCGGCCCGCCAACGGATCACCGCCGCCTATCCGGACTATCCGCACCCCGACGCGTGTGTGCGGCTGGGCGCCGACATGTGCTTTGGCACCGCGGCCTGGCACATCGCCGAAGCGCACGCCAAGCACGCGCCGACGTGGCTGTACCGCTACGACTACGCCCCCCGCACGCTGAACTGGGCGGGCCTTGGCGCAACCCACGCGATGGAGTTGCTCGCCGTGTTCGACACCTACCGCACCAGGCTTGGCGCGCTGCTGACGCTCGCGGCCGACCGGGGGTCGGCGGTGCGGGTCAGCAGGAACGTTCAGTCACGGTGGCGTGCGTTCAGCCACAGCGGCATGCCGGGCAAGGGCTGGCCGAACTACACCCACGCCGACCGGGCGGTCATGGTGTTCGACCGCTCCTCACGCATCGAATTCGATCCCACCCCGGCGCGCCGCCAGGCCTGGGAAGGCTTCACCCTGGCCCGCTGAGGGCCTCGGCACAGGAGACAAGGCATGGCCGCCACCGAACCGCAGGCACCGTTCGGCAACTACCAGTATGAGATCTACCTGAAGGGAATGGCCGGCGAGACGCCGCGATTCCCGATGACCTGGGCCGGGCTGGAGGCCGCCGCGTCGGCGGCGATGGACGCCGGCGCACACGGTTACGTGTTCGGCAGCGCCGGCACCGAAGACACCGAACGCGAGAACCGTGCAGCGTTCGGACGGTACCGGATCGTGCCGCGGATGCTGCGCGACGTGTCGGTCCGCGACATGCGCACCGAAATCTTGGGCGTCGAGCACAACGCGCCGGTGCTGCTGGCCCCGGTCGGCGTGCAGTCGATCATCCACCCCGACGGCGAACTGGCGTCCGCCCGGGGCGCGGCCGCGGCCGGCGTCGGGTATGTCGCATCGACCGCCGCTTCGTATCCGATGGAGGAGATCGCCGCGGCAGCCGGCGACGCGCCGCGGTTCTACCAGCTGTACTGGCCGAAAGATCCCGAGCTGGCCGCCAGCTTCGTGCGCCGTGCCCAGGCCGCGGGCTACCGCGCGCTGGTGGTCACGCTCGACACCAACCTGCTGGCCTGGCGCCCGCGCGATCTTCAGACCGCCTACCTACCGTTCCTGCAGTCGGTCGGGATCGCGAATTACCTGTCGGACCCGGTGTTTCGCGCGGCGCTGCCCGCGCCGCCCGAGGAGAACCCCACCGCGGCGGTGTTGCACTTCGTCAGCGTGTTCAGCAACCCGGCGGTCACCTGGGACGATCTCGACACGCTGCGGTCGCTGACAGCGATGCCGATCCTGCTCAAGGGCGTCCTCCATCCCGACGACGCCCGGATGGCCCGGGACCGCGGCGTTCGGGGGGTCGTCGTGTCCAACCACGGCGGCCGGCAGGTCGACGGCGCGATCGCCGCGCTCGACGCGTTGCCCGACGTGGTCGACGCGGTGGGCGACGAGCTGACCGTGCTGTTCGACAGCGGAATTCGCAGCGGCGCCGACGTGGTCAAAGCGCTCGCGCTCGGCGCTCGGGCGGTGCTTCTCGGCAGGCCCTATCTGTGGGGGCTGGCCCTCGGCGGTGGCGAGGGTGTGCAGCAGGTGATCCGGAATCTGCTCTCCGAAGTGGACCTGACACTGGCGCTTTCGGGTCATGCGTCCCCGCGCACGCTGAATCGTGGTGTGCTGCGCCGCCGCTGACCCTAGGGTCAACTCATGCAAACCGACCAGAGCACGATCGCCGGCCCCGATGACCTGACCAACGGGTGGCTGACCAGCGTGTTGGGCGCGCCGGTGTCGGGCTTCCGCATCGAGCGGATCGGAACGGGCCAGATGAGCGAGTGTTACCGCGTCACGCTGGATTACGACGTCGGTGTCACGGCTCCCGCGTCGGTGGTACTGAAGGTCGCAGCCGCAGATCAGATGAGCCGCCAGACCGGTGTGGCACTCGGCCTCTACGAACGCGAGGTGCGGTTCTACGCCGAGGTGGCGCCGAGGCTGTGTGGTCCGATCGCGCCGTGCTATCACGCATCGTTCGACGCCGCCGAAGGCACCTTCGCGCTGCTGCTCGGCGACGCGGGTCCCGCCGACGTCGGTGACGAGATCGCCGGGACGACGCCCGAACGGGCGCGGCTGGCCGTCACCGAACTGGGGCGGCTGCAGGGCCCCGCGATGGGCGACCCCAACCTTGCGGGTGCGCACTGGCTGAACCGGGAGCCACCGGTCAATCAAGGCCTCTTGGCGCAGCTGTACGCCGGTTTCATCGAGCGCTACGGCAGCCGGATCGCGCCTGGCCACAAGGTCGTCTGCGATCGCCTGGTGGCCGGCTTCGACGCCTACCTGGCCGCCGGCCAGGGCCCGCAGGGCCTGGTCCACGGCGACTACCGCCTCGACAACCTGCTGTTCGGCAAGCCGGGCGCCGACCGCCCACTGACCGTGGTCGACTGGCAAACGGTGACATGGGGGGCGGCGATGACGGACCTGTCGTACTTCCTCGGCTGCGCGCTGCCGTCCGACGTTCGCCGCGCGATCGCCGATGAGTTGCTGGCCGCCTACCACGACGCATTGGGTCCCTCCGCTCCGGTCACGTTGGGCCAGGTCCGCGACGGCGTGCGACGGACAAGCTTCTTCGGCGTGATGATGGCGATCGTCTCGCCGATGCTGGTCCAGCGAACCGATCGCGGCGATGAGATGTTCATGGTGATGATCGAACGGCACTGTCAGCATGTGCTCGACACAGACGCGCTGGCTTTGTTGCCGGAAACTGTCGTGGCGCAACCGCTTCAGCCGCAAGCGGCCGACGAGTCCGCGCATCCGGCCGGCGCCGCGCCGATGTGGAACGAAAGCTGGTACGCCGACTTCGCGGACCCGCGTCAGGGCGTCGGCGGCTATGTCCGGCTGGGTCTGACACCGAACGAAGGCGTGGCGTGGTTCACCGCGCTGTTGTGTGGTCCGGGTCGGCCGACCGTCGCGGTCATCGACTTCGCCGCGCCGTTGTCCGACGATCCCTTCTCGCTGGTCACTGACCGCTTCGAGTTCACCCACTCGGCCCCGGCGCCGTTGCAGACCTACCGGGTCCGGCTGGGCGGGCGCGGCGAGGCTTTCGACGATCCCGCCGCGCTGCTGCGGGGCGAACACGGGCGCGACATCGACGTCAGCATGGACCTGGAGTGGACGACCGCCGGCACGCCCTACCGGTACCGGGTCACGACCCGCTACGAGATCGCCTGTGCGGTATCCGGAACGGTGACCGCGGGCGGGCAGCGGATTCACTTCGACGCGGTGCCCGGCC
>Ga0209656_10001690_pt1 | contig 14452 bp, 13 predicted proteins | sample BogFormECP12_OM2_FD_188239 | JGI IMG/M metagenome (GOLD analysis project Ga0209656, IMG submission 188239) | Bog forest soil microbial communities from Calvert Island, British Columbia, Canada - ECP12_OM2 (SPAdes) (version 2) | ecosystem: Environmental > Aquatic > Freshwater > Wetlands > Bog ... | reverse complement strand
CCCGCACGCGCAGATGGCGGCGGAAGCCGCGGAGGCGGCCGGCAAGCAGGGCAAGTTCTGGGAGATGCACGACATGCTCATGGACCACCAGGACGCGCTCAACACACGCGACCTGATCGGTTACGCGCAAGAAATCGGCCTGGACACCGCCAAGTTCACCGCCGACCTGCGCAAGCACGCCGGCGCGTACCGGGTCGCCGAGGACGTCGACTCCGCCGACCTGGCCACCGTCTCCGGCACCCCGACGTTCTTCATCAACGGCATCCGGCACTACGGCGCGTACGACCTGGCCACGCTGGCGGAGGCCGTGCACACCGCCAAGGGCCGCGCGGTGCTCGGCGTGAGCTGAATATCTTGATAGACCCGAGTGCGAACCGAAAGGGCGGTGGCGTGGCCAGCAACAGCATCGCGATCACGGGCGGGCGCGTGGTTCCCATCGACGGTGATCCCATCGAGAGCGGAACGGTCCTGCTGACAGACGGCAAGATCGCGGCGGTTGCGGGCACCGACTTCAAGCCGCCGCCGGATGCGGATGTAGTCGACGCGGCCGGCAAGTGGGTGCTGCCCGGCTTCATCGACGCGCACGCCCACCTCGGCGTGTACGAGGAAGGCACCGGCTGGGCCGGCGCGGACACCAACGAGCTGACCGGCCCGGTGCAGGCCCAGGTCAGGGCCCTGGACGCGATCAACCCGGCGGAAGAGGGGTTCCGCGACGCGATCGCCGGCGGGGTGCTCGCGGTGAACATCAACCCCGGGTCCGGCAACCCGATCGGCGGCCAGACGGTGGCCATCCGCTGCTGGGGCCGCACCGTGGACGACATGGTGCTGCGCGAGCCCGCCGGCCTGAAGTCGGCGCTCGGCGAGAACCCCAAGCGCGTCTACGGGGACAAGAAGGAAACACCGGCCACCCGGCTCGGCACGGCGGCCGTGATCAGGTCGGCCTTTGTCGATGCGAGCAACTATCTCGCCAAGCAGCAGTCTGACAATCATTCATCAGAACGGAAGGAGCTGACTCCCCGCGACCTCAAGCTCGAGGCCCTGGCCCGCGTGCTGCGCCGGGAGATTCCCTGGCGCCAGCACTGTCACCGCGCTGACGACATCGCGACGGCCATGCGGATCGCGGCGGAGTTCGGCTATGACCTGGTCATCGACCACGGTACCGAGGCCTACCTGATCGCCGACAAGATCGCCGCGGCCGGGATCCCCGTCGTGATCGGGCCGCTGCTCACCTCGCGGTCGAAGGTGGAGCTGCGGAACCGGTCGCTGGCCAACCCGGGCCGGCTGGCCGCGGCCGGCGTCACGATCGCCATCACCACCGACCACCCCGTGGTGCCGATCCACTTCCTGATCCACCAGGTCACGCTGGCGGTCAAGGAAGGCCTCGACCGCGAGACGGCACTGCGGTCAGTGACCATCAACCCCGCGCGGATCATCGGCGTCGCCGACCGGCTCGGGTCGCTGACCGTCGGCAAGGACGCGGACCTGGTCATCTGGTCCGGTGACCCGCTGGACGTGATGTCCCGCGCGGAGGCCGCCTACATCGGCGGGCGCGAGATCTACCGGTACGACTACGCGCGGCGCGAAGGCGTCCACGTGACCCCGTGGGCCGCGGCCTAGGGGGTCTGCGGCCAGGTGTGGACCGGGGCGTTGGTGTGCATGTGGCCGATGTAGGCCAATGTCATCTGGCGGAGGGCCTCCTGGCGGGACAGGCCGGCCGCTTCGAGGCGCTTGACCGCGGCGATCTGCCAGGTGGCGCCGTTCTGGCCGGTTAGGCAGCGCTGTTCGATGATGGACAGGAGGCGGTCCGCGGCCGGCTGGCTGACGCCCCAGCGGGACAGGCCCTCGCGGGCCATGGGCAGCAAGTGGCGCAGGACCAGCTCGGCTATCGGGACCTCGCCGACGCCCGGCCAGTAGACGTGGGCTTCCAAGCCGGAGCGCGCCGCCTCTTGCAGGTTCTCCGCGGCCGCGGCGATCGATATCTGGCTCCAGATCGGTCGCTGCGCCTCGGCGAGGACGCGGACCAGCCCGTAGTAGAAGGCCGCGTTGGCCATGACGTCGGCGATCGTCGGGCCGGCCGGCAGCACCCTGTTCTCCACCCGCAGGTGCGGGAGGCCGTCGACCACGGCGTAGACGGGGCGGTTCCAGCGGTAGACGGTGCCGTTGTGCAGGCACATCTCGGCCAGGTGCGGGATCCGCCCGCTGTCGAGCACCGCGACGGGGTCTTCGTCCTCGCAGATGGGCAGCAGCGCGGGGAAGTACCGGATGTTCTCCTCGAACAGGTCGAACACCGAGGTGATCCAGCGCTCGCCGAACCAGACCCGTGGCCGCACGCCCTGTTCCTTGAGCTCGTCCGGCCGGGTGTCCGTCGCCTGCTCGAACAGGGTCAGCCTGGTCTCGTGCCACAGCTGCTTACCGAACAGGAACGGGGAGTTGGCGGCCAGCGCGACCTGTGCCGCGGCTATCGCCTGGGCGGCGTTCCAGTAGTTCGCGAAGGCTTCGGGGCTGACCTGGAGGTGCAGCTGCACGCTCGTGCAGGCGGCCTCCGGCGTGATGCTGTCGCAGTAGGCCGTGAGCTGCTCAGCCCCATCGATCGCGATCCGCATGTCTTCGCCGCGCGTCGCGAAGATCTGCTCGTTGAGTACCCGGTAGCGCTCGTTGGCCGACATGAACACGCTGTCCACGTCCTGCTGGCTCAGCGTCGGCAGGATGCCGGTCATGACCAGCCGGCTGCCGACGGCCCGGGCCCGCGCGTCCGCCGCGTTCAGCTCGGCGCGGATCTCCTGCTCGAGGTCCGCCAGCGCGTCGCCGTCCAGCCGCCGCGGCGGCACGTTGATCTCGAGGTTGAACTGGCCAAGCTCGGTCGCCCAGACCGGGCTGGCGATCGCCTTCAGCACGTCCGCGTTGCGCATGGACGCCGCGCCGTGCTCGTCGACGATGTTCAGCTCGATCTCCTGGCCGACCTGCGCCGGATTGGCGTCGAACATGCCCTCGCGCAGCATGCGGGCGAACACGTCCAGCGAGCGGTGCACCTTGTCGCGGTACTTGCGCCGGTCCTCGCCGCTGATCGTGATCGGCTTGATGTCACGGCCCATGGCGGCCTCCCCCTCCACCTTCGCACGCCACGGCTGGCTGTGGTAGGTAAGCCTACGCGTCGGCGGCCGGGAAGCGGCTTCTCTCGCGGAGAGCCATGACCACAGCGGCGGGAGCGCTCGCCGGCGAGCCGGCGTCGTACGGAGGCTGCGGGTCGTACTCGATGCCTAGCTGGATCTGCTGAGCTACCTCGTCGCCGGCGATCTTGGCGGCCAGGGCCAATGCCATGTCTATGCCGGCGGAGACGCCGGCGGCGGTGACGTACTTGCCGTCGAAGACGTAGCGCTCCTGGCGGGGCTTGGCGCCTAGACGTTCCAGTTCGGTCATGGCCATCCAGTAGGTCGTCGCTTCGCGGCCGTTCAGGAGGCCGGCTCCGGCGAGGATGAGGGCGCCGGTGCAGACGGAGGTGGTCCAGGTGCTTGTCTTGTCCGCCTCGAGGAGCCAGTCCTGGAGCGGGCCGGGGGACATGTGATCGGCCTGGCCGGGGCCGCCGGGGACGAGGATGATGTCGGGGCTGGGGAGATCGGCGTAGGCGGCTTCGGCGACCAGGGTGAGGGAGCCTGAGTCGTCACAGACGCCACGCGGCCGTTCTGAACAAAAAATGATCGTTGCCCCCGGCAGGTGAGTCAGGACCTGGTGGGGACCTACCGCGTCCAGGGCGGCGAAGCGGTCAAAAAGCGGGATGGCGATCTGCATGATGCTCCTCAAGGTGGTGGGATGCGGGGCGGAAGCGGCGGCGATATTCGGCGGGGCTGACGCCGAGCGCGCGGACGAACGCGCGGCGCATGGCTTCGGGGGTGCCGTAGCCGCAGGCGCGGGCGGTCTCCCCGACGTCGGCGGCGGTGTCCTCCAGGTGGCGGCGTGCGGCCTCGAGCCTGGCGCGGTCGACGTACTTGCCGGGCGGCACGCCGACCTCGGCGGCGAAGGCGCGGGCGAACTGGCGGGGCGACAAGCTGGCCCGCTGGGCCAGGGTCTCGACGGAGAGGTCGGCGCCGGGATGTTCGGCGATCCAGGACTGGATGTCGCGCAGCGGCGCGCGACCCGCAATCTGGGCGGAGAGCTGGGCGCTGAACTGGGCCTGGCTGCCGGGCCTTCTGAGGAAGACGACCAGCTGGCGGGCCACGGTGAGCGCCACCTCCCGGCCGCGGTCCTCTTCGAGCAGGGAAAGCGCCAGATCGATGCCCGCGGTGACACCCGCGGAGGTCGCGACGTTGCCGCTCCTGACGAAGATCGGGTCGGGGTCGACGGTGATCGCCGGGTACTGGGCGGCCAGTTCCCGGCAGTAGGACCAGTGCGTGGTGACCGTGCGGCCGTCGAGGAGTCCCGCCGCGGCGAGCAGGAACGCGCCGGTGCAGACGGAGGCCAGCCGACTGGCTCGCGGCGCGTAGTCGCGCAGCCAGGCGACCAGGTCCGGGCCGCGCCGCCGGGCGCCCTCGCCGCCGGGCACGATGAGCAGGTGTGGCTGCGTTTTCGTGAGCCGCGTCAGGGCTGTGTCCGGGGTCAGGCGCAGGCCGCTCGAGGTGGTGACCGGGGCGGCGTCGAGGCTGGCCGTGGTGATCTCGTACCCCTGCACGTGGGCGAACACCTCGAGCGGCCCGGTGACGTCAAGGCTCTGCACGCCGTCGAACAACACGATCAGTACGGTCCGCATGCGTCTCAGTCTGGCGGCGTGGCGCGATGTCAGCAATGACGAATAACCCACCTTTCCTGCCATCGGCGGTGCGGCTGCTTCCCTGAGCGCGAGACAGGCGTGGGCCTGGGAATGGTACGCGTACGGGAGTCGGCCTCTGTCGTCACGCCAGTCACTCCAGCCCGCCTGGCCGGCCGCGCCGGCGAGGCATGTCTTTGCAGTGCTGGTGAACTTTGCAGTGCTGGTGACCACAATTGCGCCCTAAATGTCCGGAATGTGGGTGCGCCAGCTAAGCAATGTCGAATTTGTCTCAACCTGAAGTTGAAATATCTTGGCCGGGCCTGGCTAGCTGCCAGAACCCGGCCCCATTAGCGATACAGCCGATGTGCGTGGGGATGGCGAATGGAGTCAGAGGTCTGGCGCGATTTTTGGGGTGCCGCTAGTGTGAGTGCTCCTACCGGGACATAGCTACAGCTCCAGGGCCTGCTATTTCAGCTGTCCAGGCTGAAGGTCGTACCTGTGCGGTAGGCGAGCAGGCCGGTGCGGACGTAGCTGACGATGTCGCCGGGGTCCCTCGGGAGCCTCCTCGCTGCACGCAGTGTGCGGGATTCCTATTCCTGCGCGGCACCCCGCAGCTCACCGAACGCCTCGGCCAGCCTTGGCAGCGTCCACGACGCGTTGAGGCCGCTGGGGTTGGGGAGGATCCACAGGCGCGCGGCGCCGAGTTGCTCGTCCTGGGGGCCGATCACGGCGCGGGGACGGCCGAACGCCACGCGGTAGGCGGTCACGCCGGCCACCGCGACGTAGCGGGGGCGGTGCTTGCCGGTCAGCGCCTGGAGCTGGACGGCGCCCGCGCGAAGCTCCCCGTCGGTGAGTTCGGCGGCCTGCGCGGTAGCGCGCGGCGCGATGTTGGTGATGCCCAGGCCGTAACGCGTCAGCTCCGCCTGCTCGCTGGGCGCGAGCCGGCGCGGGGTGAACCCGGACAGCTGGAGGGCGGGCCAGAACCGGTTGCCCGGCCGCGCGAAGTGCCAGCCGGTCGCCGCGGAGTACAGGCCCGGGTTGATCCCGCAGAACAGCACGTGGAACGGCTCGCCCTCGGCCGGCAGCACGTCAGGGATCGTCCGGTCGCGCGCGGCCGCCAAGTCAACCTTCATGGATCACTATTGTGACCGCTTCCGGCGTGTATTTAGGCACGGAACTGACCGCTATGGCTCGTAGCGTGGCCGTGAACAGGAAGGAAGGGTCATGAACGCCGAGATTCTGGACACTGAGCGGGCCGACCTGCTCGCGGTACTGGCCAAGCACCGGCATTTCCTGCGGTTCACCACCCGCGACCTGACCGACGAGCAGGCGGGGCTGCGCACCACGGCCAGTGCGCTGTGCCTGGGCGGGCTGATCAAGCACGTGACGCTCGTCGAACGGAACTGGGCCAGCTTCATCGCCGAGGGGCCGTCAGCGATGGGCGACTACGACATCATGACCGAGAGCGACTTCGCGACGTGGGCCGGGCAGTTCCGGCTGCTGCCCGGCGAGACGCTTTCCGGCGTGCTGGCCGGGTACGCGGAGGTGGCCGCGCGCACCGATGAGCTGGTCCGCATCCTGCCCGACCTGGGCGCGTCGCAGCCGCTGCCCAGCGCCCCGTGGTTCTCGGGCGAGGAGCGGTGGTCGGCACGCCGGGTATTCCTGCACATCATCGGCGAGACCGCGCAGCACTCCGGGCACGCCGACATCATCCGGGAGTCGCTGGACGGTGCCCAGTCGATGGGCTGATCAGCTGGCGTGCACCGCTTCCGCCATCCGGCGGACGATCTCGGCGAGGATGGGCCGCGGCGTCGCGAAGTTGAGCCGCACGCAGCCGCGGCCCGCCTCGCCGCAGGCCGCTCCGTCGGTCAGCAGCACCCGGGCCTTGTCCAGGAAGAAGTCGGCTGGACTGTCCGCGAGGTCCGCAAGGCCGAGGGCGCGGCAGTCGAGCCAGGCCAGGTACGTGCCCTCGGGCGGCTGGTAGCCGACCGCGGGCAGCTGCCGGGCGAGCCACCCCGCCAGCAGCTCACGACTGCCGTCGAGGTAGCCGACGACTTCGGCGAGCCAGTCACCGCCGTCGCGGTAGGCCGCGGCGGTGACCCATACACCCGGGGTGCTCGCCCCGTGCTCGAACATGAACCCGTGCCCGGCCCAGGTCTCCGCGTCGGTGTCACTGGTGAGGATGAGCTGCGCGCACTTGAGGCCCGGCAGGTTCCAGCCCTTGGACGCGGCCGTCGCCGTCACCGAGTGCGCGGCCGCCGCCGGGTCGACGCTCGCGTACGGGATGTGCGTACCGCCCGGGTAGATGAGCGGCGCGTGAATCTCATCGGCGAAGACCCGCCCGCCGTTGCGCTCCACGACCTCGGCCACCGCGGCCAGTTCGCCGCGGTCGTACACCCGGCCGACCGGGTTGCAGGGGTTGCAGAGGACCAGCAGCTGGCCGCCTTGCCCGAAGGCGGCGTCGATCCCGTCCAGGTCGAGGACGAACCGGCCATTGCCCAGTGCCATCGGGACCTGGATGATCTGCCGGCCGAGCCCCGGCGGCACGGTGAGGAACGGCATGTACGCGGGGGTCGGCAGGATCACCGGGCTGCCTGGGCGGGAGAACACGGTGATCGCCGCCTCCAGGCCCTTGATCACGTCGGGCAGCGGCCGGATCCTGGCCGGGTCGACGGCCCAGCCATAGCGGTCGCGCTGCCAGTCCGCGCACGCCTCCGCCATCGCGGCCGCCGCGCGGTCGCTGAGGTAGCCGAAATCGCTGCGCGCGATCACGTCCCGCAGCGCCTGCTCGATGGCGGGCGCGGCGCCGAAATCCATTTCCGCCACGAACGCGCCGATGACGTCCGGCCCGCCGCGTGTCCATTTCACGCTGCCCCGGCGGCGCAGCTCGTCCATGGTGATCTGGTCTGCCATCTCGGTGAACGTGGGCATGGCTCCTGAACTTCTCCGGCTACATCAGTCAATGGCCATTTCCCCGCGATCCGGCCGGCGCGAACGGCTAGTTCCTTGAATTCCTTATCAAACGGCGCGCAGCGCCTCGGTGGGTGACAGCCGGGCGGCACGTGCCGCGGGATACAGCCCGGCCATCCCGGCGATCGTGATCGCTACCGCCAGACCGCCCCACAGGGCCGTCGCGGGGATCAGCAGGGTCCAGTGCCTGTCGTGCGCGATCACCGCGGTGATCGCCGCCCCGGCCGCCACTCCCCCGGCGCCGCCGATGGCGCCGAGGATGAGGGCCTCGGCGAGGAACTGGGCGGCGACGTGGATCCGCGCGGCGCCCAGGGCCCGCCGCAGGCCGATCTCGGCGCGGCGCTCCAGCACCGCGATCACCATGACGTTGGCGATCCCGATGCCGCCGACGAGCAGCGCCACCGCGCCGAGGCCGAGGAACAGCGTGGTCGACGCGGCCGCGACGGCGATCCTCGCGGTGAGCGCGGCGGACGGCTGGCTGACCGCGGCGCCGCCCGGGTCTCCGGGGTTAGCCGTCGGGCCGAGCAGGTTCGCCACCTGCGCGGTCCGGGTGACGTCGGTCCGGACGTAGATCATGCTCGGGCGCCCGTCGTAGCCCAGGAGCGAGGCGGCGACACCGAACCCGACCAGCGCGGACCGGTCGATCTCCGGTGCCAGCGGGAGCGGGTTCAAGACACCCGCGACGGTGAACCACTGGCCGCCGATGAGGACGCGGGGCGGCGGCCCGGGGCCGGCGACGCTGGCGATGCCCAGGGTCTGCGCGGCCTGGTAGCCCAGGACCGCCACGGGGTACCGGCTGGTGGCCGCGTTGAGGAAGGCGCCCTCCCGGACCCTGCCGCCGAGGACGGCGAGCAGCGACGGGCCGGCCGCACGGGCGGCGAGCCCTCCGGTGTCGAACACGGGCACCTTCCCCGTGCGGTAGACGCGGGCGTTGCCCAGGATCGCCGTCGGCGCCGCTTGCTCGACTCCGGCGACCCGGCGGATCATCGCCGTGGCGTAGCCGGGAAGCTCGGCTTCCTGGCCGCCCAGGGTCTGCCCGTTGGTCACGGTGAGCAGGTTGGTGCCAAGCTGGTCGATCTCGGCGAGCAGCGCGGACTGACTGGAGCGCGTGATGCCGAGCACGGCGACGAGCGCGGCGATCCCGATGGCGACGCCGAGCGCCGACAGCAGCGCACGGCCCCGCCGGTACCGGAGCCCGGTGGTGCCTGTCCGGAGCACGTCGCCCGCGAGCAGCCGGGAGCGGGGCGCGGTCATGGCGTGTGCCCTTTGGTGCCGAGATCGCTTATCACGCGGCCGTCGCGCAACTCGATCTGGCGGCCGGCCGTTGCCGCGATCGACGGGTCGTGGGTGATGACGACCAGCGTCACGCCGCTGGCCTGGTTCAGCTGGCCGAGCAGGGCCATGATCTCCCGGCCGGTGGCCTGGTCGAGGTTGCCCGTGGGCTCGTCGGCGAGCACCACGGCGGGGTTCCCGGCGAGCGCCCGGGCGATCGCCACGCGCTGCTGCTCGCCGCCCGAGAGCTGCCTGGGGCGGTGCGCGAGCCGCTGCCCAAGCCCCACCAGGTCCAGGGCGGCGGCGGCGATATCGCGGCGGCGCCGCGCGGGGACCGCCTGGTAGAGCAGACCGGCCGCCACGTTGTCCAGGGCGGAGAGGGCGTCGAGCAGGAAGAACTGCTGGAAGACGACCCCCACCCGCCAGGCGCGCAGGCCGGCCAGCGCGCGGTCGGAGCAGGCGGCGAGATCGGTGCCGGCGATCTCCACGGTGCCCGAGGTGGGCCGTTCCAGGCCCGCGGCCAGGTGCAGCAGGGTGGTCTTGCCCGAACCGGACGGCCCGACGATGGCGGCCATCTCCCCCGGCATGACCCGCAAGGTCACCCCGCGCACCGAAGCCACCGGCGGCGAACCGGGGTAGGTCTTGCGGACGTCGCGGAGGCTGAGCGCCGGGACGGCTGGCCCGGTCATCCCTGCGCCACCTCGACCGTCAGCCCGGCCGCCAGGCCCGGGCCGCTCACCTCGACCAGGCCAGTGGCGTCGTCGAACACGCCGGTCGTCACGGGGATCAGCTGGTGCCCGGGACCGCTGACCCGGACCGCGTACCCGCCGCCCGGCAGGGCGAGCAGCGCGGTCACCGGGGCAGCGAGCACGTTCCGGTCCCGCTGCTGCGTGATCGCCACCTGGACGGGCGCCTGGTCAAGACCCGCCGGTATCCGGAACGCGCCGATGCTGATCGTCACCGGGACGGCAGCGGACGGCGCGCCCGTCGTGCCCGCCGCGCCGGAGGCGGCGTTCTGCACCGTGGCCACCCGCCCGACCGAGGCGACCACGCCGCGAATCGCGGCGGTCCCGTCGGGCATGGTGACGAGCACCGGATCCCCGCGCTGGACGGCCGGGCCGCCGACGGCCAGCGATACCGTCACCGCCGCGATGCCCGAGGTTCCGGACAGCATGGTGGCCCCGGTGGCGGCCGGGGCGCCGAGCGGCACCCCCACCGTGGTCACCCGCAGTGACCCGGGCAGGAAGGTGACCGCGCCGAGCGGGATGGTCCCGGTCACGAGCAGGCCCCGCGACTGCTGCCACCGGTCGACCGCCGCCTCGGTGGACCAGCCGAACGTGCCGTCGGCGGGTCCGGCGTCGTATCCGAGTACCGCCAGGTTCCGCTGCAGCTCGCGCACGTCGGGACCGGTTGTCATGCCGGGCTCGAACGCCCGCCAGGCGGGGACCGCCCCGTAGAACAGCGTCACCGGCTGACCCGACAGCTGGCAGAGCGGCTGGCCTCGCCGCACGACGTCGCCGATGCCCGGCAGCCAGGTGATGATCCCGGGGGGCGCCTCGTTGACGACGCTGTAGGCCCCCTGGTAGCCGAGCGTGCCGGCGACCACCTGGCGGGCGGATACGTCGGTGCGGATGACGGTGGCCACCGAGACCGGGACGTCCGCCGCCACCGCCGCCTGGCGGGCGGTCCCCGGCCACAGCCCGCGGGCCGTGAACCCGGCGGCCGCGGCCAGCGCCAGGCCGGTCACGACCACGACGGGCGCGCGGACCCGCCTGCGCCGGACCTCCGCGTCACGGGCCTGGACATCCGGTTGGCCGGGAGGCGCCGCGGACAGCGTGTCACGAGGTGGCGTAGACACTGAGGCCCCCGCTCGGCATGTACCGCTGGCACGCCCTGGCCGCCTGCTCGAAGGCGGGGGTCTTCGTCTGAAGCGATGGCGGCAGCCCGAACGCGCCGTCGGGATCCGGGTCGGGCCAGCTGGGCACGCCGTGCTGCCTGATGCACTCGGCCAGCCGCACCAGCTGCTGGAACTGGGCCTGCGGGACCGGCGGCGAGGGATTGGCCGACGGGAACAGGTGCTGGCAAGCCTGCTGGGTGCTCGCCGGAGCCGTGCCTGGCGAGATCGCGAAGTGCCACCTGCCGTCGCCCGGGTCGTAGACCGGGTCGGGGAAGCTGGGGTCGCCGTGCGCCCGGTAGCACTCGACGATCGCCATGGTGTTCGCGTCCGGCGTCCCCCCGGCCCGCGCAGCCCCCGTGGGCTGGCTCGCGGCGGAGCCGGAGCCGCAGGCGGCCAGCAGCGCGCCGGCCGAGAGCATGGCGCCGCAGGCGAGCAGCGCCGGGACAGTCGTTATCCGCATTTCATCGTCTCCTTAGGCGTGGGGCCGCAGCGTGGACGGGTGCAATCGAGGCTGGCACCGCGACCGGGCCGGGCACATCGCGACGCGGAGCGAATCCGGCTCCCCCTTTCCGGGCATCCCGCCTCCCCCGGCGGCGGGTGGAGCGCCGCGCGGCGGCGGGCTACTGTTCGGCCATGAAGGGTCGTTGGGGGCTGCAGGCCAAGATGACCGCCACGTACGTGGCGGTGACCGCCGGGGCCGTGCTGCTCACCGAGCTGGTGATCTTCGGGGTGGCGGCGTTCAGCCCGCCGACGCCGGTCACGCCGCAGGGGGTGCAGGGCCTCGCCCAGGCGACCGCCGACGGGCTGGCGGCGAAACTCGCGAACATCGCCGGCAAGGCCGGGCACGTGCGCGATACCGACCTCAGCACGACGGGAAGCCCGGTTCCGCTGGGACAGACGCGGCCAGACGGCGGCGACGGGGTGGCCATCCCGCTGATCACCACGCCTGACTGCGACCTGGCGGCCGCGTCGTTCGCGGTCGTCGTGGACCGGTCCCACACGGTGCTCGCGACCTCGTATCCGGCGTGCTACCAGGTGGGCAGCCAGGGCTCGGCCGCGCAGGAGGGCGCGCCGCGGAAGGTACTGGCGTCGTTCGTGCGCTGGCCGGTCGAGAGCAGCGGTCGGTCACCGCTGCCGTCCGGCGACGTCGTGTGGGCGGCCGCGCCGATCGTCTTGACCGCGGCGAGCCGCTCCCCCAAGGGAACGCCGCCGCCCAGCCCGGGCGCTCCGGTCACGGGGAAGGTCTACGGCATGCTCTACCTGGAGGTCCCCGCGGCGGCCGCGGCGACTGGCGGGGTAAGCGTCACGCCGGCGATGACCCGCAGCGGCATGGCGGTGCTTGCCGCGGCCATCCCCGTAGGGCTGGCCTTCGGGCTGCTGTCGACCCGGCGGCTGACCCGGCGTCTCAAGCGGCTGACCGCGCTGACGCTGGAGGTGGCGGACGGCGGGTTCGACCGGCGCGTGCCGGTATCGGGGTACGACGAGGTGTCCCAGCTTGAGGAGAACTTCAACCGGATGGCGGGACAGCTGCAGGCGTCCCTGGACGCCCGGCGGCAGCTCGCCGAGGCGAACGCCCGGCACCAGGAGCGGTCCCGGATCGCCAGGGAACTGCACGATTCCATCTCCCAGGAGCTGTTCTCGCTCAGCGTGCTGGCCGGCGGGCTGCGGCGGGCGCTGCCGCCCGGCTCCGCGGTCTTGACCGAGGTGGAGACGATGGAACGGACCGCCGGCGACACCATGCGGGAGATGCAGTTCCTGCTCCTGGCGCTGCGCCCGGTCGCACTCGACGAGGTCGGCCTGGCCAGCGCCATCGAGGGCGTCTGCCACGCCTACACGAATCGCCTGGGGGTACAGGTCCGCGCCGAGCTCGAGCCGGCCGCCCTGTCCCCGGCCCTTGAGCACGCTGTCCTGCGGGTCACCCAGGAAGCGCTGGCGAACGCCGTCAGGCACGGCGAAGCTGACGTGATCACGGTCCGGCTGCACGCGGAGCAGGATTATGTGGTGCTTGAGGTCACCGACGACGGGCGCGGGTTTGACGTCGCCGCGCGGGAGGCCGGTACCGCCGGCCTGGGCTTGCGCGCCATGCGCGACCGGGTAGCCGAACACGGCGGCCAGCTCGCCATCGACAGCACCCCTGGCGCTGGCACCCGGGTCCGCGCCCGCTTCCCGCTGGCGGGCCGATGATCCGGGTCCTCATCGCCGACGACCACAAGGTGGTCCGGCAGGGGCTGCGGTTCCTGCTGTCGTCCGAACCGGGAATCGAGGTGGCCGGGGAAGCCGCCGACGGCGTCGCGGCGCTCGAGGCGATCAGGAGCCTGCGCCCGGACGTCGTCCTGCTCGACCTCCTCATGCCGCGGCTGGACGGGCTCGGGGTGCTCGCCGCCATGCACGACGAGAAGCTGACCGCCGCGGTGCTGGTGCTCACGTCCTCCGCCGACGACCAGCACCTAGTCCAGGCGATCAAGGCCGGGGCGCTGTCCTACCTGCCGAAGACGGCGGGCGTCGACCAGGTCGTCGAGGCGGTCCGCGCCGCCGCCCGCGGCGAGAGCGTGCTGCAGCCGGCCGCTACCGCGCGCCTGCTGCGCGAACTGCGGCATGCGGCCGCCGGCCCGCTGAGCCAGCTGACGCCCCGCGAGACCGACGTGCTCAAGGGGCTGGCCCAGGGCCGGTCCAACCGGGAGATCGCGAAGGCCCTTTCGGTCTCCGAGGAGACCGTCAAGAGCCACGTGTCGAACATCCTCGCCAAGCTCGGGCTCGCCGACCGCACGCAGGCGGCCATCTTCGCCTTGCAGCATCACCTGGTGCCCCTGGATCAGGCGCTGGACCCGTAAGCGTCCGTACAGTTCGCCGGCAGAATGACGGATTTCCATATACTGGCCGGGGTCGCCCAGCGGCGTGAAGCCGCAATCGGCGTACACCCGGTGCGCGTCGGCGGTGGCGAGCATGAACCGGCGCAGCCCGGCCAGGTCCGGGTGCGCGCGCAGCGTCTCGATCATCCAGTGCCCGAGGCCGCGGCCCTGGTGACCGGGCAGCACGAAGATGTCGCAGACCCAGGCGAACGTGGCCCGGTCGGTGACCGCGCGGGTGAAGCCGACCTGATCCGCGCCGTGGTAGAGGCCGAGGTTGAGGGAGTTCGCCACCGAGCGCGCCACCACGTCGCGCGGCACCCCCGCCGCCCAGTACGAACCGCTGACGAACCCGTGCACCACCGCGAGGTCGAGCCGTGCCTGGTCATCGTCGATCTCATAGCCGTCCCTGGTCACGAGCATGGGGATAGGGTAGGGGAATGTCCTTCAGCGGGTGGCCGGACGAGGCGCTGGACTTTTACGAGGGCCTCGAGGCGGACAATTCGAAGTCGTACTGGACCAGCCGCAAGGCCGTCTACGAGGAACACGTGCTGCGTCCGATGATGGAGCTCGTCGAGCTGCTGGCACCGGAGTTCGGCGAGCCGAAGATCTTCCGGCCTTACCGCGATATCCGCTTCAGCGCCGATAAAACGCCGTATAAGACGCATATCGGCGCGACGCTTGGCCCGCACAACTACGTGCAGTTCTCCGCCGACGGGCTCGCCG
>Ga0209656_10001689_pt1 | contig 14456 bp, 13 predicted proteins | sample BogFormECP12_OM2_FD_188239 | JGI IMG/M metagenome (GOLD analysis project Ga0209656, IMG submission 188239) | Bog forest soil microbial communities from Calvert Island, British Columbia, Canada - ECP12_OM2 (SPAdes) (version 2) | ecosystem: Environmental > Aquatic > Freshwater > Wetlands > Bog ... | reverse complement strand
GAAGCGCGCCGAGATGAGGACGAAGCCGGACCCGGCGGCCCTGGTCAAGAACCAGGTCTACGCCGACACGACGTTTCCCGAGGTCTGGCGCAGGGAGCTCGGCAGGGAGATCGTCACGGCGGAGTTCCGGGGCCCGGCCCACACGGGCGGCGACGCGGTTGTCATCTTCGAGAAGGCCAACGTCGTCCACATGGGCGACCTCGTGTTCAACCGGATGTACCCGTACGTGGACCGCCCGGGCGGGGCGACAATCCGCGGCTGGATCAAGGCCCTCGACGACTCGGCCGCCGGCTACCCCGCGGACGCGATCTACGTCTTCGGGCACGGAAACCCGAAGTTCGGCGTGACGGGCGCGCGCTCCGACCTCCCCGTCATGCGCGACTTCCTCTCCGCGGTCATGGAGCACGTCGGCAAGGAGATCGCGGCCGGCCGCGACAAGCCCGCGGTCGTCGCCATGGAGAACTTCCCCGGCTTTCCCGACTTCCACGTCCCCCTGCCCAACCGGCTCGGCCTCGTGCTCGGGGCGGCTTTCGATGAATTGACTGGGCCGAAGGCCTAGGCCATCCTGCAAACCCATGGGCATAAAAGCGATCTTCAAGCTGGTGGTGTTCCTCGCGCTGCTCTTTGTCGTGCTGTACATCGGCGTGCACAACAGGCAGCCCGCGGACTTCAACTTCCCCCTTCTCCTGGACAAGAAGGCGACGACCGACGCGTGGCAGATCTACTTCGGGATGTTCGCAATCGGCGTCTTCGCCGGAGCGGTCCTGATGGCGGGCTCGGGCGGCGCCAAGGCCAAGGGCTGGTCCAAGGGCGCCAAGTGATCCGGCCGGGGGTCACCCCCGCCGCGGGTTCTTGAGGCCCGTCTCCAGCTTGTTGCGCACCTCGCGCAGCACGAGGGCGGGAAGGAGCGCGGCGCGCGCCTCCAGGTAGCTCCGGACGGCCCGCGGATCGCGCTTGGCGAGTTCGCGAAGGGACCAGGACAGCGCCTTGGCGACCATCGGGTCCCTGTCGCGCTCGAGGATCCGGCAGACGCCAAGCGTGCGGCGGCGGTCGCCCGCGCCGCCCTGGGCCCTGCTGTTCAGCGGGACGGTGCTGACCAGGGCCGCGCGCCTCCACCAGCGGTCTCCGGAGCGCGCCCAGCCGTGGACAAGGCTGTCCGGCACGCGGCGCTCGCGCCACGCCTGCCCCGCGAGGCAGACGGCGAAGCAGTCCACGGCGTCCCATGACGCCATCCCGCGCCCGAGCCTGCCGAGGAGCCGGGCGCCGATGTGCTCCGGCGCCCGCGGGTGGTGGCGGACGAGCTCGTACGCGACAAACCGGAGGCCGGTCTGGCGGGTGTCGGAGAGCCTCGTCGCGAGCCCGATCACGAAGCGGGGCGCCGCGCCCTCGAGGCGCCCCGAGTACTCGCGGCGCATCGCGCGAAGGAACGGAACCGTCGCCCGCGGGTTTGCGCGGATGCGGCCGGCGATCTCCGCTGCCATGGCGGATATCCCTGCGCGGACCCGCCGCCGCGGGGACGGCGTCACGGCTTCAGACCCCGACCGGGGGCGTCCCTGCGGAGGTTATCGCAGACGATCGCGGCCGCGGCCGCCGCGTTGAGCGACTCGGCCGCGCCCCTTCGGGGGATGGTGACGAAGGAGGTGACGAGGCCCCTGACCCCCTCCGACAGCCCGCGGCCCTCGCTGCCGACCACGATCACGGCGTCGGCCAATGGGCCGACCGCGTGCACGTCGCGGCCCTCGAGGGCGCACCCGATCACCGGGGCGCGGACCCCTGCGAGCGCCTCCTCCAGGGCCGCGGATACCACGCGGACCCGCGCAAACGACCCCATGCTCGACTGGATCACCTTCTGGGAATGCAGGTCGGCGCAGCCCGGCGAGAGGAGGACTCGGTCGAGGCCGAACCAGTCCGCTATCCGGATCATGGTGCCGACGTTCCCGGGGTCCTGGACCGCGTCGAGCGCCAGCGTGAGCCCGCGGTCGAGCTCGCCGGGCGCGAGGGCATCGCGGCGGATCTTCCCCACCGCGAGCACCGGGGAGGGCGTGGGGAAATGGCTCGCGCGCGCCATCTCGCTCTCGCCGATCTCGTGGGTCCTCCTGCCCGTCCAGGCGCCGGTCCCGTAGATCCGCTCGAACGGGTGGCCGGCGGCCAGGAGCTCGGACACGATCTTCTCGCCCTCCACGGCGAAGAGGCCGAGCTCCTCCCGGTGCTTCTTGTCGCGCAGCGACCGCAGCAGCTGGAGTTCCGCGCGGGTGATCACGCCGTAGGATGGCCGCCGCTCCCGCCGTTTTTCAATTGTTTTGAGGTGGAGCGGCGGCGATAGTCGGCCCATGACGCCTCGCAGCCCCCGCGCGGAACACGCCCGGCTCCTCGACGAGATCGGGGCTGTCGACCAGGTCGGGGTGGAGGAGCGGGTCGCCAAGTTCGCCACCCGGAGCATCAAGAAGGCGTCGAAGGTCTGGGGCCTCAGGATGGCCCTCTCCATGACCGACCTGACGACCCTCGAGGGCAAGGACACCCCCGGCAAGATCGAGTCGCTGTGCCAGAAGGCCCTCCGCCCGCACGACGACCCGGACTTGCCCCATGTCGCGGCCGTCTGCGTCTACCCCGCCATGGTCGGCCACGCGAGGCGCTGCGTCGGCGGTTCCGGGGTCCGGGTGGCCTCGGTCGCCACGGCGTTTCCGTCCGGGCAGACCCATTACAGGACGAGGCTGGCCGAGGTGCGCGGCGCGGTGGCCGACGGGGCCGACGAGGTTGACATGGTCATCAACCGGGGGGCATTCCTTTCCGGGGACTTCGCCAGGGTCCAGGACGAGATCGCCGGGGTGGTCGAGGCCTGCGGCCGGGCGGCGCTCAAGGTGATCCTCGAGGTGAGCGAGCTCGAGACCTGCGACAGCATCCGGATGGCCTCCTTCCTGGCGATGGGCGCCCTGCGGCCGGGCGACTTCATAAAGACGAGCACGGGCAAGACCGCGCTCAACGCGACGCTTGCCAGCAACCAGGTGATGATCGAGGCGATCCGGGACTTCTATCTCGACACCGGCGTCGCGATCGGGATGAAGCCCGCGGGCGGGATCCGGACGGCCAGGCAGTCGCTCCAGTACCTGATCGCCGTCAAGGAGACGCTGGGCGACGCCTGGCTCACGCCGAGGCGCTACCGGTTCGGCGCGACCTCGCTCGTCAACGACCTGCTCCGGCAGATCGAGAGGGAGAAGACCGGCGCCTACCAGGCCCCGTACTACTTCAGCGAGGCTGCGGAGAGCTACTGACATGCCCCAGGCGAGAACAGCCCCACGCAGGACCCGCGCCCGGCTGATATTCGGGGACCTCTGGGAGTTCGACCCGGCGCCCGAGACCGCCGACCCGAGGCTCAAGCCTCGGTACGACCTGTTCATCGACGGAAGGTTCGTAAGGCCCCGCTCGGGCAGGTACTTCGACTCCATCAATCCCGCGAACGAGCGCAAACTCGCCGAGATCGCCCTCGCGGGCCCGGCGGACGTCGACGCGGCGTACGCGGCCGCTGCGGGGGCGTTCAGGTCCTGGGCCGCGACGCCGGGCCTCGAGCGCGGCAAATACCTCTTCCGGATCGCGCGGCTCCTCCAGGACCGGGCGAGGGAGTTCGCGGTCGCCGAGACGATGGACGGCGGCAAGCCGATCAGGGAGTCGCGCGACTTCGACGTGCCGATGGCCGCCGCCCACTTCTTCTACCACGCGGGGTGGGCGGACAAGCTCGAGTACGTCGCGCCGGGGCACACCGTTGCGCCGCTCGGCGTCGTCGGCCAGGTGATCCCGTGGAACTTCCCGCTCCTCATGCTGGCGTGGAAGCTGGCGCCCGCCCTCGCGATGGGCAACTGCGTCGTCCTGAAGCCCGCCGAGACCACCTCGATCACGGCGCTGAAGCTGGCGGAGGTCCTCCAGGACGCGGGCCTGCCCCCTGGGGTCGTCAACCTCGTCACCGGTGCCGGCGGGACGGGCGCGCTCGTCACGGGCCACCCCGGGGCGGCGAAGGTCGCGTTCACCGGTTCGACGCAGGTCGGCAAGGCGATCATGCGCCAGCTCGCCGGCACCGACAGGAGGATGAGCATGGAGCTCGGCGGCAAGGCGGCGAACATCGTGTTCGACGACGCGCCGATCGGCCAGGCCGTGGAGGGCATCGTTGACGGGATCTTCTTCAACCAGGGCCACGTGTGCTGCGCGGGCTCGCGGCTGCTCGTCCAGGAGGGCGTCGCGGACGAGGTGGTCTCGAAGCTGAAGGACCGGATCCGCGTGCTCCGGGTCGGCGACCCCCTCGACAAGAACACCGACCTCGGCGCGATCAACTCGAGTGCGCAGCTCGCGACCATCAGGAGGCTCGTGGCGAGCGGGCTGAGGGAGGGGGCCTCCATGTTCCAGCCGCCCTGCAGGCTTCCCGAGAGGGGCTTCTATTTCCCGCCCACGCTCTTCACGAACGTCACCCAGAGCCACCGGATCGCGCGCGAGGAGATCTTCGGCCCGGTGCTATCCATCCTCACCTTCCGCACGGTCGACGAGGCCATCGAGAAGGCGAACAACACGGCCTACGGCCTGAGCGCGGGGGTGTGGACGGACAAGGGTTCGCGCATCCTCAGGATGTCGACGGAGCTCAAGGCGGGGGTCGTCTGGGCCAACACCTTCAACAGGTTCGACCCGTCCTCGCCGTTCGGCGGGTACAAGGAGAGCGGATTCGGGCGCGAGGGCGGCCGCCAGGGCCTGCTCGACTACGCGAGGCGCGCTTGAAGACGCGAGCCATGCACAGGCTTCCCGTTACGAAGACGCCCAAGGTGTACATCGGCGGCGCGTTCGTCCGGTCCGAAAGCGCGCGGACCCTCAGGATAGACAGTTCCGACGGCGCTTTCTTCGCGAACATCCCCCAGTGCTCGCGAAAGGACCTGCGCAACGCGGTCGAGGCGGCCGCGAAGGCGGGGCCGGCATGGGCCAGGCGCACCCCCTACAACCGCGCGCAGATCCTCTACCGCCTCGCCGAGATGCTCGAGGCCCGGAGCGCGGAGCTCGTCGGGTCGCTGGTCCGGTTCGGCGCGCGGGAAGGGGACGCCGAGAGGGGCGTGGCGCTCTGCGCCGACCGCCTTGTCCACTACGCGGGGTGGGCGGACAAGTACGAGCAGCTACTCGGGTCCGTGAACCCGGTGGCCTCTCGCCATTTCTGCTTCACGGTGACGGAGCCGATGGGCGTCGTGGGCGTCCTGGCGCCCGACAGCCCGCCGATCCTCGGGCTCATCTCGATGGTCGCGCCCGTGATCGCATGCGGCAACACGGTCGTCGCCCTCGCGTCCGAGAAGTTCCCGTATTCCGCCATCCTCCTAGGCGAGATGCTGGCGGCGAGCGACCTGCCGGGGGGCGTCGTCAACATTCTCACGGGCTTCCGCAGGGAGCTCATCCCGACCTTCGCCACGCACGCGCACATCCGCGCGATCTACGCGGCCGCCGGGGAGGATGAGCGCAAGGCTCTGCGGCTGGGCGCCGCGGCGAGCGTGAAGCGGGTCCGGTTCGCCGAGGAGACCGGCGCGGGCTGGCTGGCGGGCTCGGCGCAGGGCCTGGACGCGATCCGCGCCTTCGTGGAGTTCAAGACGACCTGGCACCCGATCGGCTCCTGAGGAACCGGTCGATCTCGCGCCGGCTGGGCATCGAGGGCGCCGTGCCCGGCCGGGTCACAGAGAGCGCCGCCGCCGCGTTCCCGAACCGGGCGGCCCTGAGGAGGTCGCCGCCGAAGCGGACGAGGCCGGCGGCGAGGCCGCCGACGAAGGCGTCGCCCGCCCCGGTCGTGTCGATGGCTCGCACGCGGTGACCCGCGATGGCCGTCCAGCCGGCGTCCGTGGACACGAGGCAACCGCCCCGCCCCAACGTCACGATTATCGTCGGGACTCCGAGCGAGCGGCCGAGCCTGTGGACAGCCCGGGGGCCGCCCCCGGGCTCGTGGCGCGTGAGCGCCGCGAATTCGGACTGGTTCGGGACCAGGATGTCGGTCAGCGCGAGGATCCGCCGGTCGAATCCCGGCCCCATGGGCGCGGGATTGAGGATGGTCGTCGCGCCGAACCGGCGCGCGAGCCCGAACGCGTGGAGGTTGATCCGCGCGTTCGCCTCGCCCTGGCAGATGACGACCCGGGCGCCGCGGATGAGGCCCGCCGGGACGTCGCGGGGCGCGATCGCGGCGCTGGCGCCGATAGCCACGATGATCTCGTTCTGGCTCGCCCGGTCGACGAGGATCGCCGCGGCGCCGGTGGACCGGCCCGGCTTCGTGGCGAGCCTCGCGTCGATCCCCTCGGATCGCAGGAACCGCGCGGCCTCTGCGCCGAACGCGTCGGCGCCGACGGCCCCGACGAAGCGCGTCCGGGCCCCGGCCCTCGCCGCGGCCACGGCCTGGTTCGATCCCTTGCCCCCCGGCCCGGCGACAAACGTGCCGATGACGGTCTCGCCCGCCGCGGGGAAGCGGCCGCATCGGAACGACAGGTCCTTAACATAGCTGCCTACGACGACGACGCTCGGCTTCATGGGGTGCGGTTTCGCACCCGATCCTTGGAATGCGGATGCGTTTGTCCATAGCGGGGTTCCGGCGATCCCATGGGGCCGCCCCACATGGCCACCGGCCATTCAGCCCCTGCAGGGACCGCTCGTCCAAAGATTGCCGCCAGGGCCGCCTCCGCTTGCAATGTTACGATTGAATGGAACTCTCCGCGGACATTTCCCTGCCGGCAGGCGACGAGACGAGGCGCGACAAGGCGAAGGAAAGGCTATACGTGCTTTTCCAGTCGGGCGGCTGGGGCACGTTGATGGCGATCGAGGCCTGGGCCATAATCGAGTTCCCGGAGCACGAGGCGGTCTGGGGCAAGACGACGACGCTGGCGGTCACCTTCATGTCATTTGCGACGGGCATCCTGATCACCCATTTCATTCGCCCGATCATGGCGAGGTGGGGCTGGAAGCAGCTCGGCTGGCGCCCGCTGCTCCCGAGGCTCTTCGCGGCGGCGGTTGTGGCCGCGGCGGTCTGGAACGCCCTGGAGATCCTCTGGGTCCACGGCATCCTCGGGCTGCCGTGGAGGTACGAGTACTCGCTGCCCATGATTCTCGTCATGGAGGAGTGCTCGTGCGGCGCCATCATGTTCGTCTGGCTCTGCCTCTACTTCTTTTACAACCTTTTCGACCGCCTGAACCGCTCCGAGCTCGAGCGCTTCCGGCTGATGACGAGCGTCAAGGAGGCCGAGCTGCGCGCGCTCAAGTCGCAGGTCAACCCCCACTTCATCTTCAATTCGCTCAACTCGCTCCGGGCTCTCATCGAAGAGGACCCCGCCCGGGCGCGCAAGGCGGTGACCCAGCTCGCGAACCTGCTTCGCTACTCGCTCCAGAGCGGCCAGCTCGAGACGGTGCCGTTCGAGGAGGAGCTCGGCGTCGTGAACGACTACCTCGCGCTTGAACAAGTCCGCCACGAGGACCGGCTCCGGCTGCGCCTCGACATCGCCCCCGAGGCGCTCCAGCTGCGCATCCCGCCGATGCTCCTGCAGACCCTTGTCGAGAACGCCGTGAAGTACGGGATATCCCCGAGGCCGGATGGCGGCGAGATCGCGATCATTGCCCGCAGCTCGGGCGGAGCGCTCACGATACAGGTGTCCAATCCCGGCCAGATAGAGAAGGCCGGCAAGGAGTCCTCGACGGGCGTCGGGCTGCACAACGCCGCCGAGAGGCTGAGGCTGATCTTCGGCGAGAAAGCCACGCTCGAGCTCCACTCGGACCGCCAGCTCGCGCAGGTCGTAGCGGAGGCGATCATCCCGCTGCCTTCGCACTGATGAAGGCGCTCCTCATCGACGACGAGCGCCTGGCGCGCAACGAGCTGCGGCGGCTCCTGGCGGCCTTCCCCCAGGTCAAGATCGCGGGCGAGGCCTCCAACACGAAGCAGGCCCGCGAGCAGTTGGCGGCCCTGAAGCCCGATCTCCTCTTCCTGGACGTGCAGATGCCGGGGGAGACCGGCCTGGAGTTCCTCGAGTCGCTCGAGCCCCCCGCGCCGCACGTCATCTTCACCACGGCGTACGACGAGTTCGCGGTGAAGGCCTTCGAGCTCAACGCGCTCGACTACCTGCTCAAGCCCGTGGACCCCGCGCGCCTCGCCTCAGCCGTGGAGCGGCTTCCCGGGCTCGCGGGCCCGGCCGAGCCGAAGGAGCCCGCGGGCCGCCTCCGGACGGGGGACCGGGTGTTCGTGCGCGAGGGGGAGAGGTGCTGGTTCGTCGAGGTCGGCCAGATCCGGCTGCTCGAGAGCGAGGGCAACTACACGCGGGTCCACTTCGGCGACGCCCAGCCGCAGCTCTTCCGGTCCCTGAACGCGATGGAGGAGCGGCTCGACCCCAGGTTCTTCTTCAGGGCCAACCGGCGCCAGATCATGAACATCGCCTGGATAGCGGGGGTCGAACCCTGGTTCAGCGGCGGGCTCCTGGTCCAGCTCAAGGGGGGCGCGAAGATCGAGCTTAGCCGGAGGCAGGCGCAGGAATTCCGCGAGCGGATGAGCTTGTAACTCGCCGCGCTGCGGGCATTCCCAAGCAATGATCGAGGCGAGGCTCCTGACAAAGGTCTTCCGCGACAGGAAAAGGGGGGATGTCCACGGCGCGGACCGCGTGTCGTTCCGGGTGGAGCCCGGCCGAATCTACGGGCTCCTCGGCGCGAACGGGGCGGGCAAGACGACCACGCTCCGGATGCTGGCGACGCTGCTCAGGCCCACGAGCGGCAGCGCGGTCGTCGCCGGCCACGACGTCGTCCGGGAGCCGGACAAGGTCCGGGCCAACGTCGGCTTCCTCGCGACGAGCACGGCGCTCTACGACCGGCTGACCTCCCGCGAGATGATCGCCTACTTCGGGCGGCTGAACGGGCTTGGCGAGGCCTCCCTGCGCTCGCGGATAGCCTCCCTCGCCGACGAGCTCGAGATGCACGAGTTCCTCGACCGGCGCTGCGACAAGCTCTCGAGCGGGATGAAACAGAAGACCTCGATCGCGCGCATGCTCGTGCACGACCCCCAGGTGATGATCTTCGACGAGCCGACGCTCGGGCTGGACGTGATGACCGCGCGCTCGATCGTCAGGTTCGTCCGCGACTGCCGCGGCCGCGGGAAGACCGTGATCTACTCGACCCACGTGATGGGCGAGGCCGAGAAGCTGTGCGACGTGATCGGGATCATCCACCAGGGCAGGATGAGGGCCGAGGGCACGCTGGCCGAGCTGCGGGAGAGGACCGGGGAGACCGACCTCGAGGAGTGCTTCGTGAAGGTCGTCGTGCCGGAGGGGACGCCATGAGCTGGGGCGCGATCGGCACCATCTACGCGAAGGAGCTCAGGGACCAGCTGCGCGACCGGCGGACGCTCCTGTCGACGATCGTCATACCCACCTTCATCATGCCCGCCATCGTGCTGGGCGTGGGGAAGATGGCCTCGGCGATCATCGTCAAGGCGAGGCAGGAGATCCCGCGGATCATGGTGATAGGCGGCGCCGACTCCCCCGGCGTGAGGGCCGACCTCGAGCGCTCGGGGAAGTTCAGGGTCGAGACGGCCACCCCGGACTGGAGGAGCCTCATCTCCGAGAAGAGGGTCCGCGCCGCGGCCGAGATCCCCGCCGGGTTCGAGAGGGCGCTCGGGTCGGGCTCCGCCCCCGCGGTCAACCTCTACGACTACGAGGGTGAGCTCAAATCCGGGTTGGCCGTGGAGGAGCTCAGGAACTTCTTCCTCGGGCTGCGGGACCGGACCACGGCCCGCCTCCTTAAGGAGCGGGGGATCCCGGCCACGGTCGCGAGGCCCTTCGAGGTGAGGCAGGCCAACGTCGCGCCGCCGGAGAAGGTCGGCGGGAACCTGCTGGGGGGGATCGTCCCCTACATCATCGTACTCATCTGCTTCATGGGCGCCATGAGCCCGGCGATGGACATCACCGCGGGCGAGAAGGAGAGGGGCACCATGGAGACCCTCCTCTGCAGCCCCGTCGCGCGGACCGACATCGTCCTCGGGAAGTTCCTCGTGGTCCTAACCGGGTCCCTTGCGGCGGTCGTCTGCTCGCTTGTCTCGATGGGGGCCACGCTCGTGGCCGTGGGCGCCTCGATCGGCGGGATGGCCGCGGGGCCCGGGGGGCCGGGCGGCGCCGCGCCGACGATCGACCCTGCTGGGGTCCTTGGCGTATTGGCAATGGTGATACCGGTGTCGGTCCTGTTCTCCGCGGTCCTCTTCGCGGTCTCGCTCTTCGCCAAGAGCATGAAGGAGGCCCAGAGCTACGCCGGGCCCCTCGTCTTCGTCGTCATCCTTCCCGCGATCGCGGGGCTCCTGCCGGGCATCGACCTCAACCTCCGGCTGGCGTTTGTCCCCATCCTCAACCTCTCGCTCGTCTGCAAGGAGATGCTCTCGGGCGTTTGGCACTGGGGGTACATCGGGGTCATCTTCGGCTCCACGGCGCTCTACGCCGCGGCCGCGCTCGCGCTCGCCGTCTGGATGTTCAGGCGCGAGGGGGTAATCTTCCGGACGTAGGATTACTCCCCGCGCCGGGATGGCCCGGGCCATGCTGTAAAAGCCGGGTAAATCAGGTGCATAATATGCGTTGGTAATAGGAAACTTTTTCTGATCTTATTGCGTCTATTAGAGAAATGTGACCCAGTTGCACCTGGAACGAAACTCACCGAAGACATGAACACGAACGCTCCGTTCCCCGCGCCGTTCAGGCCCGAGTTGAGCCTGAAGCGCCGGGAACCCGGATCGACGCAGCCGCCGATGGGGACTCCCCCGCCTATGCCTTTCGGCAGCGGGGTCCCGTTCGGCAGCGGGGCGCCCTTCGAGGGCGACTCATCGAACCCCTACGGCTATGCGGCCCTGCAGGCCGCATGGGACAAGCTTTACCGGGCCCGCGCCCTCCTCGAGGCCGAGCAGGCCCACCTTCGCGACGACCGGATCGCCCTTCAGGGCGAACTGGACGCGCTCGAGGTGCGCCGCCAGACGATCGCCGCCCGCGAAACGCGCATCCAGCACCTCGAGGCGACCGCCGCCATCGACCAGGAGGAGGCGGAGGACGAGAGGGACGCCCCGTCCGCAATGTCGAAGCTGACGCGGGCCCCCTTCGAGATGGCCCGCCACGTGTTCGGGCCGAAGAAGTGATTTAGCGTGCCTCCGCCGCCCTCCCGCCGTAGGGAGGCGTGTCATGGGCACCCCGCTGTCTCCGCAGCATGTCATCGCGCGCAAGCGCGACGGGCTGGAACTCGACCGCGCGGAGATCGAGGCGTTTGCCAGGGGCGCCACGGACGGCTCGTGGGCGGACTACCAGCTGAGCGCCCTCCTGATGGCGGTGTTCCTGAAGGGGATGGGCGCGCGGGAGACGGCGGACCTCACGGAGGCGATGATGCGGTCCGGCACCGTGGCCGACCTGTCCTCGATCCGCGCCCCGAAGGCCGACAAGCACTCCACGGGGGGCGTCGGGGACAAGGTCTCGATCCATTTGGCTCCCATGGTGGCGGCCTGCGGCGTCGCCGTGCCGATGATCAGCGGGCGCGGGCTCGGCCACACGGGGGGGACGGTGGACAAGCTCGGGTCGATCCCCGGGTTCCGGGTCGGCCTCTCGCTGGCGGAGTTTCGCGCGCAGCTTGAGAAGATCGGCGTGGCGCTCATCGGCCAGACGTCCGAGATCGTGCCCGCCGACCGGAAGCTCTACGCGCTGCGCGACGTGACGGCGACCGTCGAGTCGATCCCGCTCATCTGCGCCAGCATCCTCAGCAAGAAGCTCGCGGAGGGAATCGACGTGCTCGTCCTGGACGTCAAGTTCGGCCGGGGGGCGCTCATGAGGGAGAAGGCGGCGGCGAGGGAGCTCGCCGTCGCGCTCACGTCCGTCGCGAGGTCCATGGGCAAGCCGGCCCGGGCGGTGATGACGGCGATGGACGAGCCTCTCGGGAACGCGGTCGGCAACGCGCTCGAGGTCGCCGAGTCCGTCGAATGCCTCAGGGGATCGGGCCCCGCGGACGTGATGGAGGTCACCTACGCGCTCGGCGGGCAGATGCTCCTCCTCGCGGGGGCCGCGGGCGACGCCGCGGCGGCCCGGGCGCAGCTCGAGCGCAGCGTGTCCTCCGGGGCGGCCCTCGGGAAGTTCCGCCAGATGGTGGCGGCCCAGGGGGGCGATCCCCGCGTGGCGGACGACCCGTCCGTCCTGCCGGCATCCGCGCTCAAGGCCCCCGTCCCGAGCCCGTCGAGCGGCTGGGTCGCGAGCGCGGACGCCCTCGGGGTCGCCCTCGCCGCGCTCAGGCTCGGCGCGGGCCGGGCGAGGGCCGAGGACGGGATCGACCCGGCCGTCGGGGTATCGGGCCTGGCGAAGGTCGGCCAGCGCGTCGTCGAGGGGCAGCCGCTCTGCTTCGTCCACGCCAACGACAGGGAGCGCCTCGCCGACGCCCAGGCGATGCTCGCCCGGGCGATCGTCGTGGGCCCAAGCCCGGTTGGGCGGGACCCGCTTGTCGGGGAGACAATCGGCTGAGGGCGGCCGTGGCCCCGGGGGGCGTCAGCCCCCGGCCTTCTCGATCCCCTCCAGCTCGGCGGCGGCGCGCTCCCAGTCGGCCGTGGCCGCCTGCAGGCGGTCGACGACGATGCTCAGCTCCCGGTTCAGGGCCTGGGCCCTGCCGGGATGGGAGTAGGTCTCGGGCGCCTCGAGCTCCGCGGCGAGCTCCGCCTGCCTCGCCTCGAGGCCCGAGATCTCCCGCTCGAGGCCGGAGACATGGGCCTTTTTCGCGCGAAGCGGGGCCGAGCGCGCCGAGCGCCGCTCGGCCTCCGCTCGCTTCTGCTCCCTGGTCTTCGGCCCGCCCCGGCCGGCGGCCGCCGGCGCGGGGGCGGCGGGGACGGGGCCCGCGTCCGGAAGGCGCGCGGTCAGCGCCTCGCGCGCGCCGCTCGCCCTCGATTTCTCGAGGTAGTAGTCGTAGTCGCCGGCGTACGGCGTCAGGTGGCCCGCGGCCACGTGGAGGACGGACTTCGCGACGCTGCGGATGAAGTGGACGTCATGGCTTATGAAGATGAGCGTCCCCTCGTACTGGCGGAGCGCGTTGACGAGCGCGTCTATGCTCGCGATGTCCAGGTGCGTCGTCGGCTCGTCCATCAGGAGCAGGTTCGGCGGCGCGAGGAGCAGCCGCGCGAGCGCGAGCCTCGACTTCTCGCCGCCCGAGAGGACGGAGACCCTCTTGAACACGTCGTCCTTGCGGAACAGGAAGCCCCCGAGCACGGTCCGGGCGAGGCGCTCGGTAACGTCGGGGTTCCTGTTCCGCATCTCCATCGCCTCCTCGAGGACCGTCCGCCGGGCGTCGAGGTTGTCGAGCCGGTTCTGGGCGAAGTAGCCCGCCGTCACGTTACCGCCGAGCTCGCGCGTGCCGGCCTGTATCGGGATCGCGCCCGCGAGCACCTTGAGGAGCGTCGACTTGCCGGCGCCGTTCGGGCCCACGAGGACCAGCCGCCCGCCGCGCTCCGCGTGGAAACTGAGGTTCCGGTACACCACGTTCTCGCCGTACGCCTGGCGGACGCCCTTGAGCGTCACGACCCTGAGGCCCGACCGCGCGGGCTGGGGGAACCGGAACGTGATGCGCCTGATGTCGTCCTCGGGAGCGTCGATCGCCTCCTCCTTGAGCCTCTCGATCTGCTTCTCCTTCGACTTGGCGCGGGAGGCGAGCGAGGCCTTCGCGCCGAACCGGTCGACGAACCTCTGCAGGTGGGCGATCTCGCGCTGCTGGTTCTTGTGGAGGGAGATCTGCTGCTCCCGGTGGGCCTCCTTCTGGCGGATGAAGTCGTCGTAGTCCCCGGTCCACCGGTAGAGCGTCTGGTCGCGCAGCTCCAGGATCCCCGTGCAGAGCGCGTTCAGGAACGCCCGGTCGTGGGAGATGATGATGAGCCCGCCGGGATAGCGCGTGAGGTAGTCCTGGAACCAGAGGAGGACCTCGAGGTCGAGGTGGTTCGTCGGCTCGTCGAGGAGAAGGAGCGCGGGCTCGCGCACGAGGAGGCGCGCCAGGTGGGCGCGCATGACCCAGCCGCCCGAGAACGTCAGGGCCGGCCGGTCGAGGTCCGCGGGCCTGAAGCCCAGGCCGGTCAGGACGATCCTGGCCTTGGTCTCCACCCCGTACCCGCCCAGCTCCTCGAAGCGGTGGTGGGCGTCGAGCTCGGCCTGCATGCACGCCGGCGCGCCGCCCCCGTCCATGGACCGGATCTCCGCGCGCAGCCGCGCGAACTCCGGGGTCACCGCGGTCGCCAGGTCCAGGATCGTCTCGTCGCCCGCGGGCGACGTCTCCTGGGGCAGGTACCCGAAGCTCGAGCCCTTCTCCCAGGTGATGGTCCCCGAGTCCACGGTCTCCTCCCCGGCGATCACGTTGAAGAGCGTGGTCTTGCCCGCGCCGTTCGGCCCGACGAGACCGAGGCGGTCCCCGCGGCTGACGAACACGGACACGCCCTCGAACAGTGT
>Ga0209656_10001687_pt1 | contig 14465 bp, 15 predicted proteins | sample BogFormECP12_OM2_FD_188239 | JGI IMG/M metagenome (GOLD analysis project Ga0209656, IMG submission 188239) | Bog forest soil microbial communities from Calvert Island, British Columbia, Canada - ECP12_OM2 (SPAdes) (version 2) | ecosystem: Environmental > Aquatic > Freshwater > Wetlands > Bog ... | reverse complement strand
GAACTGCAATCGGCCTATACGCCACAGGAAGCCGCCGTAGAGGCGTCTCGTTGTCTGTTTTGTTTCGATGCTCCCTGTATCATGGCCTGCCCAACCGGAATCGATATTCCTTCGTTCATCAAGAAAATCGAAACCGAAAATATCATGGGCTCAGCGCGGACCATCCTTTCGGCGAACATCCTTGGCGCAAGTTGTGCTCGCGTTTGCCCAACTGAAGTCTTGTGTGAAGGGGCTTGTGTGATGGTCGATCGGCAACGGGACCCGATCAAAATTGGGCGTCTCCAACGGTTTGCGACGGACTACGTTTACGAACGCGGGCTTGACGTATTGAAATCCCCTACCCAAAAATCCGGGAAACGGATCGCCGTGATTGGCGCCGGACCCGCTGGCGTCGGATGCGCGGCAGAACTAGCACAACTCGGCCACAGCGTCGTGATCTTTGAAAAGAAGCCGTTGCCCGGGGGGTTGAACACCTATGGCATCGCCTATTACAAGATGAAGCCAGAGATCAGTCTTCAAGAAATGGCAATGGTCGAGCGATTGGGCGTCGAGATCCGATGCGGCATTGAAGTCGGCCAAAGCATTTCCGCGGCGCGCCTGCAACAAGAGTTCGACGCGCTTTTCATCGGGATCGGCCTCGGCGAAGGGCAGGCTCTCCGGATCCCTGGAGAAGAACTTCACGGGGTGCATGACGCCCTCGATTTCATCGAAGAAATTCACTCGAAGCCACTGCACGAAGTCGCTGTTGGCAATTCCGTGATTGTTATCGGATGCGGCAACACGGCCATCGATGCGATTACCCAGGCTAAACGACTGGGTGCACAGAAAGGCATCGTGGCTTATCGACGGTCCGAGGCCGAAATGTCGGCCTACCATTTTGAATATGAATTGGCTCAGCACGACGGCGCGACATTCTATTTCAACGTTACCCCGATCGAATTGATTGGGGATGAAGCGGGTCAGGTTTGCGCTGTCAAATTCGTCCGGACGGAGACGAGCAATCATGGGCAATTGACGTTAATTCCCGGCTCTGAATTCACCGAACCCGCAGACATGGTATTGAAAGCGGTCGGCCAGTCAAAGCAAACGGCATGGCTCACTCAGAATTTCCCGGGCCTTCGCCTTGATAAACGTGGCGTGGTTGAACGCAACCCTGCGACAGGTCAAACGTCCGTGGCACACCTATTTGCGGGCGGTGACTGCGCGAATGGTGGCAGGGAAGTTGTTAATGCGGTTGGCGAAGGGAAAAAAGCTGCTCGCGGGATCCACGCATTTCTCGGACAATCGGATATTCCGGCTCCGCGACAACCATCACGTCTGGGGGTAAATGGCGACCTTCGCGTTTCCGGTTTAGAGGCGCCGATTCGCGCTCACGAGCTTGAAAAACTCTATTTTGGTGGGGTAGAACAACATGGCTGATCTTTCAATCAACCTCGCAGGAATCCAATCGCCCAACCCGTTTTGGATCGCGTCCGGTCCTCCTTCAAATACAGCCTACCAAGCGCATCGAGCCTTTGAAGCTGGTTGGGGTGGGGTGGTATGGAAAACGATTGGCGAAGCGATCGTGAATGTGTCGTCACGCTATTCCGGGATCGATATTGGTGGAACGCGGATGGCGGGTTTTAACAATATTGAACTGATCAGCGATCGTTCTCCGCAAACCAATTTTCGTGAACTTGCAGAGATTAAGAAATTCTGGCCTGACCGCGCGGTCATCGCCTCACTGATGGTCGAGACACGCGAAGACTGGCATGATTTCGTCAAACGAAGCGAAGACGCGGGAGCTGACGGAATAGAACTGAATTTCGGCTGTCCGCATGGCATGTGCGAGCGTGGCATGGGCTCCGCCGTGGGTCAAAATCCTGATGTCACTGAAACAATTGTTGGATGGGTTATGGAAGCAGCCCAGAGGCCGGTCATCGCAAAGTTGACTCCGAATATCACGGACATCACGGCAGCGGCCAAGGCGGCAAAACGTGCCGGCACTGACGCAATATCGCTTATTAACACGATCAACTCGATCACCCAGGTCAATCTCGACACATTCGTTCCCGAACCGTTTGTCGGCGGATTGAGTTCGCACGGCGGCTATTGCGGACCGGCTGTGAAACCAATTGCTTTGCAAATGGTCCAAGCGTGTGCTGCTGACCCGGATATTCAACTTCCCATTTCGGGTATCGGCGGCATCGCGACCTGGCGGGATGCGGCGGAGTTCATTGCTCTCGGTTCCACGAGTTTACAGGTTTGTACGGCGGTGATGCACTACGGGTTTCGAATCATTGAGGATCTGCTTGATGGGCTCAGCAATTATCTCGATGCAAAGGGAATTCGTTCTGTCGATTCGTTGCGCGGACGTTCCGTTAGCCGAGTTAAGGAATGGAAATATCTCGATCTGAACTACAAACGAATCGCGAGCATCAACTACGATCGATGTATCGGATGCAACCTTTGTCACATCGCCTGTGAAGATGGAGCCCATCAAGCGATACGGCTGATCCAGCCGAATGGATTAGGGCTCGGACCGGGCAGAGTGCCTGGGAAGCCAATCCCCGAAATCGTCGAAGAGTCGTGTGTGGGCTGCAACCTCTGCGCGCTGGTCTGTCCCGTGCAGGGATGCATAAGTATGGTTAGTGTGGATACAGGGCGAGACCATCTCACCTGGAGCGACTATCAAGATAAAATTGCGCGGGGCGAAATGGCCCCTATCCCGGCGCACCCTTAGAAAATACCATTATATGCGAGACGGTAAACTATGCACCCGACAGCAGCGAGTAACAAGAATCGGGTCTCGGTCGAGCATGCTCAGCAGGTAAAGGTTTCGCTCCCTCCAATTAAAGCTGGAGCAGTGAAACGACTTGCGCCGAAACTACACGAACCCAAGAATGAGGGAGACAGGTCATGGGATTCTACAATGACGTCATCCTACCAAGACTCTGCCATCTCGTGATGCGCAACCGGCGCCTTGTGCCTTATCGAGAGAGGGTGATCGCCTCGGTGGAAGGACGAGTGCTGGAGATCGGTATCGGAGCTGGGCTGAACTTGCCGTTCTACGGGCCCCACGTGCGCGAAATTGTGGGCCTGGAACCGGCGCCGCGGCTCATCGCGATGGCCCGGCAAGTCGCAGAACGTATGCCTATCCCGGTGACGTTCATGGAGGAATCTGCTGCGGCCATCCCATTGGACGACAACACGATTGACACCGTGGTCATGACCTGGACGCTTTGCACTATTCCTCAAGCTGATCGCGCGCTCAGCGAGATGCGCCGCGTGCTCAAACCAAATGGTCGGCTGCTGTTTGTCGAGCACGGATTGGCACCGGACGACGGCGTGCGGAGATGGCAGGACTGGTTGACGCCGGCATTTAAGCGTATCAGCGGAGGCTGCCATTTGAACCGGCCGATCCAGACGATGATCGAAAGCGCCGGCTTCCGCTTCGACCGGTTGCAGACCGCCTATATGCCAGGTCCAAAGCCCATGTCCTTCATATACGAGGGAAGCGCCCGATCAGGCTGACAGAACCATGGCCACAATGAACCTTGAGATACTGACTGCTGCCTGCCGGAATCCTGCCGTAACGGGCAAATGCGCATTGGGCGTTATGGTCAAAACGCCCCGAAAAGGCTTTTCCAAAACCCGCCTTTCTCCTCCGTTGTCGTCAGAAGAGGCAGCAAGTATCAGCCGCTGTTTCCTGAAAGATACAAGCGTGGCGATCCAAGCCTTCTGCCAGGAAGATCCCTTCGTGGTCGGGGTCGCGATTTATACGCCGGTTGGGTCCGAGGCTACTCTTGGGGAGCTTTTGCCGCCAGGATTCAAAATGATCGCTCAGCGCGAAGGCGATTTTGGCGCCCGCTTATTAGGCGCAGCTGAGGATCTATTTTCCGTCGGATTTTCCGCGGTCTGCCTGATAGACTCTGATAGTCCCACGCTTCCGTTTCATTGCTTGCGCGATCTGTCAACTTTTCTCAAAGAACCTAAGGATCGAATGGTGATCGGTCCATGCTCGGATGGCGGGTACTACGTCTTAGGGCTCCGGCACGCACACCCAAGGCTTTTTGAAGACGTCACCTGGAACACGGACCGGGTTTATGTCGAGACTGTCGAAAGAGCGAAAGAGATCAATCTGCCAGCTATCGCACTGCCTGCTTGGTACGACGTGGATGATCAAATCTCGCTCATCCGCCTGTTATCTGAGCTATTTCCTGAGCGCGCAAATGAGGCAGTCCCACGAGGCTCACCCGCTCCCTTCACCAAAGCGTTCCTGCGCCAAATTTTGGTAGGTGAAGGTACCGGCCGAATCTGGCCGCAGACGTCCACCTCGGCGCGAGCTGTATGAGTGAACAGTTGATCTCTGGCGATCAACCTATCCGGAACTGGAACGAGAAGCAAGCGCCGTGGACGCTTATCGGACTCGGGATTCTCCTCTTGATTATCGAGCTGTATCTATTTGGGGCACATCGTCACAACCGCTTCTATCCAGTACTCATCTTGCTATCGATTTCCGGGATTCCTTTTCTTTTTGCAGTCTGGTGGACGTTCCGGCACAAGAAATTTCCAGCGAACACTCTCTTGATCATTTTGATTGGAGGTGCGCTGTTTCGATTGATACTCGTGCCACTCGATCCTCCCCGGCTCTCAACTGATGTCTATCGCTATATCTGGGATGGACGCCTCCAGGGGGTTGGCATCAATCCGTATCTCTATGTTCCGGTTGATCCCCGGCTCGCCGGGTTGCGCGACGATTCCATTTATCCAAACATTAACCGCAAAGAATATGCACACACCATCTACCCACCTGTAGCGCAAATCTTCTTTTTCGTCGTCACGCGGGTGACACAGAGCATTCCAGGATTCAAGGGCGCACTCGTTCTGTTAGATCTCGTGACGATGGGATTGGTGGCGGCCACTCTGAGAGCTATAGGTCAGCCGGCGGAACGAGTGATCGTCTATGCGTGGCATCCGTTACCAATCTTCGAATTTGGCGGATCGGGGCATATCGATGCGCTTATGATATGCTTCATCGCCCTTGCTCTTTTCGCACGCGCGCATCAGAAATTTGGGATCGCCGGATTTGCTCTTGGAGCGGCCACCTTAGTCAAATTCATTCCTGTCATTCTGCTACCAGCCATCTACAAGAGATGGGATAAGAAATTGCCAATCGCCTTCGCGATCACACTCGTCGTTTGTTATCTTCCTTATGTGCTCGGTGCGGGCGCCGGTGTTCTCGGATTCCTGCCACAATACGCCAAAGAAGAAGGGCTGCAGAGCGGCGAGCGCTACTATCTACTAGTCCTGATCGATTACATATTAGATTGGTGTGGAGTCGTGCACGATTTCCCCCCGGCTATCTTCACGTCGATAGCGTTGGCCGGTCTCGGTGCGATCGCCATTTGGGCATTTTACCGACAGCCTCCTCTTGGAAGTAAAAACACCGAGACTCCAGGACAATGGATCTTTTCTGCGTTCGTCCTCGCGCTGACGTTTTCGACCCTGCTCTCTTCGTACTATCCTTGGTACTATAGCTGGTTAGCTCTTTTCCTCTGTTTCGTTCCCAATTCCGCTGCGCTTGCCCTGATATTAATGCTTTGGCCTCTTTACCGCTCACTCTTCGACCAATCGGCGGACGACCTGTTTCGATTCCCGTCTCGGGTTTTTCTTCCGTTTTTTGCCCTCCTCGTTCTGACGTGGATAATGCGCACACGCAGTTCAAGAACAGCGACTAAGAGTTAACGAACAATTTATGTCACTATCCCAACAAAAAAGACGGGCACTCGTCACTGGAGGCGCTGGACTCATCGGATCGCACATCGTCGATCTGTTGCAGACGCAAGGTTGGTCTGTTCGCATTCTCGACAACCTCGAACCGCAAACTCACCGGGATGGCCGGCCACATTGGTTGCACGCAGCTATCCAGAACGGAGCAGAATTCGTGGAGGGCGACATTCGCGACCGAGAAATCGTGGAGTCGGCGCTGGATGAAATCGACGTGGTGTTTCACCAAGCAGCTTACGGCGGCTATATGCCCGAAATCTCAAAGTATGTCGCGGTGAATAGTTTCGGAACGGCACAACTGCTCGAAATTATTCGGGAGAAAAATCTCAGGGTGCGAAAGATCGTCGTAGCTTCTTCGCAGGTGGTTTATCCGGAAGGGGCTGGAGAATGCCCTCGACATGGCCTGGTCTTTCCCGGGTTGAGACCAGTGAAGCAGCTTCAGCGCGGCGACTTTTCAGTCCGTTGCCCGGCATGTCAGAGCCCAACAAAATCAGTGCCGACACCTGAGTATGCGCCGATCGGAGGAGAGACAGTGTACGCAATCACAAAGGTGGATCAGGAAAAACTCGTGCTCGCTTGGGGAAGGCAAGTTGGACTTCCCACCGTTGCCTTACGATACTCTTGCACTTTCGGCCCGCGCCAATCGATATTTAACCCTTACACTGGCGTCATCGCCATCTTCTGCACGCGGTTACTCAACAATCTACCGCCAGTGATTTACGAAGATGGAGAGCAAACTCGTGATTTCAGCTTTGTGGAGGACATCGCTCGGGCCAATTTGCTCGCCGCAACTTCGGACGAGCTGGACGGAAAGGCAGTGAACGTCGGAAGCGGGCGAGCGGTCACCATCAAAGAGGTTGCTGGAATGATATCCGAGGCGTTGCAAATACGGCACACGCCGATCGTTAATCGCGAGTTTCGGCCTGGCGAAATGCGGCATCTGATATCCGATACTACCGTGATCCGGAAAGCTGGTTATACACCCGCCGTGGGGCTGGAAGAAGGGATCGAACGTTATCTCGAATGGATTCGCCAGCAGGGTAGCGTCAAAGAATATTTCGCCGCTGCAGAACGTATTCTCCGGCAAAAAGGCATTCTCCAGAAGGTCGACGCCTGAGCACCCTACGCCGATGATGGTCTGTTTAGTTATTCCCGCTTTGAATGAAGCGGAAGTCATTGGCGAAGTCGTTCGCTCGGTTCCGCGTACCCTCGTGAACCAGATTATCGTCGTTGACAATGGAAGTACGGATGGCACCGGTCAAGCCGCTAAGAACGCAGGCGCTATCCTGGTCAGCCAACCGGCTCGGGGCTACGGCAGAGCTTGCCGGGCAGGGGTGAACGCAGCTGTTATAGCAGGCGCCGATATCGTGGTGTTTATCGACGGCGACGGCAGCGACTGTCCGGAATTTATCAACGAATTGATCCGCCCAATCCAGGAGAACCGCTTTGACTTTGTGATCGGCTCACGTACGCGCGGGATTCGAGAACGAGGTAGTCTCAATAGGCAGCAAATTTTCGCTGCTCGATTGGCCGGTTGGTTACTGCGGGTGCGTTATGGCGTGAATTTTAGCGATATGTCTCCTTTTCGCGCGATCCGCTCGGAGCTGCTGCGTTCGCTACCTATGCGAGAGGAGACTTACGGCTGGAACCTGGAGATGCAGATGTTACTGGCACAGAAGCGGGCTCGCGTCTTGGAAATCCCTGTGAATCATCGCAGACGCCGCGGTGGCGTTTCCAAAGTTTCCGGCACTTTTAAGGGAACGATACTGGCGACCTTCCGTATCGCTGCGACATTCTTTCGCGTCGCCTTCAGCAGCGATCGCAGCCATTCGACTGTCCGCCGGGAATAACCGATAGGTTAGCGGCATCTCAAGTGTGTATGGCAACCAGCGGCCCTATGCTCGTTCCAGAGACCCAAAACCACGCGACACGGGTGGGCAGGCTTAAAAGCTAGGTGCCTGATTTTCCGAGATTCTCTAAGGAATCGGAAGAGCAATCGCGTGCCCACGAGAAAACGGCATCGCTAGGAGGATGAGGATATGAGAACAAATCCATTTTCAGACGCGCTGGATTTCCTTACTCAGGGCGAATGGACGAGCTATGTTTTCGCGCTTCTCGCTCTGGCCAGCGTTGTGATTGCGGCAGTCAACCTCTGGCGCGACGCAAGTCAGCGCTCGGTTCTGCACTTGTGGAATTGGCTGGCCCGATTCTTTATCGGCGGGATGTGGTGGCAACAGTCCTTGTGGAAACTTCCTCCCACTTACACTGATAACCCCGATGGCTCCGGTGGTCTGCGCTACTGGATGGGTGAAATGGTAAAGTGGGCCAGTACCGGGCTGCAGCGGCACTTCGTAAAGGAGGTAGTGCTTCCGCATTTCTACTTCTTCGCACCTCAAGTCTACTTCTCAGAGGTATTGATCGCCGTGACCCTGATTCTTGGACTATTCAGCCGGTTGGGAGCTTTCATAGGAACGCTGATGGCCATCAATCTTTGGCTGGGCCTTTATCGTTCCCCCGCCGAGTGGCCTTGGACCTACTTCTTCCTCATTATTGTCCAGATCATGCTCCTGGTTCAACGACCGGGACGCAGTTTGGGATTGGATGCTATCCTGCTGCGACGTGAGCAGCAGTTGGCCGACCACGGTTTATGGGGCCGCCTAGTTCGAGCCCTGTCGTAATTCACGCCTGGGTTGAGGCGATGACAGGTATAAGCGCCAACAGTACAACCAGGATTTTATTTCGATGAAGGGGCCTTAGGATTATGGGCTCAAGGCGGGAGTGAAAGGAGGCCGCGAAAGCTTGGTGGATTGTGAGATACTAGCGCATGCCAACCAAAGCGAATATCGAGCTCGACGCCGGCCGTAAATCTTTTGCCACCGGCCTGCTCCCCGAGCTTATTGGTGCGCTGCGCCGATGTGGTCCGGGCGATCTCCTGGCGGTCATTAGTAGCGAAGGGACACTCGGCGCCGACCTTGAAGCTTGGTGCCGCTTTACGCGCAACACCTTGGTCGATACGAGTGTCGAGTTGGACCGCAAACGGTGGGTGATCCGGTGCGGAGAGGCTCCGGCGAATGCCGACGCCGATCGCCCGGTTGGTTCGCGCCTTTGGCTCTACACGAATTTCGACTGCAACCTGCATTGCGACTATTGTTGCGTGCGCTCCTCGCCCAAAGTACCACGGCGGGAGCTTGGCCTTGCGCGGGTTCGGCGGATCGCCAGCGAAGCAGCCGAAATAGGCGTCAGCGAAATCTTCGTGACCGGTGGTGAACCCTTTCTGCTCGCAGACATCGGCGACATCCTGGCTTCGTGCACCGCCGCGGCGCCCACAACGGTGCTCACCAACGGTATGCTGCTCGCAGGGCGGCGGCTCCAAACGCTCCGTTCCCTGCCAAGCCATCGCTTGACGCTGCAGATCAGCCTTGACAGTCCGACGCCTGAGCTCCATGACCGCCATCGGGGAGCGGGCACTTGGCTGCGCGCGTGGCAAGGCGTGGAGTGCGCTCGCGGGGAAGGGTTCCGGGTGCGATTGGCAGCGACCGTTTCTACTGACCGCGAGGCCGAGGAGTTCCGGCGCTTTCTGGATGCACACAAGATCAGAGAAGAGGACCGGGTGATCCGCCGCATTGCGCTGCGGGGCTTCGCCGCGGAAGGCGTTGCACTTGCACGCGCTGATTTGGCGCCTGAGATTACAATAACGGCGGAAGGCGTCTACTGGCATCCGGTAGGAGCCGCGGACGCCGATATGCTCGTCACCCCCGACATCTTTCCGCTCGCCGAGTCTTTCGCCGCGGTGCGTAGGGCCCTCGAGCGCGAAAGCCAGCATCGACGCCGATTGGCGACGATCTTCAACTGCGCGTGACATCTGCCGAGAGTAAGAAACGGTTCCAACCGGAACTCTTTTCATCCCTCGGTCAACCACGAAATCGGGCGGTTGAAGAATCCCTGTTGCGCAGACGCCTGCCGCAGGGAGTCGTACCCATCGAGGTGCGGCGGCTCCCAGCGGCGGAGCCCCTCGGCATCGAGCACGGCGCGGTGCCTCGGGTTGTCGTAGCTCATCCCGGACAGGGCTTCGGCGAACAGTTGCTCGAGTGACGGGTCGAGATCGGGTCGAGCAGTGAACATGCAGTGATTGTAAGGTGGCGACGTCCAGATTTCGGTCAGCGCGCCTTCCGGCACCAAGCGCTCGCTGCGTAGCTTCCTCCAGAACGGGCTGCCGATAGCGCCGGCGTCGGCTCGGCCGTCGAGGACCGCGCGAACGACTTCGACCTCGCTCGTGCCAGTGTCACCATGCTTGCCGAGGTCGCTGTTGAAGCGCAGCGTACGGTACTGCTGTCCCTCGGCCAAGCCTTCACGCTCCAGAAAATGAACCGGGAGGATCGCGGCGTGACCACTGTCACGGCTCCCGAGGGCCAAAGTGCGATTTCTAAGATCGGCAAGGGTAGCGACCTGACCCCCGGTCGCCGCCACGATTTTGGTCTCCCATCCAATATCTGCGTCGCGCATGGCAATCGGGCGGCAGCGATGCTCGCTCCAAGCGTCGGCTTGTAGATACGCCAGGTTCGTATTCCAGGCGATGTCAATCCGTGGTGTGGGATCGCCGGGCGCAGCCAGGAGGGCACTGACCTGCATCTCGTAACTCTGGAACAGCACGACCTCAACTGACAGGCGCGATTCCTCGTGAAAGTACCGTCGCATCCCTTCCCAGATCGTAACCACCTTCGGATCGTACGCGACGGCACCTACCCAGATTATTCGGCTCATGACTGCTTTCTCTTTAGAATGCGTTGCCACCGAATGCGATCATCCGGTTGATAGTGATTATTAGCCCACGCGATCCGGTTACTCTTGTGCGCATCGGGTCAGAATAGCGGCATTCCTAGGAGCGCCCTTGCGATGAATTCCCGCAGGACGTCGCCCGTCGGCGCCATCACGGCGCCTGCATGAGCATCGCGGAACAGTCGCTCGATGATCATGTGCTTCGAAAACGCTGCACCACCGCACACCCGCATGGCCGTTGAAGTGACGCCGATGGCTATGTCGCCCGCGGCGGCTTTGGTTTCGAGCACGCGCAGCATCGTCGTATCCCGCGGCCGCTCGAGGTGCTCGACCAGGTCGTCGACGCGTGCCGAGAGGCCGTGGGTGTCGATCTGCATCATCGCGAGCTGCGCACGCAATGTCGGTAAGCTCTCTCCGAGGCTCTGGCCCAGATGCTCGAACCGAGCGTTCTTGAGATGTGCCGCCGTCGCGGCGACCACGGCGCGACAGAGGCCTAGCCCTACAGACGCCATCCCGAGATTGAACTGCGGGAGTACCACATTCAGCATGGCCTGAAAACCTGCGCCGTCGTTGGTGAGTTGCAGCTCGTAAGGCACCTCACAATCATCAAGCACCATTGGAGCGGAGGCGTTGGCCCGCAGCCCCAAGCCGTCCCAGGAGCCCTCCACTGAAAGCCCGCGTACGCCTGCTGGAACAAGGTAGAGCGTCGAATCGGTAGGACCTGTCCCTTCGGGCGCAAGCGACGAGACCACATAGCTCTGCGCGCAGCCGGCGCTCGTCACCCATGACTTCTTCGCCGTAATAAGCACGCCCTTGCCGTTCGGGCGCGCACGGGAGACTGGCGCCCAGAAGTGACTGCGCGAGCCGGCCTCGCTAAAGGCGAGGGTGGACAGATGCCCGCCGGAGGCAATCTCCTTCAGAATCTCCGCGACGGCGGAACCTGGTCGAGCTGCAGCGATCGTCGCGGAGGCACAGATATGCATCAGATAGACCATTGCGACCGATGCGTCCGCCTCGGCAAGTGTCGCGATGACAGCCGCGAATGTGCGTGGCCCGAGAGCCGTACCGCCGAACGCGGTGGGCAGCATCAGCCCAAGAAATCCGGCTCGCCCGAGCGCATCAACAGCCTCGGTCGAGAACCGACCCTCCTTATCGTTCTGCCTGGCGGCCGGGGCCAGCACACTATCGGCTATCTCTCTTGCTTTCGAAAGCGCTGTCTCATGATTCATGATGCCCCTGATTTAAACTGTGTCGCACAAAAGCGGCTAACAATCGATTCAAAGTTTGAATCGAGCGACCCATAAGTCTCTTACATAAGGCACGGGTTAATTACACTCGCATTCTCAAATTTCAACAATTCCTGGGCTTTAGACCGCTCCAGCCAAATTGAATCCATAGGACATCCGTGAGGACTTTTTTCGCCGTTCTGGTCTGCCCTCTGTCCGCCAGCCAGAATTGCACCTGTTCTGCGGTTCAGTAATTCGCTTCTAGGATTGTGTTGGTGCGTCTGCCACGTTCTACGCCGGTGCGGGCTTTGCAGGAGCGGCCGTGTTGGGTCTTCTGCCGCAGCTCCTGGCTCAACCTTCAAAGAGCTCTGCTCGAAGAAACTGTTCCCTTTCCAAGTGAGCCAGCAATAAACGCTGGCTCCGGCGACCTGGGCGTGGTACTCCGGAAATAGAGCCTGTTCGCCTTCAAGTAATATGCGCGTCAGCATCATCGTTCCCACGTTGAACGAAGAATCTCATATCGTAGGGACCATTCGCAGTCTCCAGCGACTCTCGAGCGAAAAGGAGATCATCGTGGTCGATGGTGGCAGTACCGATCAAACGGTTCCGCTCGCTTGTGCGCAAAATGTCCTAGTGTTGGAGGCGCCTCGGGGGCGAGGCATGCAAATGCACGTCGGAGCCCTTGAATCAACCGGGGATGTCCTCTGGTTTCTTCATGCTGACACTATTCCTCCGCCACATGCCTTGGAGCATATCCGCAAAAGTCTTGAAACGAGATCTTCAGTCGGCGGCAATTTCGGCTTGCTGTTCGATGGCCCGTCGCGTGCTGCCAGACAGCTTACTGCCATCTACCCGCTGTTGCGCATCTTTGGTCTATGCTACGGCGATTCAGGTATCTTTGTCAGGCGGGACGTCTATCACCAGATTGGCGGCTTCCGTGCACTGCCACTTTTCGAAGATCTGGACTTGCTCCGGCGTTTGCGCCGAGTCGGTCGTTTTGTCCATCTGAACTGCCGGATCATAACCTCCTCACGCCGATTTGAACAACGCAACTTCGCGCTCGTGTGGCTGCATTGGACGATGTTGCAACTGCTGTATTGGTGCGGAGTTTCACCGAGTTGGCTCTCCCGCTGGTACCCTCACGCTCGTCGCGCGAGCGCGTGAAGTCGGCTTGCGCTTGAAACTATGGTGGCTAACGCGTGCGTTCATTGGGGATCGGAACTTTTCGTGGAATATTTAGCCATGAGTGACGTGGCGGTTCGCCAGCAATATGATCGGCTGGCTATAGATTATGATCAGCGCTGGAGTCGTTACATCATCCAAACGTTAACTTTTTTAAGGTCTTGGGCTTGCATTCCACCTCAGGCGTCAGTTTTAGACATAGGATGTGGAACCGGGCAGTTTGAGCGGCTAGTGCTATGCGAGCATCCGGAACAACGCATGGTTGGCGTTGATCTTTCCGAGAAAATGTTGGAGATCGCTCGACAGAAGTGCCAAGCCTACCCGAACGTCACCTTCTGCATCGCCAGCGCCTCGGCCTTACCGTTTCCAGACCACAGCTTTGATGTGGTTATATCTGCGAGCGCCCTACACTATTTCGATCAGCCGGAAGTGAGCCTGGCAGAAATGCGGCGCGTTGTGAAAACCGGAGGATCAGTGGTGATTCTGGATTGGTGTAAAGATTATCTCTTATGCCGACTCTTCGACATTGTACTCAAGCTGATCGAGCCCGCCTATCAATGCTGCTATACCCAACGCAAATTTCATCGTTTACTGGCTTCAGCGCAGTTTGATATCCAGTCCGCCAGGAAAGTGAGGATTGGTCTCGTTTGGGGATTAATGATTGCGACCGCGGTGGACAGAAGCGGATTTTAACGCGTCGACCCACTTGATCCAATTAGCGCTTCGGTCAGATACGGATGGCCAAAAGCTGACTCAAGAGCTCCAATATGTCCCACTACCCGCAGAAGTCGTAACTAAAGAGCAGGCCGCTTTCAGCAGGATCCAATGAGATGGTCTGTGCTGCGCGGCCAGATTGTAACTCAAAAAGCTGCCGGTATAAACCTGGGAACGCAACTGTCTCGATGAGCTTTGCGATGATGGATTTCCTGCTTGGCGATGTACGAAAAAACCGATTCCCTGGCAGATTGGCTGACAGAAAAAGCACCGTAGCCGCTTTGCCAGCTGAAATCGTCATGGCCCTTGCCTTTTACGATTCTGGTCGAGCTGGTTTTGAGATTATTGATCAATTCGGCGAGGGAGATCTTTCTGGAGAGCCCGCAAAGAATATGGAGATGGTCTTCCACACCGCCGACCTGAAGCGGGTCGCACTCCAAGCCCCGCAAGGTTCCGGTCAAATAGGCATGCACCTCCGACCGGAGTTCGCCGGACGGCAAGAATGGCATTCGATCAAGGGCGAGCGGATGCGAGGGGTCACCGTCGCGCCACAGCGATGAATACTTAACTAAAGATTGGAAAACGCTGTATCCAGAACCTCGAGCATGAAATCGGCGTCGGCGTGTGTGATGCACATCGGAGGCTTGATGCGGAGGGTATTACCGAACAGCCCTCCCTTTCCAATTAAGAGGCCTAAATCTTTCGCTGTTTCGAGAACCTGCGCGCACTCGTCTCTTGCAGGCTCCTTTGTTGTTCGATCTTTGACAAGTTCAATACCAAGCATCAGACCTTTGCCAC
>Ga0209656_10001684_pt1 | contig 14491 bp, 15 predicted proteins | sample BogFormECP12_OM2_FD_188239 | JGI IMG/M metagenome (GOLD analysis project Ga0209656, IMG submission 188239) | Bog forest soil microbial communities from Calvert Island, British Columbia, Canada - ECP12_OM2 (SPAdes) (version 2) | ecosystem: Environmental > Aquatic > Freshwater > Wetlands > Bog ... | reverse complement strand
GTCGCGGATTTGCGGTCCGCCCGCCGACGCGGGCGCGGTAATCGAACGAGCCTGCGCCAAAGCCGCCGACGAGAAGTCCGGCAACAAGCCTCGCGCGAGCATCGCCTTGCGCGCAACGCTCCTGAGCAGGTCCCAATTTGGCGCCGCCGGCGATGTCATCTAGCAATAATACGTAGAATCGATGCCGGCGTATCTAGGCGCGAGCTCGCGAATTGCGCGCCGCGGCGTCTTTGCGCGCTGCGGTTGGCCTTGCGGCCGGTGAATATCGATTTTTCTACCTAAGACGGCGCGGAAAACCGTAATGTAGAGACTGCAGGCGAAGTGCGATGATATCAACGAGGTGATGGAACATGCTCACCATGCCGATTTACTCGACGACCGGGATTTCGCTGATTCAAAAGGGCGCTCATCCGATCCTGGCCGAATCGACCAACGCGACGCTGCTCGCCATCGATCTGCGCGGCTATACGGAAATGGCCGAACAGCTCTCGCCGGTCAAATTGGTGCCGATCCTCGGCGAGCTATTTTCGCTGTTCACGCGCGCCGTTTTGCAGCATGGCGGACAAGTTTTTCGCGTATCGGAAATCGGCTCGATGGCCGCTTTCGGCGTTTGCGATCTGCGCCATACGCACAGCAACGATGCCCTCATGGCGGCCGCGACGATTCAACGGCGTTTCGCCAAACTTCGCGAATCCTGGAGAAAGGGATTCTCGATCACCGCAGGCGTCGGCATGGGCATGCATCGCGGTGAGGTCGCGGTCGGAATCTTTGGGCCGCCCGGATCCATCCAGCCGATGCTGGTCGGCGATGCGATCAACGTCGCGAACCAGCTGTCGGCAAGAGCCCGCGACGGCGAAGTGCTGATGTCCGCGATCGTGAATCATGCCGGCCGCCAGCACGCTCATGATCACGATCACGTCCCCGGCGAGACCGTGCCGGAGCCGCCGATTCAAGTGGGCCGCGTCAAGCTGCAGGGTCGACGCGACTACATCGACGCCTGGTGCCTGCTCGCGCCCGGCCACACTGAGACCCGCGCGGGCAATGAATCGATGCGGGCGGCGAATCAATAATCGGGCGATTACAGTCCGGCCTTGCTGAGCAGATCAACGAGCCTGCGCGAGCTCGCCGCCAGGGTCGGGTGATCGGCTTCGAATTGAACCGCAATTTCCTCGAGACGATTGGGCAGCGATGCGGCGCTCGTGGAGGCGGGTGCAACGGGCGGCGCATCGGTCAAGCGCTTGATGTCCATCATGATCTCGCCGAGCAATTGGCTCGAGCGAGGCTCCAAACGCCGCACGTTCGCGAGTTCCTCGTGCAGCTTGCGGATTTGTTCGTTCAAAGCCTCGGGATCCATGATTCGACTCCTAAAGAAAATCGGCGCCGGGGGGTGCGCAACATGCGCTGGGTCGCCGACGTCGTCGCGACAACTATACTGCCATTCACGGGGCATGAACGATCGGCGCCGACGCCACAAGATTTGGTTGCATTCCGATGCAGATGAAACCTCATTGCATCACTATAAATATATTATAATTCAGATATTTATTCTTGTTTTCTCGAATTATTCTAATGTCGTGACGGAAGCTTTTTAGGACGATTCCTCGTGCCGCCCGCGTTCAAGCGTCGCGCAGCCTACGGCACGATGACAACGGCGGTCTGGCCTTCGGTCAGATCCCAAACTTCCTGCAAATCCTCGTCCGACAGCGCGATGCACCCATTGGTCCAATCCCGCGTCTTGTAATACGAGGCGGGCTTCGTCGGTTGATTGGGCTCACCGTGAATGAAGATATCCCCGCCCGGATGCATGTGCTGGGCAGAGGATCGCTTCAGATCATCACGGCTCGGGTAGGAAATATGCAGCGCCTTGTAGTAATGACTGTGCTCGCGGCGAAAATCGATGACGTAGCTGCCTTCAGGCGTGCGAAAGTCCCACTGATGCTCTTTAGCGCCGGTTGGACTGAGGCCCAGAGCAATGCGGTAGCTGCCGATCAAACTGTTATCGCGCAATAAGTAGAGCTTGCGTTCGTGTTTGACGATCAGAATCGTGTCCGCGCGAAAAGCAGGCGAAATCGAGAGGGCGGGGCTCTGCCCGGCAAGACCGAGTGACAGCGCCGCGAAGAACCCGAGCAATCGAACACACGAGGCGCGTGGTGCGCGTATTTCGCCCCTCCCGGAGGGTCGCCGACAGGTTCGGCTCGAAACGTCAGTAAACATATGCTTGCGGATCGATGCTCATGCAGACGTGCAGCCACCTTAGCTAACCGCAGGCTTGCCGATCTTTGGCGTGGATCGCATTTGTGCGCAATATTTATGGTGATTCCGATCGCCGGGACGCCGCATGACATATCTCGATGAAATCCGTCACGCTTTTCGAGGTCTTTTTTTCGGCACGGCCGCGTGGCCGCGCTGTCATCGGCGACTCTGCCGGCATGATTCCCGAGCCCGCAGCGCTGGAATCGTGTGATTCCTAATGATCGAATCGCTGCATTGCCGTGGCTGCGCGCGCGGCACCGAGCAACGCCGCATCGGCGTTCAATATCAGGTTCGTTGGAATCGCTTCGACGAATGGAGACAATCGGCCCTTGCTCTCGAAGCGCTTGCGAAAATCACTGTGCACGAGAAAGGCGAGAATTTTTTGCGCGATCCCGCCGGCGATATAGACGCCACCGCGAGCGCCATGCGCCAGCGCGAAGTCACCGGCAACCGAGCCGTAAATCGCGCAAAACAGATTGAGCGCATGAACGCAATCGGCCTCACCGCCAATCGCGTCGGCGGTGATTTGCGCCGCGGATCGCGCGCGGGCTTGACGACCCGCCAGTTCTTGCAAGGCCCGATAGATGTTTTCGAGCCCCGGCCCCGATAAAACCCGCTCGATCGATACGCGCCCGAATTCCTTCCACAGACAACGCCAGATCGCGAGCTCTTCTTCATTGGTCGGTGCGAATCCGATATGACCACCTTCGGTGGCCACTGGTACGACTCGATCGCCATTGCGCGCGAGACAGGACACGCCAAAGCCCGTTCCGGCGCCGAGAATCGAAATTGGTTCGCCGGCGAGCCCTGCGGTATTCGGACCGATGGGGCACGCGTCGTCGTCGCTCAGCACCTCGACAGCGTAGGCCAGAGCCACGAAATCGTTGATAAGCAGCGCCCGACCGAAACCAATCTCCCCGAGCGAACGCTCCGAGATTTCCCATTGTCGATTCGTGAGTTGGGCGCTGCCGGCGGTCACCGGGCCGGCCACCGCAATGGCAGCCGATGAAGGAACATCGGCCACACCAACGCGCTCGATATACGTCGTGATCGCCTCGGCAAACGTTGGAAACGCCTGGTCGAGATCCGAGCGATTCTCGATCGGCCATGGCGGCTTCCCGGAAACATCGACGATCGCAAAGCGCGCATGCGTGCCGCCGATGTCACCAACGAGAATCGCGCTATTTCTGGCCATCCGTCTTGTGGCAGTGATGACCCTCGAGCCAGTTAGCCGGGCGTGCCATCGCTTCCCGAACCGGATCGCGTAAGACCCGGCGCATACAGAGGCTCGGATATTCGCCGGTGGCCCGCGCCTTGAGTCGCAAGTAGCGCGCGGCCCACGCGCTGCGACGCCCGCGCCAATTGGCGAACCACGACCCTGCGGCAATTACCGGCCGCAAGCAACGTCGTAGAAATTCCCGCGGGATTGACTGTTCGGACATGGGTGGACTGTCTAGCCTCCATGGACAAATTGAACTCCGGGCACACCCGTCGCAATCCGTGGATTCACGTATGCGGAACCCGACACGCCGAATGCAACGCAATGCAATGGGCAAGGCGGCAACAGAACATACACACAATTGTTGCTCGCCGCTGGGCAACTTTCGGGCTTGCGCAATCCGAAGCACGCCTTTTGGCATCGCCAGGCAGCGCAGCGACCTGTGCAGTCGCAATTACCTGCGTCGAGCAATCGAATCTCGCGCAAGACGACCAGCGTGAGATCAACGGCAGCAGAATTGATCCAACTCAACTTGACTCGGTCGGTCGCAAGCCCGATGGCAGCCACAGATCGAAAGAGCCCCAGTAGCGCGGGGCGAATGCTTATCGCGGAGTCCGGGTTCGCTCCCACCGTAATTTAACATAATATACATTATGCGTAGTGCGTGTGTGTAGGGGCTTATAGGGGCCAAGTAGAGATTTTCCGCCTGCCGCCATGTTGACCCGTCTGTTCGGTCCCCGGGATCCGCTCTCGCTGGATACACGGTGGCCTCCCGCAGGATCGCTCGGAAAATATTCGAGCGGGTGGATTAGCACTTGGCTTTGGATTTATTCAAGGTCGCGGCGGCGCGAACCAGTGTCTTCAACGCCTTTGCGTTGATCTTCTCGCCCTCGTGGAAGTCGATCGCTCGCCTTGTGTTCCCGTCAAGACTGGAGTTGAACAGACCCGAGGGATCCTTCAGAGCGGCCCCTTTGGCAAACGTCATCTTCACGACGCTCTTGTAGGTCTCGCCTGTGCAGATCATTCCGTCGTGGTACCAGACTGGAACCCCTCGCCATTTCCACTCCTCGACGACTTCGGGAACGGTTTCCTTGATCAAAGCACGAATCCGGCTGAGCATCTCGCCTCGCCAGTCGCCAAGCTCCTTGATTCTCGCATCTATCAGCTGAGACGGAGACTCGCTTTTCCGCGACCCGACCTTCGCCATCGCCGTTGCTCCCACTTAATCCCGAGACCTTGATGGTAGAGCGACGCGGGCCGACATACAAACGTTCCCCCTGGCGAGCGGCCGACCACTGCTTGCCTCGAGTTCAATCTTTGAAGCAATACGCGCGGTGATAAGCCAAATAGGGCCTCTGTCCGATCTGGAACGGACCCACATTCAGGGTCGCAGAAATTCCCCAAGCGGCGAGCACCTCTGCTGGGCACCTCGGCGACACCAGAATATCCCCGTTATCCATGAAGCTGATCAATCCCTGATCAAATAGGTGATCGACATGCGGCGCCAACATCAATCCGTTGTTCTCCGATAGCCGCTCCACGTTCGAAGACTCGCTCCACGGCTTGACGTGGCTCGCGACCAAGCAATCGGGATCTTCCACGCCGGTGACCCTGCAACGCGGCTCTAAAGCCAATACTCGCTGCCTGAATACTCCCTGCCCGCGACGCGCAACAATCAGCGCCTGCTTCTCGCTCGACGACAACCCGGAGTCCCGTAAGATCGCGATCTCGTCCGTCAATTCTCGAGCAAACGGATACGACTCGATTGTCGCGTTCTCGACCCAATCGATCGTCGTGGGCACGGCACTGTCCGATTTCTGCACCCCGTTGGGCGGGTTCGATGGCTTGGGCCCATCGCGATTCGATTCCGCACCATCGAGGCGCAGCGAATCCGTGCGTCCTTTTGCCGCCGTCCACCGTCGTTTGAGTTCCCCGACAATCACCTCCGGGATCGCCACGCTGGAGGTGAAGCTGCTCCACTTGAAGCGAGACAGCGGGTGTTGCTGAAGTTCCTCCCACAAAATGACCGGTGATTCACTCAAATCCGTAAATCGTACCTTCACATACTGCGTCTTGATTTTCCGTCGTCGCTTCTCGGGATCCCAGTGTCTATCTGCATACGGTTCCGATGCGGTCACGCCACGACCCACGAGACCCTTCAATGCGGGTCCCAGTCGAATGAGAAAAAATTCGCTGCCCTTCGGCAGGTCAGTGCGATTCCCACAGGACCACCGATCCGTGAGAAAACCCTTACGCCGAATCCGAACGATGTCCTTGCGAAGCGACTTCCACGGATACGTCTCTGGGTTCCAAGATAATAAGAATGCTGCCATCGAGCGAACCCGCCTTTGCGCTTCAGAACCTGGCGCCACCGCGGCAACAGTCATTGAACGGTTCGTCTGATTGTAACCCTCGATTTCATTGAGTGCTCCGGGCTGCCCTGTCTCCAGATTCCGTCACCGGCAGACCGCATTCAGTTCTAAGCGGCCGCGAATTGCCAGCTAAACGTGCCCTCTCACCGGCCTCCCCCGCCCGCATCACGAACGGATCTTCCGTCCGCATCACATCTTTTGTCGCCTTTCGTCGGTAATCTCGCTGTTCATGTGCGAGCGTTACGTCCTGCCGGAACAAGTCACCGCGGAGCGCGAGTTTCTGCCGGCTCGCTCGTGGTGGAGCTTCGGCGCGAAATTTAATGTCGCGGCGCAGCACTACGTGCCGGTCGTTCGCTGGCACGACAGCACGTCCGAAGCGGTGATGATGCGCTGGGGTCTCGTTCCGGCATGGGCGGAAGGCAAATGGATCGACGTTCCCCCCGCGTGCGTCGAGATCGAAGAGTTCCTCGACTCACCGACCTTTCGAAGTCCCTGGCTCAATAGCCAACGCTGCATTCTGCCGATTGCCGGCTTCTATGCCTGGGAGCTCACCGACGCGAAATACCGGCAACCCTACTTCGTGCGCCTGCTCGACCGATCCGTGTTTGGCCTCGCAGGAATTTGGGACCGCTCGGTCGGCGCCGATGACGACGTGATCGAAAGCTGTTCAATCGTTCGCGTGCCGGCGAACACGCTCATGACGGAGATCGGGAACGCTCGGATGCCAGCCATCTTGAGGCGCAGAGACTACCAAACTTGGCTGCGAGGGACTCCCGTCGAGGCAAAGGCGACGCTACACGCTCACAATCCGAAATCCATGTACGTGTACCCAGTCAGCCCGCGGATCAACTCCACCTCGCCGGACGATCCGGAGTTGATTCGACCGATCGAAATGGCTTGATCGCACCTCGTCGCCGTGATCGCGACGCCGACCACGTCGATGACTCACATCGCAATTCAAGAAGCACTCGACGGCAAGGCCGTCGAATGGATGGAGCAGGTCAGCGACGAGGATTACTTCGCAGGCCCGAGCTGAGCATCGTCGCGGCGAGCATCCGTGCGAGAATGCATCCACCAGCAGGACTCCAAGAATAGCCAAACCCCATGCGAGACCTCATCCTGGCCGTCGACCAGGGAACGCAAAGCGTTCGGGCGATGATTTTCGATTTGCAAGGTCAGTTGCTCGCCAAATCGCAGATTCACATCCAGCCTTATTTCTCGCGCCAACCCGGTTGGGCAGAGCAAGATTGCGAGTATTTTTGGGACAAGCTTTGTGAGGCCTGCCGGAACCTCTGGTTGATGCGGCCGGAACTGAGGGCGCGAGTCGCCGCGATGTCCCTGACGACCCAGCGCAGTGTCAACGTTTGCCTCGATGAAGCACACCGACCGCTGCGCCCGGCCATCAGCTGGTTGGACCAACGGCGAACCGATCGGTATCCGGCTTTGCCGTTTTGGCTGGAGGCGGGATTTCACCTCGTCGGCATGAGAGCGGCGGTCCATTTCTTTCAGTCGAAAGCCGAATGCAATTGGCTGGCCGCTCATGAGGCCGAGTTATGGCGGCAAACGCACCATTTCTTGTTTCTCTCGGGGTATCTCTCATTCCGCCTGACCGGCCGCATCTGCGACGCCGTCGCCGCGCAAGTCGGCTACGTTCCCTTCGACAGCAGACAACAGCAGTGGGCCCGCGGATCCGACTTCCGATGGAAGATGTTCGCAGTCAAGCGCGAACTTCTCCCGGAGTTGGTACCGGCGGGCCGCTCGATGGGCAGGATTTCGGCGGCTGCCGCCGATCAAACCGGAATTGCGGCCGGACTCGAACTGTACGCGTCAGGCGCCGACAAAGCCTGCGAAGTGCTCGGCTCGGGAGCCTGGGCGGCCGACACCGCAAGTTTGAGTTACGGCACCACCGCAACGGTCAACACCTGCAACGACCGGTATGTCGAGCCAATCCGGTTTGTGCCGCCGTTCCCGGCAGCCGTACCGAATCGATATAACAGCGAAATCATGGTGCAGCGTGGCTATTGGATGGTCAATTGGTTCAAGGAGCAGTTTGCCTCGGCCGAAGTCTTGGAGGCGCAGCGCCGCGGCGTTGCACCGGAGAGTCTTTTCGACCGAATGCTGCAGGAAACACCGGCCGGCAATTTCGGGCTCTTGCTGCAGCCGTTCTGGAATCCCGGCGTGCGCAGTCCGGGTCTCGAGGCCAAAGGCGCAGTGATTGGATTCGGCGATGTGCACACACGCATGCACCTGTACCGCGCCATCATCGAGGGCATCGCCTACGCCTTGCGCGAAGCGGCCGGCCATCTCGAGAAGCGCAACGGCGTGAAGATCCGCAGCCTGAAGGTGTCCGGCGGCGGATCGCAAAGCGATCTCGTCATGCAGATCACGGCAGACATCTTCGGCCTCCCAGCCGAACGTCCCCATACCCATGAGACGTCCGGGCTGGGCGCGGCCATCAATGCGGCGGTCGGCGCCGGTTTCTATCCGGACCATTCGGCAGCGCTGGCGCACATGACGCACCCCGGCGTGCGGTTCGAGCCGAATCCCGAGCATCGCCGTCTCTACGATCAGCTGTATCGCGAGGTCTACGTGAAAATGTACGGGCGCCTCGCACCGCTCTATCGCCACATTCGCCGCATCACCGGATATCCGCGATTGGATTGACCGCGAGCGGCGAGGCCCCCGCGCGCGCCGCTCGAGCGGCGGCTCATTTGCATCGTCACGGGAATCGGGACACGTGTCACATATCCGAACGCGAAGCTGCCCGCGACGGGTTCGAGATATGATCGGGGCGATTGACGCGCTGGCGCTCTCGCATTAGCGTCTGCCCTTGCAATCCGCCGATTCGACGCGTGCGGATCACGCTGGAGCTCAAGGAATGTCCGACGCTTTCTTCGAGAAATTATTTGGGGATTCGGAGCCGACCGGCCTCGGGAGCGGCTGGGTCAGCGGCGTGTCCTCCGTGTTCTTCGGAATACTCGGTCTCGGCGGCGTGCTTTGCTTGCATTTTCCGGCGCTTCTGACGCTTCCCGATGCGCGTGCCCATTATCCGATCGCGATCATTCGGCTTCTGATTCAGGGATTGATCGTGACAGCCCTATTGCTCGGCGCCGTCTCCGCGGTTCTGCGCCAACGCAAGGTGTTGGCGCTGACCGGTGTCGCTCTCGGCCTCGCCGCAGCACTGCTCGGCGGCGGAAGCACGCCGCTGCCGGAGGAAGTCCGATCGAGCGTCGGGCTCGGCTTCGATTGGTTTCTCTTGGACCTGCTGGTCATGACGATCGTGTTCGTTCCGGTCGAGCGGTTTTGGCCTTTACATCGGGAACAGAAAACGTTCCGGCCGCAATGGACCACCGATGCGTTTTATTTCATCGCGACGCATCTGCCGGCGCAACTGATTACTTTCCTGATGGTGATACCCGCGACCGCTGCCTTGAAGTGGCTCGCGATCCCGTCGCTCATACGCACCGTCGGGAGCCTGCCTTTCGTCGTACAGCTTCCGCTGGCGATCGTCGTGGCGGACTTCGCTCAATATGCCACTCATCGAGCATTCCATCGGATCCCGATTCTCTGGCGCTTTCACTCGATTCATCACTCGATCCAAACGATGGACTGGATCGCGGGATCGCGCTCTCACTTCGTCGATATCCTGCTGACCCGCAGCTTGATTCTGATCCCCATGACTTTGTGCGGGTTCTCGCAGAACGCCATGGCGGGCTACCTCGTTTTTGTGTCCTTCCACGCAACCTTCTGCCACACGGACTTTCGTCCTCGTCCGATCTGGCTGGAGCCCTACTTCGTGACGGTCCGCTATCATCATTGGCACCATGCGGCGCATCCGGAGGCGGCCGATGTCAATTTCGCGATCCATTTGCCGTTCATCGACCGCCTGTTCGGGAGCTACTACCTTCCGAAAGACGCCTGGCCGCAGCGCTACGGCTTGATCAACAGTTCGGTTCCCGCGGGCTTCTTCGCCCAGTTCATTGCACCGTTCGCGCGCAAGAGAGCCGCCGTCAGAGCGTGATTTCCGCGAAAGCCAAATCGCCCGGCTTGTCCGTTCCGGACTTGGATGGTTTGACGAGCCCCAAGGCACTCATGACGCGGACCGTCATATAGCCGAAATCGAATTCCCCGAGAGCGTGGGTGGTCCGCAGAAGATGGGGATAATGATGATGGTTGTTTTGCCAACAGGCACTGAAGGTCGCCATCACCGGCAGCCAGTCGCCGATGTTCATCGCGTTGTCGCCCGCATCGTCATAACGCCGAGTGCCGAACCGACGATCGTGGGTCCAATAGTTCTGAACCATGTTGACCCATAGCGCAAAAACTCGCACCCCGAGCCAAACTCCAACGGCGAACCTCCAATCTCCGACAAACCACCACAGCAGTCCGCAGCTCAAGATCGGAGAGCTCAGCATGAATGCGGGATGAGAGACCAAACGGAACGGCCACGTTTTGAGGATCGCGTCGTTCGCCACATCGGCCGTGCATGGGTAGGGAAAGAGGCACAGATACATCGTTTTCCAAAAGCCGTCGGCGGCGAGCTTGTTGGGATCTCCGGGAAGATCGGAGAACCGATGATGCAGGCGGTGGCGATTGACCCAACTCACGGGATCGACGTAAACGCCGAATGCGTTATTGACGAGGGTTACCGCCTTGATGAACCAATCCTTATAATCCAGCGCTCGGTGCGCGATGCCGAGGTGGATCATGTCGGAGAGATAAAGGCCGCCGAGAAACCACGAAACCAATAAGTATCCAACGCCGACGACGATTCCCCACCAGGGTCCGAGCCAAGGCGGCGCCAACATTGCCGACAACAGCGCCTGAAACGCAAGCGTCGCAAACCCAACTAGGTTGTATATCCGCATGGAACTTGGCGTACCTCAATGACAAGCAGGATCATCGATACCAGCATTCGCATCTTTGCATTTGCTCTCGGTTGAGTCGAGCACGATGAGATTACGAAACCGCAACGGCTTCGATGAACTGTGCAATCGCGTCGGCGTACGTGCTGGCGCACCGGGAGGGGTTGCGCTAATCGCTGTATGTTGATGAATTATCTACAGTGAGTAGTCCAAGTTATGCGGACAGCCAACTGTGGAGGCAGCGGTCCTCACCGCCCGTCAGTCTCGATTCAGAATCGGCCTTTTACTGACGCGGGGCGGTGTTCGCGGAATCAGCTCCCGCAGGCTTTTGTGCTGCCGCCGCTTGCTGCTTGGCTTCTTGGTCTTTGACCTTTGCCTCATGATGTCCGATGACGCAACCGGCGGCCGCGCCGGCGACTGCGTGACGTCCTGCGACATGCCCGACGACGGCGCCCACGGCGGCACCCTTGATGCACCCCTTGGCGTTACTCATTCCAGGGCATAGCGCGATTGCGGTCATGGCCGCCGCGATGAGCAAGCTATTGCGCATTCGAGTCCCTCCGGTAGATACGCGAGTTCGTTAATCTAGAACACCCCTGCAAGCAGAAAGTTGCAGGTTCCTGGGATGACGCGACGCCGGTGAAGGTCAAAGATCGATACATATCCGGGACCACCCTAAGAGACCGAGGAGTTTTACGTGATCTATCAAATGTTTGCGATGGTTGTCTTGACGTTCTCGGTCTTGATCCTGCTGTTTCGCGGCCGAGTTCGCGCGGTACGCGAACGACGCGCCTCACTGGACTATTTCAAAATTTACCAGGGCGGCACAGAGCCCGAGTCGACGGCCAAACTGGCGCGTCACTTCGCCAATCTCTTCGAAGCGCCGACTTTGTTTTACGTCGTGTGCCTCGCAGCGATGATCACGGGTTTCACCGGCCTCACCATGCAGGTCTTCGCCTGGCTCTATGTCGCTGCCAGACTCGCTCACGCCACCATCCACCTCGGCGGCAATCGCATACGCCATCGCGTCCGGGCCTATTTCTTGAGCTGGCTCGTGTTGCTCGCGATGTGGCTCATGCTCGTCATTGGCATTGCATTGAGGCACTCGAGTCTCGTCTAACTGACGCCGAACAGCGCATTCAACTCATCGCCCGGGGCGGCAGCGGCGAACCCGTCAAATCTGCCTTCGTCGGCAAGGAGTTTTGCCGCGCGCATGACCGCACCCCAAGCGCATCGCGCGAGTGCGCCTCCGACACTGACGCGTCGCACGCCGAGCAGTTCGAGGTCCCGAACCGTCATTGCGCTTGCCGACCCGATCAGCACGTTCACGGGTTTCGGCGCGACGGCGGAGACCACGGCGGCAATCTCATCGCGGCTGCCGATGCCCGGCGCATAGAGGCAATCGGCGCCGGCGGCCGAGTAGGCCTTCAATCGTGCAATGGTCTCGGCGAGATCGGGGCGACCCACGAGAAAGCCCTCGGATCGCGCCACGAGCACCACCTCGCCGCCTGCCTGGTCGATCGCATGCCGCGCTCCGCGAACGCGTTGAACGGCGGTCGCCGTATCGTAGAGCGGCTGCTCAGCGTCCCCCGTCGAATCCTCGATCGACAGTCCCGCGATGCCGGTATCGACCGCGAGGGACACACTTTCGGCAACGCCAGTCGCATCTCGTCCAAATCCGCTTTGGAAATCGGCGTTGACCGGCAAATCGGTAGCCGCGACCAATTCCTCGAAATGCTCCAGCATCTGATCGCGCGAAACCTGGCCGTCGGCAAGCGCCCGCGACCACGCGAACCCGGAACTCGTCGTTGCCAGCGCTTGATACCCGAGGCTTTCAAAATATCTCGCGCTGCCGAGATCCCAGGGATTGGGAATCACGAAGCAGCCCTGCCGATGCAGTTCCCGGAAGCTGCGCCTTCTCTCGGCGTGCGATCGGCGTGCTCTATTCATGTGACGTACTCCGAGATCGCGATAGCGCTCGCCGACAGGCGATGGCGAGCCCGGCGCGGCTCCTCGGAGGGTACCCGATCTTCCTCCGCTTGCGGTAATCAGTCGGCAGGCGGCTCGACGGGCACGACCGTGACTTGCCGCCGCCGGCCGAGGCGCCAGACCTCGATGGGGACGCGTTGGCCAATTTGTTCGGCGCCGAGCAGTCGGTGCAGATCGTCGATGCCGACGACGGGTTCGCCGCCGAATTGCAACAGCAGGTCGCCATCTTCAAGCCCGCCGCATGCGGCCGGTCCGTCCTTCTCGGCACGAACGACCCGCACGGCCGTTCGCTCCTGAATTTCGAGGTGGCGGCGCAGCCGCTGCGGGACATTGACGGTTTGCGCGACGATACCCAAATGGCCGCGTCGGACCCGGCCGTGTCGCAACAATTCCATCGCGACCCAGCGCACCGTGTCGATCGCGGTCGCGAAGCAGATTCCCTGCGCCAACGCAATGATCGCGGTATTCATGCCAATGACCCGCCCTGCGCTATCGCACAAGGGGCCGCCCGAATTGCCGGGATTCAGGGCCGCATCCGTTTGGATCACATTGTCGATGAGCCTGCCGGTGCCGCTGCGCAAGCTGCGGCCCAAGGCGCTGACGACCCCGGCCGTGACCGAGCAATCGAAGCCGTACGGGTTGCCGATCGCAATCGCGAGTTGGCCGACCCGCAAGTTGCGCGAGCTGCCGAGTTCGAGCGGCGGCAATTCGACGCGGGCGCGCAGCAGCGCACTGTCCGTATGCGGATCCTCGCCAACCAATTCCGCCTCGCAACGCGCGCCCTGCGTGGTTTCAACGTGGATGCGGCTGGCTTTGTGAATGACGTGCGAGTTCGTCAATAGCAATCCATCGGGCGTCAGAGCGAAGCCCGATCCCGAACCCGCCGCGCGATTCTTGAAATTCGCGTGTATGGAAACCACGGACGGACTATTGCGCTCTGCGACCAGGGAAATGGCATTCGAGTAGGCATCGAGTGCCTGCTCCTCGACGGCAGTAACTGGATTCATAGGCGCGATACTTGGGCCGCGCGCGCGAATCCCAAGGGTCAAAGCCCGGCGGGCCGGCCCTCCGGTGACCGACCGATCACCTGGTGGCCGGGGACTCAGCCGAGCGCCGCCGCGACGATCGGCGCGCCCTCGCATCGGCGACGATCAGCAGGCTTTTCGAAAGGTCAGGTTCACGCGATGCTCGCCCAAAATCGCATGATGCCCTGGCTTTAGCGGTAGAACCCCATGGTATAGGAGCCGGGCGCGCCCGCCCCAGACGAGAACGTCGCCATGATGCACCGGCACTCGCTGCGCGCGGTCAGTCCGACGCAGTCCTCCCAGCTGAAACACTGCCGGAACGCCCAGGGAAACCGAGACGATCGGTGCGCTGAAATCGCGTTCGTCTTTGTCTTGATGCAGCGAGAGGCGCGAGCCGGCCTCGTATCGATTGACGAGACAGGCATCCGGAACGAACTTGGGGAATCCTGCGCATGCAGCCGACTGTGCGGCCAAATCCAACAAGCAGGCGGGCATCGGCGGCCATTTTGCCCCCGAGATCGGATCGAACGCCTCGTAGCGATAGCCGGTCCGGTCGGATACCCATCCAAGCTCGCCGCAATTCGTCATCGCGACCGACATTCGAAAGCCGCCGGGAGTCTCCATATGACGACATGGCGCCTGCCGCACGACCGCATCAACCGCAGCGAGAATCGCTGCCACGGCGAGGGCTCCGGTCGCACGTCGCATCGCCCGCGTCTTCTACCGCGACCGGGCGGCCGCGGCCAAGCGGGCACGCGGCGAATTCAG
>Ga0209656_10001683_pt1 | contig 14493 bp, 15 predicted proteins | sample BogFormECP12_OM2_FD_188239 | JGI IMG/M metagenome (GOLD analysis project Ga0209656, IMG submission 188239) | Bog forest soil microbial communities from Calvert Island, British Columbia, Canada - ECP12_OM2 (SPAdes) (version 2) | ecosystem: Environmental > Aquatic > Freshwater > Wetlands > Bog ... | reverse complement strand
CGATTTGTCTGCCCGTCAATCTGCCAGAGAGATCATTGTCCTGGATGCGGAACTGGACAAGAGCATGAAACCTTGGCCGCGGCAACGTAGTATAGACGCAGGCCACCTGCTTCTGCAGCAAAGCACGCCGCGCGGCGAACGGCTGATGGCCAGGCTCCAGGAGGCGATTCAGGCCGGCGTGGCCCGTGGGCATTTCGCGACTTTGTATGGCGTTAGGTGTGCGGCATTTTCAATTCCGATCAGGGCCGCGATCCTTGGTTATCTACTGCAGGAACTTGTCATCGGGGCGCCCAATGAGACCGGACAGGTGAAATTGCTTGAAGAGGCCGTAGAATCGGTAAACGAGTTCTTGCGTATATCCTCGAACGGACTGAATGAGGGTTTACGCTTCCATGGCTGAAACAGTTGTTGAACCGAAAGTCGAGGTCTCACTCGGAACTCCGTGGAACGTTGTGGTGCACAACGACCCAGTGAATTTGATGAGCTACGTCACGATGGTTTTTCAGAGGGTTTTTGGGTACTCTAAGGAGAAGGCGCAACAGCATATGCTGGAGGTCCACTATAAGGGTCGATCGATCGTTTGGACCGGCACGCGGGAACGAGCGGAGTTTTACGTCCAGCAGCTCCACGGCTACTTGTTGCTGGCAACGTTGGAGAAAGCAGAGTGAAATGCTGATTCGCCGATTGAAAGAGAACTCGATCGAGCTGACGGAAATCGAACCAATTGAAGCCGAATTGCTGCGGAAGGTCCCGAGCGTCTGTGACACTGGCGGAGATAGTCGGGCGGAGACGCGTCTGTTCAGCAGTCCCGCCGACAGCAGTGAGCGCCAGTTTCTGAACGATTGGGACGAGTATGTGCGGCCAGGGCTTCGCCACCTATTTCTTTCGGCTAGAAAAACCGTCGAGGCAGATCTGGAAAAGCTGTTGGATCGTCCTGGCCGCCTCGGCCGTCTCATTGTTCCGCGTGCGCATGGCGACGCCTGGCTAAACACTCTGAACCAGGCTCGATTGATCCTTGCCAGCAAGTTCGACTTCTCCGACGAAGAACTGTCGATGCATGAGGTGCCTAAGTCGTTTTCACGTCGCGACCTTGTTCTGCTGCAGATTAATTTTTATGCTGCCATTCAAGAGCGGATTATTGATGCGATGGAGTAGTAAGCGAAAGCTCCAGCTTTCGCTTACCACAATTCGGATCTTGAAGCGTATAGGCGAGTGGCTAGGCTTGCGGTATGAGTAAGCCTGTTGTCGAAGTGCAGGTCCGCGCTGTGATTCCCACGAGCGGTGGCTGTGCGGTATTTCTTGGCAACGAGGAAAAGGTTTTTGTGATCTACGTTGATCAGAGCGTGGGTGCTGCGATCACGATGTTCATGCGAGGGACGCAAAAGGAGCGGCCGCTGACCCACGATCTGCTAGCTCACATTTTGAGGGCGCTCGGAGCGAGGGTCGAACGAGTGATCATCAACGATCTTAAGCGGGGCACTTATTTTGCCAGACTTATCCTCAATGCGGAAAACGAATTACAACAAAAGAAAATTGTCGAGATCGATGCGCGACCTAGTGACTGTATCGCGATGGCAACGCAGCAAACGGCTCCGATTTATGTAAGTCGCGAGGTCTGGGAGGAAGTCGAGGACATGAGCGACGTACTTCGGAAAATGGAAGAAGAAAGCTCTCAATCTGAGGAAACGGACGAGGAAGAATAAGGAGAGGTTCTGAAGGCCAGAAAAACGCGCTTTTCCGGTCCGATTTTCGCAGCTCGTGATTGAATTTGAAACCTTGTCACTTAGTGTGGCGTCGAGATGACTGAAACGTGGGATATCCCTTCCGCCATAGCCCTCTACAATATCGATCGCTGGGGTACTGGCTACTTCACTATCAACGGTTCCGGGAATGTTCAGGTGATGCCGACGCAAGCCTACGGCCAGGCGATCGACCTGATGGATGTGATTAGTGAAGCCCGTGACCGCGGGATGGCTTTCCCTCTCCTAATTCGGTTCCAAGATCTCCTAAGGCATAGGGTCGAGACGATCAACCGCGCCTTCCAATCGGCGATTGCCGAAGCGAACTTTCAAAACGTTTACAAAGGGGTTTTCCCGATCAAGGTTAACCAGCTGCGAGAAGTCGTCGAAGAAATTATGGACGCCGGTCGGCCATTCAATTTCGGCCTGGAAGCCGGCAGCAAACCGGAGCTGATTGCTGCGCTCGCGGTGCACCGCGATCCCGACAGTCTGATCATCTGTAACGGTTACAAAGATCCAACTTTCATTCAAAATGCCTTACTTGGCCGTAAGCTTGGCAAACAGATCATCATGGTGGTGGAGAAGCTCGAAGAAGTCCGTCAGATCCTCCAGGTTTCCAGAGAGATGAACGTGATGCCGTTGATGGGACTCCGGGTTCGGCTCCAATCCAAAGGTTCCGGCAAATGGGCGACCAGTGGCGGAGAGAACGCGAAGTTCGGATTGTCCACCGCTGACTTGGTCGCAGCCAGTAACTACCTTAAGAGCGAGGGAATGGCCGAATCTCTGGTGCTGGTTCATTTCCACGTTGGTTCGCAAGTTACGGACATCGGCGTGATCAAGCGAGCGGTGAGAGAAGCGGCCCGATTCTATGCGAAACTGTCCAAGATGGGCCATCCGATGCAGTTTGTCGACGTTGGCGGTGGCTTGGGCGTGGACTACGACGGTTCGCGTACTGCGTTCGACAGCTCGATGAACTACACGCTCCAGGAGTACGCCAGAGATGTGGTTTACAACATCATCGACGTTTGCGAGTCAGAAAAAGTGGCGCACCCGACCATTGTCAGTGAAAGCGGCCGGGCGATCGTCGCGCATCATTCTGTGCTGGTCGTGGAGGCATTCGGTTCAATCGAGAAGTGTTCGGCCGATCTGGCCCTGGAGATCAGGGAGACGGACCCGAAGCTATTGCATGAGATGGTCGAAACTCAGAAGGCTCTATCGAAGCAGAATCGAATGGAAGTGCTGCACGATGCCCAACAGATCAAGGAGCAATGCCAATCGATGTTTGAACTTGGATTGCTCGAGCTGGAGAGCAAAGCCAAGATCGAGACCATTTATTGGCAGATTGCACAGTCGGTTGTCGAACTTTGTCGCGGGATGCGGTATGTCCCAGAAGAAGTCAAAGAATTGGAGACAGCGCTTGGAGATCAGTACTTATGTAATTTTTCGGTCTTTCAGTCGTTGCTGGATCATTGGGCGCTCGGCCAGTTGTTTCCGATTATGCCTGTCCACCATTTGGAACAACCGCCGGATCGCAACGGTACATTGGTGGATATCACGTGCGATTCAGATGGCAAGGTAAGCAAGTTTATCGATTTGCAAGACGTGAAGGAGACTTTGCCGCTGCATCGGATTCGTCCCGGAGAACCTTACTACCTTGGTTTTTTTCTGATGGGTGCTTATCAGGACATTATGGGTGATCTGCATAATCTATTTGGCCGGGTAAACGAGGTGCATGTTTTCCTCGATGAAGACGAAGATTCGGGGTGGTACATCGAGGAAGTCATCGAAGGCAGCACCGTCGGAAGTGTTCTATCAATGACTCAGTGGGATGAGCATGAGCTCATTCGTCTGGTGAAAGCACAGGTCGACGCTGCCATTAAATCAAATCGCCTGAAACCCAATGAGGCTATGCGTCTCTTAATCTGAAAGGATATACCTATCTGAATTTTCAGAACGGCGCGCGATAAATGGCTCGTGAGATTTTCGGGCGCTTGAGGGGAGGTGTTGGAGGGGAGCTGCTCGCAGCTAACGTGCCGGCGAGCGAACGTGCGCGGCTTGACTAGAGCGACCTGCCAAAGGACGCCAGCCGTCAGCAGGCGCTCGCACAGATCTCCGGAGTTCAGGTTTAGCCTGCATCGCTCACAAATCCTTAGAGATCTGTGGGCGATGCAGGCTGTGGCAGCAGAATTCCCCGGCCGCGCCGAAAACCACCTCCGCTCTTCGAGCTACGGCGTGTCCGGAAAGCGAAAGGTCGCGCCATAGCGAAGCGACGGCGGAATTCTACTGCTTTTTGGGAGAGAAGAGTTCTAAACACCTTGTTTCGATTCATTTATTTTCAAAACTGCTCTTGAACAGACGCGCAGCGTCTGTTCAAGAGCTTTCTAACCCGCGATGAGCTCGTCGATTCTTAAAGCGCGTGATTTTCGCGGGTTAGCCGCCGAATAAGTGGCGCAACGACCGGAGCAAATGGCTGGTGAAATTGTCACTTTCGCTGTGCTGTTCCCGGGAGCTGCCGGATTCGCCGAGTTCTCGACCTTCGTGGACCGGACAGGATTGAGCAGGAACAATCGATTGAGGCAGCATTATTTCGTAAGAATCCCCCGCGGCGGCGCAAGCGTCTGTGGCCAAACGATTTGATACTGAGCAAAGACGGACGCGCACCAACGGTTCAGGCGCGGTAAACGGGCCATCCGGGTATTTTTGCCGAGAGGCTTTCTCCATCACCCGCACCCAAATTGGAAGTGCTAATGTCCCGCCGTAGCCGCGTTCCTGGATTGTTTGCGGCTGATCAAATCCAACCCAGACACCGCAAGTCAGCGAATTGGTGAAACCAACGAACCATGCATCCTTATAATCGTCAGTCGTCCCCGTCTTTCCCGCGGCATAGCGGGTGAGGCCCAGCGTTTTCGCTGAAGCAGCAGTGCCGCGTTCAATAACACCGCGCAGGGTTTGGGCAATCATCCATGCGACCGCCGGGGAAATGGCCTGATTCCTGCCGGGACGGGCTTGGTAGATGATCTTGCCGTCGGCGTCATCGATGCGTTCGATCAGATAAGGCTCCTTCCGTTGACCTTGAGCGGCAAAGACCGAATAGGCGGCAGTCACATCTTTCAAATCCGACTCGAACGCCCCTAGGTAGGTTGCCGGCAAGCGAGAAATATTGCGAGCGAATCCGGCCGATTGCCCGATCGCGATCACACGATCGAGCGTCGCCAGCTCACCAACCCGGATCGTCATCATGTTTCTTGAGAAAATCAGACCGTTACGCGCAGGTAAAATTCCGCGGTTTTCACGATCAGAGTTGCTCGGATGCCAATTCGGGGCTGCCGGTAACTCTCCGTGCCGCAGCGGACCGTCATCGATCCCCGTGCCCGGCATCATTCCCCGCGCGTACGCTGCTGCGTAGACAAACGGTTTGAAAGTCGAACCTACCTGCCGGTAAGCCTGGACAGCACGATTGAACTTGCTGTCACGATAGTCTCGTCCGCCCACGAACGCGCGAATTGCGCCTGTCCGATTATCGATCGCGACCACAGCGCCTTGGAGGTAAGCGGTCTTTTCTTCGGCCGCCCGCGACTGACTGCTAAAGTCACTTTTCTTCGGATGTTTGTAATCGGGTTTGTTCTCCACCTGAGTTAACCAATTATCGACTGCTTGTTCGGCAGTCCGCTGGAGCTCCGGATCAAGTGAGGTGTAGATACGCAATCCGCCGTCGTCGATGTCATCCTGGCTCACGAGCCCCTGCAACTCCCGGTAGACCGCGTCCATTGCATAGTTCTCCTGCGGTGTAGACGCACGCCGGTTTGCCACCCGCACCGATGCTTTCTTTGCAGCGTCCGCTTCAGAAGAAGAGATCATTTTCAACTCTGCCATGCGATCGAGTACCTCATCTCGCTGATCAAGAGCGCCTTTGAGGTTGGTAAGCGGCGAGTAACGGTTCGGGCTGCGAATCAGTCCTGCGAGTAATGCCGCTTCAGACAAAGTCAAATCAGCTGAGGACTTTCCGAAGTAGGCTTGGCTGGCAGTCTCAAGGCCATATAAGCCCGAACCGAAGTAGATCCTGTCTGTGTAGAATCCTAAAATCTGATTCTTCGAATAGGAGGACTCGATTCGCCAGGCGACAAAGGCTTCCAGAATCTTCCGGCTTAAATCTCGTCCACCGAGTGTGAAGCTGTTGCGAGCCAGTTGTTGAGTGATCGTACTACCCCCTTCCCGAACTCCGAGATGCACAAGGTTACGCGTGAGTGCCCGGACGATTCCCACGGGATCAATTCCGTGATGGTGGAAAAAACGCGAGTCTTCGCGCGCGAGCAGGGCCTTTGTGAACAGCGGTGATACCTTCTCAGCCAGTATTCTGTTCTCTCCGAAGAGCCGGCTATACACTTTCCCATCCATGTCGTAGACCAACGATCGTTCCGGGATCTTGCCAACGTCCTTCAGATCAAATCTCAGCGACCATAAAAAATAAAAGGTTCCGAGGATTAAAAAACAGATTGCAGCCGAGAGCCCTAAACCGATGCAAAGCCGGACAAGAAAGTGGCCCTTTTTCGTCAGGGATTGAGGAGGGGGCCCAGTCATAATTACTAACCTTCCAACAGGTCCGGCCGCCGTTCCTGCGTTTTCCGGAGGGCCTGAGTTTCTCGCCAGTCACGAATTGCGCGATGGTTCCCGGAGAGCAAGATGTCCGGAACTTTCCAACCGCGGAAGTCGGACGGCCGGGTGTACTGCGGGTATTCCAACAACCTGGAGGAAAATGATTCGTCCAGGGTGGATGCTCCCTCTCCGAGGACGCCCGGGATCAAGCGAGCTACCGCGTCGACAATTACCGCGGCGGCGATAGCACCATTGGATAGCACGTAATCACCGATTGAGAGCTCATCGTCTACCAGATGCTCACTAACTCGGTGATCGATTCCCTCGTAGTGGCCGCAAACGAAGATGAGATGTTCCTCCCGGCTCAGTTCCCAAGCGATCTCTTGAGTAAACCGCCGACCGCCGGGTGCCATAAGAATCACGTGCGATCGCTCCGTCCTGATAGATTCCACGGCGGCAAAGATAGGTTCCGGTTTCATTACCATTCCAGGACCACCGCCGTACGGTGGTTCATCGGTTACATGATGTTTGTCGGTCGACCAGTCCCGTATATTCAGGCACCGAACCTGAATCAGGAGATTTTCTTGAGCCTTCTTTAAAATACTATCGGCGAAGGCCCCTGCGCACAGCTTCGGAAAGAGCGTAAGGATGTCAAAAGAGGTCATGCATGTTTCTCGTTCCTGGTTTCTCGGCAGCCACGGGAGAACCCTCGGACGGATGGCTCCGCTGCGCAAATACACAAGAATCGAGAAATCAGAGATGATTTACTGCGGAAGTACGCCTAAAAGTCTCTTTGACACTGGACGAACAGCAGGAGCAGAAATAATCACGTGAGAAGATTTGCATTCATTCTGGCTGTCATAGCTCATTTATTTGGAGCAGCGGCTTCCGCACAAACCTCAATCCCAAGCTGGGTCCATCCCGGGGTCGTCGTGACTTACAATTGCTTTTCGTCATTTCTGCGGCACGGTCAGCCTACGGACAGTGTAACCGTCCTGGAGACCACCGAAGTAATTTCTGTTTCCGGAAACACTGTCTCGGGAATCAGCCACATACGGAACCCGAGCATACCACTCCCGGGCCAGGACGAGAAATGGCTCAGCGTTGAGGGAGAGGCTTGTAACGGTTATTTTGGAAGATTCTGGGTCGACCCCGCAAACCCGACTGATTCGGTAAAGGGACCGAATGGAGAGCCGTACACGGTAAAGGGTCAGGCGCCGTTTTCTCTCGGAAGCCAAACGTGGAATTCCACTGCGTTGACCTACGAAAATCCCGCGAGCGGCGTGCGCTACGATCTGACCTTCGATTCGGATTCCGGCCTGATCCTTGCCTACGCGGAAGTGGGCCCCTCACAACAGATATATAAGTTTTTCGCCTCGATCAGCGGGCGGTAGGGTGCACGTCCAATGGTAGGGACACGCTCCAAGGACACGCTCCCGCGTGTAGGCGCTGCACATCCGCGTCAACATAAGGTGTTAATGTTTGAGCTTTAGGGGTTTAGCCGGTTTCTTGCGGCGCAGAATGAGCGTATTTTTGTCTTCGATGAACCACTCTAGCTCCTCGCCCTTGGAGAGTTGAACGGCGTCGGCTAAGGCGGCCGGCCATCTTTGATCTGCGTTCCCAGGGCTGGATCCATTTCGAACTGGGCGCCCTCACCAACAATGATCAGGAGGCCTCCCCCTTGATTTTAAGCCATCTGCAGAGCGGCGATCTGGTCGTCCGCGATCTGGGTTACGCCGCCTTCAAGGTCTGGCGTCAGATCGCGGCGCGCGGCGCCTACTTTCTGAGTCGTTGACGCAGCGATTTCACCCTCTTTTTTGATCCGCAAACTCAGCAACCCCTGAAGCTTTTGCGCTTACTCAAGAGCCGCCCCCAGCTGGAGCTCGATGTGTTGCTAGGAGCCCGAGAACGACTGCCAGTACGCTTGGTGGCCTTACGCTTAGCAACTCCTTTAGCCGCCCAACGTCGGCGCCGCGCCCGAGCCAACGCCCGACGTGACCGTGCCTTGCGTCTGTCAAAAGCCTACCTCAAACTACTCGATTGGACCATCCTACTGACCAACGTCACTCCTGAGCAACTCACTGCTCAGCAACTGCTGGAAGCCTACGCTTGCCGTTGGCAAATCGAAGTGCTTTTCAAAAGTTGGAAATCCCATTTTCAACTCGGCCGACTACCCACCTCCAGCCCTCGCCAAGTCCACATACAGCTCCTGGCCAAGCTATTGGCCATTGCCATGGTCCAGAATACCTTTACGCCTTGCCCTCATGTTTCGGTGCGCCTCCACTGAGCCCGCTCAAGATCGCCGCCTATTTTTCCCGCCTGCTTCCCCTCATCGCTGCCTCTCCGCACCAAAACTGGTTCGACCACCTCTCCTACTTCTGCCGCTACGATTCTCGCCTCAATCGACCAGCCGCGTTGATCTTGTCGCCGGCTTCGTTGATTTTGCGATGCAGCAGACTACCCCGATAATCACCAGCCTTGCGGCAACTCGTCGCCCGAAGATGATCGCGATAGTCAAGATTACTGCGAGGATGCCAAATAACGTTGTCGTTACTTGATCAGTGGCTCATTCTTGAGATGACAAAAACCCTGGAAATTAGAGAACGATGAAGAGGGTATTGCTACTAACGCTCGTAGTCGTTAGCCTTACGGTTACCGCCCATGCAGGGGACCATGATGCGATAACCTTTCTAAGCCCTCAACAAATGGCTGTCAAAACGGAAACAGCGCAAAAACGCATCGATAGCGCCAAAACAGAACTATCAGCGCTACAAGATCCAGGATGGCGATCGATAGATCCAACGGCCAGTCAAGAACTCGCAAGTAAGGCCGTGAAGTACGGCGACAAATTCGCGGTGTACGTTGTGCTGGATATTCAACTCACCGGGGCGATAGATTCAGCGGCCCAAATGGGGGACAACGTTCTAGGCGAAGCTTTCAGGGAAGGGTATACGGATGACCCTGAAAATAATTTCTTTGGTTCCATCGCTCTTTACCAAGCATCCAAAAAATTTCATGAAATCCCTGACGACCCTATCAAGTTCCGCGCTCTTTACGATGCATACAACCAACAGTTTGGACCACCTCCGCCACCTCCGCCACTTACGCCGCAAGAACAGAAGCAAATGGACGAGTTGATCCGCAAATTTCAAGCAACTTGGCCAACTGCCGAGCAACTTGAGAAACAACGAGCAGACGAAAAGCGCAAAGAGCACGAACTAGCCGTTAAGCAAGAAGCTATCCGCGAAGCCAACGGTGATTTCTCGCAAGCTCCCGGATTAACCCTGGAGCAGAAGGAACAAAAGACAATCCAATGGGCGGAGAAAAACGCGAAGGAAAGCATCATTGGAGCAAAACCAGCACCACAGTAGGAAGTGGAGGATCTAATTTAGGATTAAGAGCATGAAGCGCGACATGGACTGGGATAAACACCACCTGGGACCCGAGGGGTAGCCAATGAACGATACATCCACTACCGCTGGCTTGGCCCTCTGGGGATTCATTTGCGGGGTGTTCACCATTGGCTATTTCATTTGGCTACCGATTGCAGTGACCTCCATTCGCTCGGACCTCCGTGAGATCGCGAAGACCCTGAAGGATCGCCTTCCGCCACCGCCCATACCAGGGAGCCAACTATTTTCCACCCCTGATAGGCCCCCTGACCTTAACCAGCGACGCGAAGAGACGCGTGCCAAACTCACACCGGAACTGGAGAAGTCTTTGGCGTTTGCACCGAAAAAATCCTCAGCGGAGAAACAGGCGTGAGCGATGCGCTGGTGAGAACGTTGGTGGCCTGTTTCCCTTCTGGCCAGAGATGCAAGGCATTCAGGGACAAATACCAGATCCGAATCGGGTGAATCCGACCTCAAACTCCGGTCGATGTCCAGAAGATCGTTCGGGCCGGAACCAGCCCGGTGGCATCATTTCTTTGGCGTCATGTCAATAGGGCGAAGCGGTTTCATGCGTAAGCGGTGCACTTTCGAGAACTGGTCCGTGACGGCAAACGTAAGCTTCACTGGTTTGTTTGTTCGGTGCAGGCGGCGGCCAACGTGGAATTCGAGCCAGATCTTACGTGTCTCTCCCGAGGGTATCTCATGGTCGGTCCGATAAGTTTGGCGTATAGGTCCGCTCAGCTCGGGACCAGTAATCAATAGGAGGCAATGAGCCGTAGGATCATGATCCACCCGAGGACTCAACATTTCAGCTGTCAACAACCGCGCCGGGGTGTTCGTTCTTGATGAGTTCGTGACCTGCCAATACGTATTGATCTGCGTCAGTATCCGGTTCTCATATGTTGAAATTGTGTACCGGCATTCGCTCGGTATTTGCACGAAATCCAGATGGATGGACGGCAACGCGGCCCGAGGCTGAGCCAAGCGTTGGAGCCAAGATCAACAGAACGAAATGAAGGAACAAATCGACTTCCAAAAGATGCCGACGACGCCTAGAAGGGCAACGATCGACGCTACCAAACCCAACACAACCGTCTCTTTCGGATTATGCAAAGTCCACTGGTAGATCTGATCAACCCACTGATTCATCTACCAGAACATTCTGACCTTAAATCCCGGTGGATGTCCAGGCGGCTCCGTATTGCATTTGGAGAAGGAAAGTGCCCATGATGCCGGTCATGAGCGAAGAAGAAATCGGCGAAATCAAAGACGAGCTGAAGGCGTACAAGGAGCAACTCGATGAGCTTCGAGAAGATATGAAGATCGTTGTCCAGTACACCACCTCCCTCCGCAATTCGGTTATTAATATAACGAATCAAAGTGGACATGACCCAGCCGAGGTCAAGAGACTCCGAGAATTCAGGGACAAGTACCAGATCCGAGTCGGGTGACCGCCCAGAAACGTCATCAGGGGTATCAAGACCCCAGGCGACCTCTGATCGTGGCTGAAATCGAGCCGTGACTTCGTTTTTGTGGTTGCCATGGACAATCGGCACCATGGGATCGCCAACCGATGGGATGCCCTCGATTGGGTTCAAAGTTATCTTTTAATGAAATGCAGAACATGAAAACAATCGTAGTAGCGATCTTGATCGTGATCGGATCTTACGCACAAGCCCAGCAGACCGAGAGCGAGCGTGAGGAAGCTGCGCAAGACGAGATCAAGCGCTTGGACGCTATGATTACGGACATGACCGAGCGGGTAAAGGATCTGCATCACGGCAATCCACGCGAGATCATGGAAACTTGTCAAAAAATGCTGCCAGAACTCGACAACGCTTTTCGCATCGAAATGATGTACGCTCCTCCTGAGATAAAGCCGGAGCTTCAGCATGACTATATGGTGACCCGCCAAAACCTTCTAAATGATCTCGTACTGGCACAACTTGCCCTTTCGCTCCATCCTGACCAATGAACTCCGAGGCAACCTGGAAAGCCGCAGAAAGCCGATGGCAGAGGGGGCTTTTCCTCAGGCGCTGAGTTTAATCCGCATTAATTCGAGCATTATCTTCTTATCGACCACATCAACAGGGCGTAAATGTTTGTCTTCGTAGGCGGCTTTCAGGAGAAACCGGTCGATCTTCGCAATGTCTCCCGTGGTAATGAGATACGTCGCCCCCAGTAGCGATGCCTCTGCAAGTATCTTTCCGTCGTTTCTCTCTGCGCTGCCTAACAGACCTTCTGCACGGACGTATTCTGAAAACAATTCAACAAAACCATTCTGGAGAGGCGGCAATGGTATGGGGGTGACCTTCCAACCAAGAAGCCCCGCCACGGCGATCTTGGCGTCTTCGTGGCAATCTTCCTTGGGGTGGCTTGCGAAGTGCGCAATCTCAAAGACCACTGTTGGCGTGACGATTGCGGAGAATCCACGATTTTGCAGAGCATCGAGAATCAGTGTTGAGGACGGCTCACGTCCGCCAAGGTCAAGAACAAAATTAGTGTCGAGAGCTACGAACTTTTTCGCCACCGCCATAGATCATGGACATTCCTAGATTAAAAAGCCGATCACGCTCTTCGTCGGAAGCGTTGTTCAGCTTCTCACGAATCTTTCGAGCGGCTTTAGCACCGCGAGTTTTATCGGGATCGTATTTCTTTGATGATGCCATTGGTCGGTTTTCTGACGCGCTACACCTCAACATACCGGAATAGACCGAGATTCACCGGAATAGACCGATACGCACCAGAAAGTACCAGTACGACACAAAAGTTCAACGGTTAAATGGCAACTGACGGCAATAGACGGCAACGGGCAGCTCGGCGGCTACAGGACGATCTGCCAGGGCGTTTTGCTTTTAGACCTCTCCCGCCATCCATTAAACACGGTTTAATACAATGTCTCGTCGCAGGGGCGCAGCGCCTCCGTGATAGATGCATCCTGAACGCGATTAGGATGCGCCTGAAGCGATCTGGAAGCGGCAATGAGGAGATTTTAGTGGGACCTTTCTGGGACCGACTCTGTTTCCCGTCACTTTCTGAAGGTTTTCCAATCGCCTTGGAATCAGCTCTGAGACTTGTTTGCCGTGGAGTCGGGGCGACACGATTTGAACGTGCGACCTCCTGCTCCCAAAGCAGGCGCTCTACCAAGCTAAGCTACGCCCCGTCTTCCGCAGAGGCGCCAATATTAGCGCACAATGATCAAATGCCTAATGATTTTTTACCTATTCGGCCCGGCGTGCTGAACTGTCCTGTAATTTCCGTTTTCTGTGGCTTCCAAAAATCCCGCTGGCGAAAGTCCGACGTCTGCGTTTGAATCTCCGATCAATGGAGTCGTCGAACGAGTACCTTATCGTTTCTGCATCTCTTCGTTCGAATAGCCGTAGTCGGGTGATGGCACACTATCTGGTCGACTGCTACCGAAGGGAGGGTGTGCCGTCGCGGGTCATTGATTTGCGCGAATGCCCTTTACCCTTTTGCGACGGAGAAGCCGCATACAGCCACCCGGCTGTTCTGAGTCTTTCGAAAACGATCTCCGAGGCGCGCGTGATAATCCTCGCCACTCCCATCTATAACTTCGGCGCCAGCTCAGCGTTGAAAAACCTGATCGAACTGACGGGCGAGGCCTGGGATGATAAGATCGTCGGATTTTTGTGTGCGGCCGGTGGGTCGCTTAGTTACATGTCCGTCATGAGTCTGGCCAATAGTCTCATGCTGGACTTTCGTTGTCTGATTATTCCGCGCTTCGTTTTCGCAACCGCAAACGACTTTGAGGATTTGCAGCTGAGTTCCCCCGAACTGCGGGAGCGGATCCAGCAACTGGCCGCGGCGTCGATCAAGATTCGCAACGCCTAGCGGGCAAAATCACATCCGCCGGCCGCCGGACCGAAGCGGCGAGCTCATTGCGGGTTAGAAAGCTCCAGAGACTTACCTTTAACAGGTCGCGTTTGCTTTCATTTTTCCTGCTTGAAAGTGCCGAGTCGACGTCGCATCTTGCGCTTCTTCAACGTCGGGCCGTAGCACAGCTTGGTAGTGCGCTTGAATGGGGTTCAAGAGGTCGTGGGTTCGAATCCCGCCGGCCCGACCATGTTTCGGTTGCAGTTCAAAATTGAGTCTTAGCTCCGAGCGCGGTAGCAATGTTCGTTCTTTTTATCGGTTAAACCTTGAGTCGCAACGGCTGCCAAGTGATTGCCACGTGTTGACTGAGAAGCCCTGCCTTGTCTTCCATGAAGACCCCTGAACGCACCACTGCCGAGGTATTTCCACGGTATGTCGGCGGCGAGGTGCTCGCGGACAGCGCAATGCTAAAATGGCAAGGGCTTTTCGTGCGGCGCTACCGCTTTCCTCGCGTGGTGGATGGGTTTCTCGGGCCCGCCACGGCGGAACCGTTGATCGCGTGTATCATCGCGGGTTCGCCAGAGTTTCAGGAACGTGAGATTGGCGGGGCCTGGCTACCCCGCCGCGTGCGGCGTAGAGACCTTTTCGTCACCGGGTCGAAGACCCCTTACGCTTTTCCGCAAGAATCCGACAGGGACCGCACGATTCCGAGAGCAGCCACCGGGTCGATGGCCGATGGTCTCGCCGGGCCTCAATGGTTCAACCTCGCAAAAAAACAATCAACAAATCACAACTCAAAGACAGGCGGTCAAAAAATGCAGAAGCGCAAACTTGGAAACAGCAACTTGGAAGTTTCGGCTATCGGGCTCGGCTGCATGGGCATGAGTTACCATCGCGGCCCCGCCCCCGACAGGAATGCAATGATAGCGCTGATC
>Ga0209656_10001682_pt1 | contig 14493 bp, 13 predicted proteins | sample BogFormECP12_OM2_FD_188239 | JGI IMG/M metagenome (GOLD analysis project Ga0209656, IMG submission 188239) | Bog forest soil microbial communities from Calvert Island, British Columbia, Canada - ECP12_OM2 (SPAdes) (version 2) | ecosystem: Environmental > Aquatic > Freshwater > Wetlands > Bog ... | reverse complement strand
GACCAAGGCGCGGCTGCTGAAGGCGGTGATCGACACCGCGATCGCCGGTGATGACGAGCCGGTGCCGATGCTGGCCCGGCAGTGGGCCACGCGGGCCGAGTCCGTGACCGCGGCGGCGGAGTTCGCTGCGGTGTTCGCCCGGCAGCTCGCAGACTCCGCGCGGCGCGCCGCGGGGCTGACGCTGGTGGCGCTGGAGGCCGCCCGGGCCGATGAGGACATCGCCGCCGTCGCCGCGCAACTGATGACCCAGCGCCAGGTCATGGCCGCCTGGCTGGTCGACGGCCTGCTCCGGCGATCACCCCTGCGCGAAGGGGTGGACCGGGCCGCGGCGACCGACACGGTATGGGCGCTGATGGACCCGGCCCTGTTCTGCCGCCTCACCGGTGACCGGCACTGGAGCCCGGCCCGCTTCCGCCGCTGGTTCACCGACGCCACCCTCCGCCTGCTGCTCCCCATCCCCGGCCAGCAGGCAGCACCCGCCGTTTCCGCCCAGGAGTTGCCGTGACCAGCATCCAGCCCGAGCTGTGGGTCGATCGCGGCGCCGAGGCCGTCACGTTCTACCGGGCCGCCTTCGGCGCCACCGTGCTGCACCGCGTCGGCGACGGCGAGGACATCGTCGCCCAGCTGGCCATCGGCGACGCCGCGTTCTGGGTCTCCACGGCAGGCTCAGCCGACCAGCGCATCCACCCCAAGGCGATCGGCGGCGCGACCAGCCGCACCCTCCTCATCGTCGATGACCCCGAGGCGGTCTTCCACCACGCGGTCACCGCAGGTGCCACCCCCACCGCCCCCCTGGCAAACGAACACGGCTGGCGGCTTGCCCGGATCACAGACCCGTTCGGCCATCAATGGGAAATCGGGCGCCCCCTCGGCACCTGGCCGCCCCCCACCCTAACCACCACCGGCAGCTGGCGTATGCCAGCGCAGGCAGCCGTTCCAGCGCGTGCAGATCACCTGGTTCAGCGCCCCCCGCAGATGGCGGCGCGAGCGCCTTCATCGCCGAGCAGATCGGCGAATCCGGTACGTCAAGCTCGCAAGGCCTGTAACAGAACGTGATACCGCGGTGCTTGAGTACGAGACGCCGGGTTCCTGTGTTCCCGGCGGAGACCGCGCAGCAGCGCTTCGTGCTTCGCTTGGTTCACTCCTGGCGGCGGAATGGCGCTTTGTCGTCCTCGGCGGCCGGCTCGTCATCCTGGTCGTGAACGAGCGCTGCAGCCATGGACCGGGCCGCTTGGCGGGACCGGGCGGCGGCGTCACCGTCGAGTCCGGTTCGCTCGATGCACCACTGCGTCCACTCCGGCAGCAACCGCAGCGCCGGATTGGCATGGTCGGCAAAGTAAGACTCGCGGATCAGGTGTGCCGCCATCTCGATACGGTGCGGCGAGCAGGCGTAGAACGAGCGCTCATCCGGATACTCATGGGATCCCCACTCTTCATAGATGGTGGCCGTGGCCTCGGCCACTGCCGCGCGGACGTCGTCGTGCCGGGTGGCGTACCAGTCCAGGAACGCGTCAGGCGCATGGCCGGCATCGAACCGGGACGAGCCCGCTGCGGGGTCCGCTGATCCGGTGAGGTCGCGGGCACGGCGCCGGAGCCGGTAGTACTCGCGGATAAGGTCGCGGGGCTCATTGCCCTGCAGCATGTCCGCCAGGGGGCCTGTCCTCAGGCACGGGGCCAGCAGCTGGGCGGTCATCCCCGCCGGGCACGAGGACGGCGCCGACCCGGAGGCCGCGGGGCCGGCGGCATCGCGCCATTCACGCAGCGCGTCCCCGGCCGAGGCGAACACGCCGGCGCCGACGACGACGGCGATCCAGCACAAGTCGATATCCCAGGCATACCAGTGATCCGGCGCGCCGCCGTCGCAGCTGAACGGGGCCGTGAGCAGGCGGCGGCTACCGTACACGTCGCTGGCAACCAGCGGCTCACCTGCCGGCCGCCAGCCATCGGCTAGACGGCCGAGGCCCGGCTCCACCCCGCGGCCCGCCGCCAGTGCGGCGAACTTCTCTGCCTCGGCCAGTGCGGTTTCAAGGGGATACCCGATATCGGGGAACTCAGGGAACTTGCCGCTGACAGTCTCCTCCACCGCGCCGGCAGGCGTCCGCGGCGCTGCCAGGGCCAGCCCGCACAGCAGCGCCCACAGCCGCTGCCAGTCATCAGCGCCCTCGGCGAGCGCCGCGCGCAGCGCGGCCCCGGTCTCCTCAGCCAGAGCGCGCAGCCACTGGGCCGGATGAAGACCGGTTACCCGCGAGCGCAGGCGATCATAGAACTCGTCACCGACGATCTGGCAGGCTTGCGTCTCCAGATCGACCAGGCGAGCCGGCCAGGTCAGGGCACGAGCCCTGGCGAGAATGCGCTCATGGGATTCCCGCCACCACGGTTCGGGCAGCGCGCCGCCAGCAAAGCGATAGGCCAGCTCCCGGAATGCCGCCCGGTCCCGATCCGCCTGCGGGTGCCGGAACACTGACAGGTCCCGGCCTGCCCGCCGATCCCGCGCCAGCTGCTCGGCGCGACGCTGCGGGTTGCCGCTGAGGCCCTGCCGGTGAGCCTTGCGCCTGCCAGAACTCCGCTTCTTGGAGGACACCTGCGTAGGGTAGCTGTTCCACGGCTACTCCGGGCCACCTGCCCCGCACGCCAGCAGATGGCCACGCACCAGAGGTGGGATAACTGGTGCTGGGGCGCGCAGATCATTCCGTTATTTGCGGACTGCGACCGCCAAGAGCGATATCCGATAACCGCCCGTATCGGCGGCAGTGCGCGTTGCTCAGATACGAGGGCTGATTACCCAGCGCGACGAGGACCCGTCACACATCAAGGAGCCTGCCGATCAGGCGCCCGCCCGGAGTTCGGGCCTGGGTTATAAGCTCGCCCCGAACATCCCGGTCTGCGCTGGTGGGCTGCCGGCGCCTCCCAGGCGCCGCCCTCGATCGACGGCGATGTGGTGTTACGATCGAGCCCTGTTCCGGCGCTGATCGTGCGCCGCGACCTGGCCGTTACCCGACAGCGTCCGGGACGGCGATGAATTTCCGGCGGACCGGGCGTCTGCGCTGGCAGACGATAAGGCGGGCGCCCGGGGGCGTCTCCGACGAAGGAGCCATCCATGGCACGAGTCAGCACATACCTCAACTTCCAGGGCCAGACCGAGGAGGCGTTCGCCTTCTACGCCAAGACCTTCGGCACCGAGGTCACCATGCTCAGCCGCTACTCGGACATGCCCGCCGCCGGGCCCGGCCAGCTGCCGGCCGGGGAGCGGAACCTCGTGCTGCACGCTGAGCTCCCGATCATCAGCGGCCACCTGCTGATGGCGACGGACATGCTCCAGTCGATGGGTCAGCAGACCCGTATCGGCAATAACACCACCCTCTGCCTCGACGTAGACAGCAGGGAAGAGGCCGACCGCCTGTACGGCGCCCTATCCGAGGACGGCTCGGAAGGATCCCCGATGGCCGACATGCCGTGGGGCGCCTACTGGGGCGTCACCCTCGACCGCTACGGCATCCGCTGGATGCTCAACTACACCCCGGCATCCTGAACGGCCGTCAGGTGACCCGGGAGAGTTGATCGCTGCTGGGATGTCGTGCCCGCCTGCCTAACGCGGGGCGTGAGCACTGTTTTAGGGCGCGATGGTTCTCCCGCAGGCTGCTGACGAGATCCGGCATCGAGGACGGGAGACCTTATGCGGCTGTTGGTGGGGGATGACTGGGCTGAGGACCATCACGACGTGGAGGTGATGGATGCGGCGGGCCATGCGCACCGATTCCCATCAGCTGCGCGCGGTGGCCGCCGACAGCGCGGAGGCCGGCGGCATCAAGGTGGTCGCGCGCACTCACAAGACGCTGATCTGGGAACGGACCCGGCAGGTGCAGCGGCTGCGGCACCAGCTGCGGGAGTACTTCCCGGCCGCGCTGGAGGCGTTTGAGGATCTGGCCGCGCCCGACGCGCTGGAGCTGCTGGGCAAGGCACCGGACCCGGCGCGGGCGGCGAGGCTGACCCGCGCGCAGGTCAGCGCCGCGCTCAAGCGCGCCCGCCGCCGCGCCATCGCGGACAAGACCACGCAGATTATCGCCGCGCTGCGCAGCCAGCAGCTCGCCCAGCCGGCCGCGCTGACCGCCGCCTACGCGGTCACCGTGCGCGCCCTGGCGGCCGTGATCACCACCCTCAATGAACAGGTCAAGGCCCTGGAGAGCCAGGTGGAGGCACATTTTGGCCAGCACCCGGATGCTGAGATCTACCTGTCCCAGCCCGGCATGGGACGCGTCCACGGCGCCCGGGTGCTCGGCGAACTCGGCGACGACCCGCACCGGTACCCGGGCGCCAGGGCCCGCAAGAACTATGCCGCCACCTCCCCGCTGACCCGCGCCTCGGGCAAGAAGAAGACCGTCACCGCCCGGTTCATCCACAACGACCGGCTGCTCGACGCGCTGATGGCCCAGGCGTTCTCCGCCCTGAACGTCTCGCCCGGCGCCCGCGCGTTCTACGACGACCTCCGCGCCCGCGGAATCGAACACAATGACGCCCTACGGCGGGTCGCTAACCGGCTGGTCGGCATCCTGCACGGATGCCTCAAGACCCGCACCCTCTACGACGAGGCAACCGCCTGGTCCCACCGGCAAAACCTCGCCGCCTGAACCAAACGACTTGACATCTAAGCCCCTGGGATATCTTGCGGGTGATGGTCAGCGTCCGGTGCCCGCGCTCCAGGCCCAGATGCTCGATGTCGGCGCCGGCGGCCTCGGAGATCCGCAGCCCGTTCAGGGCGAGCAGCGAGATCAGCGCATGCTCGGGCGGCAGGCCGAGCCCGGCGGCGACCAGCAGCGCGCCGAGCTCATTGCGGTCCAGCGCGGCGGCATGGGACTCATAGTCCACCCGCGGCCGGCGGACGTGGGCCGCCGGGGAGCGATCCAGGAGCTCCTCTTCGACCGCGTACTTATAGAACCCGGCGATGGTGGACAGCCGTCGGGTGACAGTGGCGCGGGCGCGGCCCCTGGCCTCGAGTTCCCGCGCTGCCGGGAGTCGGCTGCCCGGTCGATGGCCCGGCCGACCGCGGGCGGCAGCGGGACCAGGACCACCTTGGTGCCCTTGCCGCATACCCGCAGCACCCGGTGGCTGTGTTCCTCGCCGAGGTCGGCGATGTCCGCGCTGGTGGCTTCGAAGATCCGCAAGCCGAGCAGGCCGAGCATGGCACCAGCGCGAAGTCGCAGGGGTTCGCGGACTGCCGGGCGGCGGTGAGCAGGGCCTCGAACTGCAGGTGAGTGAACCCGAGGGTGGGTGATTCGGCCGGGACGGCGGGGCGCCGGACGTGGTCGGCCGGTGAGTGCTGCAGGACGCCGTCCAGGACGCAGGTCCGGTAGAACCCGGCCGCGACGGAGAACCGGCGGGAGACGGTGGAGGGCTTGAACCGGCGGATCTCCTGCATCCACCGGATGTATAGCTCCAGGTGCGGCCGCTGGGCGGCCAGCGGGTCCAGGCCGCGTTCTGCGCACCAGGCCAGGTAGCAGCGCAGGTCCGATTCAGTGTGCTCGCGGGAGGAGCCCTTGAAGCGAGCCAGATAGGCCGCCACTGCCAGCCGCAGGTGGTCAGTGAACGGCTCAGCAGGATGGGATGGCGCTGAGGTCAGCTGGGTGAAGGTCGTCATGCCCTGACACTGCGACGGCTTGCGGTCACCGTGAAGCTGACCAGTGCGCGCCTGGCGGCAGAAGCGACGACGTAGATAGGTCGAGCCGAGGCTGGGCCGCAGGCTATTCGGCAGGCTGGAAGCCCGGCAGAATCGGTGGGGTGAGCGTGCAACTGAACCACACCATCGTCTCCTGCCGCGACCAGCAGCGGTCGGCGGCGTTCCTCACCGGGATTCTCGGGCTGCCGCCGGCTACCCGCTTCGGGCACTTCCTGGTGGTGGAGGCCGACAACGGCGTCTCGCTGGATTTCGCGGAGACCGGCCGGGACATCACCTCCCAGCATTATGCGTTCCTGGTGAGCGAGGAAGAGTTCGACGCCGCGTTTGGCCGCATCCGCGGACAAGACCTGCCGTACTGGGCCGACCCGGGCAGGACCCAGCGCGGCGCCGTCAACCACCGTGACGGCGGGCGCGGCCTGTACTTCCAGGACCCGATGGCCACCTGCTGGAGATCATTACCCGGCCCTACGGCAGCGGATAGCCCGCAGGCCTGGCGGCCAGCTGGAACAGCGGCAGATGGCCGGACACCATCGGGCACTGCCGGCGACACGCACGGGAGCCGGGGAAACGACTGAGGTACCTCCGAGCGCGAGAGATGGGGCGTTGCCGACCGAGATGACAACCGTCGTGGTACGCGGCTTCGATAACATCTGCTGGAAGTGCCGGCAGGACACGACCTGCGTTGTGGCCGTCCATGCCGAAAGATCGCAGCAAAGCGACGACTGGCTGTGGTTCGAGGACAAGCACGCCTTGAGCCTTGCCCGCGATCTGCTGCAGCAGGCAGGAATGACGGCGCTCGCGGACAGCATCAAGGAGCGGTTCAGCAAGACGGCAGGCGGTGCTTACTTGTCCAACGGCTGCCAGCACTGCGATGCGATCCAGGGTGACTGGCCACTCGGGCGGGCAGTGTCGGACTATGCGCAGTCCGGTCCGCTGGATGGGCTGCCGGTCCTGGCCGCCATCGAAGTGGCTGATGCCACCTGGACTGATGCAGTCGCCCAGCAGAACATGAGCCGGTGTGGTTATCCCCTGACTTGGGCGGACATGGACTGAGGAGACCTACATGATCGCGGCAGAAGCGGGCGTCGCGCATCCAATTGTCAGAGACGCGCGGAGCTGCCAGCTGTCCTGAGCTCGGCTTGGTCTTTGAGAGCGACTCGACGGCCGGCTTCGTGCCGGTAGTTCACCAGACCTTTCCACCGGCCGCCTGCACCTCGCTGCCATTCCAGCAGGAATCCGTCTACCCATACCCCGCCCGACAAGACCTGGCATGGCTTCGCGTCCGCAGGGACGTTCTCCGGGAAGCAGTGAAAGCATTCGCCGAGCAGAGCGGACATCGCCTCTGACAACGGGACAGACTCCGCGGGATGAGTCTCGCGACCGTGACGCTCGGCCATCCGATGTCCCTCAAGCAGCGCTTGGCAGGTCGGCGTGCGGTGATACGCACTGCCGTACGGAGTCCGCCACACTCGGACAGGAAGTCCCTTGCGCGCCGCCATGCATTCCGACTCGCCGCACCATGCTGCGATCTCGCCGTGCTTGCACCGCTCATCGCCCGGCACCTGTGCCATGCCGGCATCATCCGCCCCGGCTGGCCGTCCGGCAAAGGGAGATGCGGGAGCAGCCGCGGCCGAAGCGGGCGTTTGGCCAACCGCTGTGGCGGTGAATTCGCTAGGCAGTCCGGCGCTGCCACGGGGATCCTCAGGATAAAGACGACCACCATGGCACTCGTTCACGGTGGCATCGAGCTCCGCCTGAGTTCGGTCCGAGCTCGCCTGGATCCCCGGTCCATCCTGATGGGACCGTCCGATCCGCTCGGCCTGGGCTATCCGGCGCCCAAGCATTCCGAGGGTGCGACGCTGACGGACTGTTTGGGCAGGATGTAGCAGCGCGACGTACTCCCAGGCGCGCCTTTTCATTGCGCGTGCCTGAGCCACGTCACCTTTTCCCAGGGCAGCTACTGCGCTTGTGATGGCATCGTTAAGCGCCATCGCCGCGTCGGCCTCTGGAAGGGGACTCGTGCGGGCTGGCCGATCCGCCGCCCGCTTAGGGGTCCTCAGATCCCAGATGGGACCGCCGCCAGTAAGCCGCGCAGGACGCGACGTGCGCATGGCCGACCCTCCCTCTACTTCCGGAGAGTAACCCAGCCCTCGGGCTTTGGCCAGACGAGCAGGTAACTCGCAATCCCGCGGCTACCGCCTGGCGGCATGAGCGAGCATTCTCGGTACAAGGGCGGTACAGGGGTGATGCATAATCATGCGGCCGCTCGTGAGCCTCATCGAGGATCGCGGTCCGCCGTTAACGCGCAGGCGTCTTGTTCCGGCCGCGCCATGGCGGTTGAGAGCGTTCGTCTGGTTCGGCTGCGTCAGCGGTCCGTGCCGGACGGGCTGGAATGGATTCTTGCATGTCGCTTGCGGAGGGGCATGCTGGCAGCATGAGCCAGGCGCGGGCGCTCGTGATTGTCCCGGCTGAGCTGGGGCTGTTCCTGCGGCACGGTCGCCGCGCCGGCGCGGTGCCGGTGGTCGTGGACGGGACCTCATCGCTGGGGCACCTGGTGGAGTCGCTCGGGGTACCGCTGACCGAGGTCGGCCGCCTGCTGGTCAACGGGGAGCCGGCCGTGGCCGGATACCGGCCCGGCAACGGGGATGTGGTGAGGGTCGATGCCGTGCGGCGGCCGCAGCGCCTGGCGTCAGCGCGTTTCGTGCTCGACGTTCACCTGGGCACGCTGGCCCGCCGGCTGCGGCTGGTGGGAGTGGACGCCGCCTATGTCAATAATGCCAGCGATGATGCCCTGGTCGAGCAGGCCAACGCCGAGAGGCGGGTGCTGCTCACTCAAGATCGCGGCCTGCTGTGCCGCCGGAAGCTGTGGCTCGGCGCCTACGTGCGGGGAGCACGTCCCGATGCCCAGTTCCTGGACGTGCTCGACCGGTTCAGGCCGCCGCTCGCGCCGTGGACCCGATGCCCTGCGTGCAACGGACACCTGTCCATCGCCGCCAAGGCAGCCGTTGAACCTGCGTTGCGGCCCGGCACCCGGCGCACCTACCACGCGTTCTCCCGCTGCCAGGGCTGCGCCCAGGTGTACTGGCGCGGCGCCCACAGCCGCCGACTCGAGGAGATCATCAAGTCGGCAACCGACGCCGTCAGCAATCTCGCAAGCGAATAACAGCCACCTGCTCATCGACCACGCTTCGGCAACACGCCGACTGGCAACCCGGCAGCAGCAACCTCTCGGCTGCGCAACTCGCGGCAGATGCGGACGGACCGCGTTTCCGCAGAAGCGGGTTGTGAAGCAGCGCACAAGGCGTCTCCGCGGAAACGTCGGCGTGACGACGATAGGCCGGTCCGCGTCCGGTATGCGGCAGATGAGCGCATTCTTCGAGCGTGACGACACGACGATGGATATTTATTCGTGCTGAGCTGTGCCATGGACACCCGGCCGGATCCTTTGCCGGACCCGGTGACCACGGGGTGTGCCGCGGCGGGTCCAGGTGCGCGCGCCTTGGCGGCCGTAGACTCTTCCCTGCCTCGTCCTCAAAGCCGATCCACGCTCCGGTCGCCGCCGCTAGCCACCATCGGGATACCTCATGCTCCCGGCGTAGACCCGCCACCGGCCGAGATCGCGCAGGCGCCGCATGTGATCAGGCAGGCACAGGCTCCGGTCTTTCAATTTCTGTAGCCGCTGTTGCGCTAACCGGTAACCGCGTGACAAGGGGTTGCGCAAGAGCTGTGCTTTGTTTAACGTGGTAGTTATGTAATAAATCGTGGCGGCGCATCCCAAATGCGGGCTGAGGGCTTGATTAACCGTCCAATTCCATGGGCAGGCACCTGGCGCGTTAACGTACCTGCAGTCCGCGAAGGGGGGAACGGTCGTGTTTCTTGTCCAGGAATGGATGAGAGCAACGCTCCCCCGGCTGGCGCCGATGGTAGCAGCGGCAGGGCTGCTGACCGCTGGGGTCGCGGCACCGCCTGCCGCCGCGGATGCCTCCGCGCCAAGTTGGTGGCTGGGAGCTACGTGCGATGCGGCCGACAACCCAGGCTCGTATGCCCTGGGCGCTTCCTACGACGGCGTGGTGGCCTGTGGCCCGGGAACAGCCCAGGGCGGAACGGACGTGGAGGAGTACTTCTTCCAAGGCGCTTGGGGAGAGTACGAGTGGGAATGCGTAGAGCTGGTCATGCGCTACATGTACCTCGTGTTCGGCATCGCGCCCTACAGCGCCAATGGCGATACAGTCGTTAGCAACTATAACGGCAATGTTCTTACCCAGGTCTCAAATAACGGGACGAGCCTGCCGTCGCCCGGTGACATCCTCAGCTGGGCCGGTACCAACGAGAACCCCGACGGGCACACTGCCATCGTTACGGCCGTAAATGTTGCTAACGGTAGCGGTACAATCACCATCATGCAGCAGAATGCATCGGCAGATGGGTGGGGAACGGTATCCGTCTCGGACAACGTTCTTACTACACAGATATTCGGAGGGAGCGTTACCGGTTGGCTGCATAATCCGAATGCGGGAAGTGGCTTACTGGGAGAACATCCGCTCATCGGCAGAATCGGACGCCGAGTAGCGCCCACAGCCTGATCGGTTGGAGAACGTCCTGCCGGATGCTCACCAATAGAGCGATCGTTGGGTCAGGCCTGGCGTCGGCTGGGAGCGGGCGTCCGCGAACCGCTCCATCGCGCGAGTACTGCAGCGCTGCCTCTCGCGGGATTCACCGGTTCCGTTTCCCTGCTGGTGCGGCGGTATCAGGGACGTCGTGGAATGACCTCCGGCGGCTGCCCCTGAGTAACTCCCGTCGGGCCCTTGCGGTGCAATGGGAGCAATGGGAGCTGATGAGCGTCTCTCACCACCCGTGCCACGCTGGTTATCCGATGTGTTCGAAAAACCTCGCTGACCTGCGAGCCCCGTTACGGAATCGAACCGTAGACCTTCTCCTTACCATAACCATGGCATGATGCACCACGCACGCTAGCTGCACCGGTGACACGGGTTATCGCACTGACAGCACTGGCTGAGCTGGAATTATCCGGAGCGCCGTGCCACGAGCCGTGCCACGCGGCAGGCGCCGTGTTCAGGTAGGCGTACGCCGGAGGGCGCGGATCGCGGGATCGCCCGGCCGCTGGCCCTGCCGGCCATGGGCAGTCCGGGCCGCCGGGCGCTGATGCCGGGCCTGCCGGCTCATTCGGTGATTCATTTCGCGATTGGCCGTCGGCAAGTGACGATGACAGATCGTAATTAACAACCTGTGATCAGATGGCTGCAATGGGTACATAACGCCGACTCGGCGCGGGTGCCAATCGCGCTTGATGCGGCGTGCGCCGCGAGCAGAACGTCCAGCTCTGGCTCATGCTCGGGGCGGGTTACCTGATGGCGGCAAAACGGCGCGTTCACCCCGGGCCGCCGGCAGCAATTCGCTGACGCACCAGATAGCTCGGTGCGGCACCGGCAGGCAAGTCGGCTTACCGCTCCTGCTGGCACAGCGGAATCCCTGGTCTGCGGAGGTTAAGCGCGCGGTCAGGCGTGCCGTTGCGGGGCGCCTGAGCGCGCGTCGAGGGCTGATCGTGTTAGCGGTTTCGCTGGCCGTTCCGGATGTCACTGGTTAGCTGGACTCGCCGGGCCGCACTATGCCGGTTTCGTAGGCGAGGACGACCACTTGCACCCGGTCGCGCAGTCCGAGTTTGGCCAGGACGCGGGCGATGTGGCTTTTCACCGTGGCATCGCTGAGGTACAGCCGCCGGGCGATCTCGGCGTTGGACAGGCCCTGGGCCACCAGCTTCACCACCTCAAGCTCGCGGCCGGTCAGCTGGCTGGCCGTCTCGGCGGCTGCGCGGTCCGGGGCGGGCCTGCGGCAGAAGTCCTCGACCAGGCGCCGGGTGATCGAGGGGGCCAGCAGCGCCTCGCCGGCTGAGACGGTGCGTACTGCGGTGGCCAGCTGGTCGCGGCTGGCGTCTTTGAGCAAGAAGCCGCTCGCGCCGGCCCGCATCGCGCGGTAGACGTACTGATCAAGGTCGAACGTGGTGAGCATCAAGATCTTGGCGCGGCTGCCGGCCCGGATCAGGTGCGCGGCCGCCTCGATCCCGTCCATGCCGGGCATCCGGACGTCCATGAGCACCACATCGGGATCAAGTTTGCGTGCGGCCGCGATCGCCTCGCTGCCGGTGCCTGCCTCGCCCACCACGGTGATGCCGGGCTCGGCCTCCAGCAGCATCCGCAGGCCCTCGCGGACAAGGTCCTGGTCATCAGCGATCAGCACGCTGATGACCGGGCTCATGGCACCGGCCATGCCGGGCGGAGCTGCTCACCGAGTGGCAGCCGGGCCCGTACCGCGAACCCGCCGGCCGGCCGCGGCCCGGCGGCTAGCTCGCCGCCGAACAGCGCCACCCGCTCGCGCATGCCGGCCAGACCCTGCCCGCCGCCGGCCGTTCCGGCTGGCTGCGGCCCGGCCCCGTCGTCGGTGACCTCGATCAGCACCTCCTCCGCGCCGCACCGGACGCTGACCTCCGCGCTGGCCGGGCCGGCATGCTTGAGGACATTGGTCAGGGCTTCCTGCACGATCCGGTACGCCGAGATATCCACCGCCGCGGGCAGCCGGCCAGGGTCGCCGTCGATGACCAGCACCACGGGCAGCCCGGCCGCGCGGACTCCCTCTACCAGCGCCGCCAGCTCGGCCACGCCCGGCTGCGGAGACAGCCCGGGCACGGCGGCCGGCTCGTCCGGCTGCCGCAGCACGCCGAGCAGCCTGCGCATCTCCACTAGCGCCTGCCGGCCGCTGCGCTCGATTTTCTCCAGGGTCGGGCCGGTGTCGGTGCCGCCTGCGGCCTGGGCGCCGGCCGCCTGCAGGACCACCACGCTCAGGTTGTGCGAGACGATGTCATGCAGCTCGCGCGCCATCCGGGCCCGCTCATCAGCGACGGCCCGCTCGGCCTGCCGCTCGGCGGCCGCGGTGCGCGCGGCCTGCGCCACGGCCTCCCTGCGGCCCCGCACGAACACCCCGGCCAGCCACGTGGCCAGGAGCGCGACTGCGAAGAAGGCAGCCGACCACTCATTGCCCGTGTTGCCGCTCATGATGTCGTGGTTCGCCTGGCCGTAGACCACGGCGCCCGCGGCGGTGACCGCGAGCCCGGCCAGCGCCCGGCGCAGCGTACTGTACGCGGCCACGGAATAGCTGCCCACCGCCAGCACGAACATCAGCTCCACGCCTTCCGGCGAGTTCCCCGTGACCAGGGCCTGCAGCGAGATGCCAGCCCAGATGATGGTCCAGCTCAGCAGCGGCGCCCGCCGTCGCAGCACCAGCGGGGCGCCGATCAGCAGCGGCCAGATGACCTTCAGCCAGGTCGGCCCCGCGAATGGCGTGGAGATCACGTTCACCGACCACACCGCGACGGCGGCCAGCGCGACACCGATCACAGCCAGGCTCAGATCCAGTGCCAGGGCGCGGCCAGGGGCCTTCATGCCACCAAGCTACGCCTGCAAAGGTTGTCCGGCATCGCCCGCGCGGCTACCCGGATTCATCCTCGCGGCGGAGCTGATTCGCCCTGACGGCCGCTGCCTGGCGGCCAGGGCCGCAGCTACGTTCGAGCTCACCACACATCGACCGGAAGGACTTCCCGATGCTTCGCCAACAACTGCCGCGGGCCGCCGCCGCGGCCTCGCTGGTCATCGCGCCGCTCCTCGGGCTGGTCGCGGCCTGCGCCTGGCCGCCGCTGCGCGCCGGCGACCGCGCGCAGATCACCGCGATCAGCGCCCAGCCTGGCCGCTGGTACATCTTCTCGCTGTTTCTCCTGCTCAGCACAATCATGCTCGTGCCCGCCGTGCTCGCCCTGATGCGCCTGCTCGGCCGCAGCCGCCCCACCTGGGCCCTGATCGCCGGGTGCGCGGCCCAGCTCGGCATCCTCATCGGCGTCGGCGACGCGGCCACCAATCTCATGTTCTGGCAGATGGGCTCCCGTGGGGCCAGCCTGGGCCAGATGGCCGCGCTGGCCACCCGCTACAACGCTGCGCCCGGCGCGGCGCTGATCTTCATGATCGGCGGACTGGCGACCCTGGGCGGGACGCTGGCGCTGTCGGCCGGGCTCTGGCGCGCGCACGCCGTACCCGCCTGGACCGCGATCGCCGTCGCGACAGCCATGATCGCCAACATCGTCGGCCTGTCCGCCAACAGCGTCCCGATCACGATCGCCAGCTTCGCCCTGCTGCTGGCAGCATTCGGCCGCATCGCGGTGATCGTCCGCAGCAGCCCAGCCTGGCCCCAGCCAGACACCACGGTAACCACCAGGCCGACGGTCAGCGCACTGCCCATCCGAAGCTAACATACACGCTGGCCCCTCCCGCCCCTCCCGCCCTGACGTCGGAGGGGCGGGAGGGGCCAGCGTCACGGTCCGCAGCATCGCCGTCCCTCAACGGACCGAGCCGCGGACACCAAGCCAGCACAGCCCAGCGACCCGCCGCCACGCCCAGCCCGGCGCCCGCACAACGCACCCGGTCACACCGAAACCGGCCAACTCCCAGGCGTGCGGCAGCTTGCCGGTGCGCCCAGAACGACCCGTTCGGTACTCGCTCGCAGAATCGAGTAGCGGAGCGCCAAACCGTCCATACCGGCGGCTACTTGCGCGGGCGCGCGAAGACTCTGGTTGCTCTCCGTGACGGCGGCCCGCCAGCCTCCGTCCTCGGCTGGCAGAGTTCACGGCTGCCGACTGAGCACATGCCATGGCCGATGTCATGGCGTACCGCGGCGCTCGACCCTATCCGCGGCACCCATAAGGGCCACCAGTATCAAGAGGGCGTACGAACCTGGCCCGGTGACTACGCGTGCCGCCGGGC
>Ga0209656_10001681_pt1 | contig 14497 bp, 12 predicted proteins | sample BogFormECP12_OM2_FD_188239 | JGI IMG/M metagenome (GOLD analysis project Ga0209656, IMG submission 188239) | Bog forest soil microbial communities from Calvert Island, British Columbia, Canada - ECP12_OM2 (SPAdes) (version 2) | ecosystem: Environmental > Aquatic > Freshwater > Wetlands > Bog ... | reverse complement strand
AGGCTCAACAATTATTTCAACAAGGCATGTTTCACAACGCCGCCGATTATCGGCGCAGACGGCATTGGTACTGCATTTGGAAACAGCGCGACCGGCATCGTGAACGGACCGGACCAGGCAAATCTCGACCTGTCACTTACTAAGACCGTTCCGCTGCGGTGGCCGATAGAAGGGAGCAGCCTGCAGTTTCGCATTGAGTTTTTCAATGCGTTGAATCATCCGCAGTTTGCCGATCCTGACAACAATTTCAGCTCACCCACCTTTGGCGTGATCAACAGCATTTCCGTCAATCCCAGAGTTGGACAATTGGCCTTGAAGTTTAGCTTTTGAGCTGCCCGGCGACGTTCCCGTGAGTAATGTCGCGTGAAGCCGGCCACGAGTTACCCCCTGTCGCAAGCGACAGTTACGGCCGCAGTTCACCGCAGGTATCGTGTCCTCCTGAAGACCATGGGACGCCGGTCGCAGCCGGCACCTGAAAATGGAGGATCGATGGCACGTCTAAAGCTGAGCAACTTCCGCCCGGTTCGGCCCACCGCGATATTCGGGATAGCTTTGTTCGGCCTGTTCTTGGTCACACCGCGCTTGCACGCAGGCGACCCCGATGATTTCGACGCGTACAAAGTCCGCATTAGTGGCTTCTGGTTCTACTCGAGCCCTTCGGGAGACATCCAAGGCTCCACCGAGAACGGAGTAATTGACCTTCAGAAGGATCTGGGATTCGCCAATTACTCGACCTTCAGCGGAAAGTTGGACTGGAAATTTACCCGTAAGAACCATATTTACATTGCGGCCAGCCCATTCAGTCAGTCACGGCAGACGGTGCTCGCGAGAGTTCAATCCGTATTACGAGCACCAAAATAACACCGGCAAGAGCCCCAATCAGCAACTAAGTCAGTTGGGGCTGATGCTCAATCTGTACTTTTCGGTCAGGTAGACAGTGCAGCTATGCGTTGACCGGGAACGCCGAGTCCTAGAAGATGAGGCGAGCCGGGAAACTCCAAGAACAGAAGTCTCTTCATGATCGACCAGATCATCTCGCATTACCGCATTCTCGAGAAACTCGGCGGCGGAGGCATGGGTGTCGTCTACAAAGCCGAAGACCTCACCCTGCACCGATTCGTTGCGCTGAAATTTCTGCCTGATGACGTAGCCAGAGATCCCCAAGCATTGGTTCGCTTCCAGCGAGAGGCCGAGGCGGCTTCTTCCTTGAACCATCCCAATATCTGCACGATCTATGAGATCGGCGAGCATGACGGAAAGCGATTTATCGCCATGGAGTATTTGCATGGCGTGACGCTGAAATACTTCATCGCAGCTCGTACCCTTGATACAGAAACTATTGTCACCCTCGGCATCGACATAGCCGACGCGCTCGAGACCGCCCATGTGGAAGGCATTGTTCATCGCGACATTAAGCCGGCGAATCTGTTCGTAACCCAGCGCGGTCATGCCAAGATTCTCGACTTCGGACTGGCGAAAGTCGCTGGGAAAGCTGTGTCTGGCAGTAGCGACGACGTCGAGACCCTGGTTGGGGAGCCGGAGCCAGAGCCCGAGCAACTCACCAGCCCGGGCACGATGATGGGCACTGTGGCCTACATGTCGCCAGAGCAGGTACGGGCCAAAGACCTCGACTCGCGTACCGACCTGTTCTCCTTCGGAACCGTCCTCTACGAAATGGCGACTGGCAGGGTTCCGTTCGACGGTTCCAGTTCGGGGGAGATTTGCGGCGCCATCCTGCACCAGAACCCGCCGCCGGCATCGCAGATCAACCCGCTTGTCCCGCTGCGGCTGGAGGGGATTATCCAGAAGGCATTGGAGAAAGACCCCAACCTGCGTTACCAACACGCTTCCGAAATGCGCTCGGACCTCCAGCGGCTCAAGCGCGATACCGAGAGTGGGCGCAGCGAGACAGCAAGTTCGAGCAGCCCAGCCGTGGCGCAAGAAGTGCCTGTCGCCCCGCAGAAGAAACGCTGGCGGATTCTAGTTCCAGCGGCAGTCTTTCTGGTGGCCGCGCTAATTGCGGGCGGTCTCTACTACCGCTCGCATCAAGCCAGGCCGCTTACCGATAAAGACACCATTGTCCTCGCCGATTTCATTAACACCACCGGTGATTCCGTATTTGACGGCACCTTGCGTCAAGGTCTGGCTTCGCAGCTCGAGCAGTCGCCGTTTCTGAGCCTGGTCTCCGACGACCAAATCGCCAAGACGCTCGCCCTGATGGAAAGGCCAAAAGATGCCCGGCTGACCCATCAGTTGGCCCGCGAGGTCTGCCAACGTGCAGGGGGCAAAGCCACGATTGAAGGCTCTATCTCTGGATTAGGTAACCCGTATCGGCTCGAACTAAATGCGGTTGACTGCCAAAGCGGCGACACGCTGGTGGACTTGAAGAAGACGGCCGAATCCCGAGAGCAGGTTCTCCCGGTGTTGTCTGGAATGGCGGCCAACATGCGCCGGAAGCTAGGGGAATCGCTGGCCTCGTTGCAGAAATACGATGTGCCTGTCGAAAACGTCACGACAGGGTCGCTCGAAGCCCTGCAGGCATACAGCCAGGGCGTACGAATCGTGTCCACAACCGGAGACTGCAAAACCGCGATTCCGCAATTCGAACGAGCCATCAGCTTTGACCCAAATTTCGCCATGGCCTACGCGAGAATGTCTGCTTGTCATAACAATCGGAACGAGGCCGGCTTAGCCGCACAGGATGCCAGCAAAGCCTATGACCTGCGCCAGCGAGTAAGCCAGCGGGAGAAGTTTCGGATTGAATTCAGCTATGAGTTTTTCGTCGCCGACAACCCCGAAGCCGCCGCCCCAGTCCTGGAGGCATGGATGCAAGCTTACCCCCGGGACGATGCCGCTCCTCACCTTCTGGGCACGGTGTATGGGGCGTTAGGCGACAACGAAAAGATGCTCGCGCTAAAACAGCAAAGCTTGCGACTCAGCCCTGATGTCCCGGTGACCTATTGGGGGCTGATTGACGCTTACATGTCGTTGAACCGTCTGGACGAAGCCCAGGCGACAATAAAAGAGGCCCAGGCTCGTAAGCTTGATTCTCCGGATCTTCATTGGCGGCTTTATCTGCTCGCCTTTCTGCAACACGATAATGAGGCGTTGGAGCGCGAAGCGGCTTTTTTGATCGGCCAGCCGTTTTGGTCTCCGTTTGCGCTGTACTCCGAATCGGAAACGGCAGCGTACGGCGGGCAGATATCCAAGGCACGGGAGTTGGTAAACCGTGCCGCGGACGAGCTAAAACGAAGCGGCAGTGCACAAACGGCGGCTGGCCTTCAGGCGACAGCTGCGCTCAACGAGGCATTGGTGGGCAACCTCGCAGAGGCCAGGCGGCAAGCTGACGACGCCATGGCGCTTTCCGACGAGAAACACGTTCAAGCGGTGTCGGCGATTGCTCTGGGGCTTTCCGGCGACTCCGCCAAAGCCATGCGCCTGGCGGACGATCTGGAACATCGCTTTCCGGAAAACACCGGCATGAAGGTTTATTATCTGCCGATGATTCGTGGGGCCGTCGCCATGAAAAACGGCGACCCGGCACAAGCGCTGCAAACGCTGGAGGTTGGCACCCCTCACGAGTTGGGCGGTCCGCCGAAGATTCTTTTCCTCAGGCTGTATCCGGCTTACTTGCTGGGCCAAGCTTACCTGCAGGCACGCAAAGGCGGTCCGGCTGCGGAGGAATTTCAGAAAATCATCGACCACTATGGCATCGTCGTGAATGAACCGATTGGCTCCCTGGCGCGCCTTGGGCTTGGGCGGGCTTATGTCATCGCAGGGGAGTCTGAAAAGGCCAGGACTGCTTATCAGGACTTCTTCGCTCTATGGAAAGATGCCGACCCCGACGTCCCCATCCTGAAACAAGCGAAGGCGGAGTACGCAAAGCTACGGTAATTCCGAGAGTTCCAAAATGGGGACTATGTCCGATAACGGGGAGTACCCCCTCCCCCTCGATTCTTTTGACCTCAAAGAATTAGTTGCGATGCTCTGCGCTGCATTGCCGGAGGTAGTATCGCGGCGATTTCGGCAGCTGGAACGTTCGCTAACTCCAACGGCTCAAGCTTATGCAAGCCGCCTCCGTAAACCCGCCCCTCTCCGGTCATGTCATCGCACGGGATAGCATTCAACATCTGGAGCACCATTTTACCTAGCTCTGGTTGTGCGTCGAGAGCTGCGTTGAGTACTCCTTTGGGATACATCAGCAGATAAACATTCGCAGCTGTTGCATTCGACTGATTCAAGATGAACCTAAATGTCTTCCGCCCATTTCCGTCCACTCTTCCCATGTAGGTGCACAGGAAGGGTGCAGGGGGTCTTTTTTCCTGCGAATACCAGGGCGATCTCGAAGCGCAAAGATAGCCCTTTGCGACTGAATCAATTCCTTTTCGAAGGTACTGTGCTAGCGCCGGATCGACTCTCTCCAAATCGTCCATCGGGAGGGGACAGTCGATCAGATAAAGACGCCGTTGAAGTACGGGACCTCCTGACTCATCCCTAACAACGACGTTGTCCGGCACATGTCGGGGACTAGGAAGAACTGGGCGCAGAAAATGACGCGAAATCCCAAGCTCTGCAACCTGTTGATCGTCCAGAATGAAGAACTTATTATCGCCGGTTGCGAGCCCGCGTTTGATCGTAAACAGGTCGCCCAGACGCAGAGTCCCGGGGGAACATATCGGGGAAGGCCCGGACTTCTCGCCAGCTAATAGCCGAGTCCATTTGCGTTCTGACCGTAACTCGGCTGAAGTGAGTCGTGCTCGTACCGATGGTTTGCCGAGAGACCCCCCAAACGTGAATTCGACAGAGCAATTCGCATTCGGTAGTACGTTCCTAAACCAAACGATGGCCGACGATACCAACGCATCGGCAAACTGTACGTCATCGGATTCGAAACGATGAAGCCGTATCAGAGTGACTGAATTCAGCAGGTAATCTTTCACGGCCTGGCCGTACTTTACGTCCATGAACTCGCTCGGGACTAGCCAGCCTGCCACCGCTCCTGGCGCCATCCATCGATGTGCCAGCAGCATGAAGTAACAATATAATCCTGCTAACCCGCGCATCTGAATGCCGGTGACCTGGAGAACTAACTGTTGCAACCGCTCTTTGTCGCCGGCGGAAATGTGGTGATGCCGAACGTACGGCGGGTTGCAGATAATAAAGTTGAACGCCTGCTCTCTTGGCGGCGGGTCCGCCTTGGTAAAGTCGCCGAGTTTCAGCTCAAGTGTTGATTCGCGCCACAGTTCAATTGCGGGAAGCCCGTAGTGGGAGTCAATCTCAAATCCTGCAACCGCTGCTAGGGTCGGCTTTGCTTTCAGCAATGCCGAGTAAAACGAACCCGTCCCGAACGCTGGGTCCAGAAAGCGCACTGGAACGTCGGGGCCGAGCAAGTTTAGGCCACAGTCTATAACGTCATGGGCGAGCCCCGTAGGAGTGGCGAACTGGCCCATACGGTTGCGCAAATGAGGTGACCGCCCTGCATCGAGCGTTTTCTGCATTGCAACCCTAGCTTGTTCCACCGTCATATCCATCAAAGACCCAGTCTGGACAAGTCGTCGATTCGATGTTCCCAAACCCAGTCGATACCCTCGGCCGCTTCATAACCCAAATATCCACTATCGAAGTATCCGCAGAGAAAAAGATTCAACCGAATGTCCCTGCCGTAGGTAGCCCTCAATTGGCTTATCTTCTGGGCCTCTTCTTTGCGACGCTTGTTCGTATTCGTGAAGTCGCCGGCAGATTTAGCCTCAATCAGCACGGGGAATTCGCCACGGCGGCCGGAAATCGGCATGATCGTCGCATCGATCGGAATATTCACCTGCTTACCGCCATCCTGGGTCACCGGAACATTCACTCGGAACGCGAACGTGCCAGGCTCCATCTCCCTAAATCTTACCGCCAGTTTACCTGCCCGAACGTTTTTATAGCCGCGCTTCTCCAGCCAGGACGATATGCACTTAAGCTGCCGCTGTTCCTGGGCATTACGAATGATTGGATCTGCGTTGGCTCCGCACAGTCGATCCGCGACGATCGTCGCCGCTCGACCCACCTGGGTCCTTGTCGGGCTTGCACCCGATGCGATCCACACAAAGAGGTCTGGATCAATCAGTTTTCTAATGGTTGCCACGATCTTCGCAAGTTCCAAGTTAAGGTGCGACACTGCCATCCGGCTCGGGATGCAGCGATCAAGTTCCATGCACTTCACCAAATTTGGCTGGACATGCGCGAGGCCGATCAGCCGGTCCCGTGCTATTGGAGGGCAGGTAGACATCCTTAGAATCTGCAAGATCTCTGGATGATCTCTCATGAGATCAGTTTGGAGCGCCGTTAGGTTCTTGGTCCATTTGAGTACCGCCTCAACGCTAACTGTCGCCTTCGCTCGACTCTCGCGAAATGTTTTCGGCGCGAAGTTGATAAACCAATCGTTGTACATATCGACTGAACGAGCCACGTCGTCTTTCCAAAGATCGGGCTTATCGCGGTTGACCATTGCCACTCGTCCTTTTATCGCCATCGTTAGTCTCGTCGTCAATGCTGAGGTGCGAAAGTTGGCTGAGCGTCTCGTAGTAACTCTTGACCTGCTTGTGCGGGGGCTTGAGGTTGAGCGGCTCCTGCATGGGAAGGGACAGTGTACAACGGGAGAGCGGCGGTGCCGTCCCTTGCGGGACTCGTGCATTGTTCTTGCATGTTCTCGGCGGGCGGCCCACATTTGCCTGACGTTGGCAAATTGGGGCTGAAGCCATCTTCCCGGGCAGCCAAATAACCTCTTTGCGGGCGCTTCAGCCCGCAGCCGAATCCTGAGCGTAGTCAAAGGAGCCAGCGCGCAGGGAGCGCAGCCAACGGAGGGCCAGAAGAAATGTTGCTGCCGGGTGCCTCATTTTCGCGCCGTTCCCTTGGCGCTTATCCGCGTACACGGACAACCGACAACGGAGCACTGACAACTTCGTTATCACATGCGTCCGTGACCTTTGTGCTTGCGGGTGCCCCATTCAAGGCCCTCTTTTGGCCTTGAGTGGGGGTTTTCATCCCTGGGAGCGATCACTGCCGCTGGTCACCCATCACGTTCAACTGTGACTAACTCGCTTGGTGTTTGCCGCCACTGCTCGTACACTCCTCCACGGAAGGATGAGGGAGAGCTGTCGTCCACGTAGACGGCGGCCGGATATTCACCCGCGTCCCTGTAGGTGGTTCGACCTGTGATCGGTCACGCTCGTCCTCGATGTCTCGCCCATCTGCCAGCCCACACCCCCGCCCCATCCGAAGAAATTACACCTAACTCCTTTGTTAGCAGGACTTTGCCTATAACTCAAATGTTTGCACGAACTTACAGCCGATCGTGCTAGCGCTGTTGACGTTGAACAGCGAGCGACGAGAAGCCGCCACGACGTCAATTAGCTGACAACAAAGCATGCATTTCGCTGACGTACAGGCGGCCGCTTCCCAACGATCGGGGCGTCACAAGCTGCTGATAAGAAATGGTGAGCGCGGCTGTAATCGAACCAGCTACCGAGATACCTAGTCAATACGCCGAACCCGCAAGCTTGCCCTCAATGAGAGTCACTTCTTGGGCGGTCACAGGGGTCCGTTAACGTTACTCCGGCTGAACCCATCGGGATGATTGTGAGCAGGTCGTTTTTCAGAACGCACATGCCGTTGAACGGCGTTCTCCGTCGCCGGATCGGTACACAGTGTCGGCGAAATAACGGGAACGTCGTCACGACGACGGAGTATTGACACCGCAACATGCACCTCGCGGACACCATGCCGCCGTTGCCCGCCTGAAAATCCCTTATTTCGCGCTATTTGCCAGCGGTGCCCGCCGCTGATTGTGACTGGCCCGCGACGTGCTTTCTGTTGTGACGGAAGACACATTCTCCTGTGACGGAAGACACAAGATCCGATGATCACAACGACTCAATCCAGAACGAAGCGATTGGCAGCACATAAGCACTCGTCGACAGCAAAATCAAACGGTGATTCATCGCCGTCCACAGTCACGATAGGCAGTTATTTGGCAACCAGGCTTGAGCAGATCGGGCTTAAGCATCACTTTGCGGTAGCCGGGGATTACAACCTTGTTCTTTTGGATCAGCTTCTCCTGAACGAGAACGTCAGGCAGGTCTACTGTTGCAACGAACTCAATTGTGGATTCGCTGCTGAAGGTTATGCGCGCGCGCACGGTGCTGCAGCCTGTGTAGTCACTTACACCGTGGGGGCCTTGTCGGCGTTCAACGCGCTCGCCTCTGCCTATGCTGAGAGCCTTCCCGTGATACTCATCTCGGGCAGCCCCAACACAAACGATCTCGGTGCTTATCATCTGTTACACCACACGTTGGGTACGCTGAACTTCCGCTATCAATTGGAGATGGCGCGCCACATCACGTGTGAGGCGGTCGCAATCACGCACCCTGAAGAAGCGCCCTGGCTGATTGATAAAGCTATTCGCGCTGCCTTCCGAAACAGAAAGCCTGTCTACATCGAAATACCGTGTAACTTATCCGGGGCTCTTTGCTCGGCGCCGGGGCCGCGCGCTTCGCTTTTGGACTTACCTGAAAGTGACCCAGTGTCATTGGCCGCGGCAGTGGATGCTGCAACCGAGGTTCTTCGAAAGGCGATCAGGCCAATTCTTCTGGCGGGTCCCAGACTCAGATCGTACGGCGGAGTGCAAGCGTTTCGCGAGCTTGCTGAGGCGGTCGGCTGCGGGGTCGCCGTCATGCCCAGCGCGAAAGGTTTCTTCCCGGAAGAGCACGCGCAGTACGTCGGCGTCTATCTCGGTTCAGTCAGCAGTCCGGGTTGCAGCGAGTTGGTCGAATCGGCTGACGCAGTATTGGCTGCTGGACCCATCTTCAATGACTACACGACAGTCGGATGGACTTCACAACCAGCAGCGAGCAAAACGATCCATGTAGATCCGGATCGAGTTCACGTCGCTGGAGTCACTTATAGCGAGGTATTCCTGAACGACTTCCTGGCGGCACTCGCGGAGGCAGCGAAAAAGAACCCCAGGAATGGAACAACGTTACTTGAGTTCCGGCGTACCCAGCTTGAATGTAACGAACCACCAATAGCCGATCAGGACGCTCCGCTAACCCGCGCTGAAATGTGCCGTCAAGTGCAAGACGTTATCGATCCAAATACCACGTTGATCGTCGAAACCGGTGACTCCTGGTTCAACGGCTTCAACATGGCGCTCCCGGACGGGGCGAGGTTCGAGATCGAAATGCAATACGGTCATATCGGGTGGTCCGTGCCGGCGACGTTTGGATACGCTGTGGCGGCGCCTGATCGGCGGATCGTCCTGATGGTGGGCGATGGATCGTTCCAACTGACCGCGCAGGAGGTCTGCCAGATGGTCCGACTCAAGCTGCCGGTCATTATCTTCCTCGTTAACAATCGCGGATACACCATCGAGGTGGAAATTCACGACGGGCCATACAACAACATAAAGAACTGGGACTATGCGGGGATCATGGCCGCATTCAACTCCACTGATGGTGATGGACGAGGGATTCGAGCTACCACGGGAAAGGGGCTGGCCTCGGCCATTCAAGAGGCAGTCGCGCATGAGACCGGACCGACGCTGATCGAATGCACCATCGACCGCGACGATTGTACGAAACAACTGATGGAGTGGGGATCGCGGGTTGCCGCAGCTAACGGACGAGCTCCCGTGCGTGCTTAATTGCCCAACGCCATGGACTGGTTCAGGAGATTCGGCAAGACGGAGCATCGTATAGGCCGCGAAAACATGAACGTAATTCGTAAAGACTCAGAGAATGGAAGACCTCGTGGATCCGCGGCGTGCAATGCCTTTCCGACTGAGAGAACTCAACGCACATGACCTGGCCTTTGTTGGTTTATTTCGCCTTCGTCATTGTTCTGGTCGCAGCGGTTCTCGCCGTCTCTTATCTCTTAGGGCAGAGGCACTCCGAACCTGCGACCGCCGAAACGTACGAAGGCGGCATTGTTTCAGAGGGATCGGCGCATGTGCGTTTTTCGATGCGCTACTACCTGGTGGCGATGTTCTTCGTGGTCTTCGACCTGGAAGCGGTCTTCGTATATGCCTGGGCCGGAGCGGCCCGCGAAGTTGGCTGGGCCGGCTATTGGGAAGTTGCGCTGTTTATAGCGACGCTGGGCGCGGCGCTGCTGTACGTCTGGAGAGTGGGGGCGTTGGACTGGTCAAGGAAACCAGATCGTTCGAGGTGAGAACCGCATGCAGTGGACACTAACCAAGCCGGACATAACGGGACTGACCTCAATTCGTGACTCGGAACCTCTGGAAGAGACTGTGCGCCGGAGCGTCGTTCTGTCCCGCCTCGAGGATCTGGTGCAGTGGGCGCGCAAGAACTCGGTATGGCCCTTCAACTTCGGGCTCTCCTGCTGCTATGTGGAGATGGCAACCAGCATCACAAGCAAGTTTGACGTTTCGCGCTTCGGCGCCGAAGTGATTCGCGGCACGCCTCGGGAAGCAGATCTGATGGTAGTCGCCGGTACGGTCTTCCTGAAGATGGCGCCCATCGTTCAGCGGCTGTATGAGCAGATGATGGAGCCGCGCTGGGTGATCTCGATGGGGTCGTGTGCGAATTCGGGGGGCATGTACGACATCTACAGCGTCGTGCAGGGTGTTGATAAGTTCCTGCCCGTAGATGTCTATGTGCCGGGCTGCCCGCCGCGGCCGGAAGCGTTTCTGGAAGGACTGCTGTTGTTGCGGCAGGCGGTGGGAACGGAGCGGCGCCCGCTGAGTTGGGTCGTAGGTTCTCAGGAAACCACACGCGCGCCTATGCCCTCGATGCGAGATCTGATGCAGCCGTCGCGGAAGAAGATGACCGTATTGCGGGAGACGGACGAAGTATGATCGGCCTTCCAACAATCGCAGAGGAAATCAGCGACCGGTTTGGCCCGGCTGCGATAGCTCAGCAGGCGCAGGACCATATGCCCACGTTTTGGGTGGCGAAGGACCGCATGCCTGCAGTTCTGCGCTTTCTCAAGGAAGAGGTCGACCAACCCTACAAGATGCTTTACGACCTCTCTGCGATCGACGAGCGCATGAGGGTACATCGTGATGGACAGCCTGCGAGCGATTTCACCGTCGTTTATCACCTGCTCTCATTCGAGAGGAACCAATACCTGCGCATCAAAGTAGGGTTGGCCGAAGGCGGCCTCTCGCTCCCTACGATCACACACATCTGGCCGGCGGCTAATTGGTACGAGCGTGAAGTGTGGGACATGTTTGGGATCGCGTTCGACGGCCACCCGCACCTGGAACGAATCCTGATGCCCCAAACCTGGACGGGTCACCCGCTGCGCAAAGATCACCCGGCTCGCGCGACGGAAATGGAGCCGTATCACTTAACGCCCGAAAAGGAGAATGTCGAGCAGGAGGCGCTTCGCTTCCGTCCGGAGGAGTGGGGCATGCGCCGGGAGCGCGACGGCGAGGATTTCCTTTTTCTCAACATCGGCCCGCAGCATCCCGGTACGCACGGCGTGTTGCGCATCGCCGTGCAGCTTGACGGCGAGGAGATCGTCGATGCGGTTCCCCAGATCGGGTTCCACCACCGCGGCGCCGAGAAGATGGGTGAGCGGCAGTCCTGGCACAGCTACATCCCATATACCGACCGGATCGACTACCTCGGCGGGGTGATCAACAATCTGGCCTATCTGACGTCAGTTGAGAAGCTGGCCGGGATCGAGGTGCCACCGCGCGCGCAAGTGATCCGAGTGATGCTTTCGGAGCTGTTTCGAATCATCAGCCACTTGGTCTGGTACGGAACGTTCGCGCAGGACCTGGGACAGATGTCGCCGGTGTTCTTCACGTTCAACGATCGCGAGCGCGCTTTCGGCATGATTGAGGCGATCACCGGCGCGCGCATGCATCCGGCCTGGTTTCGCATCGGCGGAGTGGCCGCGGACCTGCCAAAGGGCTGGCAGAAGATGTTCCTCGATTTCATCCGCTACCTTCCGCCGCGCCTGATCGAGTATGACCGCACGATTATGCGGAACGCGATCTTCAAAGCGCGCACTCAGGGTATCGGTACGTTCACCGCGGACGAGGCAATCGAATGGGGCGTGACCGGCGCGAATCTGCGCGCGTGCGGGCTGGAATGGGATTTCCGCAAGAAGCAACCCTACTGCGGCTATGAGCAGTTTGCATTCGACATCCCCACAGCCAGCAATGGGGATTGCTATGCGCGTGCGATGGTGCGCATCGAGGAGATGCGGCAAAGCCTCCGGATCATCGAGCAATGCGTGAAAAATATGCCCGAGGGTCCGTACAAGTCGGACCACCATCTGGCCACCCCGCCAATGAAGGAGCGCACGATGCACGACATCGAGACGCTGATCACGCACTTCCTGGGCGTGAGCTGGGGACCGGTGATCCCGCCGGGCGAAGCTCTCGGCGCCATTGAGGCCGCGAAGGGGAACAACGGTTATTACCTGGTGAGCGACGGAAGCACCGTTTCCTACCGCACGCGGATCCGTACGCCATCTTTTGCACACATCCAAACCCTGCCCTTCCTGTCGCGGGGGCTAACGATTTCGGATCTGGTTGTGATTTTGGGCAGCCTTGATTTCGTGCTGGCAGATGTCGACCGGTGAGGATTTAAGCGATGTTGACGATGGAAGAAATTCACGAGATTGAGAGCGAGGCGGCGCACTACCCGAAGCGCGAAGCCGTTTCCATAGACGCGCTGAAGATCGTCCAGAAACACCGCGGCTGGGTGTCCGACGAGAGCCTGCGCGACATCGCTGAACATATCGGCATGTCTCCGACAGACTTGGACAGCATTGCCACGTTTTACAACCTGATCTATCGCAAGCCCGTCGGGCGCCACGTCATCTCGGTCTGCGACAGCGTGAGCTGTTGGATCCTGGGCTGCGAACAAGTAAGCGAACATCTCCAGCAGCGCCTGGGCGTCGGCCTGGGCGAGACGACAGCCGACAAGCGTTTTACGCTGCTGCCGACCGTCTGCCTCGGATGCTGCGACCATGCCCCGGCACTGATGGTGGACGGCGATCTGCACACCGATCTGGATCCGCTGAAAATCGACAAGAAGCTCGAGAATTACAAATGACAAGTTCCGTCGAAAAACCGCTGACCGGAGATATCCGCCCGGATGGATCTGTTCTGGATTTGCCGGCCTTCGAGCAGGCCGGTGGCTACCAGGCGATACGAAAGGTGCTGAACGGCGGCATGACCCCGAAAACGGTCGCTGCAGAAGTGAAGAATGCGAATCTGCGCGGCCGGGGCGGCGCAGGATTTCCAACCGGTTTGAAATGGTCTTTCGTCCCGATGGGCAAGGATGTGCCCAATCCCACTTACCTGATTGTCAACGCCGATGAGATGGAGCCGGGCACGTTCAAGGACAGGTTCCTGCTGGAGCGGAATCCACACCAACTCATTGAGGGAGCGATCATAGCAGGCTTCGCCATCGAAGCTGACGTCGCATACATCTTTCTGCGTGGCGAATACACGCTGGCCGCGGAACGGCTTTCACGCGCCATCGCGGAAGCATACGAACGTCACTATCTGGGGAAAGACATCCTCGGTTCCGGCTACAGCCTGGAGTTACATCTTCATCTCAGCGGTGGCCGTTACATATGCGGGGATGAGACCGGATTACTGAATGCGCTGGAAGGTAAGCGGGCGAATCCGAGAGCGAAACCGCCATTCCCCGTCGCAGTCGGCCTGTTCGGCAAACCAACAGTTGTGAATAACGTGGAGACCATCAGTTGCGTGCCCCATATCCTCAACAACGGTGCGGAGTGGTTCCACGGCCTGAGCCGGACGAAAGATGGCGGCACGAAGCTATACGGTGTCAGCGGAAAAGTGAAGCGTCCTGGCCTTTGGGAACTGCCCATGGGGACTACAGCCCGCGAACTTCTCGAAGAGCACGCCGGCGGCATGCGTGACGGGCTGAAGTTTCGCGGATTGCTGCCTGGCGGCAGCTCTACACCTTTCATCGTCGAAGAGCACCTGGACACGCCCATGGACTATACCGAGATGCCGAAAGCCGGCAGCCGTCTGGGGACAGGCACCATGATCGTGCTGGATGACCATACGTGTCCGGTGGGTATGGCGTGGAACATGACGAAGTTTTTTGCGCGTGAATCCTGCGGCTATTGCACGCCCTGCTGGAGCGGGCTGGGTTGGGCGGAACGAATTTTGCGGTCGATGGAAGACGGCCAAGGAAAAGCGGGCGACCTCGACAAGCTTGCCTCTCAAACCGACATGTGGGGTCCTGGAAAAACGTTCTGCGCACTCGCGCCTGGGGCTGCTGATCCACTGCAAACCGCAATGAAATACTTTCGCGCCGATTTTGAGCGCCACATCACTGAGCACCGCTGCCCCTGGAGATAGGTATGGCTACCGTCTACGTTGACAACAAACCGTACCAGATGAACCCCGAGGAGAACTTACTCCACGGCTGTCTGTCGCAAGGCTATGACCTGCCGTACTTCTGCTGGCATCCGGCTTTGGGGTCGGTGGGCGCTTGCC
>Ga0209656_10001680_pt1 | contig 14507 bp, 13 predicted proteins | sample BogFormECP12_OM2_FD_188239 | JGI IMG/M metagenome (GOLD analysis project Ga0209656, IMG submission 188239) | Bog forest soil microbial communities from Calvert Island, British Columbia, Canada - ECP12_OM2 (SPAdes) (version 2) | ecosystem: Environmental > Aquatic > Freshwater > Wetlands > Bog ... | reverse complement strand
CTGCTCGAGCCGATGCGCCCCCATCGGTACCGCGCTGTGCGACTGCTGGAAGTCAGTGGGATGACACGCAATCCGCGATTCGGTCCGCGCCAGCCGATCCGCGATCTCGCCGGGTTGTGAGGTCTACGTTCCACGACGGACTGGTCGTGGTGTTCCTGGTGTCGGCGGGACTGGCGCTGCCGGCCGCCGCGGCGTCGCTGTCCCGCGGCCCGCACGGAACAGAGCCCGGGATCAGTGCTTTTCGCCCATCCCGAATTCATCGACCGGGTTGTTGCGGGTGACGATCAACGGGTCGGCGTTGGTGAACGGGAAGACCGGCAGCGCGGCGACGTGGGTGTTGAAGGTGGCCGCGAGCACCTCCCGTGAATACGCGCTGGCCGAGGCGCGGTAACCGATGTCGCCGGGCGTGGGCTGGTCGAAGAAGATCAGGAAGTGGATGTCGTCGGAACCGACCACCTCGATGTGGTGGGGATAAGCGCGCGGGATGAAGTACACGTCGCCCTCCTTCAGGTACCAGGTGTCCAGCGACCCGTCCGGGTCCATCACCGTCATCCGGGCCGACCCTGCGTGCACATAACCCATCTCGGCGGTGATCGGGTGCCAGTGTGGTTCCCGCATGCCGTCCTCGCGGATCCGCAGGGAGTACATTGCGAGGTCCTTCAGCGCCGGCCAGAACTGCACCCGCGCCAACCTGGCCGAGCCCACCGCGATGCTGATCATTGCCGGCTGGCTTTCGACGGCGAACTTGTGCGGGTCGGAGAAATACGCGGCGCTCGGCACGACCGGGTCGCCCTCGCGCGCGGCGAGAGCCCGGTCGGTCGTGTCGCGGTGGATCGCGGCGAAGTCGGCGGCGAGCAGGTCGTAGGTGTTGCCGAGCACAGCGTCGGTCATCGCACCGAACGCCGCTCCGAGGCCGAAGTCCTCGGGGCGTTCGTGGCGGAACGCGATGACGAACTCGGCCGCCTCGTCGCCGATGTTCTCGATGTGGTGCAGTGAGCCCGAGTCGATGTGAAACATCTCGCCGGCGCTGACCGTGAAGGAGGAGAACTGGCTGCCGCTGTCGAGCACGGACACCAGCGAGGTGCCCGACAGGCAGTAGGTGAGCTCGTTGGCGTTGGCGTGCCAGTGCGGGGTGCGCATCGCGCCCGGGTTGACCACCACCCGTTTGATGGACAGCCCGTTCAGGATCGGGAAGGTGTCCGCGGTCACGCGGGTGATGGAGCCGAGTGCGGATTCTTCGACGGTCTCGCCGTTCGTCAGCGACGTGGCGTGCCTGCCGTACGTGGTTGTCATTGCGTGCCCTTTCTGCTCGCCGGCAATCACAGATGGTGCACGCAGTTGCGGTGCGGTGCGCGCTAATCGGCGGCGGCGTCGCGGCGCTCGGCCTCGGCGGCCTCGCGATTGAGCCGCTGGGCCTCATAGATCGACACGTCGGTGCGCGAGATCAGCAGGTAGGCGATGCCGACCGCGGCCATAGCGCACGGGATAACCGAGAACGAACCCGTCATCTCCGCGACCATGATCATCACGGCCAGCGGTGCATGGGCAACGCTGCCGAAGCAGGCCATCATCCCGGCGACGACGAACACGCCGGGGTTCGCGGGGAGGCCTGGCGCACCGACCGATTCGGCCAATCGCCAGATCGCTGCGCCGGTGAACGCGCCGATCACGATGCCCGGCCCGAAGATCCCGCCCGATCCACCGGTTCCGATCGACAGCGAGGTCGCGACGATCTTGGCGAACGGCAGGATCAGCACGATCCACAGCGGGATCGCCAGCAAGGTGTCTCGTGCCGCCGCGTGCTGCGCCCAGCCGTACCCGCTGGCCAGCACCTGGGGGATCACCAACGCGATGAGGCCGACCGCCAAGCCGCCGAGGGCGGGCTTGATCACCATGCCGCCGGGCAGCCACTTGGTGAGCGCCACGACGCCGTAGAACGTGCGGGCGTAGAGGTAGCCGACCGCGGCCGCGACGACTCCGATCACCAGGAACCAGAGCAGCTGCAGCGGATGGTGAAACCGGAAGTCGGCGGCGACGAAGCCGAACAGCGGGTCGAAGCCGAGGATCGCGCCGAACACGGCATTCGCGGTCGCCGAGGTGATGAAACCCGGAATCAGCGCCTTGTAGTCGAAATCCTCGCGGTAGACGATCGAGGCGGCAAGCACCGCACCGCCCAGCGGCGCCCCGAAGATCGCACCGATACCCGAGCCGATGCCCAGCGACACCGCAACGCGGCCGTCCTCGTCGGACAGGTTGAGCTGGCGTGTGAGCAACGAGCCGAATCCGGCCGAGATCTGCGCGGCCGGCCCCTCCCGGCCGCCCGAGCCGCCGGAGCCGATGGTGATCGCGCTGGCGACCATCTTCACGATCACCGCCCGCACCCGGATCGCACGCGGGTCGGTGTGGACGGCCTCGATCGCGCTGTCGGTGCCGTGGCCTTCCGCCTCAGGGGCGAACTTCGCGACGAGCAGCGCCGACACCAGCGCGCCGCCGAACACCACCAGCGGAATAGCCCACGGTCGAACGAATCCCGGCGAGCCGGGGTCGCCGCCGTCGCCCTTGGGCTTCGGGATGTCGTACCCGCCGAGGTAGCCGAGCAGGAACTTCCCGGCGTAGTCGAGCGCCAGATAGAACGCGACCGCGCCGAACCCGGCGATGATGCCGATCGCGATGCCGAGGATCAGCCACTTGCGGAGGTAGCCGGACCGGTTGATGAAGGCGCTCATCCATTGCTTGGCCCCAGCCAGCATGTGCGGATGCTAGCAGCGAATCGGTGACAGCCGCGGCCCCAACAGCCCTAGCTGCCCGGGACGAAGGGGCTCAGCATCGGGGGCTGCAGAACGCTGGGGTCAGCCGGAATCTGTGGTGCCGCGCCCGGATCCAGGAACGAGGGCAAGTACTGGGTGAACTGGCCGATCACAGGCAGGATCGTGTTGGCCTCGTTGATGATCGTGCTCGGATCCGGGGCCGGCGGCGCGGCAGGGTCCGGCGGCGCTGCCGGGTCGTCCATCGGTGCGGGCAGCGGCGATGCCTGCGCTATCGCAGCGCCAAATCCCAAGGCCGGCAATGCGAGTCCTACGCAAACGGCCGCGACCCCGACGAGCCGGCTTCGGGTAAGCAACATGGACATGGTGTGTCTCCTACTCCTGGCGACGTTTCTGCTTCGTCACAGTGGAAACACTGATTCACAACAATCACATTAGGAACACGACGCGGTCAAGCTTTGCACCCTATGAAATTCCCGCCGAGTTGCTGTGCGCGGCGGCTGGTCCCGGGCCTAAGCGTCGAGGTCCTGTTCGACGAGTTCGGCGATCGTGCGCATCGCCGTCTCGTCGTCGGAAGCAACGATCACCTGAGCGCCGTTGGAAGCGCCCAGCGTCATGATCATCAGTGCCGAGCCGGCGTCGACCGGCTCGCCGCCGTCCATCGACAGGGTGATGGGCGAACCCGCGTTCACGGCGGCTTCGGCGATGATCGCGGCGGGCCGGGCGTGCAGACCGATCGCCGAGCCGACGGTCACGGTGGTGCTTGGCATCCGGGGTTTCTCCTCATCGTTGGAAATGGTTGGGGGTGGGGGTCAGGCCGCGGCCAGCGCAGGCTCGATGCCGGGCTGCTGCGGCGTGGCTTTGAAGAACTCCTTGGCGAAGATCACCGCGACCGCCCCCACGATCGTGCCGGCGACCAGCGCGACCACGAACCACAACAGGTTGCCGATCGCGAAGAACACGAAGATGCCGCCGTGCGGTGCCTTCAGCGTGACGTCGAACGCCATGATCAGCGCCCCGGTCACCGCTCCACCGGCCATCATCGACGGAATCACGCGCAGCGGATCGGCCGCCGCGAACGGGATCGCACCTTCGGAGATGAACGAAGCGCCCAGAAGCCAAGCGGCGCGGCCATTCTCACGCTCCGGCTCGGTGAACACAGCGGGCCGGACGGTGGATGCGAGCGCCATTGCCAGCGGCGGCACCATGCCCGCGGCCATCACGGCCGCCATGATCCGCAGCGACGCGGGGTCGGCGACGTCGAGGCCCGCGGTAGCGAACGCATACGCCGCCTTGTTGACCGGGCCGCCGAGGTCGAAGCACATCATCAGGCCGAGGATGATGCCCAGGACGATCACCGACGTGCCGGACATGCCGTTGAGCCAGTGGGTCAGGCTGGAGGTGAGCCAGGCCAGCGGCCGTCCGAGCAGCAGGAACATCAACAGGCCGACGATCAGTGTGGCGAACAGCGGGATGATCACGACCGGCATCAGCCCTCGGGCCCACTGGGGGACGCTGATCCGGCTGATCCACAGCGCGGCGAACCCGGCGATCAGGCCGCCGACGATGCCGCCGATGAAGCCGCCGCCGACGAAGACCGCCACCGCGCCAGCGGTGAAGCCGGGCGCGATACCGGGGCGGTCGGCGATCGCGAACGCGATGTAGCCGGCCAGGGCCGGAACCAGGAACGCGAACGCGAGAGTGCCCAGCTGGAAGAGCACCGCGCCGAGGTACTTGGCGAGGCCACCGTCGGGCAGGTTGGTCAGCGAGTTCGTGCCGGCGATGAGGTAGCCCAGCGTGTTCGACTGCCCGGCGGGCTTGTTCGCGATCTCATAGCCGCCGAGCAGGAAGCCGAGCGCGATGAGCAGCCCGCCGGCCGCCACGAACGGGATCATGTAGCTGACACCGGTCAGCAGGATCTGCCGGATGCGGGTGGCCCATCCGACGTCGCCGCCCTTCGGCGCAGCGGCGGCGGGTTCGCCGCCCCCGGCCTGCACGCGGGCCGCCGACGGATCGTCCGCCGCCGACACCGCCTCGGCGATCATCTTGTCGGGCTCATTGATCGCCCGCTTGACACCCGATGCCACGACGGGCTTGCCGGCGAACCGCTGCCGGTCCTTGACACCAACGTCCGTGGCGAAGATGACGGCGTCCGCTCCGGCGATGGCCGACGGCGAAAGCGGCGTGCTGCCGGATGAACCCTGCGTCTCCACGCTGAGGTCGACACCGGCGCGCCTGGCCGCGGCGGCCAGCGCGTCGGCGGCCATGTAGGTGTGTGCGATGCCGGTCGGGCATGCGGTGATCGCGACCACGGACCTGGGCCGGGCGTCCTTGGGGGTTTCCGGTGCGGGCACGGCCGGTTTCGCCGGTGCCGGGTTGACCACCCCGTCGACGAGACCGACCACGTCGTGCGGGGTGGACGCATCGCGCAGCGACTCGACGAAGTCGGGCCGTACCAGCGCGCGGGCCAGGCTCGACAGGAGCTTCATGTGCTCTGCGCCGCCGGACTCGGGTGCGGCGATCATGAACACCAGGTCGGCGGGGCCGTCGGGCGCGCCGAAATCCACCTTCGGCTCGAGCCGGGCGAAGCCGATCGACGCGGCCTTGACGTGCGGGGAACGGCAGTGCGGAATCGCGATGCCACCTGGCAGGCCGGTCGCCGACTGCGCTTCGCGGGCCAGGATCGCGGTGATCAACCCGTCGCTGTCGGTCGCGCGGCCGCTGTCGGCCAACTGGCGCGCCAGCCGCGCGATGACCGATTCCTTGTCGGTGCCGGCGTCGACGTCGAGAAGGACCAGGTCGGGGTCGATGATCGGGGATCGGGGCATTCGGGAACCTTGTCAGGAGTCGGCGTTGAGCTGGAGGGAGGTGACGCGAACGGCGTCGACATCCACCTGTGCGGGGGTGGGAAGGGCGGAGCCCGGGAGCGCCGCCGCGGCGCTGCCGTACGCGACGGCCATCCGGAGTCGTTCGGGCGCATCGGCCCCCGCGACGTCGGCGCGAACATAACCGGCAAGGGAGGAGTCGCCGGCGCCGACGGTGCTCCTCGGGACGACGGGTGGGGGCGTGGCCAGCCAGTTGCCGTTCTGGTCGACCAGCACTGCGCCCGCGGCGCCCAGCGTCGCGAGCACGCTTGTGACGCCGCGGTCGACCAACTGCCTCGCCGCGCTGATGACCGGCTCCGGATCACCATGCGAGAACGCATATTCCAGCTTGTCCGCGGATACGCCGGTGACGGAGGCCAGCTCCTCGGAGTTCGGCTTGAGTAGCTGCGGGGCCGCGCGCTCCAGCGAATCGGCAAGCGCGGCAAGCGGTTCGCCGGAAGTGTCGACGGCAACGCGGCACCGCAGCGAGGAGAGCAGCGCGACGACATCGGCGTACCAGTGGTCACCTACGCCGGGCGGCAGCGACCCCGACAGCACGACCCATGCGGCGTGCGCGGCGTGCTCGACGACCGCGCGGGTGAGCGCGTCGACCCCTGTCGGGTCCAGGGTCGCGCCGGGCGCGTTCAGCTTGGTGGTGGTGCCGTCGGGCTCGGTGATCGCAATGTTGGTCCGCACCGCGATCGCGGCGCCGGCAAGTGGCACCGAACGGAACGGCACCCCGCCGGCCCGCAGCGCGGTCAGCAGCGGGTCGCCGTCGGAAGCCGGCAGCACCGCGACGGCGTCGACACCGGCCAGCGTCAGGGCCCGTGCGACGTTGACCCCCTTGCCTCCGGGCTCGCTCGATACCGACGACACCCGATGTACCGCGCCGCGGGTGAGCGCCGAGCTCAGCGATACCGTGGTGTCGATGCTGGGATTCGGCGTGACCGTGACGATCATGCGATCACGACCTCGACGCCGGCGTCGGTCAGCGCGGCCCGGTCGCCGGGTGCGATCTCGTAGTCGGTGACCAGCACGTCGACGCGCTCGATCGCCGCGAAGCTCATCAGGTCCTCGCGGCCGACCTTCGACGAGTCGGCCACGACGACGACGTAGTTGGCGCAGCGCACCATCGCGCGCTTGACGGCGGCCTCCTCGCTGTCCGGGGTGGACAGGCCGTGCGCCACGCTTATCGCGTTGGTGCCGATGAACGCGACGTCGACGCGCAGGGTGTCGAGTATCCGCAGCGCCGACTCGCCGACCGCCGCCTGGGTCACGCCGCGGACCCGGCCGCCGAGCAGCTGCAGCGAGATCGACGGCATGCCCGCCAGCCTCGCCGCGATCGGGACCGAGTTCGTGACGACGACGAGTTCACGGTCGGGCGGCAGCTGGGCCGCGACCCGCCCGGTGGTGGTGCCCGCATCCAGGAGCACACTGCCGCCGCCGATCGGCAGGAACTCGAGGGCAGCGCGCGCGATCGCGTCCTTGTAACCGGCCCGGGTCGTCTCGCGCTCCATCACACCGGGCTCGACGACGTGCAGGGCACGTGCCGGGACCGCGCCGCCGTGCACGCGGCGGAGGATGCCTGCGCGGTCGAGTGCCGCCAGGTCGCGCCGGACGGTCTCGGTGGTGACGTCATAGGCGTGGGCCAAATCGGCCACCGACGCTCGGCCCTTGCTGATCACAAGCGAGGCGATGGCCTGCTGGCGTTCTTCCGCGTACACGAATCTCCGTTTTTGTGGTTTTAGTGCCCGGATGTCATTGGATAAAGTTGGTTTTACGCCTGCTTGTGTTGACTTGTCAAGATTCCGTTGTAATCTGCTTCACATGACAACCTCCTCGACACCCACATCACCGCACGTGCTTTCGTCTGAGCCAGCCCCGGGCACGGTCCTGAACGGCGTGCCGGTCGTGGCCGGTGTCGGGTACGCGCCGGTGATCCGTCCTGGCCGGCTGCCGGTGCTCGACGGCATCGACGACATTCCGGAGGTCGACGAGCCGGACCGCGGCGCCGAGGCCAGGCGCTTCGCGGCCGCGGCATCGGCGGTGGCCGGCCGGTTACGCGACCGGGCTCAGCACGCCACCGGTGCGGCGTCGGAGGTCCTGGCCGCGACCGCTGCGCTCGCCGGCGACCGTGCCTGGCTGGGCGCAGCGGAGAAGCGGATCAACGCCGGCACACCCGCGGTGCGCGCGACGGCGGAGGCCGTCGCACAGTTCGTCGACGTCTTCACCCAGATCGGCGGCCTGATGGCCGAACGGGTGACCGACCTGCACGACATCCGCGACCGCGTCGTCGCGGAACTCAGCGGCCTGCCCGAACCGGGCGTGCCGCAGCCCAAGCAGCCCTCGATCTTGTGCGCCGAGGACCTGGCGCCGGCCGACACCGCGGGCCTGGACCCGGACCTGATCGTCGGGCTGGCCACCACCCTGGGCGGGCCGACCAGCCACACCGCGATCATCGCGCGTCAGCTGGGCATTGCGTGCGTGGTCGCCGTCGCCGGGCTCGACAACGTCCGCGCCGGGACACTGGTGATGATCGACGGCACCCGCGGCTCCGTGACCGTCGCGCCTGACGAGGCGGCGGCGCGGGATCAGGTGAACAGGGCGCGGCGCGAAGCCGGGTTGCTCGCGAGGTGGACCGGACCCGGTGCCACCTCGGACGGGCATGCCGTCGCGGTGCTCGCGAACGTCCAGGACGGTGCCGCTGCCCGGGCCGCGCGCCAGACACCGGCCGAGGGCGTCGGCTTGTTCCGCACCGAGTTGTGCTTCCTGCACCGTGACACCGAGCCGTCGGTCGACGAGCAGGCCCGCATCTATGGCGAAGTGCTGGAAGCGTTCTCGGGTCACAAGGTGGTCATCCGGACACTCGACGCCGGGTCGGACAAGCCGCTGAAGTTCGTCGGCCACCCCGAGGAGGCCAACCCGGCGCTCGGCGTGCGCGGCGTCCGGATCGCCGTGGGCAACCCGGGCCTGTTGGAGCGGCAACTCGAGGCGGTCGCCGCGGCCGGCGCCGCCACCGGCACTGCGCCGTGGGTGATGGCACCGATGATCTCCACCGCCGACGAGGCCGAGAGGTTCGCGGCACGCGCCCGCTCACACGGGCTGATTCCCGGCGTCATGATCGAGGTGCCCGCCGCCGCGCTGCTGGCGGACAAGATCCTCGAGCACGTCGAATTCCTCTCGATCGGCACGAACGACCTCGCGCAGTACACGATGGCAGCCGACCGGATGTCCGCCGAACTGGCCACCCTCACCGATCCCTGGCAGCCTGCCGTGCTGGCATTGGTCGCGACCACGGCCACGGCCGGTGCGCGGGCGGGCAAGCCGGTCGGCGTCTGCGGTGAGGCCGCCGCGGACCCCCTCCTCGCCTGCGTGCTCGCCGGGCTCGGCGTGACGTCGTTGTCATCGGCGGCCGCCGCCGTGGCCGGGGTGGGCGCGAAGCTGGCGACGGTCACGATGCAGCAGTGCAGGGATGCGGCCGAGGCGGTTCTCGCCACCGACAGCGCGATGGGCGCGCGGGCCGCGGCGCTGGCCGTCCTCGGCTGAGCGGGGAATAATCGGACCCCAGTCCGGTTATTGTGAACATGCCTGCCATCACTGCTGACACCTCGACTCTTCCCCGCGTCGGTGCGCCCGCGCCGGCTGACACCGAGCGCCCGGTGCGGTCGGTGACGACGGGCCCGCGGGGCTTCGAGGGCGAGGGATTCCCCGTGGTCCGTGCGTTCGCGGGGGTGAGCGCCGCAGCGCTCGACCCGTTTGTGCACATGGATCAGATGGGCGAAGTCGAATACCAGCCGGGCGAGCCCAAGGGGACGCCGTGGCATCCGCACCGGGGATTCGAAACCGTGACGTACATGATCGACGGCCGCTTCGCGCACCAGGACTCCCACGCCACCCGATTGCGCAGGGCCAGTCGGCCGTGCTGGGTCCCGGCGACCGGATCGGGGTGACCGCGGCGAGGTCACGGGACTCGAATCGTCCGGCGCTCGACGTGCTGCTACTCGGCGGAAAGCCGATCCGCGAGCCGGTGTTTCAGTACGGGCCGTTCGTGATGAGCTCCAAGGCCGAAGTGGCCCAGGCGTTTGAGGACTTCCAGGCCGGCAGGTTCGGCAGCATTCCGGCCAACGCGCTGATGCCACACCGGCCGGCGACCGCCTGACATCAGCCCGCGACCCCCGCGGCCGCGGCCGGGGCCGGGTAGAGCAGCTCGAGCTCGCCGAGGTTGGCCGCGACGGCGACCAGCGGCAGCGCGGCGCTGACGGCGGCCTCGTCGCCGGTGAACTCCGCGCGCAGCGCGAGGACGAACTCGTCGCTGACCGGCGGCCACGTCTTGTCGCTCTCGCCCTTCAGCCGCTCCGCGACAGATTCGGCGTGCGACTCGAGGACAGCGCGCGTGCGAGGGTATGCCGACAGCGGCGGCGGCGTGCGGATGTCGGCGATGACCTCGGCAGCCGTGCGCAGGCGGATCGCGCGGTTGGCCGCGCGGATGACCGGTGCCCGCAGGTCCGTGGAGCCGCCGCTTTCGGACAGGTAATGGCGCAGCGCGTCGTCGACGGTCCGGCTTGCCGCAAGCGCGTCGTGGTTGAGGCTGGCGACCTGGTCATCGATCTCCTCCGATGCGCCACGGGTGACGCGCAGCACCGCCGCACGAAGGAAGCGTGCGCCGACGTCCACCGCGGCCCCGATCGTCGCGTACACCGACGCGGTAGCGCCCCTGGGCCACAGCAGCAGCGACGCCGCGACCGCCACCGCGGCGCCGGCCATGACGTCTTCGATTCGCAGCAGCCCGATCCGCCAGCCCGTCGGGACGATCAGGTTGAAAACGATCAGCACCATCATCGTCATCGTGGCCTGCCCGGCGGTGAACGACGCGACGCGCGGAGTGTAGGCCGCCCCGAAGATCACGATCGGCAGCAGCGTCCAGAGCAGGACCGGGTCCACGCCGACGGCGGCGATGAGCACCGCGCCGAGAACGACTCCGATCGCCGTGCCGACCATTGCGCGAACGACCTTGGTGCCGGTCGTCAGCGCGCTGCTGCCCAGCACCACGATCGCCCCGAGCACCACCCAGAACCCGTGCTGGATCGGAAACAGGTGCGTGGTGGCGACCGCCAACGCCAGGCCGACGCCGGTGCGCACCGCGTTGCGCGCAGCCACCGACCGCGTAGTCAGAAAGCCGGTCGTAATGGTGGTGACGGCCACGGTTTCGGGTATCAACAGGTCGGCCGCCCCGGTGGGCGGCAGTCGCAGGCCGAGCGCCTTCGCCCAGGATGGGCGGGCGTCGGCTGCCGCCGCGGCCGCGATCACCCGGCCCGTCAGCCCGACGGTTGTCGCGATGGTGCGCCGCGTGAGCAGCTCCCGCCCAAGCGCGACCGAGGCGCCGTCGTCGCGCTCGGCGAGGAGCCGGACGACGTCCTCGCGGTAGCGCCCCCTGGCCACCGACCGCAACCCGGCAAGTGCCGCGTCCAACTCGGTGCGGTCTACCGTGCGCTTGGAGACGCGCGCCGCGTCCAGCGCACGGGCACAACATCGCAACACGCTGACGGCGGGCTCCGTCATGTCGGCCAGTGCCACCTGTGCGCCGTTCGTCAGGCGCTCGCTGACCCACTCCAGGTCGTCAACCACCCGCACCAGTGCACGGCTACCGGCCGACAAGCCCACCGGCCGGTAGTCGGCGCTCAAGAAGTTCGTCTTCAGCGCCTGCATCGCCTGCGACACCTCCGCCGCCGAGCCGACGCCTTCCAGCCGATCGGCCAACGCGGCGCAGACCTGCGCCGCATGCCGGCGTAGATCGCCATGATGGCGCGGTGGAAGGAAGAACAGCGCGGCCGGAACGCACACGATCCAGGCGATCGCCCAGCCGACCAGCCGCTCGCTGATCGGTCCGGGCGGTGTGCACACGGGCAACACGTACGTCAGGAGCGTCGCGCGCTGGCCCGCGGCGATCGTTTCGCTGAGGACACCGGCCAATGTCACCGCCACCCCGAGGACGAACATGATCGTCACCGCGAGCCATGGAATGGGCTGCACCAAGGTGCCCAGGATTATCAACACGGCACCGTTGAGACCCAAGCCGCAGTAGGCCAGCGCACGGACCTGTCGCGTGCCCGGAAAATCAACCAGCACCATCAACCAGATCGAGCCGATCACGGTGAACAGCGGTGCCTGTGTCCCACCGACCGCCAAGAAGCTGACCCCCGCCGCGATCGGCACCACGATCGCGGCCCGCAGCGCACGCCGCAGCGCGTCACGTTCCGGGTCGCGCGTGCGCACCCGGTCGACCGCCCTGCGCGAGAGCCCGGCCGGTGTCAGCATGGCTGGATCGTAGGTCGCCGGGGCATGGTGCAGGCGCTGCTCTTCCAAAGGGCTTGATTTGCAGCGGTTCTCATCCTGCTCTCAGGTGTGGGGGATGACACAGGTGTCTCACATCCGGCCGAAAGCTCAGACCTAGCTCGGCCGCTGACGCTGGTGGCGTCGCACACGTGACAGACGGACGAAGAAGGAGCCATCAACCATGCCCAGGACGGCGATGTCAAAATACCCGCTGCTGGCGGTCATCGGAATCACCGCGGTGTCGGTAGCCGCGTGCGGCTCTTCCACCAGCGGATCGCCTACGTCATCGAACCCATCGAGCAGTTCCGCGTCCACGTCCGCGCCGTCGTCGACGTCGGGGACTCCGTCGGCGCAGGGCAAGGATCACGTGGCAGGACTGATCTCCGCGGTGTCGGGCACGACGATCCAGGTGACGCAACAGAGCGGAACCGCGACCGTGGCCTACTCGCCCGCGACCACGGTCTCGGAGGTCACGCCGGCCCAACTCACCGATGTCACGCCCGGCAGCTGCGTCGCGGTCCGCCCGGCCGGAGGCCCTCCGCAGAGCGGCGGCACCGTCGCGGCCCGGACGGTGTCGATCAACGCGTCGGCGACCGGGGGGTGCCAGCCACCGCGCGGGCGCGGCGGCGTCGGCGGCACCGTCAGCTCGGTCAACGGAAACACGATCGTCGTCAACGCGACCGACTCCAACGGCAACACCACCCAAACCAACGTCCAGGTCGACAACACGACCACGTACGCCAAGCGGGCAGTGGCGAACTCGCAAGCCATCGCCCAGGGCAAGTGCATCGCTGCGCGCGGCACCAACGACAGCAGCGGGACGCTGCAGGCGACCACGATCAACCTGCGCCCGGCCACCAACGGCACCTGCGGGCAGCCCAACGGCGGGCGGCACCACCCCGGCGGCTGACGCGGGATTTGATTCGGCGTCGAAGAGATCAGGCCCCGCAGCGTTTTTGATGATCGGCGAGCGCCGGTCCCGGCCGCGCGAACGCGGCCGTCGCGGCTATCATTTTCAGACGTCCGTTCCACTCCGAAGCATGATTCGAGGAGCATCCGCTGGCAGAGCCGAACGCCCGTGGAGACGTTTCCACGAACTCCGATCGCCGCGCGCGCCTGTTCGGACTTACCACCGTTCTCGTCGTGCTCGCGGTGCTCGCCGCAATGGACGGCGCTTCGCTGCCGAAATGCGCGGCGGGCTGCAGACTCGTCGCGGCCGCGCGGTCGGCCGCACCACTGCCGTCGCCGGCCATCGTCACGATCACCCCGGGGCGCGACGCCCACGATGTCGACCCGGCGGGCCGGGTGCTGGTGACGGCGGCCACGGGCGTGTTGACCAGCGTCGCGATGGTCAACGACTCAGGCAAGCCGATCCCGGGGTTCATGACACCGGGCAGCACATCCTGGAAGCCCGCGACTCCGCTCGGCTACGGCCGCACCTACACGATCATCGCAACCAGCCGCGGACCGGGCGGAGTTCTCTCGACCCAGGTCTCCGCGTTTTCCACGGTGACGCCGGGCAACCAGACGGAGGCGTACCTGACCGACACCTCCGGCGCGAGCCTGCAAGAGGGCGGCAGATACGGCATCGGAACGGTGATCGTGGCCCACTTCGACGAGCCGATCGGTGACCGGGCGGCCGCGGAGCGCCGGCTGGCGGTGACGACCTCGCCACCCGTACCGGGGTCCTGGAATTGGGTCGACAACCAGCATGCGCACTGGCGTCCGGAGCACTACTACACGCCCGGGACCGTGGTGCGGGTCGCGGCGAACATCTACGGCGCGGCACTGGGTGATGGGCTGTACGGTCAAGACGACAGCCAGGTTTCGTTCACCATCGGCGACGCGCATGTATCCATCGCCGATGACAACACCAAGCAGGTCAGCGTCTTCGACGGCGGCAGACTGGTCCGCACGATGCCGACATCGATGGGGATGGGCGGGACCGAGGAGATAGCCGGACGGACACTGTCGTTTTGGACCCCGCCCGGCGTCTACACCGTGATGGACAAGGGAAATCCGGTGGTGATGGACTCCTCGACCTTCGGGTTGCCCATCAACTCCCGCCTCGGATACCGCGAGACGATCAGGTACGCCACCCGGATCAGCACCGACGGGATCTATCTTCACGAACTCGATGCCACGGTGTGGGCACAGGGCAACACCGACACGTCCCACGGTTGCCTAAACCTCAACGCCGACAACGCCAAGTGGTTTTTCGACTTCTCCCAACCCGGCGACGTCGTGGAAGTCCACAACACCGGTGGCCCGACGCTGCAAATCTGGCAAAACGGCGACTGGAACGTTCCGTGGGACCAGTGGAGCAAAGGCAGCGCGGTGGGCTGATCCCCTCCCCGGGTTTCGCGGCGCCGGCAACGGGTAGGCGGTTGACAACGGCTCAGCGAGACCGACGATGCGAGAGGTTGCGCCGTGAAAGGCACCACCAGGGACATCGGTACGCAAAGTGCCGGCACCGACGACGCAGGAGCTGCTGCCGAAGGCCCTCCGCACCGGCTCCGGTTGTGGGTAAACTGGATATTGGCCC
>Ga0209656_10001679_pt1 | contig 14508 bp, 11 predicted proteins | sample BogFormECP12_OM2_FD_188239 | JGI IMG/M metagenome (GOLD analysis project Ga0209656, IMG submission 188239) | Bog forest soil microbial communities from Calvert Island, British Columbia, Canada - ECP12_OM2 (SPAdes) (version 2) | ecosystem: Environmental > Aquatic > Freshwater > Wetlands > Bog ... | reverse complement strand
TCATTCAATGCCGCGCACCAGCTGTGCGACCCGGGGCTGTCCGACGAGGAGAACCGGCGCCTGTTCGGGAAGTGCGCGAACTTGCACGGGCACAATTACATCCTGGAGGTGGTCGTGGCCGGCGAGATCGACGAGGCCAGCGGCTACGTCCTGGACCTGAAGCTGCTTTCCGACGTCATGGGCAGGCAGATCATCCGGGACGTGGATCACCGGAACCTGAATACCGACGTGCCGTGGCTCAAGGGCCGCATCCCCACCACGGAAAACCTGGCCCAAGCCTTCTGGGAGCGGCTCCAGGCCGAGCTTCCCGACGGGTTGCTGCGGTCAGTGCGGGTGTGGGAGACCGATAAGAACTGGGCGGAGGTCGGTGACCAAAGCTGAGGCCCCGGCCCGGGCGGGCCGGGACGTGCAGACGCGCTACACGGCCGCGGACCTGCGCGTGCTCACCCGGGACGAGGCGAGGCGGTTTGACCCGCACGGGGACGGTGATCCGCAAACCGACCCGGTCCTGGCCTGGGAGCTGCTGTACCGGCTCGAACCGGAGCTTTACGACCGGCTGGCCAGCGCCGAGAGGCTGCATCCGGGTGTCGTCGGCTGGCTGCCGCGCGCCGTCGAGCGGATCGCCGAGGTCGGCGCGGGCACCGGACGGCTCACACTCGAGCTCATCGACCGCGGGCGGGAGGTCGTGGCGGTCGAGCCCGCCCGGCCGTTGCGCCAGATCCTGAGGCGGAAGCTCGCGGCAGCGGACCACGGCGACCGGGCGCGGGTGATCCACGGGTTTTTCGACCAGCTGCCGCTGCCCGACGACTTCGCGGACCTGGTCGTCGCCTGCTCGGCCTTCACCCCCGACTCGGGACACGGCGGCGAGGCCGGCCTGGCCGAGATGGAGCGGGTGTGCCGGCCGGGCGGCTGCGTGGCCATCATCTGGCCGAACAACCTCGACTGGCTCGCCGCCCGCGGCTACCGGTACGCATGCTTCCCCGGGCCGATGTGCGTCGAGTTCCGCAGCTACGACGAGGCCGTCGAGCTGGCCGGCATCTTCTACCCCGGCGCGGCCGACCAGATCCGCGGGCGCGGCCGGCCGCGGGTTCCGTTCGAGGTGCTGGGGATCAACCCGCCGAACGACCTGGCCTTCAAGGTGCTGGCCCAATGAGACTGGCACAGTGAGGCGGGCACAGTGAGGCGGGCACAGTGAGGCGGGCACAGTGAGGCGGGCACAGTGAGGCGGGCACAGTGAGGCGGGCACAGTGAGGATCGCCATCATGGCCCCGCTCGTGACGGCCATCCGCGAGCCGCAGCAGGGTGGTTCGCAGGCCTTCGTGTCCGATCTGGCCCGCGGCCTGGTCGGCCGGGGGCACGAAGTCCATGTCTACGCCGCCTCCGGATCGAAGATCCCGGGGGTCGAGGTGATCGACACCGGAGTCGACCCCGAGTCTTTGGCGGGCACGCTCTACCGGGCGTTTGCGCCCGCCGGGCCCGCGGGGCCGGGGCCGGCGGCAGCCGAGTCGGCGTTCGCCAGCGCCTATCAGAGCGTGCGGGAGACCCAGTATGACGTGATCCACAATCACGCCTTCGACGTGCCCGCGGTCCGGCATGCGGCGGCGCCGCGCCCGCCCGTGGTGCACACGCTCCACCTGCCCCCAGACCAGGCGGTCGCGGCGGCGATTCGTCATGCCGCCCGATCCGCCCGGCCGCCGGCGGTGGCCGCGGTATCGGTCTTCCAGGCGAGCGCCTGGCGCCGGATCGTCCGCGTGGACGCGGTTCTGCCGCCCTACGTGCCCACGAGCGCCATCCCGTGGTCGCGGGCTCCCGGGGATGGCGCCGTATTCGCGGGCCGGCTGAGTCCGGAGAAGGGCGCCGCCGAGGCCATCGACATCGCCCGCGCGGCCGGAGTGCCGATCGACGTCTACGGCGATGCCTACGACGCCGAGTACAGCCGGGAGCAGATCGGTCCGCGACGAGCCTGGCCCGGCGTGACGGTTCACGAGGCCGTGCCCCGCCCATCACTGTGGGCGGCCATGGCTCGAGCGGCGGTGGTGCTGTACCCGGTCAAGTGGGACGAACCCTTCGGGATGGCCGCCGCCGAGGCACAGGCGTGCGGGACTCCCGTCGTCGGCTTCAGGCGCGGGGGGCTCGGCGAGGTGATCGCGGACGGCGTGACCGGCTTCCTGGTGCCGCCCGGTGACGTCGGCGCCGCCGTGGATGCCGTCGGACGGACGGCCGGGATCTCACGTCCGGCCTGCCGCGACCACGCCGAGGGGCAGCTCGACCTGGAGCGGAGCCTGGACGCTCACGAGCGGCTATACCGGCAGCTGGTTAGTCCCGGTGCTGGGGCCCCGGACCATGGGTGACCGGGGGCACTGGCTGACCGGGCGGGTAGCGGTAGTCACCGGCGCGAGCCGCGGGATCGGGGCGGCCACAGCCGAAGCCATAGCCGCGGCGGGTGCTCACGTGGTGCTGGCCGCCCGGGACCGCGAGGCCCTCGACCGCGTGGCCGGTCGCATCCGGCAGGCGGGCGGCGAGGCCGCGGCGGTGCCCGCCGACGTGAGCCAGGACGCCGAGGTCGAGCGTGTTTTCGCCGCGGCCGGGGAGGCGGGCCCGGTCGCCGCCCTGGTCTGCGCGGCCGGGGTCCTGACGTCCGCGCTGTTCGCAGAAACGACAATGGAAATTTGGGACGAGACGCTCCGGGTCAACCTGACGGGCTCGTTCCTGTGCTGCCGCGCGGCGTTCACCGCCATGATCCCGGCCCGCGAAGGGCGGATCGTCAACATCGCCTCGCTGTCCGGCGTCTACGCCACCGAGAAGTTCCCGGGGCTGGCCGCCTACAACGTCTCCAAGTACGGGATCATCGGCCTCACCGAGGCCATCGCGGTAGAGGGCCGGGAGCACGGCATCACCGCCATCTGCGTCAGCCCGGGCGCCGTCGACACCGAGATGCTGCGCCGGGCCAACCCCGCGCTGCGTCCCGGCCTGACCCCCGACGATGTCGCCGGGCTGATCGTGGCACTCCTGGACAGCCCGCTGGCTCCGGCCAGCGGCGCGAACATCCCCCTGTTCTCCAACGCCTGAGTTCTCCCACGCCTGACCGGACGGACCGGTTCATCGGTCAGGGCCGGCGCGGGCGGTCCTGGCTGGCGGTGGTGACCTTCAGGACCCGGGCTGATCGGCCGCGCCTGGCCTGCCGCGCGTGGCGCCGCTTGTCCTGCTCTTCGGCCAGCAGATCGTCGGCGTCCGTCTCCAGGAACAACTTCACGAACATCGGGTGCATGATGGTCCTCCTACGGTCGGTCCCTTATACAGTACAATTATTTAATTAATTTTGACAAGTAGGTCTTTGCCCGTCGTTTCGTATTCCATCCCGCCCACCCCGCTACGGCATAGGAGATGCTGGCTGTGGTGACATCGACCTGCGCTATCGCAGGTGCTGGAGCAGGACATGATGCCGCGACCGACAGGCCCGTTCTCCGCGGCCACGACCGGGATGCCGCGGTTAGCCGCGAGGCTCAGGCACTGGGGGCCAGCGACCACAGGTCGGTGTGCTCGTCGGCGAGCACGCCGGGAGCCGGCCGGGCGCGCACGGCGACCAGGCGCGCGCAGGCCGCCATCTCGCCGTCTCGGTCCTGCTCCGGATCGCCGCCCCGGTCCAGCCCGACAGCGGCCCGCACGATCCCGTCCACCAGGTAGAAACCGATCAGCTGGCCCTCATCCGCGCGGCCGCGGACCACGAACTCGTCCCACCGGGTGACATGGCCGACGTACTCGATCTTGTGCTCGTACTGATCGGACCAGAAGCTATGCAGGTAGTCATACGGGGCCGCCGAGCCGAGCATGGAGCGCGCGGCGGCGGCGCCCTGTTTCTCGGCGTTGTCGAAATGCTCGACCCGGATCCGGCCGAACAGCGGGTGCAGCTGGTTCGCCACGTCGCCGGCCGCGTACACGTCAGCGGCGCTGGTCCGGCAGAGCTCGTCGGCCAGGATCCCGTTCTCCTGCGCGATCGACGACCCCGTGACGGCCGGAACCTCTGGGTCGATGCCGATGCCCGCCACGGCGAAATCGCAGCCGACGCGATGACCGGACGCGGTCACGATGGCCTCGACCCGTTCGGCCCCTTCGAAGGCGGTCACCTGGTCTCCGGCCCGCAGCTCGACCCCGTGGCCGCGGTGGATGCCACCGATCAGCGCGCCGATCTGACCGCCGAGGACGTTTTCCAGCGGGGCCCGGCCCGGAAAGACCGCGGTCACCTGCACCCCGAGCTGGGTCAGCGACGCCGCCACCTCGCACCCGATGAACCCCATGCCCACGACGACCGCGCGCCGGCCCGGCGCCACCTCCCCCTTGATCGCGTCGCAGTCGGCCACCGTGCGCAGGTAGTGGAGCCCGGGCAGCCCGGCCCCGGGCAGCCTGAGCCGCCGGTTCCGGCCGCCGGTGGCGATCAGGAGCTTGTCGTAGTTGAGTTCCTCGCCCGAGCCCAGGACCACCGTGTGCGCGGCGGGATCCACGGCCGCGACGGCCGATCCGCTGCGCAGGTCCACATCGTGTTGGGAGTACCAGGCGGGCGGCCGGACGTACCAGCCGGCGAGATCCTCTTCCGACCGCAGGTACGTCTTGGACAGCGGAGGACGGCCGAAGGGGACGCCTGGTTCTTGGCTAATGATGACGACCGGTCCGGCGAACCCCTCCTCGCGGAGGGTGGCGGCGGCGTTGCCCCCCGCGAGGCCGCCGCCGACGATCACGATCGGGTCCCCGCTCATTCGCTCCGGCACGGATACCATTCTGCCGTCGCGGCGGTGCCGGCACACGGGCAGTTCAGCGATTCCAGGCTCTGGTGAACTCGTCCGGAGAATGCGAGCATGGCGAAGGCAGCGGCTCAGCCGCCGGAACCTATGCTGCGAGCAAGCCGCGCTACGCGCGGGCGGCCACGGCTGGCCGAGCGCTAGGAACGTTTCCCGACGGGAGCCTTGGTATGTCCGTCTCGGGTTCAGGCGATCACGTCGCCGGGCCGTCAGCCGGTCATGACCATGTCGAGACGAGGAGCAGCGGCGAAGGCGGGTCGCGTGACCGTGCGGGCCAAGGCCCGGCGGGAGCACCACGCGCGGGGTTCGCGTTGCTGCTCACCCTGTCGATGGCGCAGTTCATGGTGGTGCTGGACTTCACGATCGTCAACGTCGCCCTGCCCTCGATTCAGAGCGGCTTGCACGTCGCCACGACCACCCTGCAGTGGCTGATCAGCGGCTATGCGGTCGCCTTCGGAGGTTCTTGCTGCTGGGCGGCCGGCTGGCCGACGTGTACGGCCGGGCCAGGCTGTACCGGATCGGCTTGGTCGTGTTCGTGGTAGCGAGCATCGCCGGGGCCTCGCCGTCGAGCCTGGCCTGCTGATCACCTCTCGGGTGGTCCAGGGCATCGGGGCGGCCATGCTGGCTCCCGCGGGCCTGTCCCTGCTGGTCACCAGCTATCCCGACCAGCAGGAGCGCAGCCACGCCCTGGGCATCTACGGCGCGATCGTCTCGACGGGATTTGCCGCGGGCGCGGTGCTCGGAGGCCTGCTGGCCGAAGTCACGTGGCGCCTGGTCTTCTTCGTCAACGTCCCGGTCGGGGTGGCGCTGCTGATCGCCTCGTTCCGGTTGCTGCCACCGGATCCGCCCAGCAGCCGGGGGCAGCTGGACATTCCCGGCGCCATCACCGTGACCGCCGGGGTCGCCCTGCTCGTGTTCGCGGTCGCCCGGGCGGGCGACACGCTGCAGGTCACCCAGCCAGCGCTGCTCGGCGGGACCGCGGTCGTGCTGCTGGCCGCGTTCGTCGCCCGGGAGAGGAGGGCGCGGGCCCCGATCCTCGACCTAGCCCTCCTCAAGGACCGCGGCATCCTGGGCGCCAACCTGACCCTGATCGCGGTCGGCGCCTTCAGCGCCGGGCAGGTGCTGCTTATGACCCTCTACCTGCAAGAAGGACGAGGGCTCAGCCCGCTACTCACTGGCCTGTGCTTCGTCCCGCAGGCGGCGGGGGCATTCGCGCTGGCCGGGCCGGCCAGCCGGTTCGTCCCCGGGCTCGGGCCGCGGCGGGCGCTGGCCGCCGGCCTGTCCCTCGCGCTGCTGGCCCTGGCCGGAAACGCCGTCGCGGTGTTGGCCGGGTCGCTGCCTGCGCTGCTGGCGGGCTCATTCGTGCTCGGGATCACCAATCGCCTCAGCCAGGTCGCGTCCACCTTGGCCGGCACCCAGGGGCCGGTCGCCGCCCGGTCGGAGGGCACGGCCAGCGCGCTGCTGACCGCCACCAGGCAGTGCGGTTCGGCGCTCGGCGTCGCGATCTTGTCCGCGACGCTAGTCGCCGTGCACGGCACGATCAGTCACCGGACCGAGGTGGCGATGTTCGTCGCCGCCGGCTTCGCGCTGGCCGGCCTGCTCGCGACCCGGGTCGTGCCGCCCGGGCCGCCACACCCCCATACCCCGCAACCGCATCACCTGTTCCGCCATCACGCCGGCGGGATCCCGTGACGACCGGTGCCCCGCGGCGCGTCCGGGGTTCCGCTACGTGCTACGCAATTGCGTGCGGCGTTTCCGCGGAAACGCTCCCGTCCGCCTCGGTGAGCGCGGCGGCGACATCGGGGGCGAGGCCGACCAGGCTGTCGCGGCTGAGCTCACCATGGCGCAGGTCGAGAGTCTTGAGGAACCGCTGCTGTCCCATCGTGAGGCCGATAAAGTAGCCGAGCTCGACCAGTTCTGGCTCGGTGAAGTGGCTGTGAAGCTCTTTCCACAGGTCATCGTCGGCTAGCCCCGGGTCCCAGGCGATCGCCTCGGCCCACCGCAGGGCCGCCTTTTCCCGTTCGGTTAGCACCTGCGACTGGCGGAAATCGATGACCTCGTCGTAGGCGCGCTCGGTCAGGCCCTGCTCGGCCCCGAGATGAGAGCGCTGCCCGGCGCAATATCCGCAGTCCAGGCTCTTGGCGATGAACACCCGGGCGAGTTCCTTGACCCGGTGATCGAGCACGCCCTCGCGGAACACCTGCTGCCAGGACTCGCTGAACGTGCGCAGCACCGCCGGGACGTGCGCCCTGATCGCCTGGCTCTCCAGCCGGGGCGTCCCGTGCGCCCGGGCGTCGGCCAGGTACCGGGCCAGGTCCGGGTCCGTCACCGAATCTGGATCGACGTAGCTGATGCGCGGCATCGTGCCTCCCGTGCGGTAGCCGGAGTCTCAGCTTAGTGTGGCGAGCTGGATCTCGAAGAGCTGGCGGCACCGACACGCTCCGCGTCGCCGACGGCAAGCTCGCCGAATACTGGGCCAACGCCGACAGCCTCCTGTTCTTCCAGCAACTCGGGGTGCGCGAGGTACCCGTCGGACCGTTAGTGCACCCACCAGGGCCTGCCTGCGCCGGTACCGGGCGGCGGGACCGGTGCGGGCTGCTCGGCCGGCGTCGCGGGCGGGTACCGAGCCGGCGTGGCCGACGGATGCTGGGCCTGCTTCTCGTGCCGCCCGAGGGAAGACGGCCAGCTCTCCGGAAAGTCCTGGTCGCCGCGGGATCCGACCTTCGCGTAGCCGAGGAACAAGATGCCGCTGACCAGGACGACCAGGATCCACAGCGGGTGGCCGTTCACCCGGCTCCAGTCGTTGAGCCCGTGCAAGATCGCGGCGATGACCAGCCCGATCCAGGCCACCTTGTACCACTTGTATCGTCCGGTCGCCGCCAACCCGATGAAATAGCCCGTCAGGCCCGACCAGCAGGCATGGATGATCGGGTCGGTGACGAACCGCCAGACGAAGTCGAGGATGAAGTACCGTACCGGGCCGATCAGCACGGCGAATATCGAGGTCGTCGCGGAGTGCCCGGTGAGAATCAGACGTTGGATCTCGGGAATGGCGGACTGCACGGTCAGGTAGAACTCAGCGATCCCGTTGACGGTGAAGTAGTGCACGACCTCGCTGGCCCCGAAGACCAGCCCGCTGACCGCGCCGAGGAACAGGTAGTCCCGGGGCGTCAGGCCGTGGCTGCGCCGGTAGATCAGCGCGACCACCAGTACCGGTATGGCCTTGGCGAGTTCTTCCGGCAGGCCGACGGTATAGATGCTCGGCCCGAGGCTGGTGTTGCCGGCATGCAGCGCGACCTCGAGCGTGACGGCCAGCGGCACCTGAGTGACCAGCGCGATTACCGTCACTACGACCAGCATTGGCCGGGTGACGTGTTCGGGCCGGATGATGACGCCGAGGAGCAGCAGCCAGGCCACCGCGAAGTACGCGGCGAATATCCAGGCCACGTGATCGAAGGTGGCAGCGCTCGGGCTCCCGCCCAAGATGACCAGCGCGATCGACGGCACGCAGATCAGCGCCAGGAACAGCAGTACCGGCCAGCTCCGCAGCGAATCGTGCCTGACCCAGTCGCCGAGCGGCAGCAGGTCGCTGACCTGCCCGGAGCCTTGCTGCTGAGCGGGCGGGATCGGCGCGTGAGCGGGCATCATCGTGATCATCTCCCCCAGCGCTCGGGTTTCCTATCACCTTGACATCCGCCCGGGATCAAAGCGACCGGCCGACCGGCCCGGTGGGTAGATTTCTAGCTTGTCACAGGTCGATGGGGTGCAGCGGGATGATCTCGGTGGTGATCAGGGCGGCTTTGACCAAGGGGAGGGCGTCGACGAGGCGGGCAGCTTCGTCGGCATCGACGACGTCGAGCATGAGGACGGCGCCGGGGCGGCCGGGGCTCCAGGCCTCGGTCAGGGTGCCGTTGGCTTTCTCCTCGCGCAGCGCGGCCGTCTCGGCTGGCACGAGCCGCTTGAACTCGTCTTGGTCGCCGCCCGCGGCGGGGCGGCAGATCACCAGGAAGCGCATGGATCCACCTAGGGCTGGAAGCCGGATTCCGTCCAGCGCTGGAAAACCTCGATCTTGTCGGGCGGCCAGGCGCCGTCGCAGGGCATCGTGCCGTTGCGCAGGCGCTCGAGGATGTCGGCCGCGTGCGCCTGCACGTCGGCCTGCGACCACAGGTCGAAGGCGAACGCCATCGACCTGTGGTCGTGCTCGCGGAACAGCGGCTTGATGTGCGCCGCAAAGCGAGGCGTCTCGTCCGGGCCGGGCAAGGTGACCTCCTCCTGGTCGCCCGTGCTGGCCTGCGCTGCGCTGGTCTGGGTGGGGGCGGGCGGGCCGGCCGGGCCCCAGTCCCAGGCGGGTGGCTGTGCGTCGCCGGCCCGGGAGGTCCATTCGAGGTAGGACGTCAGGGCCGAACGGAACTCGGGGTCGGCGGGGAGGGCCGCCTCGTCCGCGGCCCGGACGGCTAGCGCGACCCAGCGGGCCTGCTGCGGTTCGGTGAAGTCGTGTCCCGTGAACCCCGGCGGGGCCGAGGGTCCGCCGAAGGCTTCGGCCAGCACGGCCGCCTCACGCTGCGGGTACCCGGGCGCCATGGTGGCGAACAGCGGCGCGAGCAGGTCGTCGGCGGGCACGTGCTTCTCATACAGCAGCCGGGTCAGCCGCGTCAGCGCGGGCAGGCCGCCAGCCCACTCGAACAGGGTCGGCTCCGCGCCGCGGGCCGGGTCGCGGAACTCCACGTACCAGTGCATGCCGCTGCAGAACGGCTTGTTCTGCGAGTGGCCGCACCGGCACAGCGCGTAGTGCTCCCGGGACGAACCCGCGGCCCGGGGCACGTCCGCACCCGTCGCGTCGGTCAGGCCGATACCGCCGGTCACCCGGTAGGGGCCGTCCTGGGTCACCTCGATCGCGGCCTCCCGCTGACCGTGCCAGTCGACTAGGTCGCGCGCCTCGTCCCGGTCGTCGGTACCGTCGAAGGCCAGGCTCAGCGCCCCGGACGGGCAGTCGCGCACGGCCCAGACGATCTCGTCCATCCGGCCGCCGCTCGGCGCCACGAAGGGTTCGGCATCGGTGCGGAACACGGTGGGCAGCCGGTCGGTGCACAGGCCGGAGTGCTGGCAGATGCCCCGGTTGTCGAAGATCGTGACCTGCTGCCCCGGGTAGATGTCGCGCTGGTCGGGCACTCGGTTCGGGTCCTTGGCGTCGGTGAACCCGTTACTCGCGTGCGTTCCGTCGCAGAACGGCTTGGTCGCCGAGCCGCCGCACCGGCACAGGGCTAGCTGGGGAGGCAGGGTCAGCGACTCACCGAGCGGCGTGCGCACGGCCGGGACGTTGGCGACCAGGTAGGGGCCGTTCTTCGCGGTCGTGATCGCGGGCGGCAGGGAGCGCTGGATCTGCCCGAACTCCGCGATCAGGCGGGCCCGCTCGCCGGGGGACACCTGCCGGACGGCCAGGTCCTGCAGCGCCGCGACCGCCTCGAGCAGCGCGGGCGGGGCGGCCTTCGGGTCGGCGCCGAGGCTCGCCCGTATGGTGGTAGCGGCGACCGCGAGGTCCCAGAGAGACGGTGGGGTCTCCTGAGACGCAAAGGGCATTTGGGGGTCGGGGGGTGCTTGTGGTGTGAGGGGTACTTGGGGGTTGGGGGGCGCTTGGGGGTCGGGTGTTCCGGGGAGGGCGCTGGCCAGGGGACGCAGGACGCTGTTGACCAGGCGGGCCACCGTGCGGGGGTTGTCCTGGTTGGCCCGCACGGCCTGGTAGGCGGAGCCGAGCAGGGCGGCTACGCCGGAGAGCGCGGGGTCGTCGTGGGAGGCAAAGGCCAGACCCGTTCGGTAAAAATCGTCGGCGCGGGCCAGCAGGGTGCCGAGGTCCTCGGCTGGAGCCGGGGTTGGCGCGGTCCGGGCCACCGACGGGAGGTGGGCGGCCAGCGCATCGGCGATCTCGTTCAGGCCGGACCGGACCGCAGCGAGGCCGTCGGCCACCGGCGGATCGCAGGGCGCGCCGGGCTCGCAGAACTCGGCGGCCTGGCGGACGCGCTCGGTGAGCAGGATCCAGGCCGCCTCGCGGTGCGGCAGCACGTAGTCGGACTCGTAGAACAGCTCGAAGCTGGGCCCGGCCGTGCGGCCGGGGTACTCCGGGCCCGCCGGGAGCGTGGTGACCAGGTCGCCGAGCGGCTTGATGGCACCGAACATCAGCGCGATGGTCGCGTCGGCGAGCGCCTTGAGCTGCGGATCGGTCTCCTCGGTGTGCGCGAAGAACCGCTGCAGCATCAGCAGCAAGATCTCGTAGGAGACGTTGAACAGGTCCATCACCCGCCGGGTCAGCGGGTCGCTGACCAGCGGGATGTCCGTCTGGCGCTCGGCCGGGCGGACGTTCAGCGTGGCCACCGGGCGAACCGGGTCGAAGGCCGGGTTGGCCTTGCAGAGCTGGGTGTACTCGTCGAGGATCGCGACGAACTTACCGAAGTGCGCGTCTTTCCAGTACCCGCGCGGGCCCTCGCCCTGCTCCAGGATCTCGTCGATGGCGCGCTGCGCGGAGGCCAGGTCGGTGACCGCGACCAGTTCGGGCCAGCCGTAGTACGGCTGGGTGGCCTGCGCCCGCGGCGGGCCGATGAACAGCCACCGCTCACCGTACTTCTCCGCCAGGCGCGCGATCCCGGCCTCGATGGACCGGTACAGGTGCCCTACGGTGGCGAAGTCCTGGCCGCGCGGGACGATGTCGCCGTGCTGCATGGATGGCGTAGACGCGGGCGCGGCCTGCTCGAACGCGGCCATGCCCTCGGCGTCCTCGAGGTCCATGCCCTCGGGGCGCTCGAGGAACATGAAATGGCGCAGCGCCTCGTCGCCGAACGGCAGCAGCGCCAGGTGCACGCCCGCCGGGTAGTGGCTGGCGGGCTGCGGGAAGTTCGGCCGGGACAGGTGCGGGGCCGCGCCGATGGCGGACAGCAGGTTCTGCACCAGCGACAGGTGCAGCATCTCCTGGGTAGCCACGTGCGAGATCTGCTTGCGCCATCGCTGGACGGCTTGTGCCTCCTGGCTGCTGAGGCCCTCGTCCCGCGATTGCTTCAGGCTGAAGGCCGCGAACAGGTACTGGCACATGATGCCGTGCTCGAGTTCGGCGGCCTCGCAGAGCATGTAGATCAGCGCCTCGCGGTGCTCGATCACGAACGGCGCCTCGGGCGGGGCCAGGCCGCCCCGGGTGGCGATCACCTCGGCTAGCCGTCCCCGTTTCAGTTGCTCTTCGGTCATTGCTCGGTAAGCCTCCCTGGGCTTAGTTTGTCCCCGCGGCGCGGGTTCGCGCGATAGTTAGGATTGAGCCCTCGATGAACATTGAGATGCGGCACCTTCGATACTTCGTCGCGGTCGCCGAAGAGGCCAGCTTCACCGCCGCCGCCCAGCGCGTCCACGTGGCCCAGCAGGTCCTGTCCACGCAGATCCGGCAGCTGGAAGACGCGGTCGGTTGTGAGCTGCTGCAACGGACCAGCCGTGGGGTGGTGCTCACCGCGGCCGGCTTGGCGTTCCTGGGCTTTGCCCGGGAGACGCTGGCCTTGCTGGACCGGGGCGTGGCGGCGGCCAGGAACGCGGCGCTCGCGGTGTCCGGGCGGCTGACCGTGGGTCTGCAGGCGGCCACGGGCGGTTCGGCGCGAACCCGGGTGCTGGCCGCGTTCGAGCAGGCGTACCCGGAGGTTGCGCTTCGCCTGGTCAGCTACGACCTGGCCTGCCCGGCCGCGGGACTGCTCGACCACAGCGCTGACGTGGCCTTGCTGCGGCCGCCGGTCGACGTCCAGGGGATCCTGCTGGAGCAGATCTCGGCCGAGCCGCGGGTGTTCGTGCTGCCTGCGCCTCATCCGCTGTCTTCCCGGTCGGTGCTCGAACTAGCGGACGTGGCCGGGCTGCCGTGGGTGGCCGCGCCGCTGGCTACGGACGGGTGCGCTCCGGCGCGGTGGCGGGACGACTGGCTGGTGGCGCCGCGGCCGGGCGGCGACGTACCGGTCATCGGCGCGGTGGCCAAGACGATCGAGGAGTGGCGCGAGCACATCGCGGCGGGGCGCGGCATCAGCTTGTGCCCGGCCTCGTCGGAGACGTTCAGCGCGCGGCCGGGCATCGTGTTCGTGCCTGCTCGCGGGGTTCCGGTTACCTCGCTGTGCGTGGCGTGGCGGGCCGACGACGTGCGGCCCGAGGTGCTCGCCTTCGTCAAGGTGGCGGCGTCGGTGGCGGGCGGCGCGGCGGAGGCGGCGAGCGGCGCGGAGTCGTGACGGGACATCCCGTTCATCCTCGCTTGCGTTGGTGCGGGCGGGCCAACACTTATCGCGGATCCGCCCACATCTGGCGGGTGTGGCCGCTGGCTGTCGTGGACCGTTACTGCCCGTATAAGGCGGAGTCCGTCTGGGATACGGGTTGGTCAGAAGACGGTGCCCCAGTCGTTCTTTAGGCGGGCACGTGGTCGCGCCAGGAGTGGGCGGGTTCGAAGCCGAGGGTCTGGCGGGCGCGGTCGATGGCCATCCACAAGTCCTTCCTCGCGTTACCCATGGTGCGCGTGAGCCCTGGCCCGCAGCCTCCGGCCATTATCGTGGACCGTTACCCCCGCTCGGCCGCGGGTAACTGTCCACAATCATGAGCCGAACGGGCGGGCGGTCAGCGGAGCTGCCAGATCGGGCCTTCCGGGGTGTCGGTGACCTGGACGCCGAGCTCGTCGAGCTGGGCGCGGATCTGGTCGGCCCGGGTCCAGTCGCGCTCCTGGCGGGCCTGGGTGCGGTCGGCGACCAGCTCCTCGATCGCGTGCCGTTCCTCGGCGGACAGGTCGCTGACCGCGCGGCGGCGCTCCAGGTCGCCGGGGTCCAGGGTGGCCAGGCCCAGACCGAGCAGCGCGTCGGCGGCGGCCACGACGGTGCGCAGGCCGTCCGGTGTGATGGCCGGCTCGCGCAGGGCGTCCTGGAGGGCGGCAAGGATCTTCGGAGTGCTCAGGTCGGCCGCGATCGCCGCGTCGATGGTGTCGATGAACCGCTGGGCGACGGGGTCGTCCTGGACGTTCGCGGTCGCTTCGGCAAGGGTCTCGACGGCGGGCAGCGGGCGCAGCGGCTGGATCCGCGTCACTAGCCGGCGCAGGGTGGCCTGGGCGGCGTCCACGGCGGCGGTGGTGAAGTCGAGCTGGCTCCGGTAGTGGCCGCCGAGCAGGAACAGCCGGTAGGCCAGCGGGTGGTAGCCGGCTTCGGTCAGGTCGGCCAGCCGCGGCGCGCCGCCCGCCGACTTGGCCATCTTCATGGCGCCCAGCTGGAGGAACTCGTTGTGCAGCCAGTACCGTACCCACGGCTGGCCGTCGCCGAGGCAGGCCTGGCTCTGCGCGATCTCGTTGACGTGGTGCAGCTCGCGGTGGTCCACCCCGCCGGTATGCAGGTCGAAATGCTCGCCGAGCAGCGCCATGCTCATCACCGAGCACTCCAGGTGCCAGCCCGGCGCCCCCCAGCCCCACGGGGAATCCCAGCGCAGCACCCTTCTCTTGCCGGGCTCTTCGGCCCGCCACAACGCGAAGTCGGTCTTGCGGCGGCGGCCCTCCACGTGCTCGACCCGGGCCGCTTCCAGCTGGCCCTCGGCCGACATCTGCGCCAGCGCCCCGTACCCGGGATCCTTCGCGGTGTCGAAGTACAGGCCCGACGGCAGCCGGTAGGTGAAGCCGTCCTTTTCCAGCTGGGCCGCGAACTCGATCATCTGCTCCACGTAGGCGCTGGCCCGCGGGTAC
>Ga0209656_10001678_pt1 | contig 14508 bp, 14 predicted proteins | sample BogFormECP12_OM2_FD_188239 | JGI IMG/M metagenome (GOLD analysis project Ga0209656, IMG submission 188239) | Bog forest soil microbial communities from Calvert Island, British Columbia, Canada - ECP12_OM2 (SPAdes) (version 2) | ecosystem: Environmental > Aquatic > Freshwater > Wetlands > Bog ... | reverse complement strand
CGCGACCTGGCCCCGAACGAGCCGGACGTGCACTTCCTCTCCGGCAAGGTGAGCCTGGCGCGCAGCGACCTGGCCGGCGCGCGCGAGCACCAGGAACGGGCCCTGGCGCTCGACCCCGGGCACAGCGGCGCGATGAACGAGCTTGGCCGGATCAGGCTCAGGCGCCACGACACCGCGGGAGCGATCAGGCATTTCATCAGCGCCGCGCGGGCCACCCCGGACGAGCGCATCTACAGCAGGAACATCGACGTGGTGCTGTTGCGCACGGTGTCGCGGACGATCTACATGTTCACGCTGATCGCGCTGATCCTGATCTGGATTCCTGCCGTCACCCACGTGGACCGGCTGCCGTTCGTGATCGCCCTCGCCGCGGCGGCGGTGGTCACCGCGACCTGCTTCGCCTGGATGGTGCTGCGGCTGCCGCGAGAGGCACGCCTGCTGGTGCGCCGGACGCTGCGTGCCCCGCGGGTCGCGGCGGCGCTGGCCCTGGCGCTGGGCGGGGTGGCGGTGGCGTTCGGCCTGGTCGCGTTCACCCCCGCGGCCGACCTGGCCCAGATCCTGCCGGTGGCGGTCGTCATCACCGTGGCGGCCCGGCTGGCCGCGTTCGCCGCCCTCCGCGGGGCTGTGCGGAAGCGTTAACCGCGGGGCCGGGCTTCGCCTGCCTCCGCCGGGACAGGCTCGTCGTCTTGGCCGTCCCGGCGAACGGCGCGGACGGACCGCAACGCCAGCACGGCCGCACTGCTCAGCAAGCCGTAGACGGCGCCCACGCCAAAGACCGCCGACGGTCCGACCGCGGCGGCCAGCGGCCCGTCGATGGCGTACCCGATCACGCCGACGCCGTAGGCGGGGAAGAGGGTGAGCGAGCTGACCCGGGCCAGCATGTCCGGCGGCACCTGCTGCTGCATGGCGGTGCCGAAGAAGGTGACGAAGATGGCCGAGCCCGCGCCGCAGGAGAATGCGGCGGCGGCCGCTCACGGAGCCGACGCGTGCAGGGCGCGCCGCGAGATGGCGCTGGGAGAGTGCCCCATCGCCAATAGCGCCCGGTGAAACCGGCGCCTGGCCGCGAAACGATTAGCGTGTGCGGCTACCCCTTGAACCTGCGCCCGTAATCGGGGGGGCAAATGCACACGATAACGATGGCGCGTAAGCAGGGTGGCGTGTGGTGCCAGGGAGGCGCCGACGGCGTCCGATTACAGGTCGTCGAACCCAAGTCCCGCCTCAGACCCCGACAATCCCGGCAAAAGCCGCATAACTGTGGCGCTCCCGCGGGCCCAGAAACGCATGAATGTGGCAACCTACCCACTCTCCGGGCTGTTTCAGAATCGATCCGAAGATCAACTTCGCCACTCTATGTGGGCCGGATATATCGATCCTGCCCAGCATCTTGTGCGGAGGTTCCTCCGCTTTGCGATTCTGCAACAGCCCGTCTCTGGGGCACGGTGCCGCTTTCATGCCGGCCGGCGACCGCTAGGAGGCGATAGCCGGACCCGTGCGGCAGGCGTCCGGGGCGGCGCGGATTCTGCTTCACTAGGGGCATGCATCCGAACGACCGTTCACGGCTGACGTTCATGATCCGTTACGCCGCCCGTCACCCCGAGCGCATCGTGTCCTACAGCCGGCGCTTGGCCCGTGACGCGGTGCTGCGGCTGAAGAACCGCGACCACGTGAGCTACTACCGCGCGGTGATGAAGTCGGACGCGGCCCGCAGTGACGAGGGCGCGGTCGGCAGCCACACGCACGAGTCCTGGCTCAAGATCGGCCAGATGCAGTTCGACTACCTCGTCTCGCACGGCCTCAAGCCGGGCATGCGGATGCTCGAGATCGGCTGCGGGAACCTGCGGGCCGGCCGCCTGTTCATCGACCACCTGGACGCGGGCGACTACTACGGGACCGACATCTCCCCCGACATCCTGCTGGCCGCGCAGCGCACCGTGGCCGAGGTCGGCCTGCAGGACAAGCTGCCGCACCTGACCCTGGTCCAGGACCTGAAGCTGGCGTTCCTGCCCGCCGGGTACTTCGACGTGGTGCACGCGCACAGCGTGTTCTCGCACTCCCCCGTCGAGATCATCGAGGAGTGCCTGGCGCACGTCGGGCGGGTCATGAAGCCGGACGGTTTCTTCGACTTCACCTTCGACCGGACCGAGGGCGCCGAGCACCAGGTGCTGCGCGAGGACTTCTACTACCGGACCGAGACCCTGGCAGCACTAGCCGGCCGGTACGGCCTGACCGGACAATTCATGACAGACTGGGAAGAACTTCCCCATCAGCAGTCCAAGCTGCGCATCACCCGGCGAGCCGAGTTACGATACATCTCGACCGCTTAACCGGGCGGAAGGGGATGTCATGGAAGCGACCGACGGGGACTCTGTGGTGTCAGAGGTGCAAGAGGCGTCAGCGGGCGGAGCGGTGACCAGGGCTTCAGACAAGGAACGGGACGCCGTGGTGCAGCGCATGCAGGACGCGTTCGCCGAGGGGCGCCTAGACGACACCGAATTCGACGAGCGCACCCGGGCGGCCCTGACCGCGCGCACGCAGGCGGACCTCGACGTCCTGCTCGCCGACCTGCCTGCGGAGACGGCGGCGCCCGGTACCCCTCCCGCAGTTGCCGGCCGCGGCCCCGGCCGGTTCGCCATCGCGCTGAAGAGCTCGGTCCGGCGGGCCGGGCGCTGGCGGGTGCCGGAACGCTACACGACCGTCGTCTACAAGGGCGGCGGCTGGCTCGACCTGCGGGCGGCCGAGCTCAGCGGCCCGGTCACCACGTTCGTGGCGGTGGCTTACAAGTCCCGGTTGACGATCCTGGTGCCGCCGAGCGTGCGAGTGGAGATGACCGGCTTCGGGGTCACCCAGGGCCTCGAGGACGAGGAGGACCCCGGCTACCGCCTGCCGGCAGACGCGCCGGTGATCCACGTGCGCGGCGTCGCCTACAAGGGCACGGTCGAGATCGCCACCCGGCCGCCCGAGCGTCCCGCCCTGCAAAGGTAGCCGCCCGTCAGAAGCCCACCTCTCCGGACATGGAATGATGGGCGCCGTGACGTGGAAAGCCCCGGACGTGGAGCGGCCGCAGGGACCGCTGACTGGCCCCGAGCGCCCGATGCTGCAGGCGTTCCTCGACTGGCACCGCGCGACGCTGCTCTACAAGTGCGCCGGCCTGACTGGCGAGCAGATGGCGGGCCTGACCGTGCCGCCGTCGGGCCTGTCGCTGCTCGGGCTGGTACGTCACATGACCAAGGTGGAGCGGACGTGGTTCCGCCAGCGGTTCGCGGGCGAGCCCGTCGACGACCTGTTCGGCGGCGACAAGACAGCCGATTTCGAACGCGGCGACCCGGCCCGGGCCGCCGCCGACTATGCCCGGCTGACCGAGGAATTCAAGCTCGCCGACGCGGCCGTGGCCCACGCCTCCCTGGACGACACCTTTACCCATAACAACGAGCTCGTGTCGCTGCGGCTGATCTACCTGCACATGATCGAGGAGTACGCGCGGCATCTAGGCCACGCCGACCTGCTCCGCGAGCAGATCGACGGTGCCACCGGCGAGTAGCCGCCTGCCGGTCACCAGGCGCCCCAGAAGGCCCGCGTCACGGGTCGTCGGCCGCTGGCTTTCCGGTGTAGACCGCGCGGAGGCGCAGCGGGCCGGGCCCGGCGTAGGCCTCGAGGGCGTGGGCGATCCAGCCCGCTGTCCTGGCCACCGCGAATATCGCCTCCCCGGCGCCCCTGACCATGCCCGCCACCCGGGCCAGGGTGGCGATCGCGAAGTCGATGTTCGGCTCGGGCAGCGCCTTCTGGCGGACCTCCGCGAGTACGGCGTCGGCCACCGCGAGCTGGCCCGACTTCGGCGCGGCGCGGCGCAGCAGGTCGAGCAGCACCACGGCGCGCGGGTCGCCGTTCCCGTATACGAAATGACCGAATCCAGGCACTTTCTCGCCCCGTCGCAGCAATTCGCCGACCACCCGCGGAACGTCGCCCGGGCCGCGGGCGGCGGCCAGCAACGTCTCCGCGCCAAGCGACGCGCCGCCATGCAGGGCCCCGCTCATCGCGCCTAGGCCGGTCCCCACCACGGCATACGGGTCGGCCTGCACCGACGCGGCCACCCGGGCGGCTAGCGTGGACGCAGCGAGCTCGTGGTCGGCTAGCAGGACCAACGCGGCGGACACCGCGCGCAACAGCGCGGGGCTGGCCCTCTGGTCGCACAGCCGCGACCAGAGGCGCTCAGCGACCGGCTCGCCGGGATCTGGGATGCCCGGACCTGGGATGCCCGGACCTGGGATGCCCGGACCTGGGATGCCCGGACCTGGGATGCCCGGACCTGGGATGCCCGGACCTGGGATGCCCGGACCTGGGATGACTGTCGCGGGCAGGCAGTCCACCATGCCGGCGATGATGCTCCGGCCAGCCGCGGTCACGGCGGCCGGGTCGAGCTGGAGCCGGAGCGGATCGGTCGCCGCCATCGCCGGGACGATCACCTGGAGCCGCTCGAGCGGGAGCGTCCGCGCGGGCAGCGCTGCCTGCGCGGCCCGCCCTGCGGCCAGCGCCGCGGGCCTGGCCTGCCACGCTTCCCGCGCGGACCGGAGCTCGCCGGTCCAGAGCAGCTCGGCGACCTCCTCGAAGGTGCGGCTGACCGCGAGGCGGGCGACGTCCAGGCCGCGGAAACGGAGGCGATCGCCGGCGATCTCGGTGATGGCCGACTCGACCGTGATGTCGGCGACGCCGGGTGGCCGCCGTGGCCGCCCCCGCCTGGCCAGCCGCTCGATCTCGTCGGCGTGGAAGAGGCTGGCCCGGCCGTCCGCGGCCTTGCCGCGGCTGAGCACGCCGCGGCTGACGTACGCGTAGAGGGTGGCCGGCTTGACGCCGAGCCGCCGAGCGGCCTCGGCGGCGGTCAGGAGGTCGGCCATGGTGCCACCCGCGGTTCGGTCGGGATAATTGATTTTAATCAATATTGACCATAGTTGATCATTTCGTCAATCTGGGGTGTATGCCATCGATCCACTTTCTTGACGTGACCAACCGGGACGGGGTGCAGACCGCGCGGACGGGGCTGTCGAAGTTCGGCAAGGTGATGGTCAACTTCTACCTGGGGCGGCTGGGGGTGGCGCAGTCCGAGATCGGGTTCCCGTTCCTGTTCCACGAGGTGCCCTACGTCCGGGCCTGCCTGGCGCTGGCGGAGGCCGGCGCGTTCGGCGACCTGCGGCTGTCCGGCTGGTGCCGGGCCGTGCCCGCCGACGTCGAGGCCGCGGTGTCGGTCCGGGCCGCCGGGACTGGCCTGCGGCATTACAACCTGTCGATCTCCACCTCGGACCAGATGATCACGCACAAGTTCCGCGGCAAGCTGGACCGCGCCGCGATCATCGAGGAGATGACGGCGGCCGTGGCGGTTGCGAAGGCGGCGCTGGGTCGTGCCGGAGGCGCGCCAGGCGAGCACAGCATAGGAGTCAACGCGGAGGACGGGTCGCGGACCGACGACGGGTACCTGCTCGAGTTCGCGCTCGCCGCCAGGGACGCCGGCGCGTCGCGGGTGCGGTACTGCGACACTATCGGCGGCGACTCCACCGGGCGGATCAGGGAGCGGTTCGCCAAGCTTGCCTCCGCCGTCGGCATCCCGGTCGAGACGCATTGCCACAACGACCTGGGCATGGCCGTGGCCAACTCGGTGTCCGGCGCGCTCGGCGACCTCGATGCCGGCCAGGACGCCTGGATCAACACGTGCGTGAACGGGATCGGCGAGCGGGCCGGCAACGCCGACCTGCTGTCGTGCATCCTGGCGTTCCGGTACGGGTTCGGGATCAGCGACGTCATCGGGCCGACGGCGATCGGGGATCCGGTCGATCTGTCCTGGGCCCGGCGGTTCGGTCTGTGGGCGGCGTACGCGTTCGGGCAGCCGCTGCCGCCCGCCTGGCCCGGGGTCGGCCGCAACGCGTTCGCGCACGAGTCGGGCATCCACGCGGACGGGGCGCTGAAGGACCGGGGGAACTACGAGCTTTACGACGATTCGGCGCTCGGGCCGTTCCCCTCCGACTGGCACGCGCGCACGGGCCGGGTGGTGCTGACCGGCGAGTACGGCGGCAAGGCCGGGTTCCGCCACGTTCAGGACGGGCTGGGCATCGCGGTCGCCGAGGGCGAGGAGGACCTGGTGTTCTCCCTGGTCCAGCTCTGCGCGTCGGCGACCGGCAAGCCGCTGACGGACGACGAGCTGCGGCTTATCGCCGGGTACCCGCACCAGCTGGCGCTGCTGTTCCCCGGGCAGCTCTAATCGCCGCGGCGGCCAGCCCCGCAGCGGCGGCGCCTCGGCAGCCGTGAATCCGATGAGTGTGGCGCTCTACCCAATAGATTCAATAGAACGCCACGTTCATGGAATTGAGACTGGGGGAATTGAGACTGGGGGAATTGAGACTGGGGGAATTGAGACTGGGGAATTGAGACTGGGGAAATGGCTGGTCTGGGTAAACCCGGACAGGGCATTCACGGGCGGACGGGTGGAGGTGGCTCCGAGGCACGCCGGAGGCGGAATGGGCAGAGCTACGTGGGCGAGCCGGCCGCCGCGCCGGTCGCCTGGTCCTGGCCCCAGCGCGCGATGGCGGCGGCCAGGTCGAGCGGGAGGATCATGTCGCCGTCGGCCGTCTCGGCGGCCCAGTCCTCGGCGGGCACCCGCCACATGACCTCGAACTCGATGCCGCTGGGGTCCTTGGCGTACAGCGACTTGGACACCCGGTGGTCGCTCTCCCCCACCAGCGCGCCGGCCGCGGCGAGCTTGGCCCGCGCCTCGGCCAGGTCGGCCAGCGTGCCGACCTCCCAGGCCAGGTGGTAAAGCCCGGGGTATTCCGGGCGATCGGGTGCGCGGCTCTCGGGGGCGGTGCCGATCTCGAACAGGCCAAGGTCGTGGTCGTTGGCCGAACCAGGGGCGCCCAAGAACGCGGCGCGGCCGGGGATCTCCAGCCGGACCTCGAAGCCCAGGGTGGTTCGGTAGAAGTCGACGGTCTGGTCCAGACCGTGCACGTAGAGGACGGCATGGTTCAAACGCCGGACGGCCATCTGCGCTTCCTTCCTTCGGTGAATCGCTAGCTGTTGCAATTCCCGGCGGACGGCCGTCATTCCCGCATGGTCCTAACGCGCGGCGGCAGACCGCTGTTTACCGGATCTGGCCGCGCTGCCGGCGGCGGAGCTCGCGATACCGGCGCCGCTGGGATTCATCGAGCATCAGCCAGGCCCCCGCTGGGATAGCGATGGCGATGATGATGAGCAGGCCTGCCAGCCAGAAGGGGATGAACCCCAGCAGGATCAGGCCGACGATGACCCCTCCGATGCCCCACTTCATGTGCGGTGTCATGCTGACTCCGTTTCTCCATCCCGGGCCGGGGGCCCCCAGGCCGGCCCAGCTGCCTCTAGCTTATAGCCCGCTGGGGCATCGCCTGGATCCTGAATCTTGGCGGCGGAGTACGCTGCGGGCATGGATGATCTGGTCGACACCGGGGAGGGCGCCGTGACGATCTGGATGCCGGTTGAGCCTGAGGCCAACGAACTGCTGACCCGCAGCCCGCTCGCCCTGCTCATCGCCATGCTCCTCGACCAGCAGGTCCCGCTCGAGCGGGCCTTCAGCGCGCCGCTGGACCTGGTCCGGCGGCTCGGGCACGAGCCCACCGCCGCTGAACTGGCCGAGTTCGACCCGGACGTGCTGGCCTCGATTTTCTCCGAACGGCCCGCCCTGCACCGTTACCCGAAGGCGATGGCCACCCGGGTCCAGGACCTCGCCCGGCTGATCATGGAGCAGTACGACGGCGACGCCGCCCGGGTATGGGAGTCCGCGGACTCGGGCGCCGAGCTACTCAAGCAGGTGGCGGCGCTGCCGGGGTTCGGGGCGCAGAAGGCGCAGATCTTCGTGGCTCTGCTCGGCAAGCAGCTGGGCGTGCGGCCGCCTGGCTGGCGGGAGGCGGCGGGGACGTTCGGGGCCGAGGGGACGCGGTTCTCGGTGGCGGACATCACCGACGAGGAGTCGCTCGGCGAGGTCCGGTCGCACAAGCAGGCGATGAAGGCGGCCGCGAAGGCCAAGGCGACCGCTTCCTAGCGCGGGCTTGGTGGCCGGGGCTTGAGGGCCACTTCGTTCGGCCTAATTCTTGACATCCTTGTGTTAAGTACATGCGGTGGCGCGGCTGGGTCTTGCTAGCGTCGGAGTCATGGAGTCCATCGATGCCTTCATCGACCGACTGCCGAAGGTAGAACTTCACCTTCACCTGGTTGGTTCCGCGTCCGTGCCGACCGTGCTCGAGCTGGCTCGACGGCATCCGGACGGGGCTGTTCCGCAGTCCGCCGCCGAGCTCGCCGCCTTCTACGAATTCCGGGACTTCCCGCACTTCGCCGAGGTCTACGCCGCGGTCAGCAGCCTGGTCCGCGAGCCGGCCGACGTCGCCGAGCTGGTCCTCGGCGCAGCCCGCGACCTGGCGGGGCAGAACGTCAGGTACGCCGAGCTGACCGTCACTCCGTACACGTTCACCGCTTGCGGCATGGCGGCAGCGGACCTGACCGAGGCGCTGGACACCGCGGCCCGTTCGGCCCTCTCGGAGCATGAGGTCCGAATCGGCTACATCTTCGACATCGCCGGCGAGCTCGGCGGGTCGGCCGCGTACGCGACGCTAGAGCACGCGCTTTCCCGGCCGCCCGAGGCGCTGACCGGGTTCGGGCTGGCGGGGATCGAGCAGGCGCGGCCGGCGTACGCCGAGGTGTTCCGGTCGGTGTTCGGCGCCGCGATCGCGGCCGGGCTGCACAGCGTGCCGCACGCCGGCGAGATGTCGGGTCCCGCGACGATCTGGGAGGCGCTGACCGGCCTGCGGGCCGAGCGGATCGGGCACGGCATCAGCTGCCTGGACGACCCCGACCTGGCCGCGTGGCTGCGGGAGCGCCAGATTCCGCTCGAGGTGTGCCCGACGTCCAACGTCTGCACCAGGCAGGTCCCCGACCTGGCCGCGCACCCGCTGCCGCGGCTGCTCGCGGAAGGCCTATTCGTGACGCTGAACAGCGACGACCCGCCGATGTTCGGGACCACGCTGACGCAGGAGTACCGGCGGGCGGCTTCGGCGTTCGGGCTGGGCCACCAGCAGCTGGCGGCCCTCGCGGCCAACGGAGTGCGGGCGTCGTTCCTGGACTCCGCCGTCAAGCAGGCCCTCGTGCAGGAGATCGAGGCCGTCCCCGCGGGCAGTTTCACCGGGGCGTTACCGGCGAGGACGCGCAAACGGCCGGTCTCGCCCTGCCGTATGTCGCGCGACACCCGGGGGCCCCGGATAACCCAAGGGACCCCTTGTAGGGATATACAAGAGGGGCACAGAATACCCAGGTCTTCCTGGGGCCCTGGGGCTTACGACGGGCCTGGTCAGGCGGGAAGATGGGGCTTTACGCGGACTAATAGGAGGGCAGGACCCGATGGCTGAGATCGTCCGGGCCGGGCTTATCCAGCAGCGCTGGACCGGGGACAAGGAATCGATGATCACGGCGGCGGTGAACCACATCCAGACGGCGGCCTCGGACGGCGCTGCGGTGGTGTGCCTCCAGGAGCTCTTCTACGGGCCGTACTTCTGCCAGGTGCAGGACGCCGACTACTACTCCTACACCGAGGCGATCCCAGACGGGCCCACCACCCGGCTGCTGCAGGACGTGGCGCGGCAGCACGGCATCGTGATCATCGCGCCGATGTACGAGGAAGAGCACCCGGGCGTCTACTACAACACCGCGGCCGTGATCGACGCCGACGGGAGCTACCTGGGCAAGTACCGCAAGACCCACCTGCCGCAGGTAAAGGGCTTCTGGGAGAAGTTCTATTTCCGGCCGGGCAACCTGGGCTACCCGGTGTTCGACACCGCGGCCGGCCGGATCGGCGTGTACATCTGCTACGACCGGCACTTCCCCGAGGGCTGGCGGGCGCTCGGCCTGGCCGGCGCCCGGATCGTGTTCAACCCGTCGGCCACCAGCCGCGGCCTGTCCCAGTACCTGTGGCGGCTCGAGCAGCCCGCCTCGGCGGTGGCCAACGAGTACTTCATCGGCGCGATCAACCGGGTCGGCGTCGAGCCGCTCGGCGACAACGACTTCTACGGCCAGACCTACTTCGTGGACCCGCGCGGGCAACTCGTCGGCGACGCCGCGGCCGACGACAAGGACGAGGTGGTGGTGCGCGACCTGGACATGGAGCAGCTAGCCGAGGTCAGGAACCTGTGGCAGTTCTACCGGGACCGCAGGCCCGACGCCTACGGGCGGCTGGTGCAGCCATGAGCACCACTCTCGTCAGCGGCGGCACGGTGGTGACGGCGTCCGGCACGCTGGACGCTGACGTGCTGGTGGCCGGGGAGAAGATCGCGGCCGTGCTGGCACGCGAGGTGACGGGCGCCGGTGAGGCGGGCAGTACAGGGGTCGCAGGCCAGGCGGCGGCCGCCTCGCCGACCGCGGTGGCGGCGGACCGGGTCATCGACGCGACCGGCAAGTACGTGCTGCCCGGCGGGATCGACGTGCACACGCACATGGAAATGCCGTTCGGCGGCACGTTCTCCGTCGACACCTTCGAGACCGGCACCCGCGCCGCGGCCTGGGGCGGCACCACGACGATCGTCGACTTCGCTGTCCAGGCCAAGGGCACCTCGCTGCTCGCCACGCTGGACAAATGGCACGCCAAGGCGGACGGCAACTGCGCCATCGACTACGGCTTCCACATGATCGTCGCCGACGTCAACGACACCACGCTGAAAGAGATGGACGCCTGCATCGCCGCCGGCGTGAACAGCTTCAAGATGTTCATGGCCTACCCCGGGGTGTTCTACGCCACCGACGGCGAGATCCTGCTCGCCATGCAGCAGGCCGCCCGTTCGGGCGCGACGGTGATGATGCACGCGGAAAACGGCATCGCCATCGACCAGCTGGTCGCGCAGGCGCTCGCGGCCGGCCGCACAGAGCCGGTGAACCACGGCCTGACCAGGCCGCCCGAGCTGGAGGGCGAGGCCACCGGGCGGGCGATCACGCTGGCCAAGGTGGCCGACTGCCCGCTGTACATCGTGCACCTGTCCGCTCGCCAGGCGCTCGAGGCGGTCGCGCAGGCGCGGGACGCCGGGCAGAACGTGTTCGCCGAGACCTGCCCGCAGTACCTCTACCTGTCCCTGGACGACCTGGCCCGCCCGGATTTCGAGGGCGCGAAGTTCGTCGCCTCGCCGCCGCTGCGGCCGAAGGACCACCAGGACTCCCTGTGGCGGGGCCTGCGGACCAACGACCTGTCCGTGGTGTCGACGGATCACTGCCCGTTTTGCTTCAAGGACGGCAAGGAGCTCGGCCGGGGCGACTTCTCCAAGATCCCCAACGGCATGCCGGGCGTGGAGCACCGGATGGACCTGCTGCACGCCGGCGTGGCGGCGGGCCAGCTCACGGTGACCCGCTGGGTGGAGGTCGCGGCGACCACGCCGGCCAGGATGTTCGGCCTGTACCCGCGCAAGGGCGTGATCGCGGCCGGGTCCGACGCGGACATCGTGATCTACGACCCGCAGGCCCGGCAAACGCTGTCCGCGGCGACCCACCACATGAACGTGGACTACTCAGCTTACGAGGGCATGGAGATCACCGGCCAGGTGGTGACCACCATGTGCCGCGGCCGCGTGGTGATCGACGAGGGCGCTTACCTGGGCGATCCGGGTTACGGCACGTTCCTCCCCCGGGGGCTGAATCAGTACTTGCTTTAACTGAGAGCCACATCAGTACTTGCTTTAACTGAGAGCCACGTCGTTCGGTACCTATATTTCTGGGAGGGATCATGGATTTCGGTGTGGTGCTGCAGACCAACCCGCCGGCCAGCGGCGTGATCGCGATGATGCAGCGGGCCGAGGAGGCGGGCTTCTCCTACGGCTGGACCTGGGACTCGCACGTGCTGTGGCAGGAACCATTCGTCATCTACTCGCGGATCCTGGCCGCGACCACCGCGATGACGGTGGGGCCGATGGTGACCAACCCGGGCACCCGCGACTGGTCGGTGACCGCGTCGCTGTTCGCCACGCTGAACGACATGTACGGCAACCGGACCGTCTGCGGGATCGGCCGGGGCGACTCGGCGCGGCGGGTCATCGGCCAGCCGCCCATGTCGCTGGCCACCCTGTCCGAGGCGATGACCGTGATCAAGGGCCTGGCCGAGGGGCGTGAGGTGACCCATCACGGCCAGCCGCTGAGCATCCCGTGGGTCCGCAACGGCAAGCTCGAGATCTGGATGGCCGCCTACGGGCCGAAGGCGCTCAAGCTCACCGGCGAGCGGGCCGACGGCTTCATCCTGCAGACGGCCGACCCGGACATCGCGCGCTGGACCATCGGCTCGGTGCGGTCGGCGGCCGTTGCTGCGGGCCGTGATCCGGCCTCGATCACCATCTGCGTCGCGGCGCCCGGGTACGTCGGCACCGACCTGGCGCACCAGCGGGAGCAGCTGCGCTGGTTCGGCGGCATGGTCGGCAATCACGTGGCGGACCTGGTGGCCAGGTACGGCACCGACGGGCCGGTCCCCCGGGCGCTGACCGACTACATCAAGGGCCGCGAGGGATACGACTACGCGCACCACGGCAAGGCGGACAACCCGTCGGTGGACTTCGTACCGGATGAGATCGTGGACCGGTTCTGCCTGCTCGGCCCGGCCGGTGCGCACGTGGACCGGCTGCGCGAGCTGGCCGCGGCCGGGGTGGACCAGTTCGCCCTCTACCTCATGCACGACCAGGAGGAGCAGACCCTCGCCGCCTACCGCAACGAGGTCATTCCCGCCCCGCGCTAACGAGGTCATTCCCGCCCTGCGCTAAGGCCGTTCGTCCCGGGCGAAGACGTCGGCGTGGGCGTCGGCGCCGGGACCAGGCCCTCGGCCTTCGGCAGCGCCTGCTGGTCGGCCAGCGCAATGGCCAGCTCACCGGCCGCGGTCGGATGCAGCGGCGCCGGGTCGCCCGGACCCTGGACCCAGGGGTCGGCCGTGCACAGCTCGTGACCCGTGAACGACGGGTCTGTGACCCCGAAGCCGAACGTTTCGGCTCCTTGCGCCAGCACCGTGTTCAGCTGCCCGAGGCGGGCGGCCAGCACCTGCTCCTTCGCCGCGGTGATACCGTACTTAGCCAGGCAGTGCAGGTCCGCGCCGAACGGCGAGTAGTACTGGTTGACCAGGACGACAGGGCTGCCCGGCAGCCCGGCCAGGTCACCGAGCAGGTCGTAGTAACTGCGGGTGAAGTCGCCGATCTGCTTGCTGAAGAAGGCCGAGGACACCTTGTCGTTGCACACGGCGCTGGCCACGCAGAGCCGCGTCATGATCGACCACTGCACGTCGTCCGCCCCCACGCTGACGATGATCACCTTGGCGTGGGTGGCCCGTTCGGCCTCGACCAGCTGCGAAGGCGCGACCTGCCCGTCGCCGAGCACCTGGACGCCGAGCAGGCCGTTCTGGACGGTCGCGCCGCTGCAGGCCAGGTTCAGCACATTCCAGTTGTTCACCACGGCCAGGTCCGCGGCGTAGGACTCGCCGCTGCGCCCGCAGGCCCGGTCCAGGGCGGTGGCGTTGGCGGCGATCGGGTTACCCACGGCGGCCGCGGTGGAGTCGCCGATCACGACCGCCTGCACGCCGGGCAGCGGATGGTTGACCGTTTGCGGGGGCACCTCGAGCGGATCGGCGCCGACCAGGTCGTCGAGCGTCTTGACGCTGCGCAGCACACCGGGCGTGCTCGACGCGGTCAGCAGGACGCCGCCGACGTTCACCGCGATGACCGTGACGAGGCCCGCGATGACCGTCTTGGCCATCTTTTTGTGCGACTGCCTGCGCACGCCGGCCACCGCGATCAGCCCGACGACGGCGAAGCCGGCCGCGATGAGCGTCTCCCACTCGAAGTAGCGGGTCCAGCCCTGCGCCAGCTGCTGGCTGAGATTCAGCTCGAGCGTGCGCGGGCTGTCGGAACGCAGCAGCTGCGCGACCTGGGCGTCGATGGTGATGTGGGTGAGCTGGAGCAGCGGCCGGATCGGACCCTCGAACTGCGGCCTGGTCGGCATCACCTGACCGAATAGGTCAAGCTCGCCCGGACCCGACAGGCTGAAAGAACTGAGGGGCGGGACGGCCGCGCCGACCTGGGCCGTCTGTCCGGCCGCCGACACCGTCTGCAGCGGCGCGACCTGCAACGCGAGCCAGATCGAGCCCGCGGTGACGAGGAAGAAAGTAACGAGGTAGAACGCGGTGGTCCTGGTCAATCGCAGGAATGTGGAAATGTCGCGCTCCCCTGGGGGTCGTAGCCTCGCCCTTCCACGCTACCTCGGGACCGCCGGAAGTCACAGGGTGCTGCTCATAGGGCCTGCTTGCGCTCTAGGTAACTCAGCGCACCCCAGCCGAAGGGAACGGGAAGCCAGAACGTCAGCAGCCGGAACAGCAGCACCGCGCTGACCGCGACCGCGCCGGGCACCCCCGCGGCGGTGAGCCCGGCGGTCAGCGCCGCTTCCACCGCGCCCAGCCCGCCGGGCGTGGGCACGATGGAGCCGATGGCGCTACCGGTCAGG
>Ga0209656_10001676_pt1 | contig 14514 bp, 13 predicted proteins | sample BogFormECP12_OM2_FD_188239 | JGI IMG/M metagenome (GOLD analysis project Ga0209656, IMG submission 188239) | Bog forest soil microbial communities from Calvert Island, British Columbia, Canada - ECP12_OM2 (SPAdes) (version 2) | ecosystem: Environmental > Aquatic > Freshwater > Wetlands > Bog ... | reverse complement strand
TGGGCCGCGAACGCCACGCCGAAGGCAAATACCGCTGCGGCCGTCATCATCACTTTTCGACGATACATTCCTCTTTCCTCCTGGGCTAGATTTGATGCGGCGGCTGGGTCGGGATCGAGTCCAGCAGCATGGCATGCGGCGGCTGGGTCGGGATCGAGTCCAGCACCATGGCATGTGGCGGTTGGGTCGGGATCGAGTCCAGCACCATGGCATGGGGCGGTTGGGTCGGGATCGAGTCCAGCACCATGGCATGGGGCGGTTGGGTCGGGATCGAATCCGTCAGTGCAAAAGCGGTACTCGCCACTGCACAGCCGGCGACCAAAGCGACTAGACTTACTTTCATATTGAATGCTCCGATGTAATGAAGATGAGGACGGTATGCGGGACCCCGAAATACGATTCCCTGCACTGGTATAAGCGACACAAAGACGAGAATCCCCTCACATTGTTACTACAATGTATGCTTAGGGGAAACCCTGATCCGGCGGGTTATTTTTGTTGGTGCCGGTGAGAGAACGACGATGCAGGTCCCCGCGAATTTCACGCAACTGCTGACGGAATGGCGCTCCGGCAATCCTCAAGCGCTGGACCGATTGACGCCCCTGGTCTACGACGAGTTGCGGCGGCTGGCGCGCAATTACATGCGCGCGGAGCGCGGCAGCCACACTCTGCAGGCCACCGCAGTCGTTCACGAAGCCTTCCTGCGATTGATTCAGGCGAATGTTGCGCTGCAGGACCGCGGCCATTTCTTCGCACTGGCGTCCCGCCTCATGCGCCGCGTACTCGTTGATCATGCGAAATCCCGCTCACGGCTCAAGCGCAACTCCGGTGCCAGAGATTACGGCCCGGAAGAGGGCGAAGCGCTGCCGACGCTGAACTTCGATGTCGTCGCGCTCGACGACGCCCTCGAGGGGCTCCAGCAGATGGAACCTCGCTTGGCCCAGGTCATCGAGCTGCACTATTTCGGCGGCTTGACCTATGAGCAGATCGCTGCGGCGGTCGGCAAGTCGGCCGCGACGGTGGATCGCGACATTCGCCTCGCGCGCGCCTGGCTGTTGAACGAAATCGCCGGCAACCGCCCCTCATGATACCCCGCGCGCGCTGGCAGCAGATTCAATCGCTGTTCGGGGAACTCGCCGACTCGGGCGCAAACGAACGCGCGGCGCGCTTGAGCGAAGCCTGCGGCGACGACATCGATCTGCGCTCGTCCGTCGAATCCTTGCTCGAGTCGGATCAACGGCGCGAGGATCTCCTGCTGCACGCCATCGGCGAGGCCGCGGAATCGCTGTTGGAGGACCACCAGGATCGTTTGATCGGAACGCGCGTGGGTCCCTATCGCGTGGTGTCCATTCTCGGCCACGGCGGCATGAGCACCGTGTATCGCGGAGAGCGCGACGACTCTCAATACCAACAAACCGTCGCCATCAAGGTGCTGCAGCATGCGGCTCTGCACCCTCGACTGCGCAGCCGATTGCACAGCGAACGGCATATTCTGGCCACGCTCGATCATCCGTCGATTGCGCGTCTGATCGACAGCGGCGATCTCGAGGACGGAACCCCGTATCTGGTGATGGAGCATGTCGACGGCGAATCCATCGATTCGTATTGCGATAGCCGCACGTTGTTCGTTCGGGAACGGCTCGAGCTTTTCATTCAAGTGTGCGCGGCGGTGCAATATGCACATCGCAATCTGGTGGTGCACAGGGACATCAAGTCCTCGAACATCTTCGTCACGGGGGAAGGCGCACCGAAGCTGCTGGATTTCGGCATCGCGAAGCTTCTTGCGCCCGAGAGTCTCTCGCATACTCTGCCCGTGACGCGGCTTCAGGAACGCATCCTGACGCCCGAGAACGCCGCGCCCGAGCAAGTGCTCGGCCGCCCGATTACCACGGCAACGGACATTTACGCTCTCGGCGTGTTGTTGTACCAGCTGGTCACCGGCCGCTCGCCCTATCGGCTTCTGAGCTACAGCCAGCTGCAGCTGGAGCGTGCCATCTGCATGGACGACCCGGTGCGCCCGAGCCAAATGGTGATTTCCAAACTGAGCGGCGAAAAGGACTCGGACCGCAGCCGAATCTCGGATCGCCGCGGACTCTCGCCGCAACGCCTGCGCGCCCGCCTGAGTGGAGATCTCGACGCCATCATCGCGATGGCCATGCGCAAAGAACCGGACCGGCGGTATCCGTCGGTGGAAGCGCTCGCGGATGACCTGAATCGACACTTGCTCGGCCAGCCCGTGCGCGCCAGGCAGGGAGACTGGCGCTACAACACCGCGAAGTTTCTGCGGCGCTATGTGGTGGCCGTGGCCGCCGCCGCCGCCGTGTTCCTGGGCCTGGCACTTTTTGCGGGTGTCATGTTCTGGCAAAACCACCGAATTGAGCTGGCGCGGGACGCCACGGCTCAGGAGCGCGACCGGGCACAGCAAGTGTCCGCCTTCTTGGTGGACGTGTTCTCGCAAGCCGATCCGTTCAAGGCTCAGGGCCGCGAGCCGACGGCCAAGGACCTCCTCGATCGGGGTGCGGAGAAGATCAAGGGAAACGTGAACCTGCAGCCGGAGGTGCGTGCGCAGCTGCTCGAGAGCATCGGCCTCGCGTATCGACGCCAAGGCTTGAGCGAGCGCGCGATCCCCCTATTCGAACAGGCGCTTGCCATACGCCGTCAGGAACGCCCACTCGACAACGGCCAGGTCGCCGTGGCATTGGCGAATTTGGCAAGCGCGCTCACCGATGCCGGCAACTTGGTTTCGGCGGAGGCGTATTTGCAGCAAGCGGTGGCCTTGTCCGAAAGCGGCGGCGAAGCGCGTGCGATCGAAACCGCGGACATTCTGGTGCAATTCGGCAACTTTGCCCTGCAGGCCAAGAGCGATCCGGCCCGCGCCGCCGAATTGTTCGGCAAGGCTCTCGTCATCTACCGCAACACGCTTGGCAATCAAAATCTGCAAGTCGCTTCGGCGCTGAACGGTCTAGCCACGGCGGCGGTGTGGATGAGCGATTACCCGCTGGCCGAGCACTATCAACGCGAGGCCTTGGGTATTTTTCAGGCCACTGTCCCGCGAAACCATCCCGACAATGCTGTCGCCTTGGCGACCTTGGGCTACATACTCACGCAGCGTGACAAGTACGTGGAAGCCGAGCAAGACTTGAACGAAGCCTTGCAGATCGAACGCAGTGTATTTGGCGTGGACAACCAGCGCAGCGCCGCGATCGAAGCCGATCTGGGCATCTTGTACGACCGACAAGGCGACATACCGCGCGCAATTGCGGCGGCCGAACGTGCATTGAAGATTGCGCGGGATCGACTCGGCGTCGGTCATTACATCGTGGGCTACTATCTCGACGCCCTGGCAAGCCTTTCTATGAAGGCCAATGACCTGGCTTCAGCAGAATCATATTGCCGCCAAGCCCTGGCCGTGTATGCACAGTCATTGCCCGCGCGTCATTTGTACATCGCCTCCACGCATCAGCAGCTTGGCGAAATACTGCTGCGACGGGGCTCCCTTCCCGACGCCGAAACGCAGCTGCGCATCGCGTTGGATATGAATGCGAGCCTCGCCGGAGCCGGCAGCTGGCGCGCGGCGCGCAGCGAGGCGAGCTTGGGCTGGATCCTGATCCAGCGCAATCAGGATTCGGAAGGCGAGTCCATGCTGCTGGCCGCTCGTTCCAAACTGCTGGCCACCGTAGGGGCGCAAAATCCCGCAACACAGCAAGCAACCTCTCGGCTGGTCGAATACTATCGCGCTCATCACCGCGACGCCGAGGCGGCACGGGTTCTCGCGGCGCCCAACAGTCGGTAAGCTTGCGGAACTATGCGATCATGGCGGGGTCCGCTCTAGCGGATGGCGCAATTCGCCCACCCTTAGGAGTCTTGATGTCAATTAGAAATCGAATCGCTTCTACGCTGCTCTTCTCTGCGATCCTCACCACCGCGGGAATTGTAAATATTGCACACGCCGGCGCGCGCGAGGAGGGTCGCCTGCTCACCGCAACTGAAGTGCTGGAAGAAGTTCAAGCCATGCCCGATCAGCAAATACCCGCCGCGCTGCTGGCCCGCGCCTATGGAATTGCCGTGATACCCGACGTCACCAAGATCGCCTTCATATTCGGCGGCCGCCACGGCAACGGCGTGCTCGCGGTGCGCGACAAGTTGACCTCTCCCTGGAGCAATCCGACCTTCATCTCGCTGACCGGCGGCAGCTGGGGCCTGCAGATCGGAGCGCAGTCCTCGGACATCATTCTGGTGATCACCACCAAGCGGGGCATCGAAGGCATCGCCGGCGGTAAATTGACGTTGGGTGCGGACGCCTCGGTTGCCACGGGGCCGGTGGGCCGGCAGGGCTCGGCGGCGACCGATATCCAGTTCAACTCGGAGATATATACCTATGCGCGGACCCGTGGATTGTTCGGCGGCATCGCGCTCGACGGCAGCGTCATCTCGATTGATCGATCGGCCAATGGGTCGTTTTACGGCAAGAGCGACGTAACGGCCTCCGACATATTCTCGGGCCAGGCGCCGGCCGCCCCGGCGACGGCGCAGCGCTTTCTCGATCGCTTGGCGCTGGCGACCCACACGGCGGTCCGCAGTTCACCCGCACCGCAGGCCGATATGCCGGCGACTTCGGCCGCGCAGGTGCAGAGCGGCGCGGCGCCGAGCGCGGAAGCCCCGCGTACCTATCCCTTGGAACAACAGAAATAGGCGATGCTCGCAGCCGAGCGCTTGGCTGAGCTCGCTGCAAGGGTCGGCGTGGGCGCGCGCGTGCTTGCTCTCCCGCGCGTCGTTGCGCTCCTTGGCCTGGTGTTCATTGCCGCCCTCGCCCAGGCTCGCGCCCCCTTGGTGCTTTTGACCGACTTCGGCATCGAAGACGGTGCCGTGTCCGCCATGAAAGGAGTCGCCTACAGCGTCTCGCAGGAGTTGTTGATCTCCGACTTGAGCCACGATAACCCGAGCATTTTCGCGGGCGCCTACCGGCTCTATCAAGCGGAACAGTTCTGGCCGGCGGGCACGGTTTTCGTCGCAGTCGTCGATCCCGGCGTGGGGACGAAGCGGCTCGCCGTGGTCCTCAAGACACGTTCGGGCCACTACTTTGTCGGGCCCAACAATGGCCTGTTATCCCTGGTTGCGGAGCGCGACGGCATCGAGGCTCTGCGGCAGATCGATGAACGCATCAATCGTCGGCCGGGCTCCGACGACTCGCACACCTTTCATGGTCGCGATGTGTTCGCCTACACGGGAGCGCGCCTGGCGGCCGGTGTCATTGATTTTGAACAAGTGGGACCCGCGCTGCCGCCCCAATCCCTGATCTCCATTGCGTACCGCAAGGCGCGGCGCGGCGCAACCACGGTTTCCGGCATCATCCCGGTTCTGGATGTGCAATTCGGCAATGTCTGGACCAATATCCCGAAGAGTCTGTTCGACGAATTGCATGTCGCCTTGGGTTCGCCGCTGCGGGTGCGCATCTATCACCGCGACCAGCTCGTCGACGAAGCGGTGGCGCCATACCAGCGCACCTTCGGCGACGTGCCCATGGGCCAGCCCTTGGTCTACGTCAACAGCCTGCTGAATCTCGCGGTGGCGCTCAATCAAGCCAGCTATGCCGCGGCACACAAGATCGACTCCGGGCCGGACTGGACAATCGAGATCGGCCCCGAATAGAGCGCCAAACTCGAACCGCTATGCCGCCGCCGCCGAATCGGCCGACACTTCGACGGGCTGCGACGCCGTGTCATGGGTCTTGAGCAGCACCGGACGCCGCCACACGCTCTTGACGTACTGCAGCACCTTTCGGGTCCGCTCCACATCGAGGCCGCGACCGTCGAGTTTGGCATCATGCTGCAGTACCAGGGTGCCGTCGCTGCCCACCTCAGCCACGGACACGCGCGGCGCACCAAAATTATATTTGTCGCACAGCAACCCCTCGCGAATCGCCTCGATCTCGCCGCCCACGACCTTGACCTGGCCGCTTTGCTGGCGCTGGTAGCGAAACAGACCCATTTCCGCCGCCAGTTCGGGAGTCAGGTGGTTGCGCAGGAAACTGAAATCATCGTCTTCGCGCCTGATTTGCCGCGCCGCCTCGAGTCCCCACCGCTTGACGATTTCCTCCCACAGGGTGAATCCAAGGTGATAGGGATTGACGGCCAGCGAGCTTTTTTCGCCCGCGGCGATCGGCCGCACCACATCCGAATGGCACTTGATCGCGTCGACGTAGGCGGTCTCCGGGATGAAATCCGCCTCGCGCAGCAGGCGCGCATGCCAATAGGATGCCCAACCCTCGTTCATGATCTGAGTCGCATACACGGGGTAGAAATAAAACGATTCCTCTCGCACCGCGAGAAAGATGTCGCGCTCCCAGCTCTCCATCTCCGGCGCATAGGTCGCGATGAACCAGAGCAGATCGCGCTCCGGATGCGGCGGGATGGGCGCGCGTATCTTGCGCGACGCGGGTGCGGCGCTGACGCCGGGATCGAGCGCCGCGAACCGGGTTCGAAAGGCATCATCCACCGGCGACTTGGGCGGCGTTGCGTATTCCGGATACCTCTCACGCCGCAGCGCCTGATCGAGATCGATGTATTGTTCGAGCGACAGGGCCGCATCCAGCACACGCTCCACGGCCTCCTGTCCATAAGTCTCGATATTGCGCTCGATTTGCCGCGCGTGGCTCGCAGCATGCTCGACGATGTGCTCGCTGCCCTGCTCTTGGCAACGGCGAAACAACAGATTGTTCTTGGAGAAATCGGCGTGTCCGAGCACGTGCGCGGTCACCAATATGTTGTCCGCAAGGCCGTTGCTCGAGGCCAGATAGGCATGACCGGGGTTGCCCGGAAACACGACTTCGAACAGCCGGGAGTGGCCCATGTGCCGCTGCACCAGCTGGTAAATATAGCGCGCGCCGAACGACCAGTGCGGCATGCGCACCGGCAGGCCGTAGACCGCTATCTCAGTCATGAAGCTGTCGGGAACCGCCTCGAATATGACGGGCGACCACTCGAGCCCGAGGTTGCGGGCCAGATTCTCGATCCGCGGCACCTGTTCACGCCAATCGTCGGTCATGGTGCGGCTCCCGCCAAGGTCTCCGCCACCTGCGCTTCGGCGGTGAAGAAGTGGCGCACCGCTGCGGCGATGTCGTCGGACCCCTTGATCGTAAATCGCCCGCTCGGCACGCCGGTCGCGGCGAGGTCCTGGAACAATTGAAACGTGTCGCTCGCCGCGCTGCGCCCCGTGGCGGGCGAAACTTCAGCATAGCCGCTGTAGCGCGCCAGCTTGGCGATCGCGTCGAGTTCGGCTCGCGCAGCCTCTCGATCGTCTCCGGCATTGTCGCCATCCGATGCATAGAACAGGTAGACGTTGCAGCTCGCCGGGTTGAAGCGTTCCTGCATGATTTCGCGTACCTTGGCGAATCCGACCGAGGCGACCGTCCCGCCGCTGCCGGTAACCTTGAAGAAATCCCCCTCGCTGAACTCCCAGGCCTCGGTGGTGTGCGCCACGAAGACGATGTCGAGGGCATGGTATTCACGCCGCAACCCGGCGGCCACCCAGAAAAAAAACGTCTTGGCCAGCTGACGATCCCGCTCGGCCATGCTCGCGGACACGTCGATCAGGAAGAACACGGCCGCGCGCACCCCCGGCTGGTGCCGGCGCGTGAGTTGACGGTAACGCAAATCCTCGTCGGTGAACGCCGGCGACGTCGGATCGAGCGCCCTACGCTTGACGGATTCCCTGAGTGAGCGCCGCCGATCGAGCCGCGAGCGGGCGCCGCGACGATCCCAGCCTTCGCGTTTCCATTCCAATTCCTCGGACGGTCCGCTGCGGGGCTGCAGATTCGGCAGCTTGAGGTCCTCCCACAGCCAATCGATGATTTCGTCGACCTTGAATTCGAGCAGCAGGTCGGTGCCGCCGCGCTCTCTGCCGCCGCTGCCCTTCTCACCGGCGCCGCCTTCGGCGTTCCCCTTGCCGAGCACGTCGCCGGGCTTCGCTTTCCCCTGCCCCACCCCCGTCTGCTCGCCGTCGTCACGCAGCCGGAAACGATAGTGCTCGAGCATGCGCACCGGGACGTGCACCGTGCGCGCGCCGTCGTTGATGATGTTGGATCCCGCAACGATTTGCGGCAGGTGCTCGCGAACCGCCGCCCGAATCTTTTCGCTATGCCGCAGCCAATCACGCGCGCCCCGCGAAAACAGCTCATACCAGCCGCTGATGGCTGGACGCTCGGGAGCGGTTGAGTCAGTGTTCATGGTGGCACCGTGTTCGGGCAGCACGTGATGGTTTTGACCTACTCCTGCGACAACAGCGTGGTGACGTAACTCAAGGCCTCTTGCGCGCTGTGCTCGTCGTAGCCGTATTCCTTGACGAGCCTCTCCTGCACGACGGATATCTTTTGCCGGGCTTCATCGTCGGGCCGCGAGGTGGATGTCACCAAGCGCAGCACGTCGCGCCGCTCTTCGAACAGATACTGCTCGATGGCTTCCCGCACGCGCGCATGGCTGCCCAGGTGGAACTTCTCGCCGCTCTTGAACGCCACCATGGCCTTGCGGATGACCTCCTGGCGGAACGATTGCTTGCCGGATTCGGAAACCTTTATTTTCTCCTCCACCGAGCGCAGGAACCGTTCGTCCGGCGCCCGGTTCTCGCCGGTCATCGGATCGGTGACCTGCCTTTGATCGAGCGAGGCTTCGATCTCATCCAGGTATTTCTCCAGGAGCTGCTGCGCCTCGTCTTGAAACGACGCGAACAGCGCGCGATGCACGTCCTCTTTCACCCAGCGGTTGTAGAATTCCTTGCGCGCGGTGACCAGGTGATCGAACCACTGCTTCTTCTGCTTGGCGTCCATGCGCGCGTCGCTCTCGATCGCGTCCTTGAGGGCCAGCAGCAGCTCCATGCTGGTGAGACTGTGCGCGTTGCCGCGAGTAATGGCATTCGACAGGGCGTTGATGACGAACCGCGGACTGACGCCCGTGAGTCCCTCGTCGGGCGATTCGGTTTTCAGGCGCACGACCTCGGTCTCGGAGAAGCCCTCGACCGCCTCGCCGGCGTAGATGCGCACCTTCTTCGCCAGATCCAGGCCCTCGCGCTCCGGCTTGCTGTGGCGCGTGAGAATCGCGAACACCGCCGCAAGATGCAGCACGTGGGGATCGAGGTGCGTGTTGCGGAACGCCGGCGCGCCGTACATCAGTTTTTTGTAGATGCGCGCCTCATCGCGGTACGACAGTGCGTAGGGAACCTTGATGATCACCATCCGGTCCAGCAGCGCCTCGTTCTCCTTCTCCTGGAGAAAGTTGTTGAATTCGGCGAGATTGGTATGCGCCAGAATGGTCTCGTCGAGATAGATCAGGGGAAAACGCGCGACCTTGACGTTCTTTTCCTGCGTCATGGTCAGCAACAGGTACAGAAACTCTCGTTTCACCTTGAGGATTTCTATCATCTCGAGCATGCCGCGGCTGGCGGCGTAGACCGCTCCCGACCAGGACCACGCGCGCGGGTCGCCTTCGTCTCCGACCTGCGCAACCTTCGATAGATCCACGGATCCGACCAAGTCCGCAATGTCGGCGGTCGAGGGGTCGTGCGGCGCGTAGGTGCCGATGCCGCAGCGCGCCGCCTCGGAGAGAAAAATCCGCTCGACCGGTACGCGCAGATAATCTCCCTCGCAATGGCGGTCCACATAGTCGCGTGCCCACGGACTCAACTCACCGTTGATCTCGACCCCGTAGGTTTCGCGAAATCCGGCCCGCAGGATGCTGGGGATTAGATTCAGCGGCGACTCTCGGAGGGGCGAGCCCTTGATGGCGTACAGAGCGCCCTGGTCGGTGCGGCTGTATTCCTCGATGCCGCGCTTCAAGAGAATCGCCATCGTCGACTTGCCGCCCGACGGCGGCCCCAGCAGCAGCAGCAGGCGGCGTCCGACATCCGAGCCGGCTGCGGCCGCCTTGAAGTAGTCAACGACCCGCCGCAGGGGCTCATCGACGCCGAAGAGCTCGCGTTTGAACAATTCGCACGCTTTTTGCACGTCGCTGCCCTGCGCCTCGCGGCCGTGCCAGAGAAGCATGTCCCAGATGTATTCATGGCTGCAGCGCGCAAAGGCTGCTGGGTTGGCCGGCAAGATTTGGGTCATGAAATCGCCGAAAGTGCCTTCCCAACGCTGCGCGCGATGCTGTTTGCCGTAGGCACTCAGGGAATCGAGAAAGTTATCGGGTCTGGACTCGGCTCTAAGCGTCGACACGTTCATCGTCGTTCCTCCGCTTGGGACATTGACTCGGCTCATTCCGTCAAATCGGCAACCTTCCGTTTAAGTTAAGAACAAGTCGTCCAGGCAAAGCGTGATCGGGTTCAATTCCTGACGCCCTCTTATGTTAGATCGGTCACGGCTTCGGATTGTTCTTTCCAGTAGGCGGAGGGAAAGCCCTAGCAGCGTACCGGGGCGCATTGCAACAGCGGCCTTTCTTTAGGCCGCGGAATCAACGGGGAAGCGTTGCGCCGCGCCGGGCGGCAGCGCCGGACTTGAATTTACTCTATTGCGCCGCCGCCCTTGGGGCGTCGGATCGAAAATTTGGTCTCGGGCGTCGACACGAAGTAATCGTGATAGCCGGCGCGCGCGATCGGCCGCATGGCCGCCGTGTCCAGCAAGCCGTCCTTGATGAAGCGCTCGTCGATATGGATGCCCACGACCTGGCCGAACACCACGTAGTGATCCGTCGCCCGGCCGTCGATGGCATCGAGCCGTACCGTTCGCAGCCATTTGCATTCCATCGCGCAGGGCGATGCCTTCACCCGCGGCGGCCTCACGAGCACCGACGGCGCCGACTCGAGGCCCGTCTCCTTCATTTCGTCGATGCCGCGGGGAAAGGGCGCCGAGCTCGCGTTCATTTCGCCGCGCAGATCCCAAGTTGCGAGATTGCAGACGAATTCGCCGGTCTCACTGACGAAAGTGAGCGAATCTTTTTTTCCCTCGGAGGAGAACATCACCATCGGCGGATCGCTCGACACGCCGTTGAAGAATGAGTACGGCGCGAGGTTGACCTCGCCCTTGACGCTCATTGAGGAGATCCAGCCGATGGGACGCGGCGCCACGATCGCCTTGAAGGGATCGTGCGGCAGGCCGTGGTTTCTCTTGCAAGGCTCGTAGAACATGTGCGGTATCTCCGTGGCGCGTCGCCGTCACAATATCAGCGTGACCTGTTCGTGCAAATGGACGGCTCTCCGAACAATCGCGGGCATTACCCGCATATGGCGGAGATTCAAGACCGCGCAATGGCTGGGTGCCGGGCATTCGCCGCGGCGGGCTTCTCAGGGATTCGACTCGCGGACGACGGGGGGACCGGCGTCGTTGCCGGGCGTCTGGGCCGGCGCCGGTTGTGCGGGTTCGACCGGCACCACCGGCAAGCGATACACATCGACCTTGGTCTTGGCTTCCTGTTCCTGCTTGAGCTTCTCTTGAGCCAATCGCAGTTTTTCGCGGCTGCGCTCGAATTCCTCCATGCGCTTCGATTCTTCCGCCGGGTCCTTCCTTTCGGCCGCGAGACGGTCGATGGCGATGCGCGCATTCAGACAATCCTGATCAGTGCGCGCCTTGGATGGATTCTGATTGCACTTCATCAACACGCCGTCGAGCGTCACCCGATCCTCCATGAGATCGGTGACCGTCATCGGCGGAATACGCCGCGGGCTGCAGGCTGCAGCCGCCAAGATGACGGTGCCCAAACACCCGCAGGCGGCGATCGATTTGAATGAAATTGACATATAGCTTTCCTAGGCGCAATGGTACCCAAAAGCGGCCTTGACGCGACCCGAGCGGCTGTGACGCATCTCACGGCTTGACGATGTTTCTTGTCCTCGAGCGGGCTCGAGGCCGGAAACCGCTCCGCTCCGGTCACGGCTGGCCCCGGTTTGACCCCGCTGCGGCTCATGTGTACCGTTCCCGGTCATGCCAAGTCCCAAAGCCGCAAAGGAAACGCTGCCCGATTTCGAGACGGCGATGCGCGATCTCGAAGAGCTGGTGGAGCGGCTCGAGCACGGTGATCTGCCGCTCGAAGAATCGCTGGCGGCCTTCGAGCGCGGCGTGATGCTGACTCGGGCCTGTCAAACCGCGCTCAAGGAGGCGGAACAGAAGGTCGAGATCTTGCTCAAGAAAGCGGGTGAACCTGCAATTGAAGACTTCACTCCCGACGAATCCAAAGCCGGCTGAGGCAAGAGTCGTGAATGCGGATGCGATGGAAGCGCGCTTGCGCGGCTTTCAGGCGCGCGTGCACTCCGTGCTCGACGCGGTATTGCCCACGGCCGACGTGAGTCCGCATCGCCTGCACGCCGCGCAGCGCTATGCGGTGCTGGGCGGCGGCAAGCGCCTGCGCCCTTTGCTCGTCTATTGCACCGGGGAAGCCTTGGGATTGGAGGCGAGCGCGTTGGATGCGCCAGCCGCGGCGGTGGAGCTCATCCACTCGTATTCCCTGATCCACGACGATCTGCCCGCAATGGACGATGACGACCTGCGCCGCGGCCAGCCCACGACGCATCGCGCCTTCGATGAAGCGACCGCGATCCTCGCGGGGGATGCGCTCCAGGTATTGGCTTTCTCTTTGCTGGCGCGCGATCGCGCCGCCGGCGTGAGTTGCGAGTCCCGCTTGAAGATGATTCAAATTCTTGCGGACGCGAGCGGCACCGCCGGCATGGCGGGCGGCCAAGCCTTGGATCTTTCCGCCGTGGGACGCAGTCTGAATCTCGAAGAGCTCGAGGCCATGCATCGGCTCAAAACCGGTGCGTTGATTCGTGCGAGCGTGCTGCTCGCCGCGGCGTGCGCGCCGGAGTTGAGCCGCGCCGAATGGGAGGCGTTGGACGGCTATTCGCAGGACATCGGGCTCGCGTTTCAAATCCAGGACGACATCCTCGATGTGGAAGGCAGCATCGAAGATCTCGGCAAGACCATCGGCGCGGACGCGGCTCGCGCCAAGCCCACCTACCCCAGCGTTCTCGGACCGGAGGCGGCCAAATTGCGGGCCCGCGAACTGCAGCGCCGCGCCTGCGATCGGCTTGCCTTGTTCGGCGAGCGCGCCGGAATTCTCGAATGGCTTGCTTCCTTCGTCGTCGATCGTCGCGTTTAGACGCGGTTTGACGTCCGTTTGGACCGGGCCGGCCGCGGACCGCGCAAAGACTGCCTGGCGGATGCCGGCGGTGGAATTAGCCGCCCTGCGGGCGCAAATCGGCGCCGCTCGGCCATCCTCGGCCCCGAATGGCCCTTGCCGGCCGCTCCCGACCCCCGAACCGGCTCGAATCGTCTAGAATTCTTGGAATTCGCGGTTTCGGCACCATGTAACTCCGGATCGCTTCAGTAGGAACCCTCGAAATATGAACGTCGCCGTCCCCGTCAAGAAGCCGAATGTGAAACCCGTGGAGGATGTGCAGGGCCACGCGGACACGCGTCAATTGCCGATCAACAAGGTCGGGATCAAGGACATCTATCACCCGGTCAAGGTCAAGGATCGGGCTCGGGGCGAGCAGCACACCGTCGCGAATTTCAACATGTATGTGAATTTGCCGCACAACTTCAAAGGCACGCACATGTCGCGCTTCGTGGAGATCCTGCATCGGCACGAGCGCGAAATCTCCGTCGACTCGTTCGGAAAAATGCTCGCGGAAATGACCGAGCATTTGGACGCGAGCGCCGGCCACATCGAAATGACGTTTCCCTACTTCGTGATGAAAAAGGCGCCCGTCACCGGCGTCGAGAGCCTGATGAACTATCAGGCGACGATCTTTGGCGAGCACCGCGACGGTAAAACCGACGTCTGGCTCAAAGTGGTGGTCCCTACCACCAGCCTCTGCCCCTGTTCGAAGAAGATCTCCGACTATGGTGCGCACAATCAGCGTTCGCACATCACCCTGACTGCGAAGCTGGTCGAGCACATGTGGCTGGAAGAGCTGATCGAAATCGCCGAACGGGAGGCCTCATGCGAGGTCTACGGAATCCTGAAGCGCCCCGACGAGAAATACGTTACCGAACGCGCCTACGACAATCCGAAATTCGTCGAGGATACGGTGCGGGACGTGGCGGTGGCGCTCAACAAGGACAAGCGTGTCCGCGCTTATGTGGTCGAATCGGAGAATTTCGAGTCGATTCACAATCATTCGGCCTACGCGATGATTGAGCACGACAAGGAAACCGCGCAGTAGCGCGAACGCCCAGCAACGCCTAGGAGATGCCCCTCTCGGCGCTCTGCAGCCGGCCGATCATGCTGCGCAAGAACACCTGGTTGAAGCGCAGCTGACACTCCGCTGAAACTTGTTCCAGCAGGGTGGAGCTGACCTTCATCACGGTCACCGCGCCCGCGGCATTGATCGTGGCGGTGCGCTTCGCGCCGCGCACATAGCTCGTCTCGCCGAAGCAGTCGCCGCTCTCCAAATAGCCGAGCGCCTTGCCGTGCCGCTGCACGCTGACGCGTCCTTGCACGATGATGTAGAAGCGATCGTCCATTTCGCCTTCTTTGACGATCTCCTCGGCGTCCGCGTAGTCCTGCCAGCTGCTGGCCCGACTACGCG
>Ga0209656_10001674_pt1 | contig 14521 bp, 6 predicted proteins | sample BogFormECP12_OM2_FD_188239 | JGI IMG/M metagenome (GOLD analysis project Ga0209656, IMG submission 188239) | Bog forest soil microbial communities from Calvert Island, British Columbia, Canada - ECP12_OM2 (SPAdes) (version 2) | ecosystem: Environmental > Aquatic > Freshwater > Wetlands > Bog ... | reverse complement strand
GATATACTCCCACAGAGAAGGGGTTTGAACGGCCCAGCTGCGATCAATGAATGTTCACGAGGCCGCCCCCCGAGTCGTCCATATGCTCCGCCTCGAGGTGGATATTCTCGGCGCGGTTATAAGCCGCGGAGTTCTTCGGCAATAGCGCCTTGGCCCGGCGGGCCTGCTGCTGGGCGTCCTTTTTCTTCCCGCCGGCGAGCCCTTCCTCGGCCAGCGCCAAGGCGGCCATGCCGATCTGATTGTCGCGCCCATAGGCGGTCGCCAGCAGGTGCCAGCCTTCGGTTTCCTTGTCCTCGCTGCGCAGGGCATCATTCAGATAGGCAATCGCGCGCTTGTTCACCTTCGGATCATTCGCCTCGACATACACTTGGGCGAGCGATATGCGAAATAGCGGCGCGTTTGGCGCTAAACGAACGGCTTCCTCGTAAGGTTGTACCGCGTCTGCGATGCGCCCGTTCTCGAACAGCATCTGCCCCTTGAGTTCGCGAAAATACGGATCTTGCGGGAAGTCTCGGATCAATCCGTCGATGGTCGGGAGCGCCTTGTCGAGCAGCGGAGTTCGGTAATAGGCGATCGCTCGTGCATAGCGCGCGAGAACCGACTGGTCCTTCTCGGGATAAGCCGCGAGTGTCGATGAGGGCGGCGAGGTGAAGGCATCGAGCTTGACCTTTAGCCGCTTCAACAAGTCGATATTGGTCTGAGTATCCGGAACGTCGGAGAAGCGCGAGTGCTCGACATGGTTGCGGACGTAGTCGATGCGCTGGGCGGTCAACGGATGCGTGCGCAGATAGGGATCCTCTCGGATGCCGGATAGCATCTCCTCGCCTTGCAAGATCTGGAAGAACTGAAGCAGACCCCGCGCAGATTGCCCGGTGGCATCGAGAAAGGTCATGGCCGCGTGATCGGCCGAGGCTTCCTGGGTGATCGAATATTGCATAAAGGCTTGTTCCGCGACGCTTTGTGCGGGCAGCATGGCGGCGCCGCCGCCGCTGCCCTTCCCGGCCACCATCGCCGCGGCACCGACCACCATTGCAATGATTCCTTCGATGCTGGCGTTGCGCACCGCCTCCTGAAAACGCGTCAGATGGCCGCCGGCGATATGCCCCGTCTCGTGCGCGAGCACGCCGATCAGCTGGTTCGGTGTTTGGGCGCGCATTATCAAGCCGGTGTTCATGAATTCGTTCTGTCCGCCGGCGACGAAGGCATTGATCTGCTTGTCCTCGACGAGATAGACGTGCACCGCGCTCGGCTCGAGCCCCGCCGCCTTCCAGATCGGGGTCATCATCGTCCGAATGTCGGCCTCGATTTCGGTGTCGCGGATATAGCTCTCTGCTGCCGCGGCAGCTTGGCCGAAAGCAATGGACGCCGCCACAACGACTGCTGTGAAACGGGAAAACTGTGCGGCCACAAGCGGTGCTTTCGGTAATGAATCGCCTTACGACTGGATCAGCCGCTGCCACCAGCCCCGGCGCGGCGTCGAAGGCTGCTCGATCACTGTCCGGTCCGGATGTTCCGATTCCGGCTGCGGAGCGGCATCGGGCAATGCCCGTTCCGGAAGTCGCTCCGGCTCACCGGTGAAGGGTAATGCCTGCTCGGCCGGTACCGCCGCCACTGCTCCCGTCGGCGCCTCGACCGGGTGGAGATGCGGCATTGATGACCTGACGATCTCCTCTTGCGTCACCTCCGGAGCTTCAACCGGTTTGGGCCCGGATGGCACGCTCTCGCTAGCCGCCTCGATCCGTGTATGCCTGAGCTCCACGGGCATGCTCGCGAGGGCTGCCACTGGCGCTGTCTCCGGTTCCTCGATGTCGGACGTCGGCAAGATCTCGACCAGCTCCGATGGCGGGCGCGGCTCTTCGAAAGGTGACTCGAAACCGCTCTCGCCCCGCGCGCGCCGCCTTCCGCCGCGGCGACCGCGGCGGCGGCGGCGACGCTCTGCATCACTCTGTTCGTCGCCGTTGCCGTTTTCGCTGCCGGCTCGACCCTCCTTCGCGACGACTTCGTCCACCGCCTCGACCACTTCTGATCCCGCGGCACCGGTAGAAACGGGCTCATCGTCGCGCCGCCGCCGGCGCCGCCGGCGCCGCCGGCTACGAGCACGCTCCTCCTCGCCCTCCTGCTCCCGCTGCTCGGGTTCGAGGGGCTCCGGAACTTCCTCGACCTCGTCCTCTATCTCTGCCTCTTCCTCTTCCTCTTTGATATCAGGTGCCTGGGTCAGCGGGGCCGCAGGCGAAACCGCAGCTTCGGCCGGGCCATAAGCGCGCAGCCGTTCGAGCCGAAAGGCCGGCGGGATCAGCGCGTCATCGCGCGCCACCAGCACCCGCAGACCGTAGCGCGTCTCGAGTTGCACCAACGAATCGCGCTTCTGATTGAGGATATAAAGTGCCACCGTGGTCGGCACGTAGACGCAGATCTCTGCCGCGCGGCGGCGCATCCCCTCCTCCTCGATCGAACGCAGCACGTAGAGTGCGGTCGATTCGGTCGATCGGATGAAGCCGGTGCCGCCGCAATGGGGGCAAGGCTGTGTCGATGTTTCGACCAGCGACGGACGCAGCCGCTGGCGCGACATCTCGAGGAGGCCGAACGGGCTGATTCGGCCAACCTGAATGCGGGCACGATCGTTCTTTAGCGCCTCCTTCAGCCGCCGCTCGACCGCTATCTGATTGCGGTGCTCCTCCATATCGATGAAGTCGATCACGATCAGGCCAGCAAGGTCGCGCAACCGAAGCTGCCGCGCGATTTCCTCCGCTGCTTCGAGATTGGTACGGACAGCTGTCTCCTCGATGTTGCGCTCGCGTGTCGACCGTCCCGAGTTGACGTCGATCGCGACGAGCGCCTCGGTCTGATTGATCACGACATAGCCGCCCGAGCGGAGCTGGACGATCGGCGAATGGATTGCGTCGATTTGGCTTTCCACTTGGAAACGGTGCAGCAGCCCGATCTGCGGGTCGCGATAGGGTTGGACCCGCCGCGCATGGCTCGGCATCAGCATCTTCATGAAAGCCTTTGCCGTGCGGTAGCCATCTTCACCTTCGACCAGGACTTCATCGATGTCACGCGTATAGAGATCCCGAATCGACCGTTTGATCAGGTGTCCCTCTTCGTAGATCATGGCAGGGGCAGTGGAGCGCAGCGTTAAATCGCGAATCTCGTTCCATAGGCGCAACAGGTATTCATAGTCGCGCTTTATCTCGGCCTTCGAGCGCTCAGCGCCGGCGGTGCGGACGATCACTCCCATGCCGTCGGGAATGTCCAGCTCCTCGAGGACATCTTTCAACCGGCGGCGGTCGGTTATGCTGGTTATCTTGCGCGATACCCCGCCGCCGCGGGCGGTATTCGGCATCAGCACGCAATATCGCCCGGCCAGCGACAAGTAGGTGGTGAGCGCGGCACCCTTGTTGCCACGCTCTTCCTTGGAGACCTGGACGAGCATGATCTGCCGCCTCTTGACTACCTCCTGGATCTTGTAGTGGCGGAAGGTGCGCGAGCGCTGGCGCTCGGCTTCTTCGAGTTCGTCGCCATCAATCGTCTCGATGGTCTCGCTTTCTCCGCCCTCGCGGTCGCCGTCTGCGCGCAAGTCGACCGCAGCGAGCGTCTCGACGGGGCTCTCGTCGGTGTCGGCGGGGTAGTCCCACGACGAGCCCGGCGCGACTTCCCCGCTTGCGATCGACTCGTCGAAACCGACCAAAGTGCTCTCGACCCGGACTGCCATGTGCGCGACGGATTCCGGCACCGCCACGGCTGGTTTCGGGACGGGTTCCGGAGCGGGCGCGCCCCGGACCGGCGCGAGATCCTCCCAGGGCAGCCCGGTCACAGCCGGCTCACCGCGTAGTTTCCAATCCTGGAGTGAAGATATCGGCGCGGTCTCGTCCGATGCCGACCCGTGTTGGTCGGACGATCCGGTTTCGGTCGCCTCGTCCTCGCCACCTTCAGGCGTCGTGGGGACTGGCACGGGTTCCGGCAGCGTTACTGCGAGCGCAACCCCGGCCTCCTCCTGCGCGGTTTCCCGCACTTCGGCCTCGTCGCCAGCAGTGTCGCCATCCATCGCCTCCCGATCGCCTACCGGAATCCGGTAATAATCGGGGTGGATCTCGCTGAAAGCGAGGAATCCGTGGCGATTGCCACCGTAGTCGACGAACGCGGCCTGAAGCGACGGCTCGACGCGGGTGACCTTGGCGAGATAGATGTTACCCTTTACCTGTTTCTTGGTAGACGACTCGAAGTCAAATTCTTCGAGACGGTTCCCGCTGAGCACCACCACCCGCGTCTCTTCCGGGTGAGTGGCGTCGATGAGCATGCGCTTGGCCATTCGGGCGTAACTCCGGAGCGCGTTACCGCGGCCGTGCGAAAATCGGCCGGCGGCGCGATCCTGTGTGCGAGGAAGCCGGCGGCGCCTGGAGTTATTCCATCGATCAACGAGTGGACATCGGCCATGGCTGGTCTCATCAGGGGAGCCACGATCGGCTTCGGGTTCCTACGATCCGTGTCGCCTGGCGCTGCAACCCGGCGCGGCGGCAAATGTGCTGCCAATCGTGCGCGCTTGCGTCGCAATGCCTCACCGGGCGCGACGCCCAGCCGGCGGACGGCGGTTTTTTCGCGGTAGCCAATCTATAGAGGAAAACAGCCCAGGACAATGGCTTCCTCCCGCATCGGTGGCCACGGGGGTCGATCGGTTCCGCAAACAAGTGTCATCGCGCTGGCGCCGGCTTTACCCGGCGCGCGCGAATACTCGACGATGACACATACTTGGGATGCTTGGAATAGTCCCGCCATTGGCGCATAAGGATGCCCGCCGCGCCAGCCGGGGCCTAGCCGGTCTCTCTGGCGTTCGGTGGTTGGAGGGCGACGCGCACCGTCGAATAATGGTCAGATTCATCAGGTTTCTGTTCGTCTGCGCGATCGTCCTTGCTATTGCCGGTTGTGGTTTTGTCGGCATCACGATCTGGTATTTCGGCCGTGATCTGCCGGACTATCAGCAGCTCGCCCATTACCAACCGCCGATCACCACGCGGGTGCACGCCGGAGACGGCCGATTGCTGGCCGAGTACGCGACCGAACGACGCATCTTCGTGCCGATCCAGGCCATCCCGAAGCGGGTGATCAACGCCTTCGTCTCCGCCGAGGATAAGAATTTCTACAGCCATCACGGGGTCGATCCGGTCTCGATGGTGCGTGCCGCGATCACCGATGTCGGCAGGCTGCGGACGAACCGGCGCCCGGTCGGCGCCTCGACGATCACCCAGCAGGTCGCCAAGAACATGCTGCTGACCAACGAGATCTCGATCGAGCGCAAGGTCAAGGAAGTCCTGCTGGCGACCCGTATCGAGGCGGCGCTGCCGAAGGACAGGATTCTCGAACTCTATCTCAACGAGATCTATCTTGGGGCCGGCGCCTACGGCGTGGCGGCCGCGGCACTCACCTATTTCGACAAATCGCTCGATGAGTTGACGCTCGACGAGGCCGCCTTTCTCGCCGGGTTGCCAAAGGCGCCCAACCGCTACAACCCGGCGCGGGTCCCGCAAGCGGCACACGCCCGCCGCGATTGGGTCCTCGATCGCATGGTCGAAGATGGCGCGGTTCCCCAGGCGGAGGCGGCTCGAGCCGAAGCGGAACCGCTCGAGGTGCACCGTCGACAGGAGGCCGAGCAGGTCAGCGCACCCTATTTCGCCGAAGAGGTCAGACGCGATCTCCTCGCCCGCTATGGCGAGAAGGTGCTGTACGGCGCCGGGTTGTCGGTGCGCACCAGCCTCGACGAGCGATTGCAGACGGCCTCCGACAAGGCACTTCGCGACGGGCTGATCGCCTATGATCGCAGTCACGGCGGGTGGCGTGGAGCAATCGCCCGCATCGACTCGAAGGGGGACTGGCCGACGCGCCTCGCCGCAGTTCCGGTGCCCGGGGTTGCGCGGGATGTCGGCTGGCGCCTGGCGATAGTGACGCGCAGCGACGCCGACGGTGCGGCGATCGGCTTTGCCGATGGGGCGACGGGGCGTATCCCGTTTTCCGAAATGCGCTGGGCGCGGCCATGGCGCGGTAGCGGCAGCTTCGGGCCCTATCCGCGCAGCGCCGCTGACGTCGTCAAGCCGGGCGACGTGGTGATGGTCGAGCCGATCCGGACGTCACCGCCGAAGGGCGATGCGGTCAACGCCAAGCAGGCGGCCGCCTTCACCCTCTGCCAGGTTCCGGAGGTTTCCGGCGCCCTGATCGCCATGGACCCGCACACCGGCCGCGTGCTGGCGATCACCGGCGGCTTCAGTTTCGAGACCAGCCAGTTCGACCGGGCAACCCAGGCGAAGCGGCAGCCCGGATCGTCGATCAAGCCATTCGTTTATCTGACCGCGCTCGACAACGGCTTTACCCCGTCGACCCTGGTCGTCGACGGCCCAATATCGCTCCCTCAGGGCCCCGGGCTGCCGATGTGGTCCCCGACCAATTACGCGCGACTTAACCACGAGGCGAGGTTCCGCGGTCCCACACCATTGCGTGTCGCGCTCGAGCAGTCGCTCAATGCGGTGACGGCCAGGGTCGCCTCGATCATCGGGATGGATGCGATTGGCGAGACCGTCGAGCGCTTCGGCATCATGGACCACATGCCGCGAGAGTACTCGATGGCGCTCGGCGCCGGCGAGACGACGCTGCTGCGGCACACCACCGCCTACGCGATGTTGGTCAACGGCGGCAAACGCATCACCCCGACCTTTATCGATCGCGTTCAGGACCGTAACGGTGCGACGATCTTCCGCGCCGATCAGCGCCCCTGTGAGGGTTGTGGCGACGTTGAGTGGCAAAAGCAGCCGGTGCCGGTCATCCCGGACACGCGCGAACAAGTGGCCGACCCCGGCTCGGCCTTTCAGATCGTGACGATGATGCAAGGCGTCGTAGAGCGCGGCACCGGCAAGGCAGTGCTGGCCGTGGGCAAACCGATCGCCGGCAAGACCGGGACCACCAACGACTGGCGTGATGCCTGGTTTGTCGGGTTCACCCCCGACCTCGCCGCCGGCGTCTATATCGGATTCGACGACCCGGATAGCCTAGGCGACGACGAGACCGGCGGCCATATTGCGGCGCCGGTGTTTCGCGACTTCATGATCGCCGCGCTGAAGGATGCTCCGGCGACCGCCTTCCGCACGCCGCCGGGCATGCGGCTCTATCGTGTCAGCGCCGCTACTGGGCTGCCGGCGAGCGCGGGGGAACCGGCAATCTACGAGGCCTACAAGCCCGGTACCGAGCCCGGCCAGAACCGCAATCTCGGCCTGCAGCACGAGCCCGGCGAGGAGGAAATGCCGGTCGCGGCGACAGGCGAGCAGGAAGGTGAGGCCACACCGATGCCGATGCGGCCGCGCGGGGCTCCGGCGAGCGGAACGGGCGGCCTATATTAGTGTTGCGTCCGCCTCCGCGAAGGAGCGCGTGAAGAATCTGCCGTCATTCCGGGATGGCCCGCAGGATAATGACGTCGGCGTTTCTTCATAAGCTCTCGCGGGAGAGGAGCTGATTACAAACTGAACGGAGTGGGCCATGCGCGCCGAGATCCAGGCGGTCGCCGACGACATCAGGAAGTCGTTGGCGCTGCTGAGGAGGCATCTTTGACTGGGAGACCGCGACCCGCCGGCTCGCCGAGCTGACAGCGCAGGCCGAAGACCCGCGGTTGTGGGACGACCCGGAAGCTGCGCAAAGGCTTATGCGCGAGCGTACCCGACTAGACCAAGCGATCGGCAGCTATCGACGGATCGAGCGCGAGGTCGCAGAAACCCTTGAACTGATCGAGTTGGGTGAGGCCGAGGGCGAAGCCGCAATCGTGGCTGAAGCTGAGACGGCGCTCGAGAGGCTGCGCGCCGAAGCGGCAAGGCGCGAACTTGAAAGTCTGCTGTCGGGCGAGGCCGACGCCAACGATTGCTATCTCGAAGTCCATGCCGGGGCCGGCGGCACCGAAGCGCAAGACTGGGCCGAGATGATGCTGCGGATGTATGTGCGCTGGGCGGAAGCCCACGGCTACAAGGTCGAGTGGCTCGAAGAAAGCAGCGGCGAAGAAGCCGGGCTCAAATCGGCCACCGTTACGATCCGAGGGCCCGACGCCTATGGCTGGCTCAAGACCGAGAGCGGGGTGCATCGGCTGGTCCGCATCTCGCCTTTCGATTCGAACGCTCGGCGCCATACGAGCTTCGCCTCGGTTTGGGTTTATCCGGTCGTCGACGACAAAATCGAGGTCGAGATCAACGACAAGGATCTGCGCATCGACACTTATCGCTCGTCGGGGGCGGGTGGGCAGCACGTCAACAAGACCGACAGTGCGGTCCGCATTACCCATATGCCGAGCGGGATCGTCGTGCAGTGCCAGAGCGAGCGCTCACAGCACCAGAACCGTGCTCACGCCTTTGCGATGCTGCGCGCCAGGCTCTACGAAGCCGAGCTGCAGCGGCGCGAGGCGGAAACCGAGGCGAGGAACGCGACCAAGACCGATATCGGTTGGGGCCACCAGATCCGGTCTTACGTCCTCCAGCCCTATCAGATGGTCAAGGATCTGCGCACCGGTGTGGAAACCTCGAATACCGGCGCAGTGCTCGACGGCGATCTCGACCGTTTCCTGGCCGCGGCACTCGCCGCCCGCATCAAGGGCGCCGACGCCATCACGACCAACACCTGACCGCTCGCCCGGCGAGAGAAAATCCGTCGGTTGCCCGTCGCTACGGGAGGAACTTTGGAGTGACTCGCGTTGTTTGGTACGAAGCTTAGTAAATACAGATCGAGTATAGTATAAATTCAGATGAGCGGCGGCCTCCGTATTTACAATCTCTTCCCAACCTTGGCGGGGACGATTCGAGACTGGGAAACGCATCTTCCGCGCATCGCGGCGATGGGATTCAGCGCGGTCTATATCAATCCGTTTCACTACCCCGGGTTTTCCGGCAGCCTGTACGCTGTCAAGGACTACTACCGCCTGAACCCACGCTTTCGCGGCGACGAGCCGGCTGACGACGACGCGCTATTGCGCCGATTCACCGAAGCGTCGCGTGCTCACGGGTTGCGCGTGATCATGGATCTCGTCGTCAACCACACCTCAAAGGACAGCGAGCTTGTCGCGCGCCATCCGCACTGGTTCACCCGAGATTTGCGCGGCAACGTGGTCTCTCCTCAGGCCATCGATCCCGCCGATTCCAGGCGCAAGACCGTATGGGGCGATCTGGCAGAGCTCGATTACCGCCCGCCACAGCTGCAGCAGATCACCGCCTATTTTCGGCAGCTGGTGCTCCATTATATCGCGCTCGGATTCGGCGGTTTCCGCTGTGACGCCGCCTACAAGGTACCGGCCGCGGTCTGGCGGGTTCTGACCGGCGCGGCCAAGGCGGTATCGCGCGACGTGATCTTTTGCGCCGAGACCCTGGGCGCGCCCGACAAGGCCGTCCCGGCGCTAGCCGATGCCGGCTTCGACTATCTTTTCAACAGCGTCAAATGGTGGGACTTCGAGAGCCCGTGGCTGCTCGACCAATACGAAGCCTTTCGCCATATCGCACCGTCGATCGGGTTCCCCGAGAGCCATGACACCGACCGACTGGTAAACGAGCTTCTCGCTGCCGGCTGCCTCGAAGCCGAGATCGAACCGCGTTACCGCCAAGCCTACGCGTTTGCCGCGTCCTACTCGACCGGGGTGTTGATGCCGATGGGGTTCGAATACGGTTGGTCACGCAGGCTCGACGTGGTCGGTACCCGGGACGCCGAGCCCGAGCCGAAGCGCTTTGATCTCAGCCAGTTCATCGCCGAGGTCAACGCGATGAAGCAGGCAATCCCAGCCTTGAACGAGGAAGGCCCGCAACGGTTGCTGACCGGTCAGAACAGCCCACTGGTGGTGCTCGAGCGGCAGATCCAGAGCAGGGACGATTGCGCCTTCATCCTCGTCAACAGGCATGAGCGCGAATCGGGCGAGATCGCGCTCGAGGCGCTGTTCGCCGATCTCGAACCCTTGGAGGAGCATCCCGCCCTGATCGATCTGTCGCCCGGCCATCGCGCGACCGTCGGATCTCGGATCGCTGTCGAGCCGCTCGGCTTCCGGGTCTTGCGAGCGGACCATCCCTCGGCCAAGCGCCGGCCCAGCCAACATCCGATGTGGCGGCCGGAGGCGCGGATCCGCATCGAAGAGGTCTACCCTGAGCTGGACGGCGGCCGCTACCCGGTCAAGCGGGTTCTGGGCGACGAATTCGAAGTTCAGGCCGATCTTTTTCGTGACGGGCACGACAAGCTGCGCGCCGTCGTCAAATATGCGCCAGAGGGTCGCGAGTGGCGTGAGGCGCCGTTGATGCTTTTCGACAACGATCGCTGGATCGCCCACTTCCGTCTCGATCGCCTCGGACGTTGGCGTTACACGATCGAGGCGTGGACCGATCAGTTCGAGAGCTGGCGCGTCGAACTCGAGAAAAAGCGCGAGGCCGGTCAGAACATCGAACTCGAGCTCTTGGAGGGCCGGGCGATCCTCGATGCTACGCTGCCTCAGGCCAGGCCGGATGACGCCGCGTCGATCCGAAAGACGCTGCGGGATTTCGATTCCGCCCGGACCTCTCGCCGCACCGAGCTGATGCTCTCGCCGGCGCTGCGCGAGCTGATGGGCCGCTGTCCGTTGCGTACCGATCTGATCCGGTATCCGCGAGAGCTCGAAATCATCGTCGACCGCAAAGCGGCCCGCTTTGCCGCCTGGTACGAAATGTTCCCGCGCAGCCAGGGGCGGGAACCCGCTAAGGGCGCCAGTTTCGACGACTGCATCGCGCGGCTGCCCGAGATCGCCGAGCTCGGCTTCGATGTCGTTTATCTCGTACCGATCCATCCGATCGGCCGAATCAACCGCAAAGGTAAGAACAACAGCACTGTCGCGCAGCCAGGTGACCCCGGCAGTCCCTATGCGATCGGATCGGCGGAGGGTGGCCATCGCGCGGTCCACTCCGAGCTCGGCACCATTGCCGATTTTCGCCGTTTTGTCGGCACTGCCGGCGCGCTCGGGATCGAGGTGGCGCTCGATTTCGCGATCCAATGCGCCCCCGACCATCCCTGGGTGCGCGAGCACCAGGATTGGTTCCGCTTCAGACCCGACGGTACGATCAGATATGCCGAGAACCCCCCAAAGAAATATCAGGACATCGTCAATGTCGACTTCTACAATCCGGACCAGGAAGGATTGTGGACCGAACTCCGCGATACAGTCCTGTTCTGGGTCGACCAAGGGGTACGCTCTTTCCGGGTCGACAATCCTCATACCAAACCGCTGCCGTTCTGGGAGTGGCTGATCCGCGACGTCAAGACAGCTTGCCCGGAGGCGATCTTTCTGTCCGAGGCGTTCACCCGGCCGAAGATGATGCGGGCGCTTGGCAAGGTGGGGTTCAGCCAGTCTTATACCTATTTCACTTGGCGCAACACCAAGTCCGAGCTGACTGAATACCTTATTGAGCTGACCCAAGGCCCAGCGAAAGAGTATTTTCGGCCGAACTTTTTCACCAACACTCCGGATATTTTACCGGTGTTCCTGCAACAGGGCGGCAGGGCTGCTTTCCGGATACGCCTCGTGCTCGCAGCGACATTATCGAGCGTCTACGGGATCTACAACGGGTTCGAGCTTTGCGAGAACACGCCGATCGCCGAGCCTGCGGAACCGGTAGCCTCGGAGCAGCAGGAATTCGTCGAGCCTTACGGAAACACACCTCCCCCCGTCCGCGAGGAATACCTCAATTCCGAAAAATACGAGTACAAGGTGTGGGACTGGGACCGCCCGGGCAACATCAAGGAAGACATCAGGATACTCAACCGGTTCCGACGCAATAACCCGGCGATGCAGGAATTTTTGAACCTGCTGTTTGTCGCCTGCACCGATCCGAATATCCTCTCGTATATGAAGATATCAGCCGATCGGGCCAATATCGTCATTGTCGCGGTCAACCTCGATCCATACGCCGCTCATGAGGGCGAGATTGAGCTGCCGCTGGCGGAAATGGGCTTGGCGGCGGATCAAGAGTTTTCCCTCGACGAAGCGTTCACGCAGCGTGTCGTGACCTGCCGCGGCGCTCGCCAGCGCTTCCGCCTCGACCCCGAAGAGAACCCGGCGCTGCTCTTCCGCCTGATCGGCTGCGGAAGGGTTGAAGATTGATGATCGAACGGATCCTCTGGTCGCCATCTCGACATCCGGTGTTCGAGCGGGAGCATAGGGCAGATTTTAATAGGACCAAGCCCAGCTCGACCGAGCGACCCAAGCGAGCGTTGCGAAAGCGGAAACTGCGGTTTTCGTCTTCCGGTTCGCTTACGTACCCGGAGGACGACGTCACTGGTACTTCGCGATCGATTTGCGGCCCGCTGGGTCGTCACATCGTCGAACCGTAGAGGTTTAGATAGACCGTCTGGACCTCGCGCAAGCGCTTGGTGTCGACGGCAGTTATACGTTGAACCAGGAGGAGATGATCGAAATCCTGCAATCCTGCAGCAGATCGGGCCGAACGTCGTCCCGATCCACATGTTTTCGCAGGAGACCCTGGAGAGATTTTTGACGAGGGCCGGCGCTGTCTACGCGGCCCACCGGGAAACCGACTCGACCGTCGTTCTCGCCAAGCGAGACCTGCCGCAGACCCCCAGTAATCCTCGTGTTGGCCGGCAGGTAGGATCGTGAGACCGGGGCGCTCGGGATATCGGTGCCGAATTCCTCTGCCAATTCCGTTGCCGGGCGAATTTTTTCCCCTGTGGCATGCCGGCAGGATCAGCTCGGGCAAGTGGATTACGCCATTGTATACACTGGTTTTCTGCCGAATCGGCGACGGTTTTCGGGGGCGAAACTCAAAATTCCCCTGACGTTAGGGGAATTCACGCGGCGCCGACTTCGATCCGGCCGTGCAGCCAGTCCTCGATCAATCGGCGGGCGATCGAATCGAGCCGCGGCAGCCGGAACGAATCATCATCGACATGCGATAAAAGCCAATCGCGCTCAAACCACCGGGCGTCCTGCAATTCGCCGTAGTCGATCGTGATCTCGGTGGTCAGGGCCTCGGCGTAGAAGCCGAGCATGATGTTGGCGGGGAAGGGCCAAGGTTGAGAGGAGTGGTAGTGGACCGCCCCGACCTCGATCCCGCTCTCCTCTCGCACCTCGCGGGCAACCGCATCCTCGAGGCTCTCACCCGGCTCGACGAAGCCGGCGAGCGTGGAATACATGCCCGGCGGAAACTGCTTTGATCGTCCCATCAATGCCCGCTCGCCATCGCTGACCAGCATGATGACCGCGGGGTCGGTGCGCGGGAAATGCATCGTGTTGCAGACCGGGTCGGTGCAGCGGCGCATGTGCCCGGCTTCCTCGCTGCGGGTCGGGTTGCCGCACAACCCGCAGAAGCGGTGGCGCGCATGCCAGAACAGCATCGCCCGGGCGAGGGCCAGGAGCGCCCCCTCGCGACGCTCGATCCGTCCCCCGAGCTGGCGCAGGTCGGTAAACCACACCCGGGCCCCGTCGATCCCGCTCGCTGCCATAGAAGGGGACCGCAACATCTCGAGAGGGGCGTCGACCGGCGACAGGTCGAGTGCGAAATGCGCCCGCTCCTCGACGAGGCCGAGAAACACGACCTCGCCGCGGGCCAGACGCTCCTCGGCAGGGGTCAGGTTCGGCGCGACAGCGGCCGAGGCGAGGACCACGGCCCGCGGCTCCGCGCCGTCGAGCTCGATGACGAGGTTCTGGTTGCGCCAAACCGGGACGAAGAGGCTCGCCGGATCGGAAATGCGTTCGAGGATCCAGCCGCTGTCGCGCCGACGCAGACCGGCGCGTTCGAAGCCGGGATGGGCATAGAAATTGGGTGCTCGCATGGGCGAAGAGTGGCATATCGCCCGTCACTGCCGCAACCCGCGAGGGCTCCTCATAAGGCGGCGACGCGGCGCTCCAGAAACGTGCGCTCGACAGCGTTGGCGGTCAGGGCAAGGGCCTGTCGATAGGCGTTGGCGGCCGCGCCTTGCGACGCGAGTCGGCGCAGCATGTCGGCGCGCGCGGCATGAGAGAGGTGATACTGGTCGAGTGCTCCGGAGGCTCCGAGCTCCTCGATCGAGCCGAGCGGCGCGCCGGACCCTCGCTCATGCCGATGGCGACGGCACCGTTCAGCAGAACCACCGGCGTCGGATTGATATGGGCGAGTTCGTCGTAGAGCGCGGCGATTTGCGCCCAATCGGTCTCCGCCGGATTCTCGGCCTCGGCGTGCACAGCGGCGATCGCCGCCTGCAGCTGATAGGGCCCGATCCGGCCAATGCGCAGCGTCTCGTCGATCAGCGCCGAGCCCTCCCGCATTTGGTCGCGAACCCATAGCAAGCGATCGTGCTCCTCCAGTGTCACCAGCGCGCCGTCGCCGTCGACCCGCGCGTAGCGGCCTGAGTCGTGCACCAGCATCAACGCAAGCAGGCTGCGGTTCTCGGGCTCTCGCGCGTCGATTTCGCACAGCATTCGGCCGAGCCGAATGGCTTCGGCGCAGAGTCCGGGGCGGAGCAGCGCCTCGCCCGTGGTCGTGAGATAGCCTTCGCTGACCATGAG
>Ga0209656_10001673_pt1 | contig 14523 bp, 8 predicted proteins | sample BogFormECP12_OM2_FD_188239 | JGI IMG/M metagenome (GOLD analysis project Ga0209656, IMG submission 188239) | Bog forest soil microbial communities from Calvert Island, British Columbia, Canada - ECP12_OM2 (SPAdes) (version 2) | ecosystem: Environmental > Aquatic > Freshwater > Wetlands > Bog ... | reverse complement strand
CGGGTCGACCACCGTGGCCGGGAGTCCTTACGCGGTGACCGCCGTGTACTCCGGTGACACCAACTACAGCGGCAGCACGGGCACGACTGTCCAGGCGGTCACCCAGACATCGCTGAAGTTCGTCATCACCGACCCGGTCAAGCCCACGAACGGGGGCCAGGCGGTCTTCGTGGCCAAGCTGACGGGCCCCAAGGGTGCCGCCATCCCCGGCAGCGTCCTGTTCGCCGTGGCGTCGACCTACCCGAAGCACGGCCGCCCGATCTGCGAAGAGGGCCAGCAGGTACCGGTCGTCGAGAACACCGCCACCTGCACCCTGGCTGCCGGTTGGGTCACGGTCCCCGCCCCGGGGCCGAGCAACCCGCACCCCAAGACCCAGTGGAGCGTGAGCGCCAGCTTCATGGACGGGTCGAGCTACGTGGCCGGGCCGGTCTCCAAGTTCGGCACGGTGCGCCAGTAGCCCATCCAACACGGAGTTTCTCGACAGGACCCCCGGTTCGACCGGGGGTCCTGTCGCGTCGTGGCACGGGTCGAGGGACCCCCTCTGAGGAGAACCATCGGCAGAACCTCGACATCGGCAGGGCTTCCTGACACGTCGCCCAAAGAGGGGCCCGAGCGCCGACCGGGAGGCGGAGGGACCTGGCTCCGGACAAGGCCGCCCCGCCGATCCGCCCGCGTTCGACCGGGGTCGGAGCGGCCTCTCGAGCCGCTGAGCGGGCTCTTTCTGGTTCGCCCGTCTTTCATTCCTATTTTATATGCACTTTACGTGCAGAATCTATTGACGTCTAGCCCGTGAAAATAGCGGGTGACAGGAAGCCAAATTCTTTGCGAACTTGCAGGTAACATCCTGGCAGGACGCCGGAAGCCGCTTGTGTCGGAGGCGTTCTCCTGGTAAATCTCTACCAGGACGCAATGGCGGTCGAACCCCTGAACCTAGAAATGGAGCCCCAGATGAAGAGCAAGGTCCTGCGGTACATGGCTGCGGCGGGCGTTGGGGCGGTGACGGCGACGTCGTTGCTCGTCATCGGCTCGGTCGCCGGAGCGAGCGGCACCCCGACGACGACCACCGTGACCGGCGTGCCGAGTTCGAGCACCCCGGCCGGCGCGGCCGTCACCTTGACCGCCACGGTGGCGCCGGCGCACGCGCCGACGGCCACCGGCAGCGTGACCTTCACCGTCACCGGCGCCGACAGCAGCTCGCTGAGCTGCACGGGCGGCAACACGGTGAACCTGGCCGGCGGCAAGGCCCGTTGCAAGATCGCCGCCGGGCTGACCACGGTCGCCGGTAGCCCGTACGGCGTGACCGCCGTCTACTCGGGCGACGCCAACTACGCCGGCAGCACCGGCACCAGCTCACAGATCGTCACGCAGAACACGATCAAGATGAGGCTGACCGACCCGACCAAACCGTCGAACGGCGGGGCGGCGGTCTTGGTGGCCAAGCTGACGGGCCCCAAGGGCGCCGTCATTCCCGGCAGCGTGCTGTTCGCGGTGGCCTCGGGCTACCCGAAGCACATCCGCCCGGTGTGCACCGGGGGCCAGCTCGTTCCGGTGGTCAACAACACGGCCACCTGTGACCTGGCCGCCGGCTGGATCACCGTCCCGGCCCCGACCGGCGCCGTCCCGCACCCCAAGACCAACTGGAGTGTGAGCGCCTCGTACCTCGGCAACTCGAGCTTCGTGGCGTCCGGCACGGCTACTAAGCAGGGCCTGGTGCGCCAGTAGCAGCGCATCGCACCAACGAAACGAGCTTCTCGACGGAGCCCCCGGCTTTCCCGGGGGCTCCGTCGCGCCCGGAGGTCCACCCGCCCGGCCCGACGGCCGACGGGCGGAGGGCGAACCCTCGGATCCCGACCCGAGATCGGAACGTTCGGCGTCAGCCGCCCGTGCTGACGCCGACGATGCTGACCACCGGGGCGTTGAGGCGCGTCCCGCCCATCGATCCGAGGAACGGGGCGTCGCCGAAGTTGAAGATGCCGCCGTCAGTGCCCACGCACCAGTAGCCCTTCCCGTCGGGCGTGGCGGTGATCCCCACGATGGGGGCGTTCAGGCGGGTGTCACCGGCAGAACCGTAGAAGGCGGCATCGCCGTAGTTGAAGATCCCGCCGTCCAGGGCTACGAACCAGTAGCCCTTCCCGTCGGGCGTCGCCGCCATGCCGACGATCCGGGCGTTCAGGTGCCCGCCGCCCATCGAGCCGAAGAAGTGGGCGTCGCCATAGTTGAAGATCCCGCCGTCCGCCGCCACGAACCAGTAGCCCTTCCCGTCGGGCGTCGCCGCCATGCCGACAATCGGCGCGTTCAGGTGTGAGCCCCCCATCGACCCGAAGAAAGGCGCGTCGAAGGCGAACACGCCGCCATCGGAGGCCACGAGCCAGTACCCACCGGTGACCGGGTCGGGGGCCATCCCCACGATGGGCGCGTTGAGGCGCGTGGCGCCCATCGAGCCGAAGAAGTCGGCGTCGCCGTAGTTGAAGACACCGCCGTCGGTGGCCACGAACCAGTAGCCGCGGCCGTCCGCAGTGGCGGCCTCGCTGACGATTGGCGCGTTCAGCGGGTGCCCGCCCATCGAGCCGAAGAAGGCCGAGGCGCCGTACGAAAAGACCCCGCCGTCGGAGGCCACCAGGTTGTACCCGGCCGGCGCCGGGGCCGGGACGATGCCCGGCGGGGGCGGGGGCGAGGGCGGTGGTGGTGGCGGGGGCGGCGGAGTTCCCCCCACGTCGAAGACGGCCGTCATCGTCCCGGCTCCGAGACCATCGGCCACGTCGGTGGCACCCACGGCCACGTTGCCGGATGTCGAGTTGGGGACGATCACGGTGGCCTGGGTGGCGGTGGCGGTCAGCACCTGGGCCGGGACGCCGCCGAAGGTGATGGCGGCATGCTCGAGCCCGAACCCGTTGACGGTCACCTGGGCGCCGACGGCGTCGGCCGACGGCTGGACCGACGTCACGTCCGGGCAGGTCAGCCCGGTGGCCAGCGGCGTCCCCAGCCCGGTGGCCGGGTTGTACCCCGAGCCCGCCGAATAGTGATGGCCGTTGACCATCAGCACGTCGTTGTCGCCGCTCGTGATCGCCGAGAGAGCCGACCCGTAAACGTCGTGGTTACCCGTCAGTTGGTAGAGGGACGAGGCGAAGTCCCCGGAGATCGCACTGCATCCCTGGTCCCGGTCTGCCACGAGCCCGGCCACGAGGGGCGCCGCCGTACTCGTGCCACCGACGCCCCACCAGGAGCCCTGCCAGTCCACCAGCTCGGGGGTTCCCGAGTTCGAGGACAGGTCCGGCACCTCGCGGCACGTCGTCTGGCACTGGTTGCCCGCCCCGTAGCCCGCCTGGACCTCGGGCTGGTGGCTGACCAGACCCGAGAAGCGCGAGACGCCGCCCCCGCCGCCGCCGGGCTGGGGGTGCTGCACGGTGCAGCTCGAATAGTCGGCGAAACCCTGGCAGTCATTCCAGACGACCTCGTTCCCCGAGGTGGCGCTGCGGGTCGTCCCCCCGACCGCCGTGACGAGGGGGTCCGAAGCCGGGTAATCGGTCTGGAGCTGGTTGGACCCGTCGCTGGCCGAGCAGTCCTCCGAGCCCTGGTCGCCCGCCGCGGCAAAGATGGACTGGCCCTGCGCCGCCGCCTCCGCGAACAGGGCGTGCTCGGCGGCGATCTCCGCCGGGCCCGTGTCAGCCTCACACAGCCCCCAACTGGTCGAGATCACCGCCGGTGGATTTCCTCCGGTGATCATGGCGTTCCACACGTCGTAGGGACCCGAGCCGCCATTGTTCGGTCCCTCGTAGGAGACCACGGTGGCCCCGGGGGCCTGCTGAGCCACCTGCTCCGCGTCGAGATCAGCCTCGAGGGTGCCGTTGGGGTCGGGCGACGGCCCCCCGTCCACGCTCACCGTGTTGACGGCGTTGCTCAGCCCGAAGCACTGCTCGAATGCGGTCGTGTCGGCGCCGGAGTGGGCCGCCAGCTCGTAGACGCCGACCCGTTGCCCCGTCCCGGAGAGCCCGCCCGCCGTGAGCGTCGGGATCTGGTAGGCACCACCCAGGCCGGCCAGGGTGAACCAGTTGTTGGCCTGGGCCACCATGGTCTCGGTCTGGGCGCAGGTGGTCCTCGGGGCGACGCTCGGCCCCAGATGGACCGACGGGCCCACAAGGTGAAGGTGGGGGTTCGGACGAGCGAGCGTCTGGAGCCCGACGATGGCAGTGACGGCCGGGGCCAGGGCGGCGGGGACCAGAGGCGCGCGGGTGGCCACGTACCCGACGGTGCCGCCCGGGGCCCGGTAGTCGACGAAGGGTGTCCCGAGGGCCCGGGACACGTCGCTGGCGGGCCCTGAGACGGCGACAGCGGATCCGGTGAGAGATTGTGGCCGCAGGCCGACGGAGCGGAGCCACCCGACGACCGCCGACACCTCGGCCGGGGCGGGCCCGAAACGGGCCGCGAACTCGGTCGGAGTGAGCCAGCGGTGGTATTGCGGGGAGGACGGGTCCTGCTGGGCCGCCAGCAGCGCGTCCAACCCGGGCTGGTCCGAGCCCGAGAGCACGACGTCGAGGTGGAGCTGTTGGTTGCCCGGGACCGAGCCGAGGCTGACGGCTCCCCGAGCCGGCGCCGGCGCGGCGAGCGACCCGACCCGCACGACTGGCGGGAGGGCAGCACCGGCGGGGGGCGACGACCCGGCGAACTCGGTGACTCCGCTTACCGTTCCGCAACCTGCAAGCAACAGCACAACAACCGGCGCCATGCAGCGCGCTGCCACCCCATCGCCCATGTTCCCCCTCCCCTCCGACAGAAAAAGGCTAATCCCAGGCCCCGGCCGGCGGGTGGTCGCGCCATCTGAGCTGGTCCTTTACCGACCCGGCGACCCGGATCGAGCCCCGCCACCACCTGGGTCTCCGTGCAGAGGCGGGTGGTCCGGCTGATCCCGGGCCGGTCGGCCTCGATCGGCCGGCCACCGATCTGGCAGAGGCCGTAGCCCCGTTATCGACCCGTCGGACGGCGTCCTCAAGCCCCTCCTGCCCGGCTGCAACCTGGTCGAATAGTTCGGCGCCGATCCGTCGCCCTCCCGGTGCCCGGACACGTGGCGGCGCACCTCCGGGCACCGAGCCTCGGCGTAAATTGCCCCGGTGCGATCTCCTGACCTCGGGGCCGCCGTGGGCGGCGCGTTCGACCGGATGGTCGACACCCGCCGAACCCTCCACGCGTGCCCCGAGCTGGGATTCGAGGAGTGGGCCACGACGTCGCTGATCAAGGACCGCCTGACGCACCTCGGGTTGCGCCACGAGCCCGACCCCACCCCGACGGGTGCCGTGTTCACGCTCGAAGGGGGCCGGCCCGGGCGGACCGTCCTCCTGCGGGCCGATATCGACGCCCTACCGGTCACGGAGGCCGTCGACCTCCCGTTCGCCTCAGGCGTCGAGGGACGGATGCACGCCTGTGGCCACGACGTGCATACGGCGGCGTTGTTGGGGGTAGCCGAGGCTCTGGTGGCATCGGCCGACGAACTCGCCGGTCAGTTCGTGATGGTGTTCCAACCGGCTGAGGAGTGCCTTGACGGCGCCCGATCGATGGTCGAGGCGGGTCTGCTCTCGGCGGCCCGGCCGGACGCGGTCATCGGGTTCCACGTGGCCTCGCCGCTCCCGGTCGGCATGGTCGGGGTCCGTCAGGGCGTCGCCATGTCCGAGGCCCACTCCGTTCGCGTCCAGATCCTGGGCCCCGGCGGCCACGCCGCCACGCAGGGGGACGTTGGCAACGTCGTGACGGCGCTGACCGATCTGGCGGCGGAGCTCGGCGGGGTGGTCGACGGCATGACCTTCGAGGGTGTCAACTGCGTGTGCAGCGCCGGGGTGCTGCGGGCCGGGACAGCCAACAACGTGGTGCCCGACCGTGCGCTCCTCGAGGGGACCCTGCGGACCTTCACCGATGCCCAGCGCCAGGAAGCCCAGTGGCGCCTCGGCGACCTTTGTGCCCGGGTGGCGGACCGCTACGACGTGACCGTCGAGATCGGGTACCCCGACGCCTGCCCGGCCGTGGTCAACGACCCGGCCGTGACGGTCGCCGTGGAAACGGCGGCCCTGGGGATGCTCGGGGGCGACAAGGTCCTCCAACTGCCGCCCGTCGCCCCGAGTGACGACGTGAGCGAGCTGCTGCGCCGCGTGCCGGGCTGCTACTTCATGGTCGGCGGCGGCCGGCTCGACGGGTCGAGCGGAATGCACCACAGCCCGAGGTTCGCGGTGGACGAGGAGTGCCTGCGTGTCGGGGCAGAGCTACTCGCCCGGTCGGCCGTCGCCCTCGCCGCCAGCGATGACGCCCTTCTCGCGCCAGCCGCATGGCACCCGGTAGAGTCGTCCCCGTGAGCGGCCCCTCGGCCAAGGGGCACCCCACGCCAAGGCGGAGCACGAGGTCGGGAGCAGGTCCGAGTGCGGCATCGTTCCTTCGGGACGGACGGCCCCTCACCCCCGATGCCCAAGCCCTCGTGGAGGTGTTCGAGAACCTGCCCGACGCCATCACCTTGTCCGTCGCCGTGCGCGACCACCAGGGCGAGGCGGTCGACATGCGCCTCGAGTACATGAATGCCGAGGCCCGGGCGCGTCAGACACACCCCGAGGGCCCCCCAGTCGGCCGCCTGTTCAGTGAGCTCTGGCCCGATTTGACCCAGAGCGAGGACTTCTCCCGAATGCTCGCCGTGCTCAACACCGGCGAGCCGGCCAGCGGTTCGTTCGTGTGGCACCTGGACAACACGGCGCACCCGGTGGGGTACGACTACCGGGCCTTGCGGGTGGGTACCGACCTACTCGTGTGGGTGCTTCGGGACAGTACCGAGACCCTTCAGGCCGGCTGGGAGCTGGCCCGAAGCGAGGAGAGGTTGCGCACGGTGCTGTCGGCCCTCGAGGAGGGGATCATCCTCCAGGAGGCCAACCGGACCGTGCTCCTGGCCAACGCAGCGGCCGAGCGGATGTTCGCCCTGTCCCCCGGCCACCTTCCCGACGACGGGCGTGAATGGTCGGTCACCGACGAGGACGGGCGGCCGATTTCCCACGACGAGAGCCCGGCCGGGCTTGCCCTGGCAACCGGCGAGGCCCAGACGGGACGGGTCATCGGGGTGCCACTTGGCGACCACCACGAGCTCCGCTGGCTCCTGGTCAACGCCTATCCACTCTTCCGCCCGGGAGAGTCCATCCCGTACGCAGCCGTCAGCTCGCTGACCGACGTGACCGAGCGCAAGGCTCTCGAGGCGGAGCTCAAGTACCTGGCGCTCCACGACCCCCTTACGGGACTGCCCAATCGGGCGCTCCTCTTCGACCGAATGCAACAGGCGCTCCGTCGGTCACGGCGCCGGGAGGGGGCCGACGAGGTGCTCGCCCTCCTGTTCGTGGACCTCGACGGGTTCAAGTCGATCAACGACCGCTACGGGCACGAGGCCGGCGACCAGGTCCTTCAGGCGGTCGCCAGTCGACTGACCTCGGTGGTCAGGGACCAAGACACGGTGTGCCGCCTCGGGGGGGACGAGTTCGTCATCCTCCTTGAGGAAGCCGCCGCCTCGAGCATCCGCGAAGTCGTGCGGCGGCTCGACGCCATCCTTTCGAGCCCGATCACCTTCACCGCCCGCAATTCACGGTCGATCGAATTGTCGGTAGGAGCGAGCATCGGAACAGCACTGGCCCAACGCAAGGACACGAGCAGAGACCTCCTCAATCGAGCCGACGCCGCCATGTACGAGGTCAAGCAATCGAGGGCAACGGCCCGTTGAGTTCCGACTTTGGCTGGCCGAAGGCCGGTGGGCTCGCTGCACGTTCCCGCGTCCGTAGGTCTCAGAGGCCGAGGTGCGGTCCCTCCCAGAGCTTGATGCCGCCGAGGATCCCGGCGGCGTTGTCGATCACCGTGATGCGCTCCATGAGATCCTGGAGCCGGTCACGAGAGACGCGACGGGCGTTACCACCCCCGACATAGAGATGATCGAAGAACACGAGGGCGTCGAGATGGTCAATGGCCTTTCGAACCCGGCGTCCCCAACGCGCATCGCCGATCTCCTTGCGGGTTCGCTCTCCAAGCTGGTCGTTGTATGACTCGTTCTTGCGGAACGGCTGATGAGCGATCTCGAAGTGGGGAAGGAGCATGCCGTCCAGAAAGAAGGACGTTCCAAACCCGGTCCCCAGGGTGATAACGACTTCCAACCCGTTCCCGACCACCACCGCCAGGCCTTGGACGTCGGCATCGTTGGCCACTCTGGTGGGTTTGCCGAGCAGCGCTTCGAGTTCACCGGCCAAATCGAAGGCAGCCCAGGCATGGACTAGGTCGGGATCGGTCGGTGAGCCGGGCCCGGACTTGGTCACGAAGTGCGGCGCACTGAGCACGTGGCCGTGACGGACCATCCCGGGGAAACCGACCGAGACGCGGTCGTAAGCTGGAAGCGGAGCCACTAGGCGGCCCAACCTCCCGACCATTCCCTTCTCGCCTGACGGCGGCATCGGATAGCCAGTGGCCACCCGGACACGGTCCGCGACCATTGCGCCCGTCTCATCCAATACCGCAGCCTTGAGGCCGGTTCCACCCACGTCGATGGCGAGGGTGAGGGGCTTGGCAGGCTGAGTCGTCGTCCGGGATCCGCCAGAGATGCCCGAAGCGGACTCGATCGCCGCCTCATCGGGCGATAGCCCCTCGAAGCCGGATCCCCCGGTGGAAGTGGATTCAGGCACAGGGCCTCCCGCCACCCCGTTCATGCCGTCAGGAGCGCTCGCGTCCGATGAACCGGTCACAATGGCACTGTACTGGCGGGTGTTGTGTCGTCCCGGCACCCGCCTCGGTTTACGCGGCAGTCAGGTTGACCGGCAGTTCGACAACACCCCTGAGCACGAGGTTCTCCCGGTAGCGGATCGGGTCACCTGTGAGTTCGATGCCCTGCGCTCGAGCAATCAGCCGTGAGACGGCAACTTCAGCCTCCAACCGCGCCAGAGGCGCTCCCAAGCAGTGATGGATCCCGAAACCGAATCCCAGATGATGGTTGTCTGTTCGAGTCACGTCGAATCGTTCCGGAGACTCGAATGCTGCGGGGTCACGGTTCGCGGAGGCCAGCAGCGCAAGGACAAACTCACCCGTGCGCATCTCATGACCCTGGATCTCTACGTCGTCGAGGAAGCATCTGCCGGTGAACTGCACCGGCGACACCCAGCGAAGCATCTCTTCCACTCCGGGCTTGATCAGCGGCGGTCGAGTCCGCAGGATTTCAAGCTGATCGGGATGCTGGACGAGCGCCAAGATCCCCCCAGATATGAGATTGACCGTCGTTTCGTGTCCCGCGACGAGCAACAGGATGGCCGTCGAGAGCAACTCGCCTTCAGTGAGCGAATCACCCCTCTCCTCGGCCGCGACGAGTTGGCTGAGAAGGTCCTCACCCGGGGACCGCCGCCGCTCAGCAAGAATCGTAAAGAAATACTGGGCGAAGGCCACTAGTGCCTGTTCACGAGCAGAAACGACGTCATCACTCAGAAGAAAATCGGGGTCGAGTCCCCTCGCCAGCGCCGCCGACCACTGGCTGAACCGTTGATGATCCTCTGACGGGATTCCGAGCATCTCGCAGATGATCTCCACCGGCAATGGATATGCCAAGTCCTCGACCACGTCGATGCTGCCACGCTCCAATGCGGTGTCGAGGAGCCTCTCGACGGTAGCTTCCACTCTGGGCCTGAGGGACTCCACCATCCGCGGGGTGAAGGCCTTTGCCACGAGCGAGCGCAACCGAGTGTGGTCCGGAGGATCCCGAAATAGGAAGGGTCGGTTGTCGTTCTGGGCTTCACCGATCGCCCCTCTGCGGCGTCGGGCCTCGGCAAACCCTTGCGGCGCCAGCTCGCGTGCCACCTTGTTGCCGTCCGACGACGCGCGACGGTCCCGGAGGAGGGCCAGACAGTCAGCATGGCGCGCGAGGACCCAGAACCCCCGCGGACTCCGATGAATCGGGGCTTCCCTCCTCAGCTCGGCGTAGAGCGGCCATGGGTCGAGGGCAACCCGAGGATCCGTCGGATCATAAACGGGGGTGGCCGGCTCCTCCACAGACAACAGACTCAATTCATCCACCACTTGTCCGATTTCGAGGTGCGAACGTTTGCCTTTGTCAATCTAGCAAGATGCCGGGCTGCCGCCCTCTCAAACATTGTTCGCGAGTATGCGCCCTAGCCTTGGGCCAAGTTGTGACGCAGTTCAGGCAGCACTGACCCTCCCTGCCTGCGGACTATGTCACTACCGAGCGCGAGACCTTGAGAGCAGTCGTTTGTTGCGCCACCAGGGTTGAAGCTTCAAACGCACTGGAGGCAAAGAGCCGTAGAGCAGAACGCCAGTTCCGGTCCGCATGCATCGCAATTCTTCGGGCGGAAGCAGCGGTCGTCGGAGCCGCACTTCGGAGGTCGCGCGATTTCCCACGTGATCCCATGTGGCGGAAGGTACGATCGCTTCCTCGTCCCCGACCAGGTGACTAGCCTGATCCAAAGTCTGAGTGTCACTAATCCCGGACAAAAATATTTGGGCGCGATGGTTATTTAGTATTGTGGCTGCTCGAGCGCCATATCGCACGTTAATCTGGGCGTAGTCTTGCCATACTGTTACGAGCTGAACCCCGTAACTCACGCACGTTGCTGCGACTGCATCAAGATCCGTAAGAGGTGCGATGTGTGCAGCCTCATCGAGAACCACCAGTAATGGTGGGTCGAGAGGTTTGCCAAGGCGGCCAGCCTGCGAGAATGCTGCTTCCAGGACTTGTTTGACGAGACATACGAACACGGCCCGGAGGCGGCGTTGTTCATGAGTTGGAGAACAGACGTACAATGTGTTTGGGCCATCCAAGAGAGCATCGGGATCGATTAGTTCGGCCCTGCCATCCTGCGTCACATCTGACAATGGTTCGAGCACGGTCTCGGCCGTTGTATATACGGAACTCCGCTGCCGCTCGTCCCTTAGCCAGGTAGCACGGGCGGCTTGAAGCGCCTCTGGGACCTGGGCCTTGGCCAGAATACTCGAGACCTCATGGATTTCTTGAGTATCGACCCACCGAATGACGTCTTTTATCTGCCGCCCGTCCGTCGCGGCCGCAAACAACAACGGCGCTAGTAGTTTTGCCGCCGTCGCGTACCAGAATTCGCTCTCAGAGTTCAGATCGGCGGTGCTGGCCACCTCGGTCAATCCAGCGGCGACTCGCCTCGCACCGTTCCAAGTTCTTGCCTGAATTAGCGGGCTCCAGGCGTTGCCGGGCATTCCTGTTACGCCGCTCGGGTCGAATTGCCATACGCGGCCCACCTTTCTGCGCCACTTCAACGTATCTCTCAGCAGGTCGGTCTTCACGCTGGTTGCCAATATTGGACCGTCCCACCGTAGAATAGACGGGACAACGAGTCCAGTGGTCTTTCCACTTTGGGTGGGACCAACAATTGCAACAGATTGTCCCGGTTCTGCAGCCAGTACGGTTCGCCCAAGACGACCTCGTCCTGCTCCGTTTCCGAGGACCAGACGAGCGCCCTCGCCCCCGCTGAGCGTAATTGGCCGGAGGTCGGCCGCGTTGGCCCAGCGGGCGCCTCGACGCCTCTCTTGTACCCGGTTCATCTCCCATGATGATGAGTACTTCCCCTCTTCGCGCCCAGTCATCGGAATCAATCTCCCCAGAAGACTGGACGCTCGCCTCCGCTTCCGTCGCCACTCGCGTCCCTTCCCGACAAGAGCGTTCCGCTTCACTGGCGAGGAGTGCAAAGATCTCCCTCCGGAAACCAGTGCTGCGATGAGCATGACGGTCAGGATCCCTGAAACACCTGACGCCGTCTTCACCGGGGCGGATCCATCGCCCCGTCCGTGTAAACGAGATTTCGTTCGATCGAGCTCAGGAGGTGCTGGACCAAGAAGGACCTTCGCCCCACTTTCCACAACGCGACTCCACGACGCAACCGAGGGAGCAGTTCTGCTTCAGTCGTCGACAAGCCAAGGATATCTCGGGCATTTTTAACTTCCGCTGGGGGCTGCGCGTACAGGATGCAGGTCTCGGAGTCTGACAACAGACCATGTGCGAGCCCTACCTCCTGAGATCCGGCATGACCGACACTATTGAGGTCCGAAATTCTGTGAAGTATGGCTACGTTAGATATGCCATAGGCACGCGAGAGTTTCCACGACGACTGGAGCCACTTGGCGATACCCAGGTGGGTTAAGATCGCCCACGCCTCATCGACGACCAAGGTTACTGGCCCCGAAACTTCGGCCTGATCGTCCGTTGTTGGCAACGTCGCCTGAAGCCACGCTGCCGCACACACCATCAATACCCCTAGGGCGGGCGAGTTGTATAGCGAGGACAAGTCCAATACGACCAGCGGGCCACCCAGGTCAATGCCGGGTGTGGTTGGGCCGTCGAACATTCCTCGAAGGTCGCCTGAGACCAATCTACGGAGTTCCAGTGCGACATCGCGACCATCTTCGAGCAACTGTGCTCGGCTTGTCCGAACGTTCTTAGCAGATGCCTCTGTTGGATCGAGCAGCGCCTCCACCACTCGTGGCAAGGTAGGAACCCTATCTAGCGAGCTACAGTTCACGTACGCAAGCTCCACAGCTACCCGTTCCCTCGGAGCCAGCTCCCGGCGCATGCAGGCAGTCGCCAGGGAACTCAGCAGTGCGATCGCGTGCGTTGCGTCACCGCCTGGGACTAACGTCGTCATTGCAGGTACATCTTCATTTGGGCTAGACCCGTGAACGACCTTTTTCCAGGGTCGAGTATCCAGAGGGTTGAGGCGGACGGAAGAGCCTGGCCGAAGAGCTACTGGTGTTGAACCCCAGGCGGTTGCGAGAGGAGAGTATTCGCCTTTAGGATCTACGATCCACGCCCGTCGTCCAAATACCGCTTGACGCCATAGATAGGTCTTGATTAGGGCGCTCTTTCCCCGCCCAATCTGTCCAAAGATCACAATATTGGGATTACTGAGCTGACCTGATTGGTAGAGTGCGAATGGATCAAAAGTGAACGAGCCACCGAACAGGTCGTCGCCAATTAGCACGCCGTTGTGGCTCAATTCGCCTTCTGATACAAACGGGTAGGCCGCAGATAAGTGACGAGTAGTAACGAAATGTGCTGGCATACGCGGGCCACCGGAACGAGGCGCCCAATCGCTGCGTTTCACAGTTCCTCTATTCTCGTGTGGGCGGGGGACGGCAATTCAGCTGAGCCCAAGACATAGGGGCAGAGTGTATAGGAGGGCTCGCTCTTGTTCTCCGTACATGCGTCGCAGTTCTAGGCGCGACTGCACGCCGCAACGTTCCGCTCTTTCGCACTCAACTTCCAGCTCATCAACTGAGTTCGCCGTAACCGTTACGTACCCGGAGAATCGGACAGATGCGTGCCCGTCCGCGAGTTCAGCTTCTCGTTGAATCACGAGCTCGGATTCGCGGGATCTTCGGACCGTGGTTACAAAGCCGCCACGCCGACGGAGCTCAGAATCGGCGATGTCAGCAGTTCGCGCGTGCGCAACCTGACGGGAGGCTCGGCTTGGGCTTAACGGCTCCATCGTGAGGCTCACGGCTCGTCTACCCGTTGCAAGAAGCATGGGCGCGAGAAAATCAGGTCCAACATCGATCCGCGGCCACTCGGCTATCCAGTATGTTGCGTGCCAAACCGCATCGGTCCGGATACGGGACCAGCTCTGCTCGAGTGCCATGGGCCATGGCCAACCACTTCCACGGCTAACCGATTGTTGCTGTTGACCCTGCCGCTCTTCTGGTCCACAGTGCCCCGTACCGAATTGCACCTGAGGCGATGTATTTCCTGGGCTACCAAGACGGTGAAACAGTGCCGAGAGGGCCATCTTGTCCAAAATCTGCTCAACCGACAGGCCCGCATCCTTCAGAGCTCTGACGAGTTGAGTCGCTTCCCGCACCAGCAGGGAATACGGAGAAGCTGAATCTCGCTTCGTAGATGTCAACCTTCCTTCTCTCACCTGGACAGCAATGAAGACCTGTCTGAGACAGCGGCGGTCGTCGGCAGCTGCCAACAAATCTTGATAGGAGGTGTAGTTGGGGGAAGACTCGGGAACTGTCGAGTTCGATCTGAGATGTCTCCATGCGTCTTGACTCGCGTCGGGACAACAGCTCGCGACCCATTGGAGCCGGTGTAGCGCTCCTCCTTCTCTTGCGTGGGCGGCTAGCACCGTCGCCCAATCCACTGCTCTTCTGTCTTTGTCTTCTGACCCAAGCAGGGCGAACGTTTGGCCACTCACAGCGAGGACCGCTGTAAGAGTTCTTGTCCTCCTGTCTCGGACGACTCCCACCTGTTCTGACGTGGACCGGAGATCTCCAGCCGGGCCATCGATCGGGCACTCGCATAACTCGTAAGCGCTGAACGGGTTACCTCGAAGGTCGCCAACCCAATCCCTCTTGCGGGCAACAGAGCGAGGCAGCCGAAGACTCTCGTGCGACGAGCCGAACTCCGATTGGATGTCGTCCACGAGGGGGCGTGAAGAGATCAGTTGGCCGAGTAGTGGTGCAGGGGATGTGGTTCGACGACCAAAGACCACACGTACTTCGATA
>Ga0209656_10001671_pt1 | contig 14528 bp, 12 predicted proteins | sample BogFormECP12_OM2_FD_188239 | JGI IMG/M metagenome (GOLD analysis project Ga0209656, IMG submission 188239) | Bog forest soil microbial communities from Calvert Island, British Columbia, Canada - ECP12_OM2 (SPAdes) (version 2) | ecosystem: Environmental > Aquatic > Freshwater > Wetlands > Bog ... | reverse complement strand
CCCTTCAGTCGACCAACATCATTCGAACGCCTGGCTCGCAATTTCGAGTCTTTTCGGAAACCCCGAACAGGTTTCCCGATTCTTTTTCACTATGCATCTCTCAACCGAAATGAGGGGAGGCATGAGTGGCGTGATAGGTTTTTCCGGTTCCGGGAGGGCCGTAGAAGATGACCTGTCCTTTCCGCTGCAAAATGGTTTCGACCCGCGCGGCTAGCGGGTCTAGTCCCGGCAACGACGTAGACGCACCCGTCGGTTGGCCCGTCGCAGCGACAGATCTTGTCGGCTTGCCGCGCCCAAACAAATGCCGTTCGAGCTCGAGCAAATTCCTCGCATTCCTGCCGAGTTCGAAGACGGTTGTTTGCGGCCCTTCAGCCTCTGGCATCTGCCAAGGCTCGAGATGGAGCCATTCGACTGGCCGTATGTGAGGGAACGGAAGATCGCCTTTGTACTCGTAAGGTGCTGCCCTAACTCGGCCGATGCCGAGCACGTTTTTGCCCTCACAGGCGACCACAAGGTCGTTTTCTTCCATAACGTCGGCAAAGTTCAAGATTTCCGCCGCTTTGCGGGTCGCCACTGCCGGCTTCCCCTCGTAAAGAGGGAGCAGCAATTCGCGTAGCTGAGCCTTGGTCGCAGCGCGATCGCCGCCTATCCGGTCCGACAGGTCAGGAACGTGCTCGGGCCATCCAATTGACACGTAGCCGCCGTCGCGCATCGCTAGCCAATGGTTTTCGCCCTGGCTTCCTTCAGTGGTGGCAACCCGCCAATACCGATGCAACGTGCCATGGCGCTCGTTCAGGACACCGTCAAACGTAGCGACCGGTACGCCAAGCTCGCGGGCTGCCGTCAGGAAGCGGCCGGCGCATATAAACCGCGGCGCTGAGTTATCCAGAATTCCCACTTTGTCCGGAGGCATCTGCAGTAACTTGATCAGGTGGAAGCGTTGCCAGCGCGGACTATGGAAATCATCCAGCCGGTCGGGATGGCACAAAAACCAGTACTTGTGCGCCCAACCATCCCTCGAAAGCGTCGGCGACGCTTTCTCCATCTCAACCTGCAGCGCGGCATAAGCTTCGTCTGATGTGTCATGCGGATTGAGCGCCTCGAGCGCAACGTCACCAGCCAAGAGTTCGTCGCGCTGGCGCCGAGCCGTTGCGATCGCCTCCTCGATCGGCAACACGTGGGGGGCCGTGTGCGATCCGCCCATCCATTCGTGATCGCTCTGGCGCTGGTAGATTCCGTATTTCATTGCGTTACCGCCTCCGATCCCCCCGAAGCGATAGCCGGCAAACTCGCTGTCGTTCTTGAACTCCAGCCAGTACATTAGGCACTTGTCTTCAGGGCTATCGCGACCGTGCATGAGCTTCAGGAGCGCTGCGCCGTCGACCTGGCCCAGGACAGCAGGCCCGAACCGCTCACGAAAAACGCCTGTCTGCTGACGGATCTGAGTTTCCGTCATCGACTTCCCTGACGCGAGATAACGGTCGAGGTCCGACTTGATCTCTTGGAAGAGTTGAGGCTCAAGCGCCGAATTAGTCACGGACATGCGTTGCCTCGGTTGCGGGAGCGGCGGGCGGTCCACAATACCTCTCGCGGGCCACCGGCCCAAGAGGACCGTAGGCCGATGCAATTTCGTTAGTTGCCTACGCTTCAGGCTCGGTCAGCGCCACAAGCACTCTCAGTCGCCGGGCGGTGATCCATGTCGGGTCCGTGCTGACGAGGAACCGGGTGTACCGAGCTGCTCCATCCCGCGTTGGTGGCGGCGGGTGCGGGAAGACCAGGTAGGCTGGGTGAGCCGACCGTCGATCAACATACGACATACGACACCATGTCGGCTTCGGATCGGGGGGCGGCTTCCGCAGCTGCTCCAGCTGCGCACCCGACGGCGACGCCCGCAGCGTTCATTCTGCTGGCGTGTCAGACATCCGGCGTTCACCGCCTGAGCCTCGACCGAACGGCTAGGAAATTAGGTGGGCATATCAGACAATCAGCCTAGGATGGAATGTCTGTGTTACCAAACTCGGATATGTCTATACCCCCTGGATCGCCACGGGGCTCCGCCCCTCGCGATGACGGCGAACAAGGCCAGGGTCCGACTCCAACGGCGTCGCCGCGCCCGCCACCACTCGTCCGCGACCCTATCAAGATCGGCGCCGCCCGGCCGACGATCCCGCCGCCGGCGCCCCGGCCGCGCACTCGGCCCGGCCATGACGCGGCCCGACCCGTGCCGCCGGCGGCGACTCTGCCGTCACCGCCGCCCAACAACCCCGCGCGCCCCGCGTCAGACCCGCCGCACCCCGTAGAACTGCGCCCACCCCTCGCGGACGTCCTGCAAGGACGACGCATACGCCGATGGCTGCTCGAACATGCCGAGCGGGACATAGGACGGGTTGGCCCAGAGCTGTGCCTGCATGTCGGCGCAGAGCTTCTGTTGCCCGGCGAGATCGGGCGCGTCGAACCAGGCGGCGCGCAGCGATTCCATCTTCGGATCGGTCGGCCAGCCGAACCAGGCGTTGGCGCCGCTCGAGCGGATGGCGATGTTGGCGGCGGGCGTGACGTTGCCCATGCCGCCGAGGTTGGTGTGGAAGATGCTCCAGCCGCCCTTGTCGACCGGCTCCTTGCTCGCGCGGCGCTGCACGACGGTGCCCCAGTCGAGCGCCTGGAAATCGACGTTCATGCCGCAGCGGTGCAGCAGGTCGGGCGTGACCTGCACGCCGCCCCAGATGCTCGGGATGCTGGTCGCGGCGAGGATGACGACCTTCTCGCCGTTGTAGCCGGCGGCCTTCAGCGCCTCGCGCGTCTGCTCTTGCGTCTTGACGCCGCGGGTGACCTCGACGCCCACCGTGCTCGCCATCTTCGTGCCGGGCACGAAGATGGCGACATCGGTGCGGATGAACTCCGGAGCGCCGCCGGCGATCGCCTGGATGTAGTCGCTCTGCTTCACCGCCTCGAGGATGGCGCGGCGGATCGCCGGATTGTCGAATGGCGGGTGCAGCTCGTTGAACCGCAGGCAGCCGATCTCGGCCGTGTGGTCCAGCACGCGCACGACCATGTTCGGCTGCTTCTGCAGCGACGGCACGAGGTCGAGCACCGGCTGCTCCCACCAGTCGAATTCGTGGTTCGCCATCGCCGCGAGCACCGTCGCCTGGTCGGGGACGAAGGTCCACACGACCCGGTCGACATGCACGACCTTCGGTCCGGCGGTGAAGCTGGGGACCCCGTTCGGTCGCGGCACGTAGTCCGGATTCTTCTCGAATACGACACGAGATCCCGCTAGCCGCTCGGCGGCGACGAAACGGAACGGGCCGCTGCCCATGACCTCGGTCAGTTGCGTGTTCGCATCGGTCTTCGCCAGCCGCTCCGGCATGATGGCGCAGCCGTACTGCGCGAGGGCCTCGGGTACGAGCGCAAAGGGTGTCTTCAGGCGCAGCTCGATGACGCTGTCCGACGGCGCGCTGATCTCGTCGAGCCGCGCCATCAGTGCGGCCCCGAACGGATCGCGCTGGCTCCAGCGGCGGATGGTGGCGACGCAGTCGCGCGCCAGCACCTTCGAGCCGTCGTGGAACTTCAGTCCGTCGCGCAGGGTGATGCGCCAGCGCCGGCCGTCGTCCTCGACCTGATGGCCCTCGGCCATCTGCGGCTGCGGGCGGAAGGTGTCGTCGAGTCCGTAGAGCGTGTCGTGCACCGCGAGCGAGAAGTTGCGGGTGATATCGGCCGTGGTCCAGACCGGATCGAGCGAGGCGAGGTCGGCATGCGGCATGAAGCGGATGGTGCTCTGCGCCTCGGCGCGCACGACCGCCGGCGCGGCGAGTGCCGCCGTGGCGATGGCGGATGTCAGGACGGCGCGGCGCGTGACGGCCATGGTTCGTCTCTCCCCGGACAGGCTTTGCCCGCAGGCTACCACGATCAGCCGAAATGCGGCGCCCGCTTCTCCAGAAACGCCATGACGGCCTCGCGGTGATCGGGCGTGGCGTGCATCAGCGCCTGCAACGCCGCCGCCATCTCCAGCGAGGTGTCGAGCCGCATGCTCCGCGCCTCCAGCATCAGCCGCTTGGTCATCCGCACCGCCTGCGGCGGATTGGCGGCGATGCGGGCGGCGAGGTCGTGCGCCGCCTCCATCAGCTCGGCATCCGGCACCACGCGCGAGACCAGGCCGATGCGCAGCGCCTCGGCCGCGTCGATCATCGCGCCGGTGAACGCCAGTTCGGCCGCCTTGGCATAGCCCACCGCGCGCGGCAGCAGCCACGCGCCGCCGTCGCCCGCGATGATTCCCATGCGCACGAAGCTCTCGGCGAAGCGCGCGCTCTCGGCGGCGATCCGCATGTCGCACATGCAGGCGAGGTCCAGCCCAGCGCCGACCGCCGCGCCGTTGACCGCGGCGATCACCGGCACGTCGAGCCGCTCGAAGGCGAGCGGGATGCGCTGGATGCCGGCGCGGTAGTAGCGCGTGGTATCTGCGGGAGAAGCGCGGCGCGACTCGATGGCGTCGGCCATCGCGCGGATGTCGCCGCCCGACGAGAACGCGGACCCCGCGCCGGTGACGATCAGCACCCGGACCGACGCGTCCGCTTGCGCGCGGCCCAAGGCGGCGATCAGCGCCTCGACCACCGAGGCTTCGCTGATCGGGTTGCGCGCCTCCGGCAGGTTGAGCGTGACGGTGGCGATCGCGCCGTTCTGGTCGAACAGGATCGGCTCCGGCATCGGCGTCTCCTCTGGCGTTTCGTGAAGGTTACATGGCGCGGCGCATCGGCGTGAACTGGATCACTTCCGCAGGGCGGCCGCCGGGCTATGTCCCGGCCGTCGCCTATACCCATCCCATCCCAGGAGATCACGATGCACCTGCGCGAGGACTGGCGCGATCATGTGTTCTGGCCGTTCGAGAGCGAGACCGCCCGCACCGGCCGGCGCAGCGTCTCCCCGGTGTTGCCCGCGATCGGGCTGCTGGTGCTGATCGCCGGCGTCGTCGTGGCGGCTGCCCATCTGGGGATGCTGCCGGCCGCCGGTGCGGAGTCGGCGATGACGCTGAGCCCCTAGGATCGCCCGCGTCGCCTGCAACCGATCGCCCGGCCACGCTTTGCAGACCTCTCGCGCAGCTTTGCGCGAGAGGCGTCGGCATGGTTCAAGGCGCACATGTCGCACCGCCATCCGCCCGGCGCCCGCGCCGACTATCGCTGGTTCCACAGCATGACGATGCAGTGGCGCGACAACGACGCGTTCCGCCACGCCAACAACACCGTCTATCTCGGGTGGTTCGACTCCACCATCTGCCTGTGGGAGCGGATCGAGGGCGAGCTCGACATCCTCGACGGACCCTATCGCGGCCTGGTGGCGGACCTCGGGTGCCGCTATCACCGCCCGGTCGCCTGGCCGGACCGCATCGCGGCGGGGCTGCGGGTCTCCCGCATCGGCACCAGCTCGGTGCGCTACGAGGTCGGCATCTTCCGCGAGGACGAGCCGACGGCCTCGGCCGAAGGGCATTTCCTGCGCGTTGTAGTCGACGCCGCCACTGGCCGGCCGGTGCCGATTCCGCCCGCGACGCGCGCGCGGCTGTCGGCCATACTGGTGCCGCACGGACAGGACGCGGGGCATGGATCTAGGCATCAGGGGGCGTAGGGCGATCGTCTGCGCGGCGAGCAAGGGGCTCGGCCGCGCCTGCGCGATGTCGCTCGCGCGCGAGGGCGTGGATGTGGTGATCACCGCGCGCACCGCCGACGTGCTGGAGCGCACCGCCGAGGAGATCCGCGCGGCGACCGGCGCGCGCGTGACACCGGTAGCCGGCGACATCACGACCGAGGCCGGGCGAGCGGCGGCGCTGGCGGCGTGCCCCGAGCCGGACATCCTGGTCAACAACGCGGGCGGCCCGCCGCCGGGCGATTTCCGCGAGTGGGACCGCGACACCTGGATCCGCGCGATCGATGCCAACATGCTGACGCCGATCTTCCTGATCCGCGCCGTGGTGGACGGCATGATCTCGCGCCGGTTCGGGCGGATCGTGAACATCACCTCGGCCTCGGTGAAGTCGCCGATCCCGACGCTGGGCACGAGCAACGGCGCGCGCGCCGGGCTGACCGGGTTCGTCGCCGGACTCGCGCGCCAGGTGGCCCGCCACAACGTGACGATCAACAACCTGCTGCCCGGCCCGTTCCTGACCGACAGGCTGCGCAGCAACGCCAAGCCGCCGCCGGGCAAGACGGTGGACGAGGTGATCGCCGAGCGCGCCGCCAGCTCGCCCGCGGGGCGCGTGGGCGACCCGGCGGAACTCGGCGAGGCCTGCGCCTTCCTGTGCGGCACGCAGTCCGGCTTCATCGTCGGGCAGAACCTGTTGCTGGACGGCGGCGGCTTCAACGCGACGCTGGGCTGAGCCGATGCGCTGCAGACTGCGCCCTCTGTGGCTTGCCGCGGTGCTTGCGCCGGCGTTGCTGCTGACCGGGCAGCAGGCCAAGGCGCAAAAGGCCGTGGACACGCTGCGGGTGACGTGGCGCGACGCGATCGCCAACCTCGATCCCTACGACAACCCGCTGCGCACCGGCCTGATCATCGCGTTCCATGTGTGGGACTGCCTGGTCTATCGCGATCCGGAGACGCTGCTGATCAAGCCGGAGCTGGCAACGGCCTGGCAGCTTGTCGACGACCGCACGATCGAGTTCACGCTGCGCGACGGCGTGCTGTTCCAGGACGGCAGCAAGTTCACCGCCGACGACGTGGTGTACACGATCCAGACGATCGCGAACGACAAGAACCTGGCGGTGCCGAGCAACTACGACTTCATCGCCGGCGCCGACAAGATCGACGACCTGCATGTGCGCATCCGGCTGAACCGGGTGTTTCCGGCGGCGCTGGAATACATCGCGATGGTGCTGCCGATCCTGCCGCACGCGTATCGCGAGAAGGTGGGCGCGGCCGTGTTCGACCGCGCGCCGATCGGCACCGGGCCGTACCGGATCGCCGCTTCGAGCCAGTCCTCGATCGACCTGGAGCGCTACGACGAGCAGTTCGCCGGCAGCCCCAAGGGCAAGCCGGCGATCCGCTTCATCCATGTGCGCGAAGTGTCGACCTCGGCCGACGAGTTGTCCGACCTGCTGGGCGGGCAGGCCGACTGGATCTGGGACTTCGACCCCTCGGCGCTGCCGAAGGTCGCGGAGACACCGGGGCTGCAGGCGCTGTCGGTGGAAACGATGCGCATCGCCTATGTCCAGCTCGATTCGTCGGGGCGCACCGGGGCGGACAATCCGCTGACCAACCAGACCGTGCGCGAGGCCATCATGCACGCGGTGGATCGCACCTCGATGGCGCGGCAGCTGGCCGGGCTGGGATCGCGGCCGCTGGATGCCCCCTGCTATCCGACGCAGTTCGGCTGCAATACCGCGGTGGCGGCCCATTACGCCTACGATCCGGCGCTGGCGCGCACCCTGCTGAAGCAGGCGGGCTATCCCGACGGGTTCGACACCGAGCTGGTGTCGTTCGTGCTGCCACAGTGGACGAACGCGGTGCACGACTATCTGGCGGCGGTCGGCATCCGCGCGAAGGTGTCGCAGTTGCCGACCAACGATGCGGTGCGGCGGTCCGGCGACGGGCACAACCCGCTGGATATGGGCACCTGGGGCAGCTACTCGATCAACGACGTCTCGGCGATCCTGCCGCGCTTCTTCGGCGGAAGTCCGTTCGACTATCTGCGCGATCCGGAGGTGGTGGCGCTCGTGGAGAAGGGCGGTGCGACGACCGACATCGACGAGCGCCGGCGCGCCTATACCGATGCGATCCGCCTGATCACGCAGAAGGCCGCGTTCATGCCGCTGTTCACGTATGTGAAGACCTACGGGTTCTCGCGGCAGCTGAACTTCCGGCCGACGATCGACGAGATCCCGCGGTTCTACCTGAGCAGCTGGAAATGATGGGGAGGAGGACGCGATGATCGTCGATCTGCGGATATATACCTGCAAGCCGAACAAGATGCCGGCCTGGGTGGCGCTGTACAAGGAGTACGGCTGGCCGTTGCAATTGAAATATCTCGAGAACTGCCTCGGCTGGTACACCACGGTCGAGGGCGAGCTGAACAACGTGGTGCACCTGTGGGGCTACAAGGACCAGGGCGACCGCGAGGCGCGGCGCAACGCGATGGCGGCCGATCCGGGCTGGGCCGAGTTCCTGCGCCGCGGTGCCGAGGCCGACCTGCTGCTCAGGCAGGAGAACCGCATCCTGCGGCCGACCGACTTCTCGCCGGTGCAGAGCCTGTAGCGGCGCGCCCTCACCGCGACGCCTGCCGCTCGGTCATGGTGAAGATCGAGCGGCTGTCGTCGAGGGCGGCGTAGATCAGCGTCTCCAGCGCCGGATACGCGTCGGGCGCATAGACGTTGCGGTCCACCGTCAGGCGGCGCACGACGCTCAGCTCGTCGCCCTTGAGCTCGTACTGCGCGGTGTAGGAGCCGGCGCGGTTGCTGACATCGACCGGCTGCGGGATGTCGCCCAGCGTGGCACCGGGCGGCAGGCGCACGGTGTAGCACCACTCGAAATCGAGCGCGCCGGCGACCATCGGATGCGTTCGCACGCGGTCCGGCGCCAGCCATTCGCGCAGCGCGCTGACGCGCCGGAAATCGAGCCCGTCGGGAATCGCGAAGCGGGGTGACGGGCCGGACAGCACCACGCCGTGCGGGCTCTCCCAGGTCGCCGTCGCGGTGAACGGCGTGTCGAGGTCGCGCGGGTCGCTGGTGGTCAGCGTGCCGAACCCGCCCTCCGGCGTCTCGCCCAGCACGTGTTCGGCAAGCTGACCGCGCGACGGCGCAAGCGCCACGTTGCGGCGCAGCGGCGAATCGATGGTGGGCGCGATCGCGATGTCGGCATGCCCGCGGATCGTGCCATCCGAATCGATCGCGATGTCGGAGCGGTAGCGATACGTGTTCTGCATCGGATCGGACGGCGGCGTGCGCGCGACATTTCCGTCGGGCGTGGCGATCACCGCCAGCTTGTCGGCGAGACTCCGATCGGCCGCGTCGAAGGTCGCGAACGGGTCGGTCGGATTGAGGAAGCGGTGGTAGTCGGGCAGGTAGACGATCGCGTGGTTGAACTGGAAGGGCGTGGCCACGTCGGGCGAGTCGTAGCTCTCGCCCCAATTGACGAGTGCCGCGTCGGCGCGCACGCCGACCGCCGCCAGCATCGCCTGCATAAGCACCACGTGGTCCTTGCAGTCGCCGTAGCCCTGACGCAGCACCTCCTCGGCCGGATGCGGCACCCAGCCGGCTTCGGGATCGAGGTAGATCGCGACATAGCGGATGCGGTGGGCGACCCAGTCGTAGATCGCGCGCGCCGCATCGAGGCCGGTGCGGTCGCCGGCGATCTCGCGTGCCTTCGCGACGATCTCGGGCGTGGGCCTCGCCTGTGCCGCACTCTGGCGCGCGTAGAGGGCGCCGAGCTGGGCGAGGGTGTCGAATGTCGTGCTGACGAACAGCGGACGCACGTCGCTCCGGGCGACCATGTTGCGCTCGCGCAGTTCGGGGGCGACGTTGGCGATCGCCGCGACGATGTGACGCCGTCCGTCGGCCACGGTCTCGGTGACCGCGTAGCCGCGGCCGCCCCAGTGCAGGTCCATCGCAGCGGGGGCGTCGATGGTGACCTGCTGGCGGACCGTCTGCTCGTCGGCCGGCGTGTCGTCCCAGGTGTTGAAGCCGATCACCGACGGCTTGCGCTCGGTCAGCCGCCAGACGACGTGGGTACGCGCGCCTTCGCGCAGGCGGGGGAACAGCACGGTGGTGGTCTGGCTGTCGCTGAAGCCGGGGGCTTCCTGCGAGTCCTCGCTCGGGCGGGTGAAGATGTTGTCGGGCGTGACGGTCACGCGCTCGCCGTCGGGTTCGGTGGTCCAGGCCTCGAGCACCTCGAGCGACTGGGTCTCGGGATAGAACGTGGCGGTGGCGCGGTCGCGCAGGCGAAGCCCGCGCGCGGTCAGCAGCGTGTCGTCGCGCGCGTCCGTCTCGACATACGTCCGGTCGGCGTTGACGACGTAGTCGACCCGCTCGTCGTCCATCCGCGCATGGATATCCGCGGCCGGCGCTGCCATGACAGGGGCCGAGAGGGCAGGCGACGACGGGGGAGGGGCTGCCAGGGCATGGGCGGACAGCAAGGCCAGCATGGCGGCGAACGGCGGTATGCGCATCGTCTCTCCGGTGTGCAGTCTCGTGGGATCGGCCGACGGGCCTGGAGTCCCGATTCCGGGGTTCGGCGAACGCCGGAATCGGGACGGGGCGAGGGCCGGCGCTACTTGGCGATGTCGCCGAGTTCGGTGCGGAAGGTGCCGATCGCGGCGCGCGCGGCGCCGGCCAGCAGGCCGCTGTCGTTCATGATGCTGCAGAAACGGAAGCCCATGCCGATCGCGCGCACCGCGTAGGCGGCCGAGCCGCAATGGACGCCGGCGAACTGGCCGCGCTTTCCGGTCTCGCGGATCAGGCGCTCGTAGATCGTCAGGATCTGCGGCTCCTCGCGGTCGAGCTTCGGCACCAGGCCGAGCGAGAAGCCCAGATCGCTCGGGCCGACATAGATGCCGTCGACGCCGGGCACGTCGAGGATCGCGTCGAGGTTGTCGAGCGCCTGCTGCGTCTCGATCATCGGCATGACCAGCGTCTCGTCGTTGGCCGTGTTCTGGTAGGCCGACAGCTCGCCATACAGCGCCCAGCGGATCGGGCCGTTGCTGCGGGTGCCCTTGGGCGGATATTTGCACGACGAAACCAGCGCCTCGGCCTGCTCGCGCGTGTTGACCATCGGGCAGATCACGCCCTCGGCGCCGGCGTCGAGCACCTTGCCGATGATGCCCTGCTCGTTCCACGGCACCCGCACCATGCGGGTCGCCGGATACTGGCCGACCGCCTGGTAGCACTGCACGAGCGAGAGGTAGTCCTGCACGCCGTGCTGCATGTCGACGGTGACGCTGTCCCAGCCGCACTGGGCCATGACCTCGGCCGAGAAGCCGGACGGGATGGCCAGCCATGCGTTGATGCATGCCTTGCCCGATTTCAGACGCTGCTTCAGCTTGTTCGCCACTGGACCCCCCCTGCGTCGCGTGCGGCAGCGTAGGCCAGTGCTGGAGGAACGCCAATGCCGTCCGATGCCGATGCCGTGATCGCCGCCGCCCGCGACTTCCTGGGCGAGCGCATCACGCTGAACGCCGCGCTGCGCGAGCAGCACAGCCATGGCGAGGACGCGCATCCCCGCGTGATGCCCGATGCCGTCGCATTCATCGAGACCACCGAGGAGGCCGCGCGCCTGCTGGCGTTGTGCGACGCACGGCACGTCCCGGTGGTGCCGTTCGGCGCCGGCACCTCCTTGGAGGGGCACGTGACACCGGTGCGCGGCGGGATTTCGGTCGACCTGTCGCGGATGAAGCGCGTGCTGCAGGTCTCGGCCGAGGACATGGACTGCCGCATCGAGGCCGGGGTGACGCGCAGCGAGCTGAACGCCGCGCTGCGCGACCAGGGGCTGTTCTTCCCGGTCGATCCGGGCACGCCGGACTGCACCATCGGCGGCATGTGCGCGACACGGGCGTCCGGCACCAACGCGGTGCGCTACGGCACGATCCGCGAGAACGTGCTGGGGCTGACGGTCGTGCTGGCCGATGGGCGGGTGATCCGCACCGGCGGGCGGGTGCGCAAGTCGGCATCGGGCTACGACCTGACGCATCTGTTCATCGGCTCCGAAGGCACGCTGTGCGTGATCACCGAGATCCAGCTGAAGCTGCACGGGATCCCCGAAGCGATCTCCTCGGCGACGTGCCAGTTCGACGCCCTGAAGGGGGCGGTCGACACGGTCATCAACGTGATGCAGGCGGGCGTGCCGGTCGCGCGCATGGAGCTGCTGGACGAGATGCAGACCGCGGCCTGCATCGCCTATTCGAAGCTGGAGGGGCTGGAGAAGCTGCCGACGCTGTTCTTCGAGTTCCACGGCACGCCGGCGGCGGTCGCCGAGCAGGCGGAACTGGTGGGCGACATCGCCGCGGCCTATGGCGGACGCGGCTTCGCCTGGGCGACGGAGACAGAGGCGCGCAACAAGCTGTGGAAGGCGCGGCACGACGCCTACTGGGCGGGGCTGGCGATGTATCCGGGGCACCGCGCCTTCGTCGCCGACACGATCGTTCCGATCTCGCGGCTGAACGAGGCGATCCTGGGGGCGCGCGAGGACATCGACGCATCGGGGCTGAAGGCGATGATCGTCGGGCATGTGGGCGACGGGAATTTCCACACGATCATCATGGTGCCGCCGGATCGGGAGGACGGCGTCGAGCGCGCCTGGTCGCTGGACCGGCGGATCGTCGCGCGCGCGCTGGCGCTCGGCGGGTCGTGCAGCGGCGAGCACGGGGTGGGCATCGGCAAGCGCGAGTTCCTGGAGCAGGAACACGGGCCCGGCGCACTGGCGGCGATGCGCGCGATCAAGACCGCGCTCGATCCGCGCGGGATCATGAATCCGGGGAAGATTTTTCTGAACTGAGGCGAGGCGGGCCGGCTTGGGTGTGCCGCGTGGCGCCGCCGGGGTTTTTCGGCGGCGGGATCGCCAGGCGTGCGGCGCCGATGCGGATGATGGTCGTGCTGCCGGGCGGGTACGGCAGGTGCACGATGCGCGGTGCGGCGGGCGTGGGTTGCGGTGGCGCGGGCGCGGGCGCGGTTGCGGGCGCGGGCGCGGTTGCGGGCGCGGTTGCGGGCGCGTCGGCCGGGGCGGCTTCGGCCGGCGGGTCCGATGGGCCGGCCGCAGGGGCACCGTCATTCCGCGTCGCCTTTTGGCGGCGTGGCGATCCAGGGCCGCGCGAAAAGCGTTTGTCACGTTGCCCTGGATCGCCACGGCGCTGCGCGCCTCGCGATGACGGGGAAGGGTCAGCACAAGATCGCTCCCGGCTGCCCTCGCTGTGCGCCGACTCCGTGTCGTCGGTTGGTTCCCCTTCCGTCGTGACCGGGTCCATCCCGGTCATTTCACCCATCACGACATGGCTTGTCTCGGTCATCCGCGATTTGCTTGCTTCTGCAACGTCATCGACGTCGTGGATGGCCGGCACAAGGCATGTGTTCGGGCTGGCCTGCGGCCAGTCCCGGGGGCCGGCCATGACGGGGTGGGGGACGGGAGCGGGAGCGGGTGCGTCGGCAGGTGCGACGTCTGCCGACGGCTCCGATGGGCCGACCGCGTTGACACCGTCATTCCGCGTCGCCTTCTGGCGGCGTGGCGATCGCTCGCGCGTGCGTTTGTCACGTTGCCCTGGATCGCCACGGCGCTGCGCGCCTCGCGATGACGGGGCAGGAGCGTCCGCCGCCTGTTCCGTCGGCGAGATGGTGGGTTGCGCTGCGCTTGGCCACCCGGCGTCGCGTTCGCGCGCGACGTCGCGGTCGCGCCGGGGGGCGCGGCTGCGCTGGGCCATGCGCTGCAGCGTGCGGGTGTGGGCGCGCACGAGCTTGGTCTCGGCCGCGCGGCGCTCGACGATGAACCAGCGCTCGGTTGCGGGAGGGTATTCGGTGCGTCGGTCGCGCCAGCGCTTCCAGCCGAGCATGACCCAGATCGCCGGCGGCGGTCCCGGCCTCGGGGTCCTCGCGGCGCGCTGGCGGCGGCGGGTTTCGGCCCAGGCGCGGCGCAGGGCGAGCAGGCGCATCGAGGCGCGGGTGGCCAGCCGGTGCAGGCGGCATTCGGCCTGCCAGTCGCCTGCGTTGGCGCGGCGGTAGAGGTCGCGGGCGTCGGTGCAGTGGGCGCAGCGGTGCCGCGTGGTGGGGTAGCGGGAGGCCTCCAGGTCGCACCAGGAATAGAGGTCGCGATGGCCCGTCGGCTTGCGGAAGAGGCGCTCCGGCCTGGGCCGGCGTTCGCAGAAGGCGTCCTGGATGATCTCGACCCTGAACATGCGCTCGCGGGCCGAGGCGGCGATCTCGGGGCTCGGGCTCGGGGGTGGCGCGCACGCGGGTGCCGCGGGCGTACGGGACGCGAAGGCTTTGGTAGAGCCGCTTGAGGAAGGGCGGCAGGAAGTCGAACATCCGGCCCTCCCTGGGGCTCGAGGTTCCCCGGACCGCGCCGGGCTCACCACGAGAATAGGGTCGCGAGAGAAGCTTGGCAAGGTATTTATTCTTGGGGCCTGGATTGCGGTCCTGCTTGACGCGTGTCGTCCAGGCAACGGACCCTGTTGCTGTGAACCGGACCTGCAGATCGTGTCCCCTGATATCAACGGCCGTCAATGATGGGCGGTCCGTACCAGCGCATGGCCGAGTTTCTGCTGCCGCCCGACGATCCCAAGCGCCCGGGATCGTTCGAAAAGACAGGTAGCTATTTCTTCAAGGGCCTGGACGCTCTCGGCGTCCGCTACGAACGCATCACCGTACCGTACGGCGCGGGGAGCCTGCGGGCATTGTACTTCCCCGGGCCGCAAGGGGCTGAGACGAAGCCATTACTCATGTTTGGCGGCGGCTTCGACTCGATTCTGGAAGAATACTATCCAAATTTCGCCGAGGCAGCGCTTAAGCGTGGCTACTCTGTGCTGACGTATGAAGGACCAGGCCAGGGCCAGGCGCTGCGCAAGTACGGCCTTA
>Ga0209656_10001670_pt1 | contig 14530 bp, 12 predicted proteins | sample BogFormECP12_OM2_FD_188239 | JGI IMG/M metagenome (GOLD analysis project Ga0209656, IMG submission 188239) | Bog forest soil microbial communities from Calvert Island, British Columbia, Canada - ECP12_OM2 (SPAdes) (version 2) | ecosystem: Environmental > Aquatic > Freshwater > Wetlands > Bog ... | reverse complement strand
CTGCTGAAACTGCGGGGCCTGCAGGTCACGATGCAGAAACTCGACCCGTATCTCAACGTCGACCCCGGCACCATGAACCCCTTCCAGCACGGCGAGGTGTTCGTGACCGACGACGGCACAGAAACCGATCTCGACGTCGGTCACTACGAGCGGTTCCTGGACACCAACCTGGCGGGTGAGGCGAACGTCACCACCGGCCAGATCTACTCCACGGTGATCGCGAACGAGCGCCGCGGCGCCTACCTCGGCGACACCGTGCAGGTCATCCCGCACATCACCAACGAGATCAAGTCCCGGATCCTGCAGATGGCCGGCGATGACGTGGACGTGGTGATCACCGAGGTGGGCGGGACCGTCGGCGACATCGAGTCGCTGCCGTTCCTGGAGGCCATCCGCCAGATCAGGCACGAGATCGGCCGGGACCGCTGCTTCTTCCTGCACGTCAGCCTGCTGCCCTACATCGGCCCCGCGGGTGAGCTCAAGACCAAGCCCACGCAGCATTCGGTGGCCGCGCTGCGCAGCATCGGCATCCAGCCGGACGCCATCGTGGCCCGCTCCGACCGGCCGATCAACGCGAGCCTGAAACGCAAGATTAGCCTGATGTGCGACGTGGACGAGGAGGCCGTGGTCTCCGCGCCGGACGCGCCGTCCATCTACGACATCCCCAAGGTGCTGCACTCCGAGGGCCTGGATGCCTACGTGGTGCGCAGGCTCGGCCTGCCGTTCCGCGACGTGGACTGGAGCGAGTGGGACGACCTGCTCCGCCGGGTGCACCGGCCGGCCCACAGCATCACGATCGCCCTGGTCGGCAAGTACGTGGACCTGCCCGACGCGTACCTGTCGCCGGCCGAGGCGCTGAAGGCGGGCGGCTTCGCCAACGACGCGCAGGTGAACATCCGCTGGGTGATCAGCGACGCCTGCGAGGAGCCGGAAGGCGCGGCCGCCGAGCTCGAGGGCGTGGACGGGGTGCTGATCCCGGGCGGGTTCGGGGTCCGCGGCATCGAGGGGAAGATCGGCGCGATCAGGTACGCGCGCGAGCACGGCATCCCCATCCTGGGCCTGTGCCTCGGCCTGCAGTGCATGGTCATCGAGGTGGCCCGCGACCTGGCCGGCCTGACCGAGGCGGACAGCACCGAGTTCAACCCGGATACCCCGCACCCGGTGATCGCCACCATGGCCGACCAGGAAGACGTGGTGGCGGGGGAGCGGGACATGGGCGGCACCATGCGCCTGGGCCTGTACCCGGCCGTGCTGCAGCCGGGTACCCGGGTGGAGGAACTCTACGGCAGCACCCTGGTGGAGGAGCGGCACCGGCACAGGTATGAGGTCAACAACGGATACCGGGCGGTGCTCGAGCAGGCGGGCCTGGTCTTCTCCGGGCTCTCGCCGGACCGGCACCTGGTGGAGTTCGCCGAGCTGAGCGAGCACCCGTTCTTCGTGGGCACGCAGGCGCACCCGGAGTTCCTGTCCCGCCCGACCAGGCCGCATCCGCTGTTCAGCGGCCTGATCGCGGCTGCCCTGGCCCGGTCCAAGGCGGCCACCGCGGCGGCTGCCGCGCGCGCCGTGGCTAGCGCATGAAAATTACCGACGAGGTTGCGGAGTGGCCCGTCGTCTCCTCGGCCGAGCTGCTCCGCGGCCGGCTGGTCGCCGTGCGGACCGACAAGGTCCGCATGCCCGACAATGATCTGGCCGAACGAGAGGTGGTTATCCACCCTGGCGCAGTCGCCGTGCTCGCCCTCGATGACGCCAACCAGGTGCTTCTGATCAGGCAGTACCGTCATCCGGTGGGCCGGCTGCTCTGGGAGATCCCAGCCGGCCTGCGCGACGTCGCCGGGGAGCCGCCGTGGGACACGGCGCGGCGGGAACTGCTCGAGGAGGCCGGCTACCGGGCGCGGGACTGGCGGCTGCTCGCCGACTACTACTCCTCGCCCGGCTTCAGCACTGAGCGCCTGCGCGTCTTCCTGGCCCGTGACCTGGACTTCGTCCCAGCCGCCGAACGTGACTTCGTGCCCAGGGACGAGGAGGCTCACCTGGTGTCGGCCTGGCTGCCGCTGGACGAGGCGGTGCGCAAGGTTTTCGCCGGTGAGCTGCACAACGGAGTCGCGGCTCTGGGCATCCTGGCAGGGTATGCTGCCAGGTCAGAGGGGTTTGACCGGCTTCGTCCGGCCGACGCGCCCGAAGAGCAATGACGCTCTGTCGTCTGGAAGGACCACCATGAAGGTTGGCATCCCGCGGGAAATCAAGAACCACGAATACCGTGTGGCAATCACGCCCTCCGGGGTACACGAGTTGGTTCGCGGCGGCCACCAGGTGGTCATCGAGTCCGGGGCCGGGGAGGGCTCGTCCATTCCGGACGAAGACTTCACCACGGCCGGCGCGAAGATCCTGCCGACCGCGGATGACGTGTGGGGCGAGGGGGACCTGATCCTCAAGGTCAAGGAGCCGATCGAACAGGAGTACCACCGGATGCGCTCCGGCCAGGTCCTGTTCACCTACCTGCACCTGGCCGCGTCCAAGGCCTGTACTGACGCGCTGCTCGGCTCGGGCGTCACCTCGATCGCGTATGAGACCGTCCAGCTGCCCGACGGTTCGCTGCCGCTGCTCGCCCCGATGTCCGAAGTCGCGGGCCGGATGGCGCCCCAGGTCGGCGCGCACCACCTGCAGCGTGACGGCGGCGGGCGCGGGGTGCTGATGGGCGGCGTGTCAGGCGTGTACGCGGCCAAGGTGGTCGTGCTCGGCGCCGGAGTCTCGGGCATGAACGCGGCCGCGATCGCGCTCGGCATGCAGGCCGAGGTGCTGCTGGTAGACCGGAACGTCGCCAGGCTCCGTCAGGCGGACGCCATCTACCAGGGGCACTGCCAGACGGTGGCGTCCAACTCCTACGAGATCGAGCGTGCGGTCATCGACGCGGACCTGGTGATCGGCGCGGTGCTGGTGCCGGGAGCCAAGGCGCCCCGGCTGGTCACCGACGAGCTCGTGTCTCGGATGAAGCCGGGCGCGGTGCTCGTCGACATCTCCATCGACCAGGGCGGCTGCTTCGAGGGATCGCGCCCCACCACGCACGCGGACCCCACCTACCGGGTACACGACGCGCTGTTCTACTGCGTGGCGAACATGCCGGGTGCCGTCCCGCACACGTCCACGTACGCGCTGACCAACGTGACGCTGCCCTACGTGGTCGAGATGGCCAACCGCGGCTGGCGTGACGCGCTCCGCGTCGATCCGGCTCTGGCCCTGGGGCTGTCCACGCACGCCGGCCAGCTGACCTGCGAGCCGGTCGCCGAAGCGCACGCGCTGCCCTACACCCCGCTCAGCCAGGTCCTCAACTGAGCCTGGCGCCGGTACCCTCCACGCTGGCCGCTCCCGCGCTGGCGGACGCGGTCCGCGGCTACCTGCAGTACCTGGTCGTGGAGCGGGGGCTGGCGGCGAACACGGTCGAGTGCTACCGGCGGGACCTGCGCCGGTACTGCTCGATGCTGGCCGACCGCGGCAAGACCGGGCTGGGTGACGTAACCGCGGCCGACGTGGCCGAGTTTCTCGCCTCGCTGCGCGAGGGCGACGCCGAGCACGCGGCCCTGGCGGTCAGTTCGGCCGCGCGGGCCGTGATCGCGGTCCGGGGCCTGCACGCGTTCGCGGTCGCCCAGGGCCTCGCCGACACGGACCCGGCTCGCGAGGTCCCGCCGCCGTCGCCGCCCAGGCGGCTGCCCAAGGCGATCACCCTGGAGGAGGTGGAACGCCTGCTCGATGCGGCCGGCCCGGGCCCGGACGATATGTCCGCGGACCCCCGGCCGCTGCGGGACCGGGCGCTGCTGGAGTTCCTCTACGGGACCGGGGCGCGCATCTCCGAGGCGACCGGGCTCGATATCGACGAACTCCAACTGGACGCTGACTCGCTCGTACGGCTGGTGGGCAAGGGCAGCAAGCACCGGGTGGTGCCGGTCGGCAGCTACGCCGTGCGGGCGCTCCAGGCGTACCTGGTCCGGGCCAGGCCTGCCCTCGCTGCGGCGTCCCGCCGCGTGTCGGCCAGCCCAGCGGTCTTCCTCAACGCCCGTGGCGGCCGCCTCACCCGTCAGGGCGCCTGGGGCGTGCTGCACGCCGCCGCCGAGCGGGCCAGGCTAGCCGAGGTGTCACCGCACACGCTGCGGCACTCTTTCGCCACGCACATGCTCGACGGCGGCGCCGACATCAGGGTGGTCCAGGAACTGCTCGGCCACGCGTCGGTCACCACCACCCAGGTCTACACCCTGATCACGGTGGACAGGCTGCGCGAGGTCTACGCCTCCTCTCATCCCCGCGCCCTCGGCTAGCTGAACGCTCCGGTCACCAGGTCGAAACCGTCGTCGCCTGCGGTCAATGCCGCTCCTCGATTCTGGTCACGAGCTCGGTGAGTGTCCGGCCCAGCGGAGCGTCGAGGGTCGCGGTGGCGTACGCGTCGCCGCGGGTGGCGCCCTGGTTGACGATCACGGTCGGGCGTTGCCGCCTGGCCGCGTGCCGGACGTAACGCAACCCAGACATCACGGTGAGCGACGAACCCAGGACGAGCAGTGCGCTGGACTTTTCGACCAGTGCGTAGCAGGCTTCCGCCCGCGGCCTTGGCACGTTTTCGCCGAAGAACACCACGTCCGGCTTGAGCGCGCCGTGACACGCGGAGCAGTCGACGACCTGGAACGACGCGATGGCCTCGTCGTCGGTGTCGGCGTCCCCGTCGGGCTTGACCACCGCGGCCAGCTCCGCGTCCCAGCCGGGATTGGCCGCCTCGAGCCGCCGGGCGAGTTCGGTACGCGGCGTCCGCTGCCCGCACGACAGGCAGACGACCCGGTGCAGGCTGCCGTGAAGTTCGGTCACCGCCGCCCCGCCCATCACTGGGCCCGCCGCCTGGTGCAGGCCGTCCACGTTCTGGGTGATGATGCCGGTCAGCAGCCCGCGACGGCTCAGCTCGGCCACGGCGCGGTGGCCGTCGTTCGGGACCGCCCGGGCGATGTGCCGCCAGCCGAGGTAGCTGCGCGCCCAGTACCTGCGCCGGGCCTCGGCACTGCCGGTGAACGTCTGGTAGGTCATCGGCGTTGCCCGCCGCGCCAGTCCGGTGGGACCGCGGTAATCCGGGATGCCCGACTCGGTGGACAGCCCGGCCCCGCTCAGGATGAGGACGCCGCCGGCGGCGACCACATCGGCCAGCATCCCGAACGATCCGGCGGTCCTCGCCCCGGCCAGCTGCGTCACGTTGATACTCAGAGCGCGGCCGCCCTGATCGCCTGGGACACCGCCGCGGCGCCTTCGGCGTCGAACAGGATCGTGTAATGGTTCATCGCGGGCACGACCTGCGGCCGCAGCGCCGGGACACGTTCGGCCCACGCCGCCACGACCTCGTGCGGGATCAGCGGCGGCGGCTCCCCGAACATCCCGGCCGGCGCGGTCAGCAGCGGCGTCGGCCGACTCAGCCGGCCGAGCGCGTCCGCGAACGGCTTCTCCACCGCAACCTCGCGGCCGTCGGTGCGGACCGCCTCCCCGACGGCGCGGGAGCGCAGCTGCCCGGGCTCGCCGGTCAGGTCGTAGCGGACGTACGCCTCGACATCGGCGGTCCAGTGGCCGGCCAGCGCCGGGTGGGCCCGCCAGAATTCCAGATACGCCTCGGTGTCCGGGAAGGTTTGCTCCAGCCGGGCGACGGCCGGGCCCAGGGCCGCATCGATTGCGGCGTCCAGGTCTATGCCCTCCGGCACCGGCAGCGGCAGCCCGCCGTCCACCAGGACGAGCCGGCGCACGAGTTCCGGGTGCGCGTCGCGGGCGAGCAGCGCGATATACGCGCCCATCGAATGCCCGGCAAGCACCGACCGGCCGCCGAAATGGCGAAGCACCGCCACCACGTCGCTGGCGTGCCTGTCCAGGCCGTACGGGCCCGGCAGATCGCGGCTGTGCCCGCGACCGCGCAGGTCAGGAGCGGCCAGCGTCCAGTCAGACGGCATATGGCGCGCGACCGCCTGCCACGACATGCCGGAAGCCGTAATTCCGTGCACGGCGACCGCCACGCGTTTGCCTGTGCCCCATAGGAGCACACGCAGGTCCCCACCGTCCACTGCCACATTTAGCAGTCGGAGTTGCATGTTCACCCTCCACGGTCCCGGCGGGTATGGCCAGGGCCGCCCATGTATAGAGCCTATTATCCGCCCTAGCGTTGATCGTGCGATGTCAAGTCACCGATAAATGTTTACCGGTAAAACCGTGCCATGCTGGACTGGGGATGGAATGCCAGGTAAAACCAGGCTTGGAGGTGAGCGGGCCATGTCTGCCGCGCTTAGTTACTCGTCAGGAGAATCCGCAACGCCGCTGCTGGGCGACACGATCGGCGGCAACTTCGACGTCACCGTGCGGGCGTTCGGGGACCGTGAGGCGCTGGTAGACCGGCCGACCGGACGGCGCTGGACGTATGCCGAACTCGCCGCCGACGTCGACGCGCTCGCGCTCGGATTGCTCGCGATGGGCGTCGCCAAGGGGGACCGGGTCGGCATCTGGGCACCGAACTGCGCCGAATGGACGCTCACCCAGTACGCGACCGCGAAGATCGGCGCGATCCTGGTGAACATTAACCCGGCGTACCGCGCCCGTGAGCTGGAGTTCGTGCTCAACCAGTCGGGCAGCACGCTGCTCATAGCGGCCCAGAAGCTGAAGACCTCCGACTACGCCGCGATGATCGCCGAGGTGCGGCCGCGCTGCCCGGAACTGAAAACCGTCGTACTGCTCGGCAGCGCGCCGTGGCAGGCACTGCTCGAGACCGGACGCCGCCTGGACCGCGGGGCGCTTGACGCCATCGAGCTGGACACCGACGACCCCATCAACATCCAGTACACCTCGGGCACCACAGGCTTCCCGAAGGGCGCGACCCTGTCGCACCATAACATCCTGAACAACGGGTTCTTCGTCGGCGAGCTGTGCAACTACACGCAGGACGACAGGATCTGCATCCCGGTGCCGTTCTACCACTGCTTCGGCATGGTCATGGGCAACCTCGCCGCGACCAGCCACGGGGCGTGCATGGTCATCCCCGCGCCGACCTTTGACCCGGTCGCGACGCTGCAGGCCGTGCAGGCCGAGCGCTGCACCTCGCTCTACGGGGTGCCCACGATGTTCATCGCCGAGCTGTCCACTCCGGACTTCGCCGACTACGACCTGTCCAGCCTGCGCACCGGCATCATGGCCGGCTCGCCCTGCCCGGTCGAGGTGATGAGGCAGGTCATCGAGCGGATGTCGATGACCGAGGTGTCGATCTGCTACGGCATGACGGAGACCTCGCCAGTGTCCACCCAGACCCGTGCCGACGACTCGCTCGACCGCCGCGTGTCCACCGTGGGCCGGGTCGGGCCGCACCTCGAGGTGAAGGTCATCGATCCCGAGACGGGCCGGACCGTGCCCCGCGGCACGCCGGGCGAGCTGTGCACCCGCGGGTACTCGGTGATGCTCGGCTACTGGGAGCAGCCGGACAAGACCGCCGAGGCCGTGGACGCGGCGCGCTGGATGCACACTGGCGATCTCGCGGTCATGGACGCCGACGGCTACCTGGCCATCACCGGCCGGATCAAGGACATGGTGATCCGCGGCGGCGAGAACGTCTACCCGCGGGAAATCGAGGAGTTCCTCTACACCCACCCCGACATCCTGGACGCTCAGGTCATCGGCGTTCCCGACGCCAAGTACGGTGAGGAGCTCATGGTCTGGGTGCGCCTGCGGGCCGGCGCCCCGGCGCTGACCGCCGAGGCGGTGCGCGAGTTCTGCGCCGGGCAGCTGGCGCACTACAAGATCCCGCAGTACGTACACGTCGTCGACGAGTTCCCGATGACGGTAACCGGCAAGGTGCGCAAGGTCGAGATGCGCGAGCGCGCCGTAGAGATCCTCGGCCTGGATATCACCGACCCCTCGCCGGAATAGTCCCGCCTGTTCCCGGTGCTCGCACCACGGGCCACTGCGCTCACAGCGGCCGGGCCTGCGGGACTACGTCCACGTCTGGGACCTGGCCGCGGCGCACGTAGCCGCGCTGATCCGGTTCGACGCCCTGCCCGGGCTGGGTCCTGTCGGCCGAGCGCGCTTAGGCCTCACGGTCGTAGTCGAGCATGACCGGGATCAGCCGCAGACATGCCTTCAGTAACTCCGTATATGAGGCGGAAAGGCTTACCGTGATCATGCATGGTGATGATCGCGAAGTTCGGTGCTGAAGAGATTGAAAAATGATTGTATTGGCTGATATGGGAGGACAGCGTATGATCGAACAGCTTTGGTAGTCAGCCCCGTCCACACCGCCCCGGGGCTGTGGGGGAGCTTAGATGGGCCAGGAGCTTTCGCGACGTACACCGGCAGCGCCTGCTCATCAGACAGAACCGTCGTGGCCGGCGGTGGCGAGCACCACGGTGCGTCTGTGGCTGGAAAGGCACCATCGGTATCCGGTAGGTCGGCGGCGGCGCCTGGTGTTTGTGCTGAGCGCGCTGGTGGCCATGGCCCTCGGGGCAGGCGTGACCCTGGCCTTCACTCAGCGGGGACTGGAGCACGCGGCGTCGCCACCCGGCAACTCCGGGCCAGCATCCAACGCGCTGCAGGTGGCGGCGGCTGACCGGCACCAGGCGGCGGTGTGGATCGCCCAGCAGGTGGCCTCGAGCGTGGTCGTGGCGTGCGACCCGGAGATGTGCAACGAGCTGCAGCAGAGCGGCTTCCCCGCGGGCCAGCTCATGGAACTGCAGCCGTCGGCCCCCGACCCGCTCGGTTCGCTCCTGGTCGTCGCGACTCCGGTGATCCGGAACCAGTTCGGCACCCGGCTGGCCAGCGTCTACGCGCCGCAGGTGATCGCCAGCTTCGGCTCGGGCGCGGAGCGGGTCGACGTCCGCTACGTCGCGCCGGACGGCACCGCGACCTTCGAGTCCCAGCTCGCGGCGGACCAGAAGAGCCGGATCGCGGCGGGCGAGCAGTTGCTGACCAACAAGCACGTCCAGGCCTCCACGGCTGCGCGCCAGGCGCTTATGGCCGGACAGGTGGATCCGCGTTTGCTTGTAACGCTTTCGGCACTCTCTCACCAAATGCCACTTCACCTGGTAGCGTTCGATGACCCTTCGCCTGGCGTGAGCTCGGACGTACCGTTGCGCGGTGCTGAAATTGGCGCCGCCGCGTCGGCTGGCTTGCCAGCGATGGTTGCGTTCCTGCGTGCCCAGCAGAGCCAGTATGCGCCCGCGGTGGCCAGCATCACCCAGGACGCGAAAGGCCAGTCTGTGGTCACCGTGCGATATGACGCACCGGGTCCTATGGGGCTAGGAGGCCCATAGAGACTTAACAGCTTGGGGAGGGATCAAAGTGACGTTTCCGAGAATTACTAGACGAATTACCATGCTACTGGCCGCCTCGGCCCTGCTGCTTGGTATTCCCGCCGCCGCCACTGCCTCGGCGGCTTCTGCCACTACCGGTACCGGCTGGATCAGGCTCGCTCACCTGTCCCCGAACACCCCCGCCGTCGACGTATATCTGTATTCGTTCGGTAATTCCAACGCGGAGATCGTACTCCACCACGTCGCCTACGGAACGGTTTCGCCCTATGAGGAGGTCACCGCCGGTGACTACAGCGTGGCCATGCGGGCGGCCGGGGCCTCCCCGTCCAGCCAGCCGGTCCTGTCCACCAGCGTGACGGTCAAGGCCGGTCACGCCTACACGGTGGCCGGCATGGGACCGGAGTCGGGCCTGCGGCTTCAGGTCCTGGATGACCAGCTGACCACGCCGCCGGGCAAGTCCGTGATGCGGGTGATCCAGGCCTCGCTGAAGCAGCAGACGGTCAAGTTCACCTGCGGCGGGCAGACGATCGTGCCCAAGGCCACGTTCGGCTCCGTCAGTGCCTACCAGGCCATTCCTTCGGGCACCTGGACCATGCAGGCGATCGGCTCCGGCGCGACCGCGACCGGCCGCTGGGCGATGGAGCCGGGGACCGTGCACACGATGGTGGTCCTCGACGGCACCAACGGCCTTGAGATCGTCAACCTGGTGGACGCGGCCGGCGCCGGCCAGCCCCCCGCGGGCGGGGTCACGACCGGGTTCGGCGGCACCGCGGGGCATGGCCCGGGATCGCCGGCGCCGTGGCTGGCGCTCATCGGAGCCGGCGCGCTGATCACCCTGACCGGCGGCTTCAGGCTGCGCCGCCGTGGACTGCGCCGTCAGCTGACCATCGGGAGCTAAGGATGCCGACCCGCAAGCCGGCCGCGATCGTCTTCGCGGCCGGCTTGGTCGTGATCGTGGCCGGATCGGTGGGCCTGCTGCTGACGCGGCATCCGACTCCGGCCCTGCGGCCGGTCGCGGCCGGGGTGGCGGCGCTGCCCGCGCCCACCGGCCCCATCGCGGCGCCGCCGCAGTCGGCGCAGCCGGCCCCGGTCGCCAGCCCGGTCTCGCTGACCATCCCGCTGATCGGCGTGAAAACTCAGCTGATCACGCTGGGCCTGACCGCCGGCGGCGCGTTGCAGGTGCCCTCCACGACGTCGGTCGCGGGCTGGTACACGGGAAGCCCCCGGCCGGGCGCCGTCGGTTCGGCCATCATCGTGGGTCACATCGACTCGCTGACCGGCCCCGGGGTGTTCTACCGGCTGTCCGAGCTGCGTCGCGGGGACGACGCCTACGTCAAGCGAGCCGACGGGACCACGGCGGAGTTCCGTGTCACATCGGTCCAGACGTACCTGAAGGACCGCTTCCCGACGCAGACCGTATACGGTCCCACGCCCGACGCGGAGCTTCGCCTGATCACCTGCGGCGGCGCCTTCGACCCCGCTACCGGCCACTACCTGAGCAACATCGTGGTCTACGCCACCGAGGTGAGCTGAGCCCCGAGCTGGCATGCCAAGCTGAGACCATGACGCCGCAGGAGCGGTACGAGCAGCTGGTCGACGAGCTCACCGGCCTGGACGGGGTGAGGCCCCCCGAGGGCGGCAGCGGGTTCGGCCGCGGCGCGCTGCGCTACCGCAGGAAGATCTTTGCGATGTTCGTCCGCGGTCAGCTGGTGGTCAAGCTGCCCCAGCCGCGCGTGGACGAGCTCGTTGCGGGCGGCCACGGCGAGCGGTTCGACGCCAACAAGGGCACGCCGATGAAAGAGTGGTTCAGCCTGGACCCCAGCTCCGCGCTGCCCTGGCCGCCACTGGCCCGCGAGGCGCTGGACTTCGCCCGGTCCAGCGATAAAGCCCGCTCCCGCGAGTTAGCCGCGGCTCATCGCGGCACCGATGAGTTTGTCGGCCGGCCTCCGTTACACGGGTGAGGATCGGCGCCGGCCGATTCCAGACAAGGAGGCAGAGACATGGACTACAAGCTGGAGCTGGTGCTGATCCCGGTCGCCGACGTGGACCGCGCGAAGAAGTTCTACCTCGAGAACGCGGGCTTCGTCCTGATCGTCGATACTCCGATCGGCGAAGGGCAGCGGGTAGTCCAGGTCGTCCCGCCCGGTTCGGAGTGCGCGATCGGGTTTGGCACGGGGATCACCTCGGCCGCGCCTGGCTCGGCGCAGGGCCTGCACCTGGTGGTGTCCGACATCGTCGCGGCGCGGGCGGAGATGGTGGAGCGCGGCGCGGCGGTCGGCCCGGTGCGTCACATGATGGCCGGGGAGTGGGCGGAGGGACCGCACCCGGAACGCGAGAACTACCAGTCGTTCGCGGACTTCACCGACCCTGACGGCAACATCTGGCTGCTGCAAGAAGTCGACCGCGGCAAGGGCTGACGATGGATCGTTCGGACCTAGTGAACACAGACCAGACGGTGCGCGCGGCGATCGCGGGTGACGAACCCGCGTTCGCCGCCCTCACCGAACGGCACCGGCGCGAGCTGCACGTGCACTGCTACCGGATGCTGGCCTCGTTCGACGAGGCCGAGGACGCGGTGCAGGAGACGTTCCTTAAGGCGTGGCGCGGCCGGTCCGGCTTCGACGGCGGTTCGCAATTCCGCGCGTGGTTGTACCGGATTGCCACGAACGTCTGCCTGGACATGCTGCGGCGCAGCTCGCGCCGGACCGCCGGAGGCTCGCATCCCGAGGTGCCGTGGCTGCAGCCGTATCCGGACCTGCTGCTCGAGGCGGCCGCGCCGAGCGACGAGCAGCCCGAGGCGGTGGTCATCCACCGGGAGACGATCTCGCTGGCGTTCCTGGCCGCCCTGCAGGTCCTCCCGCCGAGACAGCGCGCGGCGCTGATCGCCCGGGACGTCCTCGGCTGGCCGGCCAGCGAGACCGCCTCGGCGCTCGGCACCAGCGTGGCCGCGGCCAACAGCGCCTTGCAGCGGGCCCGGGCGACGATGCAGTCGCACCTGCCCGCACGGCGCGCCGAGTGGTCCGCACGGCAGCCGAGCGCCGAAGAACGCGACCTGGTCGAGCAGTTCATCCAGGCGCACGAACGGTGCGACACCGAGGCCGCCGTCGCGATCGCGGCCCGGGACATTAGGGTGACCATGCCGCCGCTGCCGTACTGCTTCGGCGGGCCGGACGCGATCAGGCCGCTCATGGCCGACGCGGCCTCGATGGGTGAATGGCGCCTGGTCCCGGTGGGCGCCAACCGGATGCCGGCCGCGGCGAGCTACCTGCGCCGGCCGGGCGACAGCGAGTTCCGCGCGTTCAAGCTCGACGTCATGCGCATCGAGGCCGGGCTGATCGCGGAGATCACCACGTTCAACGCGGAGCTTTTCCCGGCGTTCGGGCTGAAGCCAACACTGTTAGCCTTTCCGCGTGCTGGAACACGTCACGGTCGTACTTTATCGGGTAGTATACACACGGTAAGGCCAGCACAGACCGAACGGAGCCGAGCAGTGAGCCTAGCCGCAGCGTTCGTCAGGGTCTCAACCGGCAGCCAGGACGAGACGTCACAAGTCAAGGTCATTGATGACTACGCCGCGCAGAACGACGTGACGATCGTGAAGACGTTCAAGCTTCACGGGTACTCCGCTAGCCACGGGACACAAGAGCCAGCGTTGCGTGAGGCTGTCGAAGACATCGCCCGTGGCGAATACTCCGCGCTGATTGTCACGGAGTCGAGCCGCCTCGACCGGAGGGAAGACCTCGACGCGCAAGCCGAAATCCTGCTCGCGATTCGCTCCGCTGGTGGTGACATCATCTCGATTGCCGAGCCGCAGTTCGGGCGTACCGACTTCGCCGGGCGCATCGTGACACTGGTAGCCCAGCACGCGAACGCTGAGAAGTCCCGTACGGTCAAGACTCAGACCTACCGTGGCATCTCTATGATCGTGGCGAACAAGGCGCACCACGGCACGCTGCCGACGTTCTGGGCTATCCGTGGCGTGCGGCATTCGAAGCAAGCTTTCTGTGCTAACCCGGAAGCCGTCACCGACCTTTACGAGCGTGTTGCTCGCGGCGAATCGCTCGCCAGCATCGGGCGCAGGTATGGTCTGTACCCGACTAGCGTCAAGAACGTGATTCGCTTTGCCGCGAACCACACGGGGGTTATCGAGTGCTCTTACACGCATGAGGGCGTAACTGAGACCTGGGCGCATGAGGTCACGCCGGTTGTCGAGTCCCCTCTGTGGTGGCGGGCTAACAAGGTACTGGCCGCGAACGCGGATAAGGATGCCGACCATAGGGCCAACAAGGGCGGCCGGCCCGTGGCACAGCCGGCTAACTGGATCTCAGGCGTTCTCGACTGCCCGGAGTGCGGAGGAAACCTCTACCTTGTAAAAGGTCTTACTCCCGCCGTTGATCACCGTACCGGCAAACCGCGCGTGCAGAAGCCGCGTACCCCAAAGCTGCGCTGTGACGGCCACGGCAAGAAGCGTTTCTCTTGCGGACGCTTCAAGGGAACCGCCGCACAGCCGGTCATTGACCTGATTGACGGCATGTTCGCCAGCGACACGACAGAAATTCTCGCCTTCCAGCGGGTAGCGGGGAATGCTCACGAACTCGATGCGCTCAAAGCGTCCCTGAGCAAACTTCAGGCCCGTCTTAGCGTCACCGAGGACGACGACGAACTAGATGCGCTAGTTGCGGAGCGCAAGAGCGTCAAGGCTCGTATTGAGGGCTTCGAGGTTACCCCTGACTCTTTCGACTATGCCCCTACGGGGCAGACTGTCGCTGGCATGTGGAGCGGTGACGAAACCGTTAAGCGGAACATGGTCAAGGCCGTCAAGGACTCCTGGGGCCTGGCACTCGCCGAGCATGAGGGACAGTGGGGAATCAAGATCGGCACCGACGTCAGGGACGTCAGCAGCGCCGATGGCATTGCCGACCTGGGCAATGGCCTGTGCTTCCGGCGTGACGCGCGCTGAGAGCGACGAGCCTACACAGCGGCGAACCTCCGGCGGGGACCGCTGCATGATGCGCGCCGCCAGCTCCCCGGCGGCCACCGCCTCCCCGGAAAAACACGTGTCGACGATCAGCAGCAGCTGGCTGGCGCCCGACTGGGCACACGGCGCCGCCACATCACTGCCCGCGCCCAGGCCGTCGTCGTCGTAGTCCCCGCTGTCCCGCGCCAGCAGGCGCAGGCCATCGACAGGGGAGCGGACCGCGTGCCCGCTCCATAGCAGCACCAGGCTCCCGCCT
>Ga0209656_10001669_pt1 | contig 14535 bp, 16 predicted proteins | sample BogFormECP12_OM2_FD_188239 | JGI IMG/M metagenome (GOLD analysis project Ga0209656, IMG submission 188239) | Bog forest soil microbial communities from Calvert Island, British Columbia, Canada - ECP12_OM2 (SPAdes) (version 2) | ecosystem: Environmental > Aquatic > Freshwater > Wetlands > Bog ... | reverse complement strand
TGCGATATCGGCTTGCTTAGGGCATTCTTTGCCTGGCATCACCATGTTTGGCTTCAGAATCATGAGCTCAAAAGCCACCCGTTGAGCGTAAAGCTGATCGAAGACCGTGCGCAGGACTTTCTCGGTCGTCTTATAGCAACTCTCGATGGTATGGTCACCATCCATCAGGACTTCAGGCTCAACGATCGGAACGACTCCTCCCTCCTGGCATAAAGCAGCATAACGAGCTAAGGCGTGGGCGTTTGCCTCGATGCAACCATGACTCGGAATGCCTTCACCGATTTTGATCACGGCTCGCCATTTAGCAAAACGCGCTCCTAGTTTGTAATACTCGGCAAGCCGTTCTCGCAGACCATCCAGTCCCTCGGTAATATTTTCGCCGGGATGGCCCGCCAAATCTTTAGCGCCAGTATCAACTTTGATCCCTGGAATGATTCCCGCCTTAGTTAGGGCTAGTCCCACATATTGTGTTCAATCGTAGATTTGGGCACAATTAGTTGTATTTGCAGGTCGAATTTTCTCGATTTGTGCGAAAAGCAATGCCTTATAAAGATTTCCCATGCATTGCGAGCCTCCCCCGATCACGTTTATCCCCTGCGAAGAGCATTTTCGTCCGGTATTGCCGACCATCGAAGGCAATGTCGATTACCTTACCTTGCGCGGACAGCTAACCACCATGGATGAGTTATTGCGTACAAGCGGCGTAGAAAATGAGTTCGTCACGCGCAGCTTGAAGCATTGGGTCAAGACGCTAAGCCAGAGCAAGGTCGAACAGATAGAGCTCTCGGGCGAAGGCAAATGCGGTGTGATCCGGCTCGAAGATCTCATAGGTGGAAAGCAGCAGGCACGATTCCAAGAACATTCTATCCGGGCATTGCGATGTACGATTGCTCGCACGTTGTTGTGGGGAAGCTTCCGTGATTTCGCGGCGCGGATGGCTGATAGTCCGCTGCTGCAATGGTTCTGCCAGGTCGGGCAGCTTGATCGGGTAAAGGTGCCGGCCAAAAGCACAATCCAACGTTATGCAACCTGGTTGCCTGAAGAAGAGATGCGGGAGGTAATAAATGGGTTATTGCGCAAAGCGGGGGCACCGATTAGCGATGGCAAACAGGTGCTTGATCTGGAAGCGGCCTTGGACCTGAGCAGGATGTTTTTGGACACCACATGTGTGAAAGCTAACATTCATTTTCCGGTCGATTGGGTGCTTATGCGCGACGGAGTCAAGAGCCTGATGCAGTCGGTGGAACTGATCCGCTCGCACGGGTTGAAATCACGGATGTGCGAGCCGCAAGAATTCATCACGAAGATCAACCGCCTCTCAATGGAAATGACCCATACCCGGCGCAAGAAAAATGGCAACAAGGAGCGCAAGCGGGTGTTGCGAGAGATGAAGAGGATCGTGACAGTGGTGCGCGCCCATGCCCAGCGTTACTACACGCTGCTCGATGAGAACTGGCAAGCCACTGATTGGACCCGCCCGCAGGCCGAGCAGGTGCTAAAGCGCATTAAATCGATTATCGAAGCTTTGCCGGCGGCTGTTAAGCAGGCGCATGAACGCATCATCGGAGAGCGTCAAGTGGCCAATGATGAAAAAATTCTGAGCCTCTTTGAGCCCGACATCCACGTGATCGTTCGCGGCAAGGCGGGCGCGGAAGTGGAGTTTGGCAACTTATTAGTATTGGGCGAACAGATCGACGGGTTGATCATGGATTGGGAACTGTTCAAAGAGCAGGTACCTGCTGATCCGCGCTTAGTGCGCCCGAGCGTTGAGAGGGTGGAAAACGGCCTGGCGCTCTCACTGAAGGGTCTGATAACGGATCGTGGATTTGATAACAAAACCAACGTCAGGTGGCTAGAGGAGCGCGGGACATTTGCCGGGCTCTGTCCCCGTGATCCGCGTGCTCTGCGCGAGGCCATGAAGGATGAAGACTTTGCCCAAGCGCAGCACCGGCGAGCCCAGACTGAAGCGCGCGTGGCGATCTTTAAAAATGAATTCCTCGGACGCCCCATGCGTTCGGAAGGCTTTGAGAACCGCGCCTTGCAAGTGGCGTGGGGCGTACTGACGCACAATCTATGGGTTCTGGCTAACAAACTGCGCGAGCAGCGAAAGATCCGGGAGCAAAAGCTCAGGAAAGCGGCCTAAGTAACGTAGCAAAACAAAGGCATAATATAGCTACACGCCCGGGGTGTCTCTCAGCGTCGCCCAGCGAGCGCTATATTAGCTCTTTACATAACGGAATAGTATCATAACATAAAGCGTTCGAGTTAGTAATGACTCGTCCTCCCACTGTTATGTCTTGCAATGAGTGTCGCACGAAAAAAAGGCATTTTCGGGCCTGAATCTAGATATCGCAAACAAGCATTGCGTGCGCTGGGCCCAGGCCGTCGAGCAAAGGTTCAATATCTCGGTGGCTGATGTCGGAAGCCATTAAATGATGCAGCGTAGGGAACCGATCAGGCGTACGGGTAACCGTACCGTGGGTTCGAATCCCACCCCTTCCGCCATTGAGGATGAGGGGCTTACGGAAATTGAATGGGGCGGAATTTTGGGCCTCGAATTTTTCTCAGTCGCGAAAGAGTCGGCAATGCGTTCCCAGAGACCGAACACCACGCCCTACTTAACGCTTTCTTCTGAACTTTCAGGAATTCCTGAATGTCAAAGTAGTGACTTTTCTGGTAACAGGACGGATCATGCGTTTGGTGCGGCAGAAAGAGCTCACGCAGACCCGGAAAAAGCGGGTTTTGGATGCTCTGAAAACAACTTCCGGTGCAGACGCCAGGCGGGATCAAGTTCGAACATTGCGATGCAGACCTCCGCTGTATCGGTTCCAGGAAATCTTTCATGCCATCAAGACCGGGCGGTACCCTAATAGAACCAAGCTCGCGGCGGACATCGAAGTCACCACCAAGACCATCCAGCGCGACCTCGACTATATGCGGTATCAACTCGGCCTTCCGATCGAGTTCGATTATTGCCGCGGCGGTTACTATTTTACGCAATCGGTCGACAGACTGCCATTGTTCGAACTCACCGAGGGCGAATTGGTCTCCCTGTTCGTTGCTCAGAAAGCCCTAGTCGCGTACAAAGGCACTGCGTTCGAACAACCCTTGAGGAACGCGTTCGACAAACTTTCCGCTGCGGCAGCCACGAAACTGAGTGTCAGTTGGACCGACATCGATTCCGCGTTTTCCTTCCACCAATTTAACGCATATCTGCTAGACACCACCACGTTCGACACCTTCTCGAAAGCGATCAGCCAATCGCGAAGCGTCGAGTTTGAGTACAAAAAACTCGGCGCTAGAAACTACGAGAAACGTAGCGTTGAACCATGGCATCTCGCCTGCGTCGGTGGCCAATGGTATCTCTTGGCCCACGACCTCAAGCGCAACGCCCGGCGCGTATTCGTTCTGGCCCGGATGCGTAAGGTCGAGCGAACGTCGCGTTCGTTTGAGAAACCTGCCCCTGAGATCCTGAAGCAACTTTTCAAGGACAGCTTTCAGATCTGGCAGAGTGAAAGCAGTAAAACATACGAAATAGCCCTGCGGTTTGACTCTTTCGCGGCCCAGTTGGTGCGCGAGAGGACCTGGCACAGCTCCCAGCGGATCCAGGAGCTGACCAATGGCGATCTGGAGATCCATTTTACTCTGAACTCCTTGGACGAAATTCTCCCCTGGATTCGCTCCTGGGGAGAGCACTGCAGGGTCCTGAAGCCAAAAGAGCTGTTGCAGAAAGCGAAAAGAACGTTCCGGAATCCGGGCCTCGAATCAAAATCTTTACCGCGAATTCATGGATAGGGACAGCATTTGTCCCACCGTTCGGGATATTCTCCACTTCAAAATGACTATGTCACCCTCTCACTTTTCTGCGTCCCCGCACGATCCAGCGCCCAAGCAGTCTCGCCCCGGCGGATCGTACGCGCCCCATCGACGATCTGCGTGCCCGTATTTTCTCCTTATTTACCGAGACCTATTCCGATGATTCTTCGCGCTTTCCAAAATTTCATCTCTATGATTCCATCTCTTTGTTGATTCCGCTGAAAAGCTCCTGAGTTCGTGGAGCGTGAAAAGGAGTTGCGGCCACATGACTCAGCCCCCGGTAAAATGCTCAAGCGTGACCTCGTTAACAATGAGCGACCAAAATGTACAACGCGCTGGCCTCTTGCTCCGCTTAGTTCGACTGGTTACCAGCAAAACCGGCAACGAACTTCTTTCTCACGATGAGTGACATCAATTTTCGCGATGTGTTTAGCAAAGCAGTGGGCGACTCCTCACCGCCCTACGCATACCAATGCCGACTAGCGTGTGGACCTGATATCAGCCCGGAGCATATCGATTCGCTTCGTCATGGCACTCCCTGTCGCTCCCAGTTGATCGACATCCCAACCGGCTTGGGCAAAACTGCTGCAGTGGTGATCGCCTGGCTCTGGAACCGCGTCCTTCATCCGGACAGTATCCATCGAAACTCATGGCCTTGGGCCGAGCGAATGTTGCGGCTGCGCGATAACCTTGGGCCGTTCAGGCTGGCCTTTTTAGAAACCTTGCTGCGCTGTGCCGATGAACGCGCCAGCGCGAATGTGACTCCTTCTACTTGAATTCGGGCCTAGATTTAGATGATGAATCCAAACGCATCGCTTCCAGCCCTCGACGGCAAAGTCGAACAAATTGTCGAGCTGTGCCGGCAGTTTCACGTCAAACGCCTGGAGATTTTCGGTTCGGCCGCCACTGGAGCTTTCCGCCCGGAATCGAGCGACTTGGATTTCGTAGTCGATTTCGGCGACCAACCGCTTGGCCCCTGGGGGGGACTCTTTGTCGATTTCGCTGATGCCCTCGAAGTACTCCTTGGCAGGCACGTTGATCTCATCATGCCACAATCGATTCGAAACCCGTATTTCCGAAAGGCCGTCGATGCCTCGCGCCGGCTCATCTATGAAGCTCGAAGCGAAAAAGCTCCTGTTTGATGTGATTAAAGCCTGCTGCGAGGTCGAGGCTTTCACCGCTGGCAAGGCTTACGACGATTACCTCGCCAGCGAGATGTTGCGTGCGGCGGTAGAACGCAAGTTCGAGGTCATCGGCGAAGCTCTCTTTCGACTGCGTGAGAAGGATCAGGAGACATTCCAGCAAATTAGTGTCAGTCAGCAGGCGATCGCGTTTCGAAACCGTATCGTCCACGGGTACGATACAATCGATCACCGACTGTCTGGGAGACTGTTCAGAACGGTCTGGCGACCCTCAAAGCCGAGGCCGAACAACTCCTTGGCAACGAGCTCTGAAATGCAACAATTCTATGTCGAACATTCCGCTCCCTGGCTGTACGTGCGAACCGCTAATCAACTATCTTAAGGCGCTCGCGATTTTACGGCTAGTCAACGGGCAAGCCGATGCGTCCGCGCGCGCTTGCTGGCGTGACGGCGTTTTCGTTTTGCACTCGGATTTAGATGAAAGCGGCCTGGAGCGCTTCTTTTTCATAGATTATGAGCCGACTCCGATCATCGTGCCGTGGAGCGGGAACGATTTCTTTGCCATCGCTCGGTTGCCTCAAACGGCGATCTTCAAGAAAACCCCGAGCGGTTCGAAAGTCATCTCGGCGTTTCTGAATACAACCTCCGAACGCCTGGAAAAATACCGTGAGACGATCCGAGTTGCGGGTGAATGCTTGGAGAAAGCAGGAATTCGTCGAAAAGAGGAGATGAAAGGCCGCGCGAAATCACTGTTCTTGTCGCAGCTGCGAAGCTCCGTTTGTGCCGAATCAGTTGCTTGGATCGATGCGGCCGCCGTAATACGCGAAGAGAAACCGACCTTTAGTCTGTTATTAGGCAGCTTGAAAAGCTCCTATGATTGACTACTCCAAACTCCAAAACGTTCCGCGCTTGCTGATGGAAGCCGAGTTGAGGCCGCTCCAGGGAGAGCGCTTTCAACCCGCCGGTTTTGCCGACCTCGGACCGGCGCGATACACGCTGCCCGACGGCACGGAAATGCTCCTTGTCGAATCCGCACAATCATTGGCCAACCGCATGGAGCTCGGTTGTTGGGACGACGCAGCCAACGACCTGATTTCGAAGCTCCGCGGTCTGCCTTACATCACGGTAAAGACTCCAGATAACAAATGGCTCACGAGCTCGGTGCTCGAAGCGCATCGGATCAATTCCGAATACATCATGAAGGATGGCGGAGAGCCGACTGAGTTTCGTAAGACTTTTACCAGGGAGTTGCAATATGCCGGGGATTCTCCGGTGCAGTGGCGGAAATTTTACGACGCGCTGCTTAAATACGATGTGAATAGCCTCATTCATGGGTGTTTTCTCGAGGAGATCGGTGGACGACTGCGCGTTGCGCGGGGGCTCTCCGGTTTTATCGAGGCCCGCGATGTGAGGGTGGCCGAAAGTGGAGGAGTGAAAAACAACATCGTTCAGCCGGAGCTGAAGGGCGGCGAGGGCAATGTCCCGTTTCACCGCACGGAGTTCGTTGCCCGTGAGATCAGGGTGTTCTTCAACCTGGACCTCGCGCAATTGCGCGGCTTCGGCTTCAAAGCTGAAGTGCTACACCTTCTCGTCACGCTGTCGTTATTCAAAGTGCGGCGCTTTCTCTCTATGGGGCTGCGTCTACGCACCGCCTGCGATCTTAAGTTGATTGGCGATTTGCGCATCACTGCCCCGGACGATGGTTTTGCGATTCCTGACGAAGAAGTCTTGCTCGGTGAATGTGCGCGCCTCATTAACGAATGTGCGAAAGACGAAACGTTTGCCACCCCACCTGTCACCGAGGTGACACGCAAACTCGTGCCTCCAAAGTCAGCCAAGAAGGGCCAAAAGGAAGCGGCGGACAACGAGGACGAGAAGGGTTCCGCAGCGTGATCGCGATCGCTGTGAGTTTCCCCTCAGGTCGCTATCACGCCACGCCGTGGGGACGTCACGTTAACGAAGGCGCGCCAGAATGGCCGCCCTCACCATGGCGTCTGTTACGCGGCCTTGTGGCCACCTGGAAGCGAAAGTTGAGCGAGCTTCCGCAGCTTGAGGTCGAGGCGATCCTCAAAACGCTGTCTATGCCGCCAGAGTTTTATCTGCCATCGGCTACCGCCGCGCATTCGCGCCACTACATGCCGTGGTTTAAGAAAGGTCCGCTGGACAAGACGCTTGTTTTCGATGGGTTTGTCGCAGTGCCGCGCGAGAGCGAACTGGCAATCATCTGGCCCGAAAGAGAGCTTAACGCCCCGCACCGGGAAAAGCTCGTGCGATTACTTGAGCATCTGAATTTTCTCGGGCGTGCAGAAGCTTGGTGCATGGCGCGTCTGCTCGACGACGCTGAGGGTGCGACGGTTCGAGTCAAAGTTAACTGCCGGCCGCTGAGTGATACCAACGCTCGGCCGGATGATGAAGTCGTTCGCATTCTTTGCGTCGATCCTGATCTAGCGTTCCACAACACGCATACCTGCAAAATCGGCAAACAATCGGCAAGAACAAAATCGAAACGGCAAACACCGCAACCGCACTATGACCCCGACTGGCATCTCTGCGCCGAGACGCTATGGCTGCACGGCGAACGCTGGTCTGATCCGCCTGGTAGCAAATGGGTGCAATACACACGACCCAAAGATTGTTTCAGAATCGCACCGGCGCGTGCGCTTAAGCGAACTGGAACGTCCATTTTCCAGATCGCCCGATTCGCACTCGATTCCACCGTTCTGCCGCTGGTGACCGAAACGCTGCCTGTAGCGGAAGCTGGGCGCCGAAATCTCATGGGTATTTTTGGAAGTCTGACTAGAACGCCAGGCGGCGAGAAAGGGCGCTCAGAAGTCTTCTCCGGCAAAGACGCTCAAGGCAGTCCGCTCGAAGGCCACAGACACGCATATTTTATTCCCACGGATGAAGATAGCGACGGACGGCTTGACCATTTCACGATTGTTGCATCGATGGGATTTGGCAGAGACGAGCTCAGAGCCATCGATCGGCTGCGCGAAATCAAGAGCCGCGAGCGCGAAGAAACGGGGCATCCACTAAGGGTGCTGTTGCTCGGGATCGGGGGACTCGAAGATTATCATCCCGGTCCGCTCGGCCCGTCAAAGGTGTGGGTGTCAGCCACACCATTTGTCGCGCCGCGCTTTCCAAAATCAAATGGAACCAAACGCGACGCGCCCGAGTTGCTTGCGTGCTCTGCAAACTTTGTCGAGGCAACCCTGCGCGAAGAACTGGCAAGGCTGCAATTACGCGCGCCGCAGTTGCAATCGATGTTGCTCGATCAGATCCAGGTCGAACCGCTTCAGGACGAGAACGGCGTCTTCCGCATCGCTCCGCGGAAAGGCGAGCCGCTTGGCCTGCGCCCGATCCAATTCAAACGTTTCCGACAAAAGCGCAACGATGATGGCGGGAATCGCCGCTCGGGTGCTTTCCGTATCATATTCCCCGGTCCGGTCTTAGGTCCAATCGCTCTCGGTCACTCCTCCCACTTTGGCCTCGGCCTTTTTGTGCCGGAAACTCGCTCAAATTGAACTCATATCAGGGTCGCTTTCGTAGTCAAACCTTCGCTCGGAATATATGGGGGAAAGAATTAATCCTTCGGATGAACAAAGCCATGGCGTAGCCAGGGAGCTCTCTGCGTTGCATTCTGAGCTCGAGTCTACGCCACAAGCATCGCCGTGCCTGACGCCTGCCGATCAATCTGGGAGTCGAGATCGGCAATCCGTCCTCCGGCAAGAGCCTCTTCCGGCGCGGATGCTCAACGAATTCGTTTACTGTCCCCGCCTCTTTTATTATGAGCACGTGGAAGGCGTGTTCGTCCACAACGCGGATACTGTGCGCGGCTCAGCGACGCATCAGAGAGTGGATTCAGGCACCGGTTCTTTGCCGCGAAGTACCGACGAACCCACAAAACAAGCACCGGACGAAACCATTCATTCGCGGTCCGTAATGCTCGGCTCTGCCAGGTACGGCGTCACTTGCAAGATGGACCTGGTCGAAACTGCGCCGGACCCCGACGACCTGTTCAATCGGCTCAACGCGTGTCCGGTCGAATACAAAGTCGGTACACCACAGGTCGGTGAAGATGAGCTCCGCATTTGGGACACAGACAAAATGCAGCTGGGGCTGCAATGCCTGATTCTGCGCGAGAACGGGTATCGCTGCGACGCCGGCATCCTTTATTACCGGCAAACCAAACAACGGATCCAACTCGATTACAAGGCGGCACTAGAAGATTGGATTTTCCAACAGATCGAGGCCGCACGGGTATGCGCGAACGGACCGATCCCGCCTCCGTTACGTGATTCACCGAAGTGTCCGCGCTGTTCGCTTGTATCCATTTGCCTCCCTGACGAGACCGCGTTACTAGAACGTCCAGAACCTGGGCCCGCTGCGCCGCGCCGCTTGATTGCGCCCAACTCGGACCGGCGTGCGCTTTATCTCAACACGCCAGGGGTCAGCGTCGGCAAAACCAGTGAGACGCTGCAGATTCGCGACAAGAAAGAATTGCTCCAGGAGGTCCGCATCGCCGACATCGATCACGTCGGGTTGTTCGGCAACGTGCAGATATCGACCCAAGCGCTTCAGCAGCTGTGCGAAAAAGATATCCCGATCACTTATTTTTCGATGGGTGGCTGGTTTTACGGAATCACCCGCGGACATTCGCTGACCAACGTCCATACGCGCATCCGGCAATTCGCGGTGGCAGCTGATGCAGCACAGGCGCTGCCGTTTGCACGAGCATTTGTTTCGGGAAAAATCCGGAACCAGCGGACACTACTGTTGCGTAATCATATCAATCCACCGACACCGATCCTGCTGCGTCTGAAACAGGCAGCCAAGGATGCAAACGCGGCTACCGAAATTGGCCAACTGCTGGGGATTGAAGGCGCAGCTGCTGCGGTGTACTTCGAGCATTTCCAGGGCATGTTGAAAGTGGACGACGAGAACGCCGGAGCCCCAAAACAGCTGGCGTTCAGCTTCGATTTCACGAATCGCAATCGGCGTCCACCCAGGGACCCTGTCAATGCGCTGTTATCCCTTGGCTACAGTCTGCTTGCCAAAGATTGTACGATCGCGGCGTATGCGGTCGGACTGGATCCCTATGTCGGGTTTTACCATCAACCGCGCTTCGGGCGCCCCGCGCTGGCACTCGATGTCTTGGAAGAATTCAGGTCGCTGATCGTCGACTCGACCGTGCTGACGCTGCTTAATAATCGGATGCTCGGTCTCACTGATTTTGTTCAGGCAGGTCAGGCGGTGAATCTCACGAGCGCGGCACGCAAAGTCCTTTTCGAGGCATACGAATCCCGGATGAACAACGTCGTGATCCATCCCGTGTTCGATTACAAAGTCAGTTACCGTCGAGCCCTTGAGCTTCAGTTTCGGATGATCGCAAAGGTGATCACGGGCGAGATCGCGGTTTATCACCCGTTCCAGACCCGATGAGAACGACCTATCTCATCTGTTACGACATCAGTGACGAGAAACGGCTCCGCCGCGTGTTCAAGATCTGCAAGGACTATGGTTCGCATCTCCAGTATTCCGTATTTGAAAGTGATTTATCCCAGATCGAAAGGACCGAGCTCGAGCAGAAACTTTCTGCGGAAATTAACGCTCGCGAGGACCAGGTGCTCTTTGTAGAGTTGGGCCCTGCGATCGGTCGAGGCGAGCGGGCGATTGTCGCGCTCGGCCGACCGTACACGAACATCGACGTTTCGTGTTACGTTGTGTAATCGGTTCCTTGAAATCCTGAGGACGCGAGCGGCGGGGTGGTGCGGAAATGACCGCAGCCGCTCGATGTTCCCGCACAACAACGACTTGTAGAGAAATAAGTATGCGAAAGACGCGATGTAAAAAGGGTGAAAATCGAGTTTTAGAATACCTCTCGCAAACTGGTTTGCGCGAGGTTGTCGCGCAACGGGTTACGAGTCGGCTGTTTCCGCGGATGTAAGTCCGCGGCCCCATTGAAGCCCGAAGATGCAACCGTTGGTTGCCGCGCCCGCGCCGGGTTTCCGCGGATGTAAGTCCGCGGCCCCATTGTTAGTTCGGCGGTGAACGCCACGGCTAGACAGGCGTATATGAAAGATGTAGCTCCATGCGTGTCGGGATTTTACAGAGTCGTTACGTTTCCGCGTGTTGACGGTTGCTCAACTGGGATAAGAAAAAGCGGTCTCAGCTTCCCGCCGAGTTGTAGCCACGCATCGGGCTCGCGTTTGGGGAGGCATCGCACGTCCCGTCGCTCGACTTTCGATAAGGTGTTCTTTGTCGCGAAAACTAGCCGGCTCACGCTGATATGTACGCAGTCAACCGGTTAGCGGTCGCACTCACTTTTTAGATGCCGCCCACCCGTTGATGTCTTATCTTGATAGCATGAACACAGAACCGACAACACTCAGTCTCAGCAAAGAGTACTCCTTCAGTTTGTCGGGGGAGCAACTGCACAACACCCTCGTCGCGCTGATCGACGCAGAGAGGATCTACAGAAAACATGGCTTTATTGGCATGGCGGATAACGCGATACAGATTCACCAAGCTTTGCTGGGCCAAATCAAGTGATGGAAACGAAACCGAAACTAACGCAATGGAGGTCGGCGCGATGGATCTGGCCGACCTCGCCTCGATACCTTGCCCAAGATATACAAGCTCGACCCTGAAATCATCCGGCGCATTAAATTGATTGCCAAAGCCCAGGCTCCGCCGGTGACTGCGCCGGTGCCGGTGGGGTCAGTCAACAATTCTTGACAGAATTCTGGTCTACGCCTTTATCTCACGCTGGCTCTTTCCGGTTTCCGTTTCCGTCCTAACTGCTGGCTTAAATTCGCCGCACATTTCATTCGAAGCCGTTCTGCGATCCACCCTTGTGATACCGTCGTGTGGCGATGGATGGATTCCGCGATCGCTACTTTGCGCTCATCCCTGCCCGGCAACCCCTCCAGCGCCTCCTCCTTTAGCTTGTATTTCTTGAGTCCTATTCGGACAAGCTTCTCCGCTTACCGATCCGGTAATTGGACCACTCACCGATGACCCGCTGGTGCTCACAACACTCCTGGTTGTACATCATTTATAATAGACGGGAATCTTCCGGAAGGTCGCTCAAAGCTTTCTGAGCGCTATGTCGAGGGAATGCTTGGACTGTGGGATGACAAGCGCAAAGTTCGCGCAGCAACGATCGATCTCACGCGTTCACAAAACACCGTATTCTCACCCGAATCGCACTGCACTTCCAAATTTGTGAACTCGATCTGCTAGACGAAGAGCCGATGTCCGAATTCGTTGAAAAAGTCCTGCAGGAGACCAATATCGCATCCACTCCTGGCGATGCGGTCGCTCTGCTGCGAGAACGTACCGGGCTGCTCTTCGGCCCCGGCAGTTACAGTTTCGTGCACAAGAGCGTCGGCGAATTCCTCGTCGTGCAGGCCGTGTTACCAATAAACGCTTTAATCCCTGCGTGCCCACGCATATGTTGCGCAGGAAAATATTGAAAGTGATCGACCTATTGTTTCTTGAAGAACAGCTGCATGCGACACCTTTTGTGCCGTTCGTCCTGATCCTCAATAGCGGCGATCGGTACAATATCAAGACACCGAACCACGCGGATTTGCCACCGCCAGACGAAGAAACTGGCGAACGCAACCCCTGGTTCATCGTGTATAACGCTCGAGGTGTTCCGCGATATCTGGCGCTTTCGAATATCGCGAGCGTCGAGCACAGCCAACCGGCAAAGAATTAAATCACCGCCCCCCTGCCGCAGAGTTCACGAGGGTTCCTCGGCCACGTGCTTGCCGTTTCGGCCTCCGGTTCTTTAATTAACTGCCGTTCCTGGGTGAGCCGGGTTCAATTCTCGCGATTAGGCTAAACTCCGAGATTGAGGACTCCTCCTCGTGCTCGTCCTCGAAAGTCCCGATGCTTCACAATCAGAATAACGAAACAAAATAATTGCGGGACAGTCGGGATCTTTGCCCTGCAGAAGACGCCAACTCATCGAGGACGAAGGACGACGAGGACCAGGGTCCAACTTGGGAATTTGGGTTTAAGTTTCGTCTTGCCGAATCGCATCGACAGAGGTAGCTGAACGCCCCATCGATACTGGTGCCGTCGTCGATGACTAACAATCTCCCGGGCCCAACCCGTCGAGCAAAGGTTCAATATCTCGGTGCAGCCAAATCATGAGCGTCGCGGGCCGCCTGACCATATTCCTTTAATAGCAGAGCTGCGCCGTGATATGCGCCGGCCTTGAACAAGCGTTCAGCTTCTCTCAGCGTGCGTTCGCGAAAGAACTGCTCGGTACTGAAGGTTACGAGCCGTTCAGTCCCTGTCTTCACCACGCCGTCGTGTCTCTCGCCGACGGTAAAAACGATCTCGCCAATCTCTTCATCGAGGGCCGCCAGGGTTGCGGGAACACTCATCTGCTTGGTACCGCCTCGTTGGGTTAACCAGTAGTCGCTCGCCTCTCTCCAGACACCTCCGGGCGCAGGCAATCACTTGCCTTAGCGTCGAGCGGCAAACGAATAAGTCGTCGGGTTCAGCAATTGAGCAATAGAGAGTTGAAGTATTCCAGGACTGAAAACAGGAACCGGTTGGAGCCGATTCCCGCACAAGATCAGCGATCGCTGTCGAATCCGGGTAACCGCTTGGCACCAGCCAAAACAACCGCGGTTGCACCTGAGACAATGTATTGGTCAACCCTTGGGCGAGATTTGAATAAGGTCCCGCCGTGCCGGTGCCAACAGTGAGGATAAGAAGGCAATCATTCATCGCATGACTTGCTTTTCGATAAATTCTTTCGATTTGTTAAACTGTTCCAGAATATCGGGTAAATCGGGGACGCGTGCCTCTGCGATCGCATCGCGTATTGCCCGGGGAGTTAGTTGCTCCCTGGAAATGAGCATCATGATATCTTGCCGGTCCTCTGGGTCTTCGGCTCGCGCCATTTTTGTTAATACGAGGTCAATCGCGGCCGGTCGATAGACAAGGATGTGTTCGATAGCCGGAAGATCGATCCGTTCTCTATGATCGTACCAACCTGGCCTGATGATCAGCTGTTCTTCGTCGAAGATATGCGCAACAAAAAGACCGGATTCAGCAAGCTGGGCGTTCGTCGTTTCGATCGCTTCCCAAAACTGCTCGTCATGTTCTATCGATTCGGACAGATGTTTCGGCACAATAATGTCGATGTCCAGTGTGTTGCCCCACTCCGCGATAGGAGAACTAAAACCAAGGGCCAGAGCTGCTCTGCCAAAAAGAGTTATCTCGACCGCATGTTGCAGATTCTTATCCAGGGTTTTTATGATCCTGTCCGGATTGGTCTCAGCCATGTTTTGTTAATTCGCGGTAATTTTTTCCGATCTCCGAATCCGGTCTCAATGCGGAATCGGCTGTCAGATGGCAAGATTCCTGGCTTAACCTGGTTAAGGTGCCTACATGCCTGGAGGATTAATTGAATCAACTGACTCCACTTCGGATTGTCTGGTTCTGACCTTTGACCTGCTTTTGCAATATGCAAAAGAACTTCTCCGGCTCGCTCTTTGACGGCTTCACTCACAAGCATCTTTATGTTCACGTCATCGCCGGAGAGCAGCTG
>Ga0209656_10001668_pt1 | contig 14541 bp, 13 predicted proteins | sample BogFormECP12_OM2_FD_188239 | JGI IMG/M metagenome (GOLD analysis project Ga0209656, IMG submission 188239) | Bog forest soil microbial communities from Calvert Island, British Columbia, Canada - ECP12_OM2 (SPAdes) (version 2) | ecosystem: Environmental > Aquatic > Freshwater > Wetlands > Bog ... | reverse complement strand
AAGCGACCGGACCAGAATCGAGTAGTTGAGGTTTGGGCAGTTGTGCCCAAGTAGGCGGGCAGCCATTTGCCGCAGTTTGCTGCGCGCTCAGATCTTGAAGAAGAAGAACAAACCGACCAGAAGCTGTGGAAATTAGCCAAGTTGGCGATAAACGTGGCTGCCAATAAGTAGGTCTCGTCCAGGACTTCTTACTCAGGCAAGCGCTTGGATTTTCCACCGATTGGCAAAAAGCTTGGCAAGTCCAGCCACACTACGACTTGGAGACATACGGCAGAGATACAACCGAATCCGGTCCCAGATTTACCGGCCCGATTGGACTAGATGGACTCTATCGAAAGGGAGAGCCAACCTACCTTCAAGCGTTGGCAATTTGCGGGTCAACGCCGTCAAGGGGACTTGGCAAGACGACCATACGTTTGTGATCGACAGGCTGATCCTCGGGCAAGGGAGACCACGAGAGCGATGGACCCACAGGTTCGACGGCGAGAAGCTCAACCTCCGCGTCAAGCATGGAGACGGCGACGAGATTTCTATGGACGGCGAGACGGGCGGATAAGCATTCCGTCGCAATCCACTCGCTTCAAACTCACGCAGCAGCCGTTGGATCTCTTCTTGGCTTCGTCGCTTTCGCCCGGGAACTTCTGCGTTTTCCATCATGCTCGCAGTCCAGCAAAAAAGCCGCCAGACGAACAGGTGGGGATCGTGTGACGCTTACGATCGCCCCGCCTTTTCCCGCAGCATCGCGGCCCTCGAAGATGACGATAATGCGCAGCCCTTTGTGCCTCACCCATTCCTGCAGCTTGCAGAGCTTGATCTGAAGTTTGAGCAATTCCTCTTCGTATTCCTTGCGTTCGAGTTTCGTTTTCTTTGGGGTCGTTTGGGGGGCATTCTCCATGAGATCATTATACAATTAGCATGTTTTCGATTTTAGTTAAATCGTAGACTATTCGCGACTTTCTTGGCGACCAAGTTGCCGAGATTCTCCCCGCAGGCGACACGAGTTGCTCTACACAATTGTTATGAGTTTTCCTGGAGAAAGTGATGAAGCAGGAAGTAAACTTGATCCGTGCGCGCTTGAAGACGCCGCGCGCCGCGGCCTTTGCCGGCATCCTATTTTCGGTTCTCCTGAGTACGGCCCTTATCCTGTTCCGGCTTTCGGTGCGGGCAGATCCACTGGAGGCAGGGGCCTGGCTGAAGACCAGTTCCAACACAGTCGCTCTGGCGCTGAACCTTGTGCCATTCGCCGGCATTGCCTTTTTATGGTTCATCGGCGTGCTGCGCGACCGTCTGGGAGAGCTTGAAGACCGCTTCTTTGCCACGGTCTTTCTCGGCAGCGGACTTCTGTTCCTTGCGATGCTATTCGCCTCGGCCGCAGTGGGGGGTGGAATCATCACAGCCTATGTTGCAAGGCCCGCAGGGTTGCTCGACTCGGCGACTTTCACCTTTGCCCGTGCCGTCACCTACGAGATCATGAACCTCTATGCGGTCAAGATGGCGGCGGTGTTCATGATCTCTACGTCCACTCTCGCGATCCGTACCGGTGTCATCGCACGCTGGATCGCGTTGCTCGGCTATGCGTTTGCGCTGTTTCTCCTGCTAAGCGGACGCTATATTGAGTGGATTTTAATGCTATTCCCTCTCTGGGTGCTGTTGATCAGCCTCTACATCCTGATCGATAATCCAAACGAGGAGTTGACCAATGCGAGCTTGCTGTAGCAGCGAAGCTGATAGTAGCATCTGGACTCCATGGAGAATCCTCGGAGCCACTCGCTGCTTTCCCTCGTCCGCCGCAGCGCAGCTATGGAGACTTTGAGGGCGTGATTTTTGCGTTCCAGCTGCAACAAAGTTTGGACCTTAGGACCACCCATGACCTGGAACCGTCGCTATCAAGTTAAGAGCTACCTCCGATCAGCTCTTTGGATTATCCCGTTTGTTGCGGTCCCACTTCAGCAGGTAGCTTGGGTGCTGGCGCGGACACTCGACACCCGGTTCGCTTGGAAGGGGCTCGCACTAGGCGTCACCGGTGCGCAGGCGATGTTTAACGCTGTCATCACGCTTGTGCTTTCGTTCATCGTCTTCACATTTGGGTCCCTCCTTGTAGCAATTCAGGTCGCCAGTGGGCAATACACACCGCGGATAATTGCGACGACCTTGCTGCGCGACAACGTCATCCGCTGTACGGCCGGCCTTTTCGTTTTCACGTTGCTTTTCGCGATCAAGGCTGCGGACAGAACGGAGACGACCGTTCACCAATTAGTCGCGTTCGTCGTAGGGCTTCTTGGTTTAATCTGCATCGTAGCTTTCCTGTTTTTGATCGATTACGCGGCGAGAATGCTGCGCCCGGTCAGTCTGGTAGGGCGCGTAGGGAAGTACGGGCTCGAGGTGATCGAGAGTGTTTATCCCGAGCAATCTTTGGAAGCGAAAAGTATAGCAGGATCACGGCAGAGTCCCGGGCCGGTAGAGCGAACAATCCTTCATCGTGGCAAATCGGCGATCGTGGTTGCGGTGAACGTGGCGACGCTTGTCGCTGAGGCGGAGAAAGCGAAAGGGGTGATCGAATTTGCCCCGCAAGTCGGCGATTTTGTTGGATCGGCGGAACCGTTGTTCCTGTTGCACGATGGAGCTGACGCCATCGACGAACGCAAGCTGCGGGCATCTGTCGTCCTTGGCGACGAGCGCACAATGGTGCAGGACCCGCTCTTTGGGTTTCGCATTCTTGTCGATATCGCGATCAAGGCACTCTCAAAAGCGATCAATGATCCAACGACCGCTGTGCTTGCGATCGATCAACTGCACCGACTTCTACGAAGCGCGGGAAGGCGGAATCTCCGGACCGATCAGATCCTCGATCGAGCCGGGATACTCCGTGTGATCTTCCGGACTCCTAACTGGGAAGATTTTGTTCATCTGGCTTTCAGCGAAATCCGTTTTTACGGGGCGGAGAACATACAGATCGCACGCCGGTTACGCGCAATGATTGTAAATCTTACGGATACACTACCAGCGCAACGTCATTCTGCCCTGCGCAAAGAACTCGAGCTTCTGGATCGCACGATCGAGAAGCTCTATGTTCTACCCGAGGATCTGAAGCTCGCCGGAATCCCGGACTTGCAGGGCCTTGGCGGATCTTCTCGCTCTGCAGAGCCGAGTTAGTGTTATTAGAAGCGCTATGCACAACAATCTCGCCTTTTAAATCACAATGGGAAGCTGCACCGAATTGTTTTCCGGTATACTTCTTCCCATCTCTAAATGCCAGGCAGTAGTTAGCTCCCGGTGTACACTTCGATATGGCCTTGCCGGCCCGCGCGCACCAGTCCCTTATAATCGCTCTCGTTCTGCTCGGCATAGGCATTCGCGAAGTCGGCTAGCGCCTCGTCAAACTCATTGCCTTTGCCCAGATAACCTGCGATCAGGGATGGTTGGCCGGCCCGGGCGTGTTGCAGCGCCAACGCCCCCAACCGCAATACTCCGCGTACTGGCGCACCCCACTCTCCGGCCTGGGGAACGGGGCTTTCGATCTCCCGTACGGCGGGTGGTCGTTTCCGACCGCCATCGTCGCGGCAATTAACCGGTTAGTCAATCGCCCTCATGCGCCTTGATCTTTTCTTCGATTTCGCTCTTCACCGAGTCCAGATTGAAAGTAGCCGGCGCCTGCATTGGAGGAAAGTCGATAGCCGTTTTCGCCAGGTCCCCTATCCACCCCCGCTATACCACTTGCGCCAGTCGAATGTTGATGGACCACGGTAAACCTGCGGCGGATTTTCAGCGGGTAGATTATGGGATAGGCGATATTGCTGGTACGCCTGATACTGCACGGGACCGCCGATTAACACCCGTCCATTGGGCCAGTCCGGATAGACGTAGAGGGTTAGCCCGTGTGTCTGTTGTGATTGGATTAGGGAGATTTGACCGGCAGTAAGGGACTGTAGCTTCGCCTGTTGTGTCGAATTGGGCGTATGGACCTTGAAACCCGAAGCGATAAGCATATCCGGTACACTCTGGGCCGGTTGATTGCTGGCGCAGCCCGCCGCTAGGAGTAGCAGCGCGAATGCGCCGCCGATAAAACTGATTTTGGTAGGTAAGTGTCTCATTGGTAGGATCTTAGGTAAACTGAGCCGGTATCCGGCATCAGGAATAACACGGGAGTAAACCAGAACTTACCCGTTTTACCCGTTACTTCCGCGTAGCCGTGATTAATAGAGGTTAACTGCGAAGAATACAAGTCAGAATTGATCACGTTCTTTACTTTCTTCCTTAAATTTCCGGGCTTTTTCCCAAGGCGAGACGTTAAAATTACGTTATCCAGCTGGATGGCTCGACTGGGCGCGAGGCCGCATGAAGGCCACAATCATCATGATCTCACAGGGAGGCAACGGGCACTGTAAGACTTCCGACGCGCCCACCTTCACCGTGTCATTATTATGCGATTGAGCGGTTTACGCCAAGCGAGAAACGAGACTGACGCATAGCCCTTATAGTACTAAGGTCCTATATCGCGGATTAATCAGAATTGTTACACCCTTGGTTCGGAAGAGGAATCTGGCGGCTCAACTCGTCAACCCTGTTGGCGATTTGGGCGCCAGATACGAGGGATCCATAACCAAGCAGTCTACAAGTAGAAGTCGACTCATATGAAAAAATCAATCGTCTTAGCCGTAATTTTGTCACTATCGCATACGATAGGCGCGTTTGCCGGGCCGGAAGAACCCTCTAAGCAAGTTATTGCGCCACCGGCACCACCGCCACCCGAATATTTCAGACCCGACGAATTCGATATAGGAGCGTTTGCGAGCTGGGCCGAAGGCACTGGTTCAGGCTCACATGAACATGGATTTCACTTATTGGTTCCCCTGGAAATACGCAGGTGTCAGGTTCCAAGGCCATAGGATATCGCGTTGTAATACCCTTTGGCGTCGGGCTATCATTTTAGCAATGGTACTACCGCCGAGTATGATCCGGCGTTGGGTCCGCACGGGGGATATCGTTATAGCGCCGGGACAGCGGTGCACCATGTGCCTAGTCAGCACCGTGGCTATCAAATGGTGCATTAATAACGAAGGCGATATTCCCGGGAGAAAGGCAGACGGTCAAAAATGTTCAAATAATTTTGTCATTACGATCGACAACCGGGTTCCATATCCGCTAAACACGGAAAGCGGTTCATTTAGATTCAGGAGGAAACAAAAGATGACCGGTCGACGGTTAAACGGGATACGCAACAATATCGGGACGGATCGCGTGCTTGGCCGCGTTGGCGGCGGACTCGAATACCGGTTTACTCCCCATATCGGGCTATTCACCGAGGCTGCCTATGTCATTCTCCAATGGAGCTTCGAATAACTTTGTGCAGTGGAACTTTATTGGCTTGAGATAGGCCTTCTAAGCAAAAAAAGCAGCAGCAAAGTGACTGGCGGGGCGCCACTGTGCTCCGCCAGTCTTTATTATCTGCAGATCAACACCACATCGGATCCGACACTGGCTTTGAAACCCCCGCACGCGGGGATAGGGAGATGGACTCAACTATCCCCAAGCAATACGTTGTTAGCCAAAATGACGTGGTCGGCGACCCGAGTGTTATGCCCGAGGTGTGCCCCTACCATGAAAAAATTATTTGAGCCAACAGAAGTGTTAGAGCCTTCCTTCGTACCCCTAGATGTTTCGGCTCCTTGTGCTCGAAGCAGTAGTCGCAGGCGACATTGCACTCTGAGGTCGGAAAGGAGGATGACGCTAAAAGACACTGCTGTTCTTGGCAGGAATCCGAGAGACTGATGATTTCCTGCGCCACGCAAATGTGTCCGGTAAAGTCGCCTATCAGCGATTGACCCATGCACCTCCGCCGCCATAGCCACGGCGGTTGACCCATCCCCCACCGCCACCGCCACCGTTTATCCAGCCCCCGCCGCCCCCCACCGGCATGATTGACCCATCCCCCGCCACCACCACCCCGGCGGTTGACCCAACCGCCGGCGCTGGCCTCGGGCGGAGATGCAAGCCAGGCGCCAAAGCGATCAGCAAGTGCCAGGTATGGGACTTGGACAAATCAGCGAAAAAAAAGATCAGCCCGAGGGTTTAAACCTTCGGGCTGAACAAGTTTTATCCCGGCTAGCTGTTCTTGATCAGAACACGGCCTCCGTCTGGGGCGGTCTGCCTTGCAGACAGATCGCAAAAATATAAGACTTATTGCTTCGGAGTCGGCGTAGCCGCAGCCTTTTCCGGTGTAGGCGTAGCTTTTGGCTGTTTTCGCGCTTCTCTACGCGTTTCACGCCCTTTTCTACGCGCTTCTACACGGGTGCGACGACGCGTCTTTTTCTCTGGGGATGGCGTTGGGGATGCGCTCCCAGTAACCGCTCCGTTCGCCGGACTCGGGGCTGGTGTCGGATCCGCTGCGAAAACGCTGGATTGAGCGATAAAGCCGATTGCCGCGGCTAGAAGCAGAATGTGTTTTATCATAATTGTATCTGGTTTTTCGTTTAAGTTGGGGGTTCTCTTGTTCCGCTGAAGCCTGGCCAACCAAGGCTCTTAACAGAGCTTATCGACCAGCTACAGCATGCTTAGGCAATCGCGTGCAGGCTTCAGCCGCATCTCGATAAGCCCAAAGCGGAGGCTTGTAGTACTTTCCTTTACGCTTCACACTCACCTCGCTCTGATGAACACCTCGAAACGCATGAAGTTTCGAAAAAAACTTGCGCGCTCTAGTTCCACACACGGAAAATTATTCAGATTTTCAACAATATTACCTTTATCTCCGATTGCGGTGCCAGTAGGTGCCCTTATTTTCTTTTGGCTCTAATTGCTAATTAAGTCCCAGGTTTATAGCCAAAGTTCGCGGATATTGATAGCCCACGTGGCGGCGTCATTCTCGTGCAACCGCAAAATCTAGTAAGCTTGGCTCAATTCCTACAGGCGCACGAACTAGTCTAGGAAACAGAGTTTGATCGGGTGATTGACATTGGAATCAACTCACTGCAAAGTGTCAGTGTCGCACCCGAAGGTAGAGCACTGCATGACTGCAACTCGAGGGCCGAAGTGGCGTTGCACACAGCAGGCAGGGGCCCCTTCCGGGTGGCCTGCCGGCCCGGCAAATCCTGCCGGAGCAAGTCCAAGGCGAAAAATCCCAGGGGGGTTCGGAGAACAGAGTCCCCTGATTCCATTATTCAACACTAAAGAAAATCGAGAATCTCGTGCCCGTTTTTTCGGGGGAAGTACGAATGAAAGCAGCAAAATTGCCACTGACAACTATCTTGATGGCCTTCTCGCTGGCTTTGGCCGGCGTTGCGTCTGAGGCGGGCGCGTCGGCTAAGCAGCCGGCGAGCGAGCAAAAGAATCAATCGTCTCCGGCAGATCAAACAACCGGTGACGATTTTCGAAAATACGAAGAGGCTTACAATAAGGGAGACGCAAAAGCGCTGGCCCAATTCTATTCCGACGATGTTGACTACATTGACCAGGACGGCGCAGAGGTTAAAGGACGGGATGCCATGGAAAGGCTTCTGGCCGATAATTTTCAGCAAAATCCCGGCGCGAAACTGGCAATCACGACCGAAGAGGTCAAGCAGTTGACTCCAGACGTGAAGGTAACTCGAGGGCTCGCTACTGTGACGCCGGCCGATGGCGCGGCGGAGACAACACGCTACACCGCTGTCAGGGTGAGGAAAGGCGATCATTGGGAGATTTCCCAATTGAACGAAAGGAAGGCGCCGCCTCCAAGCGCTTACTCGAGACTCGAGGTTCTTGAATGGTTGGTAGGAACCTGGCAGGACAAGAGCGAAGATCAAACCGTCCAATCCAAAATCAATTGGGCGGGAGACAAAAATTTTCTTGTACGCACAATCAATGTAAAGGGAGATCAATCCGCCACCGACGGGTGGGAAATAATCGGTTGGGATCCGGTGCGGCAGCAGATTCGTTCCTGGATCTTTGATAGTAATGGGGGCTTTGGGGAGTCAGCCTGGGTTAAGAACGGGGATGACTGGCTGATTCGAGCTTTCAACGTATTGCCCGACGGCAGTCGCTCAACGGCTGAAAATGTGCTGACTAAAGTGGACGACAACAAGTTCACCTGGGAATCGCAGAATCGAACGGTGAATGGCGGACCCCAGCCCTCGTTGGATAAGATCGAAGTGCAAAGAGTGGCGGGGAGTCAGTAAGCAGGAGTTCCTCATGAAACGAGTGCTGATTCGGATTTTGGTTCTGGCAGCAGGCGCCCTTTTGCTGCTTGCACAAACAGATTCTTTCGCGGCTCGAGGCGGCGGAGGCCGCGGGGGTGGAGGCGGTGGAGGCCGCGGGGGTGGAGGCCGCGGGGGTGGAGGCGGTGGAGGCCGCTCGGTCAGCCGCGGTGGTGGCGGAGGCGCAAACCGCGCGGGTGGAATGGGAGGAGGAGGACGCGGTGGTGGATCAAGGAGCCGGCCGTCAGTGTCGGGAGGAGGTTATCGTGCAGGGGGAGGCCAGACCAGGAACGTGTCGCGACCCAGCGGCAACCGCGCCGGTGGTATTGCTCCGAACAAGAATGTCGCCGGCGGAAACATCAACAGATCCCAAGCTTCTTCCAAGATCCAATCTCGTCCAAAAGGCTCCGGGTCCTCTCTTCCTTCGGTTGCTCAAGGAAATAGGCCGGGGACCGCCGCGGGGGGCAACAGAGGGTTCCCCAATGTTGCGGACAAAACCGGCGGTGGCCAAATCGCGGGGAGAGCTCAAGGAGCTAGGGGCGGCCAACTCGGTGCGGTGGCGGGGGGCGCAGTGGCGGGTGCCGGTCTCGCAAATATTGGCAATTTGGGCGGCAGAGGCGATTTGGGGGGTAGAGGCGATCTGGGGGGTAGAGGCGATCTGGGCGGCAGAGGCGATTTGGGCGGCAGAGGCGATTTGGGCGGCAGAGGCGATTTGGGCGGCAGAGGCGATCTGGGGGACAGAGGCGATCTTGGCGGCAGAGGCGATCTGGGGGACAGAGGCGATTTGGGGGGCAGAGGCGATTTGGGGGACAGAGGCAATCTTTCACCCGAGCGAAATCAAGCGATCGCCAATCGCGAGCAATATTGGAATAAATGGTCTGGCGACAATCAAGGAAAGCTTGCCGACTTCCGCACGAACCGCAGCAAAGACTGGAGCAATATCAACAATTTCCGGGAAAACGGAAACGTAGCCGGGCGGTTTAACAGCTCGGAATGGAACAACTACAGGGACAACGTAAATAATTTTCGTAGCGATCGAGCACTTGAAATAAACAACAGCATCCAGAACAATTTCGATAACAATTTTGATGATGACTGGTGGGGGGACTCTGGCTGGTACGGAGGAGGTTATTATGGTGGCAATCCCTGGTGGTGGTGGGGTGCCACCACCTTGGCAACGGCGGGAACTTTCCTTGCGGTAGACGCAATGCAGGAGGCGACCTATCAACCCCCCGTTTACGATTATGGCGTCAATGTGGTCTACCAGGGGGATGATGTCTATGTGGATGGTAAGCGAACGGCAAGCGCGACAGAGTATTCAAACCAGGCAATAGCGCTAGCAAACGAACCGGCCACACAGCCTCCCGCTCCCGCGCCATCGGAACCAGGCAAGCAACCGGAGTGGTTGCCTCTGGGAGTCTGGGCTCTGGCACAAGAGGAGAAAGGCGACGCCTACATGTTTTTCCAGCTTTCGATTGATAAGGATGGGGTGGTAAGCGGTGCCTACCAGAACGTGCTGAGCGGTGAGAAGTCGCCAATCTCCGGCCAACTAGACAAACAGACTCAGCGGGTTGCTTGGAAAATCGGATCCAACAACACAGTCATCGAGACAGGCCTGCAGAACCTGACTCAGGATGTTGCCAGTTGCCTCGTGCACTTTGGCCCGGACACGACGCAAACCTGGTTACTCGTCCGCCTCAAGCAGCCGGAGATGCCCAACGCCCCACAGACCGCGAAAGCTGAGACGAAAGGATCCTAGCCCGCAAAAATCATCCAAAATCCGAAGCGACGGGCCAGTTACTTTAAAGTTAACGGTTCGAAACAAACTGTTTTTGAGATTTTCACTCCAAAAATCCGGTACCTGAGCCTGCATGACGCCGGAACCGCTGTGCCCATTTTGGAGACGCGAACCTAGGATCCCACTATTGTGAGCACCGAAGCAACCCTCGCAAAGTCGGCGGTCAGCACGCAGGAGGGGCGTCGCTGGTGGCTTTTTACCGCTTGCGTGCTGGTCAGCCTCACGAACGAGGTGAGCACTGCAGTCATGAACCTTTCGTTGGGCCCTATGCGTCGCGACCTGGGTGCCTCTTCTGCGGTCATGCAAATCGCCGTCACACCCTTGGCAAGCTGATGCTCGGCGCCTTTATCCTCGCCGGCGGCGTTGCGGGTGACGTCTATGGGCGGCGTCGCGTGCTCGTGCTCGGCGCTCTCGGCATGGTTGGGGCATCCTTGCTTGCAGCAGTCACGCAGACAGGTGGAATGCTCCTGATAGCGCGCGCCCTCGACGGATTGGCCAGCGCCGCCATCGCGCCGACGGCACTCGCTCTGATCGCCAGTGCGTTCAGCCAAGCAGAACAGGCTCGAGTCATCGGCCTCTTTCTCGGGTTGTCCGGGCTTGGTGCGGCGCTCGGGCCGCTCGGTGCGGGTCTGGTAGTGCAAGCGCAGGGTTGGCGTGCCGGCTTTCTATTGCCTGCGGCGGTGGCCGCCCTGGGTGGTTTGGGCGTGTTCCTGTTTGCCTCCGGCGACGGCGCAAAAACCGAGGGCCGGCGGCTGGATGGCATCGGCGCGCTCACTTGTGCTGCAGGTCTGCTCGGGCTGGTGTTCGGGATCATTCAGATCAACCACGTCGGCTTGCTGCATCCGTGGGTGTTGGAATCCCTCGCCGTCGGCATCGGGGCCCTCCTTGCCTTCATCTGGTGGGAACGCCGGGCCGAGGATCCACTACTCGACGTAACGCTTTTTCTCAATCGCACTGTCTCTGTTGCCGTCACCACCGGATTACTGGCCGCACTGGTGATGGGTGGCGCCATTTTACCGCTCCTCTATTTCCTGCAAACCGTGCAAAAGGTGAGCCAAATCTCAGCGATTCTCCGGCTCATGCCGATGATGGCTGCCGCCGCGGCGTTCTCACCTGTGGCGGGGGGACTGACGGCCAAGATCGGACCGAGAAAGGTCATTGCAGGGGGGCTGGTGCTTATGGCAGCCGGTAGCAGCTTGCTCATTTTGCTGACCCCGGCGACGCCTTACGGGCAAGTGCTGCTTGCCCTGGTGCTGTTGGGTGCCGGCGACATCGCCGTCATTACGCCCATAGCCGACCTCCTCCTCAGTGCAGTGCCTCGGGAGCGGACTGGCAGCGCCGCGGCCCTCAATGGAGCGGCAATACAAATCGGCGGCGCCCTTGGAACGGCGGTGCTAACCAGTGTCCTTATGGCCGTCGCGCGTGCGGCGTATTACCGAATCCTGGAACCGAGCGGGCGATCACTCCAGGATATCGCCGCCGCGACGGAAGCATTGCGCCAATCCATCCAGAAGGGGGCGGAGAGCGCCGGCCTGGCCATTCCTGAGACGGTGCGCACCCAACTTACCGATGCCTACCGGCATGCGTTTTCTGTGGGCGCCGGAGGGGTGTTCGCATGCTCAGCACTTATTTGCCTCCTTTGTGCGGTGTTTGTTTGGTTCGGGTTAAAAAAAGGTGAACCGATCGGCCGCTAGCGACGAGGTGCCGGCAGGTCCCCGGCAGTGGCGCGGGATGATCCCTGCGGGATATTGGCTGCGCAGCTACACACCTCAGTGGTTTCGCTCTGATCTCGCGGCAGGCGTGACGCTCGCGGCATATATGCTGCCGGCGGCGCTCGGCGATGCATCGCTCGCGGGCTTACCGCCGCAGGCGGGACTTTATGCGTGTCTGTACGGCGGGCTGGTATTCTGGCTTTTCTGCAGTTCGCGGCACACCTCTATCAGCGTCACTTCGGCAATCTCGCTGCTCATCGGTTCGTCGCTCGGGAGCATGGCCGGCGGCGATCCGGCGCGCTTCGGCGCGATGGCCGCGTGCACAGCGCTGCTGACGGCGACGATCGCATTCCTGGCGTGGCTAGCGCGCGCAGGTTCAGTGGTGAACTTCGTCTCCGAAACCGTCCTCATCGGTTTCAAGGCCGGCGTGGCGCTGCAGCTCGCGAGCACGCAATTGCCAAAGCTGTTTGGTGTGAAAGGTGGACACGGAAATTTTTGGGAACGCATGGATGGGTTTTTCCGTCACGTCGGTGAGACTAACGCAAGCTCGCTCATGCTCGGCTGCGCGGCATTGGGACTGCTGATCCTCGGAAAGAAACTGCTGCCAAACAAGCCCGTCGCTTTGTTCGTGGTGATCGGCGGCATCGCCGCGGCATCGTTCGTCGATTTTGGCGCGCATGGTGTGAAACTGCTTGGCGAAGTGCCGCGCGGTCTTCCCATACCGTCGTTGCCCGCGGTGCATTGGGATGACCTCGGCGACCTTCTGCCGCTTGCACTGGCGTGCTTCCTCCTCGGCGCTGTCGAAACCGCAGCAATCGGCCAGATGTTTGCCGAGAAGCACGGCTATCGCCTCGACAGCAACCAGGAATTCCTTGCACTCGCAAGCGCGAATCTTGCCTCAGGCCTCGGCCATGGCTTTCCAGTCAGCGGCGGCATGTCGCAATCGCTCGTAAATGAAAGCAGCGGCGCGCGCACTCCGCTCTCCGGATTGCTTTGCGCGATTCTCATCATGCTCGTCGCCGTCTTTTTCAGCGAACTGCTGCGCAATCTGCCGCAGCCCGTGCTGGCGGCGATCGTGCTGATGGCTGTAGCCGGTCTAGTGAAGGTCAGGGAACTGCGCCATCTCTGGCAGATGCATCGCAACGAGTTTCTCATTGCAATGGTTGCGCTGCTCGGTGTCCTCTGGGCAGGACTGCTCAAGGGCGTGCTCATCGGCGCAATCATTTCACTCGTGTTGCTGATCCGGCGCGTGTCGTCGCCGCACGTCGCTTTCCTCGGCCGCATCCCTGGCGCGCGCCGCTACTCGGATCTCGAGCGGCACGCCGACAACGAGCCAACGCCCGGAGTGCTCGCCTTCCGTGTCGAGTCGAGCATTGTCTATTTCAACGCTGGGCACGTCTTCGACACCGTGCTAGCGCGCCTCGACACCGCGCGCGAACCGATCAGGCTTGTAATCTGCGATCTCTCGACATCGCCAAATATCGACATGGCCGGCGCGCGGATGTTCCTGACGCTGCACGCGGAACTCGCCAAGCGTGGAATTGCCTTCGGCCTAGTCGAAGCGCGCTCGGCCGTACGCGACATGCTGCGCGTCGAGGGCGTGGAGAAAAAGGCGGGCCGCATCGACCGCTTCACTACGCTCGCGGACGCGATTGAGGATTTTCAAAACGGAGCCGCTGCAAAATCATGACGCCCATAGCTGCCCGCGCGCGTACCCCAAATCCGTTTGAATGCTTCTCCGAGGAACGTCGCGACCGCTCTCTGCCAAATGCGGTCTCGCGGGTCTCAAGGCGGTGTCGGTCAACCCGTGACACGACACGGCGATGCTTGCAAAAATTTTAATTGCCTGGTGCCTCGTTGCGACGACCGTGACGTTTCACGCCGCCGCGCTAGGGATCATGTGGAATCCAGTGTTGCGCTTGACTGGGCAGTTGGAGATGCGGTTCTTGCCGGTAACGTGGCTAGTGGTTCGGATCACTTGGTGGCTCATTCTAATCCACTGGGTTGAGATCGCGCTTTGGGCATTATTCTTCTGGTGGCAGAAGTGTCTGCCGGATGCCGAGTCGTCGTTCTACTTTTCCGGCGTCACATACGCGACGATCGGTTACGGGGATTTAGTGCTGCCGAAAGAGTGGCGGTTGTTCGGCCCAGTGGAGGGTTTGACGGGCATTTTGATGTGTGGGTTGTCCACTGCATTTTTATTCGCTACTTTGAGTAGAATGTACGCCGGCCGGACGAAAACCAACCAAAACTGATCCATGAAGCGCTCCATTAACTGACTGTTAGTCTTCGTTCCAATCATTGCCGAAACCGCGGAGGTTCTTGCCCCCCGCTTGTCGTGCCAAGAGTCGGCGAGCGGGAGTTCACATAAGCCGCCTAAATTGAAAAATCAATGAACGTCGAACAAACCAGACTGACAGAAGATCGGGAGGGGAAAACTTCCTGGAAAAAGTGGGGACCCTATCTGAGCGAGCGGCAGTGGGGGACGGTGCGGGAAGACTACAGCCCGAATGGTGACGCCTGGAACTTCTTCACCCACGATCATGCTCGCTCGCGCGCCTACCGCTGGGGTGAGGACGGCATCGCTGGCTTTTCCGATGACAAACAGAGCCTGTGCTTCGCGCTGGCCTTGTGGAACGGGAAGGATCCGATTCTCAAGGAGCGCCTCTTCGGGTTGACTAACAGCGAGGGCAACCACGGCGAGGATGTGAAGGAGTATTACTTCTACCTCGATAGCATGCCGACCCACTCGTACATGAAGTATCTGTATAAGTATCCGCAGGCGGCCTATCCCTACGCCGATCTGTTGGATACGAACCGCCGGCGTTCCCGAAACGAGTTCGAATATGAATTGCTCGACACCGGC
>Ga0209656_10001666_pt1 | contig 14549 bp, 14 predicted proteins | sample BogFormECP12_OM2_FD_188239 | JGI IMG/M metagenome (GOLD analysis project Ga0209656, IMG submission 188239) | Bog forest soil microbial communities from Calvert Island, British Columbia, Canada - ECP12_OM2 (SPAdes) (version 2) | ecosystem: Environmental > Aquatic > Freshwater > Wetlands > Bog ... | reverse complement strand
ATAAGGAAAGTCGCAACGCGATCCAGGCAGCCGGGCCAACAGGTCCGCACGATCACACTTCGATCCGGCTTGGCGCGTTTTACTACTACGGGAAAAACCAGCAGAACTTTGGAAGCACAGAATTTCCTTTCCTCGGAACAATCAATGAGCCGTTCTACCGCGTAGGCGGCGACCTCAGGTTCCGCTATCGCAGCAAATTTGAGATTTATGCGGTGGGGCTCGTAGGGCACGACAACAACCACTACGTCAACACCGTAGAGAATACATTCCTAAAGGCCCCTGCCGTCACCTTCACCGGCGGATTCGTCGCAGCCAATTACTGGATCTTTCCGTGGTTGATCGCTACCATGCGCTATGACTTCGTGAACTCTCCCTCCGATTACATCAATTTAGCTTCTCGCTACCAGACGCGTAACGATGTCCGACCGGGCTTCCAGATTCTCGTTCGCGCAAACATCAAGATTCTTGGCGAATACACACGCGCCTGGCAGCCGGCCTCGTACGGTGTCGACAGCAACGGGATTCCCCTGTACTACCGACCGAACACGTTCGTGACTGGGATCGATTACGCGTTCTAAGAAGTGTTCGGTACGGATCAGTTTGATCAAGAAAAATCTAAAGGAAGAGTAGGTGCAAAATGAAGTTACGTCCAATGGCAGCCAAAGCAGCAGCAGTTTGCGGTGCAGTTGTGCTCGTAGCCGGGGCAAGCTTTGCCGGTGACATCAAAGGTAAGGTTTCCGTTCAGGGGTTAAAGTCAGCGGAAAGTATCGTCGTCTATGTCGACGCCATTCCCGATAAGAAGTTCGATGCGCCAGTAACCAAGCCGGTCGTTGACCAAGCCAAGATGACGTTCACTCCGCATGTTACCGCCGTCCAGGTGGGCACGACTGTGGAGTTCTTGAACAGTGATCCAGTCGGCCACAACGTGTACTGGCCGAGTGTCGGCGGCAACAAGAAGCTGGCGCATAACCTCGGTACTTGGCCCAAGGGCGAGAAGAAGTCGTTCGAGTTCAATGATCCTGGCGTGGTTTCTCTCCTCTGTAACGTTCACCCGGAAATGAACGGATACATTTTTGTGTCACCGACTCCATATTTTGCCGTAACAGACAAGAGTGGCAATTACGAAATCAAGAACGTTCCAGCCGGCAAATACACACTAAAGACCTGGAGTGAAGACGGAAAGGTGACGACGCAGGCCGTGGAAGTAACCGCCAGCGGCGCATCCGCAGACCTCATCGTAAAGAAATAACTTCCTGACTCCGGGACAAACGGTGACAGCGCGGACAAAACTCGTCGACTTGGAATGGCTCGAATCGAATTTTCCATGCATGCAGGCATGTCCGGTTCATACCCAGGCCGGGCGATATGTCGCGCTGATTGCAGAAGGGAAATACGAAGACGCCTACCGGTATGCCCGGATGCCTAATCCCTTTGCCTCCATTTGCGGGCGCGTGTGTGGTCACCCATGCGAACCCGCTTGCCGCCGTGGACAGTTTGACCTGCCCATTTCAATCCGTGCTTTGAAACGCTTTATCACCGAACGGTTCGGACCGGAATCGAGGAATCCCATCGATGTCTTCTCCGATAAGCCGCGCCCGAAATACACCGAGAAGGTTGCCGTGATCGGCTCTGGTCCGGCAGGCATGTCCGCGGCGCATGACTTGGCGCTGCTTGGTTACCCGGTAACGATTTTCGAAGCCGCAGCCGTGCCCGGCGGAATGATGCATCTAGGCATTCCGGAGTACCGCCTGCCGCGCGACGTGTTGAACGCACAGATTCGAGAGATTCTCGAACTCGGGCCCGAACTGAAACTCGGTGCCCGGTTGGGCCGCGATTTCACTCTCGAAGATTTGCGCCAGCAGGGCTACAAATCGGTTTTGATGGCGTTTGGCCTACATCGTAGCCGCGACTTGAATTTGCCCGGGAGCGAACTGGACGGCGTGGTGAAGGGAATTGATTTCCTGCTGAATGTCAACCTGGGCTACCGGTTTGAAGTTGGCAAAAAGGTTGTGGTGATTGGCGGTGGAAACGTGGCCATCGACGTCGCGCGTTCCGCCATGCGCGAACAGCAGAAGATGACCGAACTTGGCCTGCCGAATGAACTGACTTCTAGCGAAATGGACGTAGCCATGAAGGAATTCATGGACGTCTCTCGCGCCGCGCTCCGGATGGGCGCTCGCGAAGTGCAGTTGGTCTGCCTGGAATCGCGTGCAGAGATGCCTGCGGCGGAAGAAGAAATTCATGAGGGTCTTCTCGAAGGAATGCAACTGCGGCCATCGCTAGGGCCAAAACAGTTTGTGGGGGAAAAGGGCAAGCTGACCGGATTGGAAGTGACCAAGTGTATTTCGGTGTTTGACGAAAACAAGCGCTTCAATCCCAAGTTTGCCGAAGGAACCGAGTTTGTCATTCCGTGTGACACGGTGATTCTCGCAATTGGTCAATCCTCTGATGTTTCTTTTCTGAAGCCGGATGACGGAATCGAAACTACGCGGCAAGGCATACTAAAGATTAATCCGGCGACGCTGATGACCACAGCCCCGGGAGTTTTCGCAGCCGGAGATATTGCTTTTGGTCCGCGCTTGATCATCAATGCCGTGGCCGACGGCAAAAAGGCTGCGGTTGAGATTCATAAGTTCCTGCGCGGGGCGGAGTGGAAGCCCAAATCGAAATACGTGCAGATTACCGTTTTAGATCATCACGAGATGGCCGCGCACTATGACGAATATTCGCGACTTGCTGTTCCCGTGCTGCCGATCGATCGCCGCACGGGAATAGCGGAAGTCGAAACCGGGTACACGGAAGCGGAAGCTCGCACAGAGGCCAGCCGCTGTTTGCGATGCTGGGTCAATACGATTTTTGAAGGCGACGAAGCCAACGGAACCGAATGCATTCTGTGCGGCGGGTGTGTTGACGTTTGCCCAGAGAGTTGCCTGTCGCTTGTTCCATTGAAGGAGTTTGCGTTCACGGAACAAGACATGGAACGCCTGGCAGCAGAACAAGAATTGCGCCCCATCGATCTGCAACATGTTGCGCCCGATGAACTGAATAAGACCGAAGGATCTGTGATGGTGAAGGATGAAACGATTTGTATTCGCTGCGGCCTGTGCGCAGAACGGTGTCCAGCACACACGATTTCAATGGAAGCCTTTGAAGTATTTGATGAAGAGCAGGGAGGCAGTGAACGAGAGGAGATCGTGCTACGACCATGAGTGAGGCGAAATCAATCGACGGCATGCAACCCGCTAAGCCGCAGGCGGCCACGGCAGTCTCGCGACGGGATTTTCTTGGGGAGATTACCCTCGGAGCATTGGGTGTCGCGGGATTGGGCGCGGGCGCGTTGACTTACCAATATTTTTCCCCGAATGTTTTGTTTGAGCCGGCGACCACATTCCGTGCGGGAAATCCGGATCTCTACCCACTGGACTCGGTAACCTTCCTGCAGGATCAACAAGTCTACATCGTCCGCACGCCCGGCGGTTTCTATGCTGTTTCCGCGGTATGCACGCATCTTGGATGCGTTACGCAGTGGAAAGCGGAGGCCAACATGATCGCCTGCCCTTGCCACGGCAGCAAATTCACTCCTGAGGGCAAGAAGATCGAAGGTCCAGCCCCCCGGCCGCTCCCGCACTACTCGATTACGCTCACCGCTGACGGCGAACTACTGGTAGACAAGCTGCAGACGATCAAGACCGACCAGGTACTGAAGGCCTGAGGACACTATAGTGACTTCTATACCCAACGCACTCGAAACTATTCGCCAATCAAGAGTCTGGAAATCAATTTTCCGACGCGGTCCTGCACTGACCAATCGAACCCGCAGCATTGCCGTGTTCGGAAATCTATTTCTTCACTGGCTACCGGTCAAGGTACGAGAAAGATCGCTGCGAGTGCGAGCAGCCTACTATCTGGGATCGCTCTCCTTTCTTCTGTTCCTAATCCTGGTGATCACCGGCGTGCTGCTGATGTTTTACTACCATCCCGCAGCGCCAAAGGCATACCACGACATGAAAGACTTGCGGTTTGTCGTGTCGAATGGAGTATTCCTCCGCAACATGCACCGCATCGGCGCACACCTGATGGTTCTCCTGGTTTTCGCGCACTTGTTTCATGTGTTTTATCGCGGCGGCTACAAACCGCCCCATGAATTCAATTGGGTCGTTGGCGTCGTGCTTTTGCTGCTGACCCTGTTCCTCAGTTACACAGGCTATCTGCTGCCGTGGGATCAGCTGGCATTCTGGGCCGTGACGGTCGGAACCAACATTATTTCCGCGATGCCGGTTATCGGCAGCAAGGTGCGCTTCGTGACACTGGGGGGGAATATTGTCGGAGAAAACGCCTTGCTAAGATTCTACGTTCTGCACGTTGTGATCCTCCCTTTGCTGGCGGTTCTTTTTATTGGAATCCACTTCTGGCGTGTCCAGAAGGATGGCGGTTTGACTGTAAAGTCGAAGGACGACGATGGAAGAGACTAAAATTCAGTCCGGTTTCAGTTCGAACGCCAAGGAAGAACCGCGCCGCATCGTTTTCATTACTCGCAACGTCTCGGCGAAGGTAAAGGACCACCGTGGGCCACAGGTAATGAGCTATCCGCACCTTCTGGTGCGGGAAGCGATCGTGTTCGAAGTCTTGATTGTGGCCATGGTCATCGTTGCGCTGTTCTGGGATGCTCCGCTTGAACAACTTGCCAATCCGCTGCTCACGCCAAATCCTGCGAAAGCACCCTGGTATTTCCTGGGTTTGCAGGAACTGCTGCATTTCTTCCCGCCATTTGTTGCCGGAATTCTAATTCCCACCCTGATCCTGCTGGCATTGGTGGTGATTCCTTATTTCCATGTAAACGTGGAAGCTAAACCCATGTGGATTGAGCAAGGTATCAAAAAGTTTACGATTTCATTGATCGTAATTGCCGCTTTGCTCGCGCTGCTGGCCTTCGTCGACGCCTGGACGATCATTGTTCCTACAGCAATTGTTGCCGCGCTGCTGGTTGCCTCGTATTTTTCAAGAGCTACCACGGGACTGATGAGCGCCCTGCGTAACAAACCACTGTCTTGGTGGGTGATGACCTGGTTTCTCTTGACGGCAATTGCACTGACAGTTGTGGGGACATTTTTCCGCGGCCCGGGCTGGTCCTGGGTGTGGCCTTGGAGGACTCATGTCGGCTGAGGACATGGGCAAACTTTCGCACCGAGTGCGACTGGTTTTTGCAATTTCCACTGTGACGTGCGTAGCCGCTCTGGCGATTTCTCCGCTGAAAGATTTTCGCGCGGAATGGAAACACTACAAACGCTCCTTCGTTCGATTCGCGCAAGGGCGGCCTGACACCAAGCGATTGCTCGCCGATTACAACCCCAACATCGATCAGGCTTGGATTCCGGGTATGAACGTCGTGGATCGCTGCGGCACCTGCCATCAGGGAATGACACAGCCGAGCTTGGCAGATGCCTCGGTGCCCCAACCGTTCCGCGCGCATCCGCCCATTCCTCACAGCCCTCGTGACTGGGGCTGCACGATTTGTCATCGCGGCCAGGGGCCGGCCACCGAGGTCGCTGAGGCCCACGAGACCACACTTGCCTGGGAACAGCCGATTTTGCCCGCGCACTTTCTCGAGGCATCCTGCGGCAGTTGCCATCAGGCCGATTTAAATGAGACGCCGCAATTGACCCGTGGGCGTGAATTGCTGTCGCGGTTGAACTGCCAGGCGTGTCACCGACTTTCGAATCTTGACCGCTCGAGTCTCGGGCCGGACCTTTCGAGCCTGGGATATAAGGTTTCGCGCCAGTGGATCTACAAATGGCTGAAGGAACCGCGCACGGTTTTGGATAAAGACGGAAACGTGACCGTAAATGGATATGAGAGCGGCGACGAATCGCGCATGCCGAAGTTTCGCCTGAAAGAAGAGGAACTTCTGGCGCTTTCCGGATATTTGAGCGCGCAAAAGGCGAAGCCGATTGAAGAATATAAAATTAATCCTGCTGTGGTCGCTCTATGGAGCAAGAAGCCGGACCTCATGAGCCAAGCGGAAGTACGCTTTCGTCAAATGATGTGCACGACTTGTCATCCGCTGGCCGTCACCCGCGCAGGTGAGACGAAGCTGATCGGCGGAAATGTCGGCCCGGAGCTGACCAAAGTTGGCAGCAAGGTAAACGAACAATGGCTAGTGGCATGGTTGCGCAATCCTCAGGGATATTTGCCACACAACAACATGCCCCGCTACGGGTGGAGCGACGACGATCTCTATAAAGTGTCGCACTACGTCATGAACAAATTGACGGACTCGGATCTGCTCGCGGGCGTCCCTCAACTTGGTGTAGCGACTGAAAATGAGATCAAAAATGGCAAACGGCTTTTCCTCGAAAAGGGCTGCGCCAGCTGTCATCAGATCGAGGGAAGCTCGCCCCAGAAAGACTTTGGGCCGGACCTAACCGCGCTCGGCGCCAAGAACGCCTCCGAGCTTGAGTTCGGTAAATCCACGATAGCCCACAACCTGCCTGCGTATATCCAAACGAAATTGCAGGACCCACTATCGGTCAATCCCGCGGCTCGTATGCCCCAGTACAGTTGGAACCAAGCCGATCTGGATGCGGTGACCACGGCGCTGCTCAGCCAGACTGGGCCGAAACCCACCAGCACGCTACAGCATCTGGTGGTGCCGAAGAAAGATCCCAGCTTCCAGGCAATGGGTGACTTCGCCGAAGTCTACGAGCGCTATAAATGCTACGCCTGCCACAGATTCAATGGAGTTGGCGGGACGTTGGCTCCCGATCTCTCCTATGAGGGGAGCCGTGCGCAGAAAAAGTGGATTGCCGATTTCCTGAAGAATCCGCAAACGATTCGGCCGACGCTCGTTTTGCGCATGCCCCAGTTCAACATGACCGACAAGGAAGCGATGACGGTCGCGGAATATTTATCGATGGCACTGCAAAAGCCCGGGGTAAATCCTGACAGCATCGATCCACAAAAATATTCGCCTGCCGCGGCCGCACTTGGCAAGCAACTCTACGAAGTGAAATTCCAGTGCCAGTCTTGTCACACGATCGGCAGCGGCGGAGGATATGTGGGACCAAATCTGAATAATGCCGGAAACTGGTTGACACCCGCGTGGATCGAAGCTTGGCTGCGCAATCCGCAGGCCTTGCAGCCGGACAGCATCGAGCCGCAGCGTAACTTCACCGATGACGAGATCCATGCGCTTACCGCGTACTTGATGACCCTGCGCGCAGGGATTAAGCCAGGAACTACCGCTACCGCTACCGTTGCGACTCCGCTCGTGCAAGGAGCCGGCCGATGAAATCCAAAATGCAGCTGACCGCCATGTTCCTGGTTGGCCTACTTGGTGTGCCGCTGCTTTCTGGCTGCAAGAAGGCGGCGGCTGTAAAGCCAGACGAGGCCTTCGGCACCTATGACACGGAAGCCGACTGGAGCGACGGCACGAAAGTAGTCAAGCTGGGCTACCAGGAATCGCAAGGGAAGCGGGTCTTTTATCAATATTGTGTGTGGTGCCATGCGGACGCTTCGCCAGCCGGGCCTTCAAACCGCAGCAATCTGACTCCGCAACCTCCACTGTTGAATGACGGCGAAAAGTTGAATCAAGAGAGCGACGAGTTTATGCAGAACATCATCACCCTGGGTGGCAGTGCGCTCGGCAAGTCTGCGATGATGCCTCCGTACGGGAAGACATTGTCTCCGGGGGAGATCAAGGCGGTCATTGCGTTCGCCCGTGCGATCGCCCAGCCCGCGTATCAACCGCCCGGACGGCCAGGGTCTCAGTACACCACTAAGTAGTCGATGTTAAAATTTGAGGATGAACTTGATGCGCCCATCGGTTGTTACTTGTGTGTCTTTGTGTGCCATTACCCTGATTTTCCTTTTACTGATAAACGGCGCGGCTTCGGCGCAAATCAGCCCAAACGAAATCCGTGATCCCGATCTGAAAGCACTCGAAAAGCAATATTTTCCAGAGCTGAAGAGTTTGCATCAAAGCATTGCACGAATGCGTTTCCCTTTTCCGCTCTACATCAGCAAATATGTCGGTTTAGAACCAGCGAAGCAGGCCGAAGCGGATTCGCGCGGGCTGGAATTCGTCAAGTTCCAGGATCGCACCGTGCTCAAGATTACCGGCAATTACAACGCGGCATACAATGCCGAGAGATTCACAAGAAATGAGCGAGCAGCAAGAACGTTCGAGGATGTCCTTCTGCCAATTCTGGTCACCGTGACCCAAACGATTTCGCCCGATATCGCCTGCGATGCCATTGGTTTTGAAGTGTCTTACCACACCCGCACGAACGACAAGTCCGCCGACTATGAAGGCAAGGAAATTCTGGTCGTGGTGATGGGAACAAAAAACGCATTCCGCCTGGCCCAGGCAACGAATGACCAGGATCGCCAGAAGATCCTCGACGAGTCACAAATTTTTCTGGGTGGAAAAGAGTTCGGCCTTTCGCTGCTCGACAAGGAGCCGTTTGTCGTTGAAACATTGCCGCGAACCAAGCCAACAAAGCCGGATGCCTCTTCTTCCGCCGCTTCATCGACAGCGGTGAGTCGGCTAAACCATGGAAGTCCCAATTTGCTGTCTGGTTCCTCGAATGGCCTCACGGGTCCGGTGGGTGCTGGTGCAAGTACCCCAAAACCAGACCTGTCCAAAGCCAAACCGGCGGCCACTGCCGCCGACGCCGAAAAGCTCCAAGTTCAATATAAGCAGCAACTGGAGGGGCTCTCCGTGCTGGGCCAATCCCAGTTTCAATTTGTTGCCTACGACCCGCCTGCATTTGTGGTCGTCAATAAGGAGTTGGCGCTGCAAATGACACTCCGCAATCCTTTGCATTTTGATGCCGAGAAGTCCTCGATTTATAAACGGGCGGCACAAACCTTCGACCTTTTCCTCGCGCCAAAATTGAAGGACATTCTTGCGGCCTCGCCCGAAGAAGCGACCTTTGATCTTTATGATTTTTCGGTTGTGAATCTCTTTTCCACACTGATGGGGGGGAAAGAGCGATCCGAGGCCGTGGAGTTTATCGTGCCCAAGGGACTGGCGCGCAAATTTGTTGATGCGGATATCACCAATCAAGAGTTAATCGATCATAGTCAGGTGGTTGTCAACGGAGTGCGCATCGCTCTGAATCTCCAAATGGTCGAATAGTTGGCTGGGGTTTGTCCGACCCGTGGGAGCTGAAGGCGCAAGAAGATTTTATTTCCTAGAAGCGCGGCGTTTCATGATGACTAATGGCAAGCGCCAGATCCACGCGACTAGCCTCGGCGCATTTTCGCCAAATTCCAGATAGGCTCGAAACTGCTGTGATACTATGCGTCACAGTAAACGCTGTCGATTTTCGTGCATATTAAAATAGATCCATGCGGGTCACAGTGCCGGTGCGTTCCCCTGCCGGAAAGGGCTCTCCTTTTTAGATGACTTCATCGCTATTCAGTCTTCAAGGCAAAACTGCAGTGGTTTTAGGTGGCACGAGCGGTCTCGGTCACACCATAGCCCTGGGACTTGCCGATGCCGGAGCGGATGTTGTGGTATCGGCACGCAGACAAGCGTTGGTGGATAAAACGGCATCGGAGCTCGAGGCTAAAGGGCGCAAAACCTTACGTGTTCGGGCCGACGTGCGAGATAGAGAATCGCTGCTTAAAATGCGCGAGTCGATTCTAAACGCCTTCGCTACCGTAGACATCCTCGTCAATGCCGCTGGCGTCACACGCAAAGTGCCAACGTTAGAAATGAAGGAAGAGGACTGGAACGATATCCTTGAAACGAACCTGACAGGAACACTGCGCGGTTGCCAGGTCTTTGGAGAAGTGATGCTGAAGCAGGGGGCGGGACGAATTATTAACATCGCTTCCCTGGGTCGCTGCTTGGACTCTTTGAAGTGGCCGCCTACAGCGCAAGTAAATCGGGAGTGGCGTCACTCACAAAATCATTGGCAATCGAATGGTCGCGGCATGGCGTTCTCGTGAACGCCATTGTCCCCGGAGTCTTCCGAACGGATATGAATGCCAATTTACTTGAGGGAACCGAACGGGGTCGGGAGTTCCTGTTACGCACTCCCATGGGCCGGTACGGCAAATCGGAAGAACTGATTGGAGCGGCAGTATTTCTTGCATCGGAAGCCAGCGGATTTGTCACCGGTCAACTGATTGCCGTGGATGGTGGGATCCTGGCTAGCGGGGTAAATCAATGACCTCAACGGGCAATCAGGTGGCAGGCAAACCACTGATCATTGCGCGGAAACCGGAAGAGTGCCGTTGGGACCTGGTCAGTTTGGGAGAAGTCATGCTTCGCCTGGACCCCGGCGACGGACGCGTTGCAATGACACGCACGTTCCAGGCATGGGAGGGCGGGGGCGAATATAACGTCGCCCGGGGTTTACGACGATGCTTTGGCCAGCGCACCGCTCATGTAACTGCACTTGCCGACAATCCCGTTGGCAGGTTGATCGAAGACCTCATGCTCCAAGGCGGTGTTGATCTTTCTCATCTGCAGTGGGTGGACTACGACGGTGTTGGTCGCGCGGTGCGTAACGGGCTGAACTTTACCGAGCGCGGATTTGGAGTGCGCGCGGCAGTCGGATGCTCTGATCGCGGCCACACTGCCGCTTCTCAATTGAAGCCCGGTCGAATTGATTGGGAACTCATTTTTGCGAAGCAAGGCACGCGCTGGTTTCACACAGGCGGAATCTTCACTGCACTTTCAGAGACGACTCCCTTGGTGGCGCGGGAAGCGATGGAATCGGCAAAAAGGCACGGTGCCGTCATTTCCTACGATTTAAATTACCGAGAATCGCTCTGGAAATCGATTGGTGGCAAAAAGCGGGCAATGGAAGTCAATCGCGAACTAGCTCCGCTGGTCGACGTGATGTTGGGGAATGAAGAGGATTTTACTTCGGCTTTGGGATTTGAGATCGCTGGGGTCGACGAAAATCTTTCCGATCTCAACTCCGCCTGTTTCCGCAATATGATTCATGAAGTGATCTCACGTTATCGAAACCTGAAGGTTGTTGCCACAACTCTTCGAAATGCAAAAACCGCAACCGTGAATGATTGGGGAGCCATTTGTTACCACGCTGGCTCTTTCTTTGAAGCCAAGCAATTCCCGAATCTTGAAATCTTCGATCGAGTTGGAGGCGGGGATTCCTTTGCGTCAGGCCTGATTTATGGATTTTTGCAAGGCCAAGGCCCGCAGTGGGCTGTGGACTGCGGTTGTGCGCACGGCGCCTTAGCAATGACCACCCCGGGAGACACGAGTATGGGCGCTTTGGCGGAAGTGTTGCGGTTGATGAAGGGAGGCACCGCGCGAGTTCAGCGTTAGCGCGGGAACGTAAACGATGTCAAAGGCCGAGACCCTACGACGCATCCGTGAGACCAGGATTATTCCAGTCTTGCGGGCGCGCAGGCACGAAGACGCTATTGCGATCGCCCACGCTGTCCACGAAGGCGGGATACCGATTCTAGAAATAACCATGACCGTGCCAGGTGCGGTTGAAGTGATTCGACAATTGGTCGAGACCTTTGGAGAACAGGTGCTGATCGGCGCCGGAACGGTTCTCGATCCAGAAACCGCGCGTTCCTGCATTCTTGCCGGCGCGCAATTTGTTGTCAGCCCTGCCCTCAAGCTCCCGACGATTGAACTCTGTCACCGATATGCGATTCCTATTTTCCCAGGCGCGCTTACCCCGACCGAAGTGCTGAGCGCGTGGGAAGCTGGTGCCGATGCGGTGAAGGTTTTTCCCTGCGGATCGATGGGCGGAGCGAACTATCTGAAATCGCTAAAGGCCCCTCTTCCTCAAATTGAACTCATTCCGACTGGAGGAGTTTCCCTTGCTACCGCCGCTGAGTTTCTTTCGGCAGGTGCGTTTGCCCTGGGCGTCGGTGCGGACTTGATCGACGGTGATGCGTGTAGCCCGGAAAAACAAAACGCGATTACGGCCAATGCCAAGAAGTATCTTGCGATTGTCAGGAATCATTGGCAATGAGTGAACGAATCGACTCTCACCATCACCTCTGGCGTTACGATAAAAGCGAATATGGTTGGATTGGAGAAGATATGAGTTTGCTGGCCAGAGATTACCTCCCAGAGAATCTAAGGCCTGAGCTTGTGGAATCCGGGATTCAGGGAACCGTTGCCGTGCAAACGCGGCAGACCCTTGCCGAAACACGTTTCCTCTTGGACTTTGCAGAAGAGTTTGAGTTTATCCGGGGAGTTGTTGGATGGGCGCCGATCGCCACGGCCGAGTTTCTAGAAGTTCTCGAACGGCTGAAAGGCTATACAAAATTGAAGGGCCTTCGCCATGTAATCCAGGATGAGCTGGACGATCAATTTATTCTGAGAGATGACTTCAACAGTGGAATCGGATTGTTGAAAAGATATTCTCTGGTCTACGACATTTTGATTTATGAGAAACACCTTCCTGCCGCAATCTCCTTTGTCGATCGTCACCCATCACAGATCTTTGTCCTGGACCACATTGGCAAGCCACGAATTCGCGCCGGCGAAATCGAACCCTGGCGAACGAACTTACAATCGCTTGCGCGACGCGAAAATGTGTTCTGCAAACTATCCGGTCTCGTGACAGAAGCGGACTGGAAGCACTGGCAAATCGCTGACCTACGACCTTATTTAGACGTGGTGCTTGGAGCTTTTGGGGCCAGACGCTTGATGGTTGGGTCAGATTGGCCTGTCTGCCTTCTCGCCAGTACACCGAAGAAGTGGTTTTGCACGCTAAAGGAATTTCTCAGGCCGCTTTCTGTTTCCGAACAGGACATGATTCTTGGTGGCGTAGCTAGTAAGGTTTATTCGCTTGGTTGAAGGCGTCTTCGATAGAGTGGGCTCATTTTTTGTTCGCACCCTGGAGAGTTCGCCTCATTCTGGGTTCACGCAGAGGAGATTTGAGCGATGCAGAGGAAAGGGAAATTGCTCGTCTTTGTCGGTTTTTTCGCTCTGGTTCCCTCATCGGCGGTCAGCCAGGAAACCCCGGCCAGCATGAAGCCTACTGCCGGTGAAACTGCAGAGCAAATAGACAAAGCTTGGCAAAACGGAAGCGCGAAATACGATGACGCGCGCAAGGAGCTTCTGACACAACTGAATCGCACGGTTAGTGCAGGCCCGTATAGCGCAGACTGGGAGTCCCTCCGGATGTACGAAACTCCCAATTGGTACAAAGATGCCAAGTTCGGAATCTTCATCCACTGGGGTGTCTATTCCGTGCCGGCGTTTGGCAACGAGTGGTATCCGCGTAACATGTATCAGGAAGGCTCTGACGAATATAAGCACGAGCTGGCCACCTACGGTTCTCTGATGCACTTTGGCTACAAAGATTTTATTCCGCGCTTCACGGCTGCGCAGTTTGATCCCGTAAAGTGGGCAGCGTTATTCAAGGATTCGGGCGCGAACTACGTTATTCCTGTTTTTGAACATCACGACGGCTTCGCGATGTACGATAGCGGCCTCTCCGATTGGACAGCCGTGAAAATGGGGCCCCATCGGGACGTTTACGGCGAACTCGCGAAAGCTCTGCGGGAACGAGGTCTACGTCTGGGCGCTTCTTCTCATCGTATCGAACACGATTTTTTTATGAACAACGGTCGCAAGCTCGACAGCGACGTTAACGATCCGCACTACGCTGCCTTTTATGGACCTGCGCATGCCTGGCTCGACGGAAAGAAAACTCTGCTTCAGGATTGGACCTATCTCAGCAACGAATATCTCGACGACTGGCTCGCACGCGACACCGAAATTGTGGAAAAATACAATCCCGACATTATGTATTTCGATTGGTGGATTGGGCAGCCGAGCGCCCGCAGGCACGTGGCGAGATTCGCAGCTTTCTACTACAACCACGCGGCTCGAGAAGGAAAAGTGCCCGTCATCAATTACAAAGACAGCGCCATCGAAGACCATTCCGCAGTTCTGGATATTGAGCGGGGGCAATTATCCGGCATTCGTCCGCTGTACTGGCAAACGGACACCTCGATCAGCAACAAATCCTGGGGCTATATCGAAGATGATAGTTTCAAATCGGCACAGATGATCGTTCATCAATTGATCGATATCGTCAGCAAGAATGGGAATCTGCTTGTGAACATCGGCCCGCGGTCCGACGGGACTATCCCGGAGCAAATACAAACTACCCTGCGCGAAATCGGTGCTTGGCTTAGGCTGAATGGTGAGGCGATTTACGGCACCCGTCCTTGGACCAAATACGGCGAAGGCCCTACCGCGATTGTGGAAGGTGCATTCCACGATACCGAAGCCAAACCTTTCACTTCGGAGGACTTTCGCTTCACGAGCAAGGGCAGCGCCCTCTATGTAATTGAGATGGGCTGGCCGAAAAATGGCGAAGCGGTGATTCATTCGCTCGATCGCACGGGACTGGGAAACTTCACGATCGCCTCGGTCACGATGCTCGGTCACGATGGACCCCTCAACTACGAACAGAAGACAGATGGCTTGCACCTTCAGGTTCCTGCCGAGCCCGCTGGGGAATACGCCTACTGTTTTAAATTGGAGTTGAAACCAAATCACTGAGAGCACGAATTATTCGTTAAATCGG
>Ga0209656_10001665_pt1 | contig 14553 bp, 9 predicted proteins | sample BogFormECP12_OM2_FD_188239 | JGI IMG/M metagenome (GOLD analysis project Ga0209656, IMG submission 188239) | Bog forest soil microbial communities from Calvert Island, British Columbia, Canada - ECP12_OM2 (SPAdes) (version 2) | ecosystem: Environmental > Aquatic > Freshwater > Wetlands > Bog ... | reverse complement strand
GTCGGCCCTTCGGCGCTCAGCAAGAATAACCAAGTAGGGCCCTTCTGAAGTGACCAACGCTAAGAACAGGATTTGTAACAGCAGAGGAAACAGCGGCATCATCATCCCGCGCCGTAGGCGCGGCCGGCGTTTGGAAGTTCGCGGGCTCAATGGCCGGAGGGTGGGATAGGCGAGTCAGGGTGAAGGCGCTGGATTCGGCGGCGGACGTGTTGAAAGTAATCTTCGCTGACCTTAAGTTCCAGCACTTCCTGGATCACCGGCAGGAAGTAGGCTAAGGAACGTACGGTCGCCAGCGCTGGAGCGGTGGTGGGGCGCAGCAGGCGGCGCGCTGCGGCCAACACCAAGGCATTTTCGACAGCACTCAAGGGCACACCGCGCTGATGCAGTTGGGCGGCCAGCAGACGGTCTGGCCGACGGACCGTTCCTGTAGTTCCCGGGGTGTGGCGGTAGGCATCGAGAACCTTCCGCACATACTCTTCGCGGCTGATGGGAGGCTCGTGCATACCTTCCTCCTCAGCCTTGCGGGTCGCGCAGCGACGGACCGTTGATGCGGACGGTGTGACAGAAGTGGCGCAGCCGGCTCAACAGCGCGTCCACCATGGCTTGATTGCCCAGGAAGTTGCGCCATTCGTCATAGTCCAAGTTGGTGGTGATGATCGTAGAGTGGCGGTGGTAACGCTCCTCCATCAGCTTGAAGAAAATGTTGGACTGTTCCGGTTTCAGGTTGAGATACCCCAGTTCGTCGATGAGCAAAACATCCAGGCGAGCCAGACGATTCAGCAGTTTTCGGGTGGAGCGGTCGGCCAGCGAGGCATACATCTCGTCGAACAGGTCTTGTGCGGAGATGAACTGACAGCGGTAGCCATTCTCCAGGGCTTTCAGCAGCAGGCCCGACGCCAGTCCGGTTTTGCCTACGCCGGTGCTCCCGACCAACACGATGTTCTCCGCCTTGGCGATAAACTCCAGTTCGGCGAAGGTGTGGATCTGTTTGCGATTGACCCCGGGCTGGCGGGCGAAGGGGAAGCTGGCCAGTGACCAGCGCTCGGGCAACTTGGCCTGCTGGATGCGCCAGGCCAAAGCGGTTTCCTGGCGGTGGTGCCACTGGGCCCGCAGCAGACGGGTGAGGAACTCCGAGTAGGAAACGTCTTCTTTCTCGGCAGCAGGTAGCTGTTCCTCGTAAATTTCCAGAATGCGCTTCAGGTGAAGGTTCTTCAGCAGTTGTTCCAGTTCGTCACTGATCTTCATCTTTGCCTCCCGGATCGTCGTCCAGCAGGAAGTAGTCGCGGGCCACGCGGCGCAGGATCATGCGTTCGACGCGATCCAGGTCGTAGAGTCCGTAGTGGGCCGATTCGCGCACGGCGGCCAGCAGCGGTTCCCGGGGATACTCGCGCACCAGGCGCAACAGTTGGCGCAGGGCAAAGACGACCAGTTTGTGGCTGCGCTGCTTGAGCGCGGCGAGGTAGTCGGCGAGTTCCGGTGCAGCTTTGAGAATGAGCGCTTCCTCGGGATGGGGATCGGGGCGCGCGTTGCCCTGTCCTCGCGGAGGACGGTGTTGCGCCAGCAGCACCCGCTGCTGTTCGGCCTCGGCCATGCGCTGGTGGGTGACGAGATTGCGGGCATCGAGTTGGATTTCGACTTTGTCCTTGGTTTCGCGCACTTCCACGCGACGGCCGAGCCAGGCCAGGGGCACGGAGTAGCGGTTGCTGTGCAGCGCGACGTAGCCTTCCACGTCCACCAGGCGTTGGTGCAAGCGATAGACCTCGGGGATCCAGACCGGCAGGGGGCGCAGATGCGGCTGCTCCAGAACAAACAACTCGCGCGGCACGGCGCGGAGATATTTCTTGTAAGTTCCGTTGACCCGATCGCACCATTGCCGCGCCTGCTGATTCAGGCCCTGCCAACTGGCGAAGCTGCGGCCCGCCAGGAAGTTGGTCTCGATGAACCAGAAAGGCCTCTCGACGCGGGCGGAACGGTTGGCGTGGCCGCGCTCATGCGCCACGAAGCGGAAGCCGAAACGTTCGGCAAAGGCTGCCATCTCGGGCACCGGCACCATCTCGCGTCCGGTGCCGCGCAGCACCACTGTAGGATTTCAGAATTGATGACATTCGTGTCAGAGTACGTGACACAAGATGTCAGGATTAATGACATAGATTTGTGCTTTAAGCACAAGTCGCGTGCCTCAGTCTCAACTTCTAGCCTTCCGTTTTGCCCGCTGTGTCCTTCTGAACAGTGCGTATAAGGTCACTTCTTCGAGATCGCGGTCATCTAGATCAGCAGTTGCGCTGATGATGGCGTTCACCCGCAATTTCGGTTTGGCCTCCGGAAAAAACACGGTTATCGGCACGCCAAAGAATCGGGCCAGCATCTCCAATTCGGAAATCGATGGCTTGTAGGTGGCCGTTTCCCAGCGAGAGATCGTGTTGGCCGTTGTTTTAACTGCCCGCGCCAGCTCTTCCTGGCTGATCCCTGTACCCTTCAGGGTCGTTCTCAACTCCCGAATCTTCTTGCCGATCTGGTCGTAGATGTTATCCATGTGTATTCGCGCCTTCCTTTATAAGGATGTTATCGTCCTTTTCGTGTTGACATTAGGATGGACTCATGCCATGTTTCCTTTTACAGGATATATCGATCCTGTATAAGGAATACTTGAGCCGCGAGAGAAACGCAAGTGCTTTCGCGTGTTCAGGGAGGGCAGATGCCGGATCTGATTGAAGCAACTCGCCGCAGCAAAGTAACTTTTGCGGCTTCGAAGGAACGGGGCCGGCAAATGATCGAGCCCAGGTCCATGTACCTCGATGGCCTACAGCGGATCCGTGAGCCAGTAAGCCGGTCAAAGGCGGGCGTACAGGGTAAGGTTGCCGATGTCGCAAATGGGCGCTCGCGGCACGCCGAATCGCAGAATGAACTTAAAGCATTCCGGGTTTTGATGGCCACAGCACGCTCGGACGTTTGGCAGGAACAGCCGTTCGTCCTGGAATACCAGCATGAAGAGGCAAGGCATCGCTACACGCCGGATATTCTGATCGCCTGGGGCGCACATCAGGAAGTCGTGGAAATCAAAGAGGACTCAGAGGCTGAGTCGCTAGAGAACCAAACACGCTTTGCGCTGATCCGGGAACTCCTGGCCGAGTACGGATTTAGTTTTCGGGTGTGGAAAAAATCCGAGATTTGCGCTGAACCTCGCTTGGAGAACGCTACCCTCATCCTGCGCTACCGCACCGTGGTGGTGCCGGCCCGGGGGCGCGAAGAGATCCGACGAATGTTTTCATTGACGCCAGAATTTTCCCTACGCGCATTCGGCGGCGATTCGCACACAGTACAAAACGTGCTTCGCCTGGTGCTCGATGGTGCGTTACACCTCGACTGGTGGGAGCCTCTTTGCCTCGACTCCAGAATCGCTACAACACCGATTGGTCAAAAGGTATGGCCCTTTCCGCCAGCAGATTTTCAGGAGGTCAGATGTCGCTACATGCATTGAGGCCAGGGCATCATGTAAAGATTGGGCCAAGGGTGTTCCTCGTGGTGCAACGCCTGCCTGAAGACAGGTGGCATTTACAAAACACCGTTACAGGTGAATGGTGCACCTTCGAGGAGAGCGAACTTCTCGATCAGTTCGCACGAAGCGAGCTATCGTTCACTGTGATGGTCGATGAGTCCGGCCGGTCCACCAGCAGCCTGTCTGAGAAGCTTATTCGGGATCTCTCTTTCTATCCGCCAGAGCTGGTCGAACTCGCCAGAAAGCGTATCCAGTATCTGAAAGAAATCGACCGGCAGCAACCGATTTCGATCACTCAGACAACGATTGAGCTCATCATTCGATCAGTTGCGGAGCGGATTAAGGACAGTATTGCGCCGGGTTGGCGGACGGTTTGTCGAGACTACCGGAAATGGCTTGGTGCGGGCCGCGACATTCGGGCAGTGGTTCTGAGGTACGCGGACCGGGGCAAAAGGGGCACGAGACTGGTGCCAGAAGTGAAGATCATCAGCGACCAAGTTATCCAGGAGTTGTACATGACTGCTGAGCGTAAGCGTGTGCCAGAAGTGCATTTGGAAATTGTGCACCGGATCAGCGATGCGAACAGATTCCGGTCGGAAACCGAACGCCTTCCGATTCCAAGCCGCAGCACCGTATATCGCGAGATTCAGCGAAAATCGCCATACGAACTGATGGTGGCTCGGTACGGCAAACGGCGCGCCGAAATGGAATTCCGCGTAAGCGGCGCCGGCCCCGACACATCTCGCGCTCTCCAAAGAGTGTCGATGGATCACACGCCCAGCGACCTTATTGTCGTGGACGACGATAGCATGTTGCCGCTGGGCCGACCGACGATCACCTCGGCACTCGATGAGCACACACGCTGTCTGATGGGCTTCTACGCTGGATTCGAGCCGCCGAGTTCCTTGTCCGTGATGAGATGTCTTAAACACGCGATTCTCCCCAAGACCAATGTCCCGCGAGAGTTTCCGTCGGTCAAGAACCGGTGGGAATGTTACGGGGTACCAGAACTCGTGGTGGTCGATAACCCGCCGGAGTTCCATTCCAGTCACTTCGAACGTGCCTGTTTGCAGATCGGCGTCGATATCCAGTATGCCAAGGTTCTCGTGCCCTGGTACAAAGGCAAGCTCGAGAGGTTTCAGGGCACCATGAATCACGATTTGATGCATGGCAACCCTGGAACCACGTTCAGCAATATCCTGGAGCGCGACGAGTACGATCCCACGCGGCACGCCGTGGTTATGTTAAGCACATTCCGGGAGATGCTTCACAAGTGGATAATCGACGTCTATTCGCAAACGCCGCATCGCGGCATCAAAGACACGCCAGCCCATCGGTGGCACAGCGACATGAGCGCCCTGCCGCCCCCGCTTCCGCCCAATGCGCGCGAACTGGATGTCGTGCTCGGCATGACGGCTCAACGAGTGGTGTTCCATTACGGCATCGAATTGGAAGGACTGAAATACAACGGGCCAGAGTTGGGTGAACTGAGGCGGCGGATAGGATCGGGGGCGAAGGTCGAGCTAACATTCGATCCTGGCGACCTTGGCCACATCAATGTGCTGGATTCACAGAAGGGGGTCTATCTTCGTGTTCCCGCTATAGACGAGGCTTACGCCCAGGGGATCTCTTTGTGGCAGCACAAGGTCATCCGTCGCTACGCCCAGCGACAGTTGAATGCGAGGACTGACATCGTAGCCCTGGCGCAAGCCAAAGCCGAAATCCGTGCCATGGTGGAGCGCGATTTCAGTCGAAAGTCCACTCATGGCCGGAAGCGGCATGCGCGCTTTCTGGAAGATCACACTGGCAAAGCGGTCCCGGCCATTAGCATTCAGCCTGCATGCGAGGGGAATCCAAGTCATTCGGAAGTGCTATCGGTTCCCGCGGTCCGTACCGCGGAGGCTGGACTGACGCCGGTGGAAGCGAGCGCGGCGCATGGTCCAGCGCCTGCGCAACCTGACGCCTTTTTGGATGACGAAGTCCTGCCGGTGTTCGAGGCGAATCTCGATTTGCCTCGTGTGCCAGGCGAAGTGGGGGAACTTCCGGAGATGCATCAAACCGAATGACGGAATCGATGGATCGTTGCGAACGGGTACTGGTCAAGTATCCGCTCTTCAAAACCGCGATCGTCCGAATGCAGGCGTGCTTCGATAGCCACGAGGCGACTGCCGAACCCGACTGCTGTCCACTTGTTGGCGAGAGCGGCAGCGGGAAAACCACGATCATCTCCTACTTTGCCAGCCTCCATCCGCGCGTCGACCACAAGTGGGGTGTCGAAGTTCCGGTGCTCGTCGCAAAAGTGCCAGCGCGGCCGACTGTGAAGAGCTTTGCGGAAACCCTGCTTTACCAACTCGGTGATCCGCTATGGTCCCGAGGCAACACGGTCAGTAAGAGCATTCGCCTGCGGGAGCTGATCAAGCGCTGCCGCGTGCGTCTCCTGGCGCTCGATGAATTCCAGCACTTCGTTGATGTTCGTCGGGGGAGTATTGTGAACGACGTTGCCGACTGGCTGAAGGAACAAGTCGAGGAGGCCAGACTCGCAATCGTGGTCTCGGGACTGCAGCGTTGTCTGGAAGTGCTCCGGCAAAACGAACAACTGCGGCGCCGCTTCGGTTCGACGCTACGCGTGAGTGCGTTTCGCTGGGATGTCAAGGAAGACCGGACGACGTACAGAGCTTTCCTGCGTGCGGTGCAGGAGCAGCTTCCGGAGTACGAAATGCCCAATCTGGCCGATATCGACCTGGCGTTTCGTATGCACTACGCTTCCTACGGTCTCATTGGCTATACGATGAAGATCATCCGAGGCGCTGCCCGGATAGCCTGTTCTCATCCACGCCGACAAATCACCCTGCGGACGTTGTCCCAGGCGTACGCGGAGCATGTTTGGTCGGAACGTCTCGATGATCCGAATCCCTTCGCCGAAACCTTCGATTGTGAAAAGGCTCCGCCCATAGCGCTGCCAAGCGCAACGGCGTGTATTCCGCCCGGCGTCGCTAGCCAGCGTACTGTTCGCTTGGAACTACACGCATGAGCGCTCGGCTCCTTTTCCGCGTCGAGCCAATCGCAGGCGAGAGTCCGCGCGGTTACCTATGCCGCGCTGCTCATGAGCACGGCTATTGCAGTCCGGTTTCGCTGGCGCAAATTGCCGGGCTGCAGGCGTCTTGTTTGGACCGTGAAGACACGATCGAGCAGCTTTCATACGCGTTGCGCCTTGAACCGGAAGAGTGGCGATCGATGTGTTATCACCACGTCAAGGGGCAGAATCGATTCAAGCAACGGTCGTTCTGTGGGCAGCGCGTTAGCGCTGACGATCTGAATTACAAACGTCCGCGCCTGTGCTCTGCTTGCCTTCGTGAGCGCCCGATCTGGTGGGCTGTCTGGGATCTCGGCATTGTGGTTGCATGCCCTATCCACCGCAGCCTCTTATTTAATCAATGCCCGGCCTGTAACCGGAGAGTGGCCTGGCGGCGTCCGGCCGTGCACAAATGCCGTTGTGGTCTCGACTTTCGCGATCTCACTCCTAAAGCTGCTGACGATAGTCTGGTGGCTATCCATGCAGCAATCTATCGAGCAGCCGGGTTCACAGCTAGGGAAACAGCTCGACTCGATCTGGCTGATTCTGGCTTTCCGCCGGATATCCTTCGGTTGAAGCTCGGCGCGTTGTTAAGGCTGATCCTCTTCGTCGGCTCTATAAAGGATGGGAGCACTCTGCGCCGGAAACAGCGGCCCTTTGCCGCCACAGATCTCGCTGCTGCGACCGAAATCTGCTGCGGTGCAGTCACGTTACTGCAAGACTGGCCCCAGCCTTTGCGCGAAGTACTGCGGCGCATGGTTCCGCAGGCGGCGAATCCTGCCGCACTCAACTTTAGCGAAATCTTTGGAAATTTCTATCGGCACCTGTTTCGGGTCCTTCCCCGCTGGGAATTTGGATTCCTTCACGAAGTCTTCGAGCAGTTCGTCATCGAAGATTGGCAGGGCTTCATCCGTGGCCAGCATCGCTACTTTTCTGCTGCAACGCGCCGGAACTCCCAATGGATGCCTGCACACGAGGCGGAGCGGATGGCGCGAACGAGGGCAGGCCGGATATCGGATCTTGTCCGTCATGGCCAAATCGAAGGCATGTTCTTGAGCGTGTGCCGGGACGGGAGTCGCACCGAGTGCTGGATCAGACGGGACTCGTTGAAGCAATGGATTGCTGCTCGCGACGCGGAACGGGCTCGCTACATGTCCCGAACTGAGGCGAAGGGCGCATTGGGCTTGACTGATCGTACTATCGCGAAAGTCGCCACCACGGGAGCCATCCGCTATGTCAAAGGCCCCGAGCAGAATCTTCCGAGCGGCTTTTTCTTCTTCTTGCGGGAAGACGTCATGAAGATTAGGCGCGCGTTCGAAAAACTCACACCACCCCTGAGAGAGTACTCCAAGCCCGGCGAGCTAATCGCTCTGCGCCACGCCATGACGAACTATCTGGGCCGTCATTCCGGCCTCGCTGGCGTAATCCGAGCTGTCGTTGACGGCAGTCTCACACCAGTCGGCTATACCAAACGATTCCCTGGCATTACCGGATACCTTTTTCTATCCGAGCAGTTACGTAAATATCGGCCTGTGTCTGGCATCAGCGTGCCACCTGAAGGATTCCTGAACTACAGCGAGGCCGGGGCGCTGCTGGGCGTCAAAACAGAGGTGATCCGCGGACTTGTCGAACAAGGCATCCTGAACGCGCAGGAGTCGCGAAATGGTTTTGCGAAGCTGGTGCCGGCCGGAGATGTCCAGAGGTTTGCGGACCAGCATCTGTCGGCTACTGTACTTGCCAAACTTCTCAAGCTCAACTCCCGGTCACTACCTCGGTTCCTGAGGCAAGCTGGCGTGCCCGTTCTTGCCATTCCGATTATTGGGAAAGGACAGACACGCTTCGTGCGCAAAGAAATCGCCGTAAATTTACGGATGCCAGAGCTTACCCCTCGGACCAGTGCCACGGCCAAGGACACCACATCTATAGTTGACCGTAAACGTCGGAGGAATCACACGGTTGACGGATTGAATCGGCAGCCTGGCGTCAACACGCGGTAGTGAGCTGACCCTTCGTTTTGGTAAAACCGCCCACCGTGACATGCGGGTTGTTCAGAACTGCAGCTTCAGCGCCAGTTGGATAGAGCGGGGACCGCCGATCTGATACAGCGGATTGAGGCCGCCGCTCTGGCCGCCGCTGCCCAAATAGCTGTTCAGCGTCTGGGTTGAGAAGCCGAACTGCGGAGAGGTCATGTAGTTGACCGGCGAACCAAAGTTGGGGTGGTTGAAGATGTTGAAAAAATCGGCGCTGGTCTGCAGCGAAAAGCGCTCGCTGAGCTTGAATAGCCGCTGCAAGGTGAAATCGACCTGCGAAGCGTTGAAGCCGCGCAGGGCATTGCGTCCCAGGTTGCCTTGGCCGCTGGCGGGCACGGTAAAGGCCGCCTTATTGATGATCCATCCGCCGGGCGCGCTCGGGTCGGAGACGTAGAACGGCTGGCCGGGCACGACATTCGGCCGCTGCACGCTGGAGGCGCCCGAGACGAAAGTGCCAGGAAAGGGATTTTTTCCGGTCACGACATTCACCGGGGGAGCGCTGCGCGCGTACACGATCGTATTCACTGACCAGTTCTGCAGGATCGGCTTCGCCCATCCGCTGTGCGGCCCGGGTATGTACCAGGAGACAGCGCCGGCGAAGGTATGCCGGATATCGTAGTCGGAAGGACCACGATCCGATACAGGCGATGCACCGGGTGGCGTATTCAGGAAATTGCCATCGGAAGAGGCATCGTCAATGGAGTGCGACCAAGTATAGGAGGCCAGCGCCTGCAAGCCATGCGTAAGGCGATGTTGGTACTGCACTTGAAGGGCGTTATAGCTGGAATCGGCACCATTCCGGAATATGTCGAACTCACCTGTAACGACGTTAGGATTCGGCCCATTGTAAATATCGTGGCGCATAAGCTGGCGGCCTGCCGCGCCGACATAGGTTAGGGTCAGCACGTCGGCATTTCCGAAGCCCTGCTGGAGAGCCGCGTTCCACTCGTAAGTCCTGGGCAATAAGTGATCGGGATCCATGACGGCAAGAAAAGTTGCGGGCGGCGTTGTCTTGAAAGGTGGCGGCGTGGAAGCAGCATTGCTCAAAGGAAACGAGGTGTTGAGAATCAAGTTGCCTTGGACATACGGGAACGCGATTGCCCCACTCGCAATGTCGGAGTATCCGAGGTCATAGAAGATACCGGCCCCTGCTCGAATAACCAGATCGGGGCGCGCATTCCAGGCAATGCCGAGGCGCGGAGCAAAGTCGTCTTTCTGCGCATGCCATAACGGCGTTCCCGCGGGGGCCAGTGCCATGGTTTTGAAATCGTTGACCTGGTTCACCGTATACGGCAACGTGCCATTGGGCGATGAGGGCGAGCCATTGTAGTCCCAGCGCAGCCCGTAAGTAATCGTCAGAGTCCGGGTTACATTCCACGTGTCCTGGGCGAAAAGGCTCCAGTTCGGAAACACTAGGGTACTGGGAAACCTCGAAGCTGCGAATGCTTGAGGTACCTTATTCGCGATGATATTCGGCAGTGAGCTAAAGATATACTGCAATTGATATCGGTTGAGATCGATATTGGAGTTAAGCCGGCGGTAATCCATGCCGAACTTAAGCTGGTGCGCTCCAACGGTGTAGGAAAGGCTGTCAGTTACATTGATCTGCTGTTGCAGGTTGTTTCCGAGCCTGCCAACGTTGTACCTGAGCCCATTGGGGTTGGTATCGCCAAGGAACAGAAAACCCGAACCTGCGGGCGCAGGAAAAGTAGGAAACAAAACCGAATCCGGCGGGGGAACTGCGCCTCCGAAGTTGTCGAGTGTCTGCAAGCTATTCGCGCGGCTTCGGCTGTAATTAAAGCGGAACTCGTTCGTCATATGCGGGCTTATCGCCTGACTGCTGCCGGCAGTCACGGTCTGGAACCCGTACTGTGTCTGTAAAACATAGCTGTAATTTTGCTGATTCGCGCCGCGCTGGTGAATGTTGGATGGTGCGTCGTTGTACCTGCCGAAAATGGTTATCTTCTTTGTGGGTAGATAGTCAATCCGAATACTTCCCGCATTCAGCGAGGATGGATCGGAGTAGTTGCCAATGAATTGTGCTGTACCGTTGCCGTAATCCTTGCCGTTGGGTTTGGGAAAGGCGTTGAGGAGCGGTTGCACAACGGCGGCTGCACTCTGGATGGTCGCCAACGTAGGCTCATATGTATTGGCGACGTGCGGCTGGCGTACTCTCAGGCCTTCGTACGATCCGAAGAAGAACAGCTTATCTTTCATGATCGGGCCGCCGAAGACCCCGCCGAAATCGTTCTGCCGAAGCTCGGCCCTTGGCAGGCCTGCATTATTGGCGAACCAGTTGTTGGCATCCAGCGCGTCATTGCGGAAGTATTCGAACGCAGTGCCGTGAAAGGTGTTGGTGCCTGACTTGGTGACTACGGATACCTGGCCTCCGGGAGTGCGGCCATATTCCGGCGCAAAGGTCGAGGTCTGGATGCGGAATTCCTGCAGGGCGTCCAGTGACACCAGGTTGCTCATCCCGCCGAACGAATCGGTTGCAGGCAGCTGACCGGCGCCGCCCTGGTTGGGGCTCGTACCGCTCGTGCCAAGATTGGCGCTCACTCCATCCACCGTGAAGTAGTTCGCGTCCGGGCGCTGGCCATTCACGCTGAATTGACCCTGGTCGTAGAACGTGGTCTGCGGCAGGACCACTCCCGGCGTGAGATTGATCAGCGTGCTGAAGCTGCGCCCGTTCAATGGCATGTTGGTCACGAACTGATTGCCGATCAGAGTGCTCACCGTCGCGTCGGAGGTGTTAAGCAGCGGCGCGCTGCCTTCCACGGTGATGGTCTCGGTTGTGGTTCCGACCTTTAGGCTGAAATCGGTGCGGGCCTGCTGGTTGGCTTCGAGTACCATCCCGGTCTGGTGGATGGTCGCGAATCCGGTTGCCTCAATCATGAGGTTGTACGGGCCGGGCTGGAGTGCGGGTACGGAATAGAAGCCCTGCTGGTTGGTCGAGGTACTTCGGGTTGCCCCGGTATTGGGGTCTTCGACGGCAATCCGCACCGCTGGGATGGGGCGATGGTCAGGATCGAGTACGTAGCCGTAGATGGTGCTGGCGGGCGTGCCCTGGGCCGCCGCAGCAATGGGCAGCAACAGAAGCGCGAGGGTCGCTCGGATCCAGCGGAGCATGAGGGAGCCTCCAGCGTAGAGGAAATAATATACCGGAGAGGCAGGGGAGTTGTGAAGATTTAGAAACCATTCACCACAGGGGCGCAGAGACGCAGAGAATTTGACTTTCCGCACGGTCTTCATCTGTGCCTCTGTGTCTCTGTGGTGAATCTTGAGATTGGTCTAAGATAAATTCTATGGGGAAGGCGCACAGGCGGGCCGCGATCACGCTAGGCGTCTTGCTGGCGTGGTGCGCTTGCGCTTGCGCTCTCGACCCCTCGCTCGACGTCAGCCAATACGCCCATACGACGTGGAAGAGCCGCGACGGCTTTGTCCGAGGGTACATTTCCGACATTGCGCAGACGCCGGATGGTTATCTGTGGCTGGGCACAGAATTCGGCCTCTATCGCTTCGATGGCGTTCGCGCCGTGCCCTGGCAGCCGCCAGCGGGTCAGCAGCTACCCGACAACTTGATTCCTAGCTTACTCGTCGCGCGAGATGGCACCCTGTGGATCGGAACATTGAAGGGCCTTGCCACCTGGAAAGATGGCAAGCTGAAGACCTACCCCGAGTTGAGCGGGCAGGGAATTACCGCTCTGGTGGAGGATCACGAGGGGACGATTTGGATTGGAAGTAGCACGGTCGTAGCTCCCCGCGTAGCTCAACTCTGCTCCGCGCGCGGAGAACACCTGGAGTGCCACGGCGGCGAGGGTAGGTTTGGGCCGATGATCCTGTCGCTGTACGAGGACTCCAAAGGGAATCTCTGGGTTGGCGTCGCGAACGGCTTGTGGAAGTGGAAACCGGGAGTACCAGAATTCGTTGCCGCCCCGCAAAGCGTGAACGGGATCACTGGTTTCGCGGAAGACGATGAAGGCGCGATGCTGGCCGGAAATTCAACCACCATCCTGCGGCTGGTGGACGGACGCTTCCAGCCGTATCCGTCGACGGGGTCCTCACGAGCATTAGCCCCGCAGCGATTGCTGCGCGACCGTAACGGAGGACTTTGGATAGGAACCTACGGGTTTGGCCTCGCGCACATTTACAAGGGAAGGCTCGATGCTTTTTCCGAAGCCGATGGACTGTCAGGTGGCTTCGTCACCAAAGTTTTTGAGGATCGCGAGGGCAACATCTGGGTGGGAACAATGAACGGCCTCGACCGCTTTCGCGAGTATGCCGTTCCAAACGTTTCGGTAAAGCAGGGTTTATCGATTGGCGTAGCGGTGTCGCTCCTTGCGGCGAACGACGGGTCCATCTGGATTGCGACGAGCGGTGGCTTGAACGTCTGGAAAAACGACCAAATCTCGTTTGTTGCCGCCCTATTCGGTACTGCGAAACCGGGCGACAGAGTGAAAAGTTCGCCGCCCGCGTCTCTCTTTCAAGACAGCACAGGACGGATATGGATCGCAACGCGCAGCGGGTTCGGGTACCTGGAGAACGGTCGCTACGTTGCCATCCGCGATTTCCCCGGCGGAGACGTGGCTGACATTGTGGAAGGCAGCCCTGGACACCTGTGGGTAACGACGCAGTACGCCGGCCTGCTGCACTTTTTCAACTCGAATATCGTCGAAAAGGTTCCATGGGCCGCGCTCGGACATAACGACATGGGACGGGTCCTGCTCCTGGATCCCACGCGAGCAGGCATTTGGATTGGATTTGTCGACGGTGGCATCGCGTACTTCACCGGCGGGCGGATTCAGAAACAGTATTCAGGCGCCGAAGGCCTTGGCCGAGGGAGGGTGAACCACCTTCGGTTTGGACCTCGGGGCGCGCTCTGGGTCGGCACCGAGAGTGGTTTGAGCCGGATTAAAGATGGCCGCATCACGACTCTGACCAGCAAGAATGGTCTGCCGTGTGACAACGTCCACTGGAGCGTCGAAGATGGCGATCACAACGTCTGGCTTAAGACGCCCTGTGGCGTGTTGCGCATTACCCGATCTGACATGGACGCCTGGGTCGAGTCCCCCGCGACAACAGTGAAGTCGACCGTCTTCGATGTCTCCGACGGCGTGCCGAGCCACAGGAACTCCACTGGCTACGCGAAGCCGGTCGTCACGGGTTCGGATGGAAAGATCTGGTTCATCGGCTTGGACGGCGTGAGCGTCATCGATCCGCATCATCTTGCCTTCAATAAGCTTCCGCCGCCGGTGCATATCGAGCAGGTCACGGCCGATGACAAGAGCTACGAGGCGACCAACGGCGTGCGCCTGCCGCCGCACGTTCGCTACCTGACGATCGATTACACGGCGCTCAGCCTGGTGGCCCCGGAGAAGGTGCGCTTCCGCTACAAGCTGGAAGGCGAAGACAAGGAGTGGAGAGAAGTCGTCAACGATCGCGAGGTGCAGTACACGAACCTGCCGCCGAAACATTACCGCTTCCGCGTGATCGCCGCCAATAACAGCGGGGTGTGGAACGAAGAAGGCGCGACGCTGAATTTCGTGATTCCGCCGGCGTGGTATCAGACGAACTGGTTCCGCGCGCTGTGCGTGGCAGCGTTTCTGACGCTGCTGTGGGGGGTGTATCACCTGCGGGTGTTGCAACTGCGGCGGGAGTTCAATGCGGCGCTGGAGGCGCGCGTCGGCGAACGGACGCGCGTCGCGCGCGACCTGCATGACACTCTGCTGCAGAGTTTTCATGGGCTGATGCTCAGGTTTGGGGTGGTCGACAGGCTCCTTCCCGGGCGCGTAGAGGAGGCGCAAGAAGAGCTGCGACGCGCCATGGAGCTGGCCACCGACGCGATTACGGAGGGACGCGATGCGGTGCAGGCATTGCGCTCATCGACAATCGAGACCAATGATCTTGTCCGTGCCATACAGACCATCGGAGAAGAGCTCGCGGCCAACAAAACG
>Ga0209656_10001664_pt1 | contig 14554 bp, 13 predicted proteins | sample BogFormECP12_OM2_FD_188239 | JGI IMG/M metagenome (GOLD analysis project Ga0209656, IMG submission 188239) | Bog forest soil microbial communities from Calvert Island, British Columbia, Canada - ECP12_OM2 (SPAdes) (version 2) | ecosystem: Environmental > Aquatic > Freshwater > Wetlands > Bog ... | reverse complement strand
GTCCCCTTCGTCAACGATAGTCAGCCTAGTAAACGAGCGTTAACATATATTCGAGCTCTTGACCAGTACTTTTATTAACTATTGAGTAATGTGATTATCAGAGACCACCCGCCGCCGTTTTCGGCCTTTTGGCTGAGCCGCGACGCGACGGGACTTTCTCTGGCTCGTCTAACGCGTGTCGAATTCCGCCAGCACGTTGACGATTGGGTCGGGATGAACGCTGACTGGGCCGGTGAAAGGGTGATCGATCGAGACGATCACCACCAGGCCGAGTGTGACCAGAGTGGACAGAACGCCGGTCATCGCGATCTGCGCCAAAAGATTCTCGCTGCCGAAGAACAGGGTGAAGCCGACGGTCAGAAGGGCGCCTGCAAACAACGCCACCCAAATGATGTTGGGGACCAGTCCGGTCGCCAGATGGAGCCGGATGCGGCGCGAAGCTGTGACATTGTCGATCTGGGCGAACACCTCCGCCATATCCGCCGTTTCCCGAGTTCCGGTGCGGCTGAGCGCGAGCGCGGCATCATAGACGGTGTCGAGCGCCCGCGTGGTCGCCGGGCTTTCGTATTCTTTCTCCATCGCCGGCCATTCGTCCTTGATCGCCGTCTTTGCGTAATCGGCGACCGATTGCCTGAGCGCGACGGCGGCCGGTTCCTTCCCGTCGGCGTAGCGGAGAAGAGCGGCGATCGAGGCGGCCTCCTGGTCGACCGCATTCTCGGCCGCGCTGAATTTCTCCCACACCACGATGACCGTCAAGGCGAGCAGGACGGCGTAGATCACGCCGACGGTTGCGAACTTGAACCCCGCGATCTCGTTGTTCTGGACAAGCTTCTCGACCCCGACCCAACGATGGATCAGCGCCTGCGCGCCCATAGCGATCGCGGTCGGGATGACGACGAGGAGAAGGATGGTAATCCAGAGTGGAAGGCTCGACAGAAAATACGACACGCAGGATTGATGCCCATTGGAAACCAACGCGAAACGAGTTGATAGCGGGAATGTCGCGCGTGTCTAGGCGACTGCCGCGGCGCTCGCGGACTGCCGATCCTGTGCGCACTTCCGGCACAGGCCCTGCGCCTCGACCATCACCCGCCGCAGGGCGAAGCCGGCGTCCGCCGCCGAGTCCGCAATCGCGCGCGTCACGCCGGCGTCTTCGATCTCTTCGCTGCGGCCGCAGGATTCACAAATGAGCAACATGCCGTGGTGCGCATGGTCGAGATGCTCACAGGGCGCGTAGGCGTTGAGACTCTCGATTTTGTGCACGAAGCCGTGCCCGAGGAAAAAGTCGAGCGTCCGGTAGACGGTCGGCGGCGCGACCTGCTTGCCTCCGCGGCGCGACAGTTCTTCCAGGATCGCATAGGCGCCGAGCGGCGCGGAGCTGCCGCTGAAAATGTCGAGCACGCGTCGGCGCAACGGCGTCAGCTGCGCGCCCTGGCGCAGACAGGCACCCTCGACCTGCGACGCCCAGGTCGCCGGGTCATGATCACAGCCGCATGCGTTCGCCATCGTCATCCTCGTTGCTCATCCTCTTACCACCAGAGCCGCCGCCCGTCGCCGACGACCGCCCGGGAGGGGGTTGCCTGCCGCATTATTATAACATAACACTCCGCGCCCGGGCTGGCGAGCCCGCCGCCCAAGGAGATGAACCCCATGACAGCAAGTCCCATAACGAAAGCGCTTCCTTTCGTCGCAGCGGTCGCCTTTTGCGCGTTCAGCGCGCCGGCGCTGGCCGACCCGGTGAAGGTCGTGGCGGCTGAGAATTTCTACGGCGACCTCGCGTCCCAGATCGGCGGCGACAATGTCGCGGTCACGAGCATTCTCTCGAACCCCGACGACGACCCGCATCTGTTCGAGGCGAGCCCCGAGACGGCGAAGGCGCTGACCGACGCCAAGGTCGTCATCGTCAATGGCGTCGACTACGACCCCTGGATGGAGAAGCTGCTCAGCGCCCACAAGGCGCCTGGACGCAAGGAGATCGTCGTCGGCGCGCTGGTTGGCCACAAGCCCGGCGATAACCCGCATCTCTGGTACGACCCCGCCACCATGAAGGCCGCCGCGAAAGCGCTGGTCGCAGATCTCAGCGCAATCGACCCGGCGCACAAGTCCGACTATGAACAGGGCCAGGCGAAGTTCTTCGATTCGCTCAAGCCCCTGGACGACAAGATCGCGGCCATGCGCAAATCGTACGCCGGCCAGCCGGTCACCGCTTCAGAGCCGGTGTTCGGCTACCAGGCCGGCCTGATCGGCCTCAAGGTCCACAACGAGAAATACGCCCTCGCGATCATGAACAACGCCGAACCGACCCCCTCGGAAGTGGCCGGCTTCGAGAACGACCTCAAGGGCAAGAAGGTGAAGGCGATGCTCTACAATGCCCAGGCGAGCGAACCGGCGGTGGGGAAACTCGTGCAGCTCGCCAAGGATAACGGCATCCCGGTCGTCGGGGTCTCCGAGACGGAGCCGCCGAACTCGACCTACCAAGTCTGGATGATGGGACAGTTGGACGCAGTCGATAAGGCGCTCGCCGGCCCGACCCAGTGAGCGCGCTTCGCTTCGACGACGTGACGATCAGGCTCGGCCGCCGGGACATCCTCTCGGCGGCGAGCTTCGAAATCCGCGATGGAGAATTCATTGGCATGCTGGGCGCGAACGGCGCCGGCAAGACCACCCTGATGCGAGCCGCGCTCGGCCTCATTCCAGTCGCCGCCGGCGCGATCAGCGTTCTCGACGAGCCGGTCGCGCGCGGCAACCCCGCGATCGGCTACATGCCGCAGAATCGCGGCGCGATGGCGGGTTTGAGGCTCACCGGCTGGGACGTCGTCGCCAGCGCGGCGATCGGACGGCGCTTCGGCTTTGTGCGGCTCGACAAGACAAAGCGGCGCGAAATCGACTGGGCGCTCGACCAAGTCGGCGCGCGGGATCTTGCCAGCCGCTCGATCGGCGAATTGTCGGGCGGCGAGCTCCAGAAGGTGCTCCTGAGCGAGGCGCTGCTCGGCCGACCACGGCTCCTCCTGCTCGACGAGCCGCTCATCTCGCTCGACCCCGCGCATCAGAAGAGCATCGTCGAAACCGCGCGGCGCATTTGTGACGATCTCAAGGTCGCGATCGTGTTCAGCGCGCACGAGCTCAATCCGCTGGTCAACGCCATCGACCGGGTTCTCTATCTCGGATCGGGCGCGGCGGTGATCGGCCCGGTCGACGAGGTCGTGACGGGGCCGGTGCTGTCGCGCCTTTACGGCTCCGACATCGAAGTCGTCCACATCAAAGACCGCTATTTCGTGATGGCGGGCGACGTCGACGTCGAACGCGAGGCGCATCGCCACGACCATCAACATGGGTCTTCGCACGATCACGACGACGCCCATGTTTGAATACGATTTCATGCGCACCGCCTTCGCCGCCTCGGGGATCGCAGCGATCCTAGCGGGCACGGTCGGTTTCTTTCTCGTGCTGCGCGGGCAGACATTCGCCGGCCACGCTCTCTCGCATGCCGGCTTCACCGGCGCGACCGGGGCGGTGCTGTTCGGCTTCTCGCCGCTCGCCGGCCTCGTCGGCTTCACCACCTTGGTAGGCGTCGGCATGGGGCTCTTCGGCGAAAAGCTCGCTCAACGCGACGTGGCGATCGGGATGATGCTGTCGCTCGCGCTCGGCCTCGGCCTCCTGTTTCTGCATTTCTATACCGCCGCGGCCACGCAGGCGGCAGCGCTTCTGTTCGGCAACGTGCTCGGCGTCGATGAGCAGGCGTTGCTCACGCTTGTCCTGCTCGCGGTCCTGAGCCTGACGGCGCTGGCGTTCATCGGGCGGCCCCTTGTCTTCGCGTCCCTCCAGCCGGAGCTCGCCGATGCGCGCGGCGTGCCGCTGCGCTTCGTCTCGGCGGCGTTCCTCGCGATCGTCGCCGTCGCGGTCGCCGAATGCGCGCAGATCGTCGGCGTTCTGCTCGTCTTCACGCTCATGGTCGGCCCGGCCGCGGCGGCGATGAACCTGACCCGCCGCTTGGCCGCCGCCGTCGCGCTCTCGGCCGGGCTCGCGCTCGCAGAAGCCTGGGGAGGACTGACGCTCGCCTACTATACCGACTGGCCAACGAGCTTCTGGATCACCGCGCTCTCTGGCATGGTGTTCTTCGGCGCGGCGGCGGCTAGGCGATTCGCGGGGTAGGGGAACACCCTCATCCGGCCGACTGCGTCGGCCACCTTCTCCCGCAAGCGGGAGAAGGGTAGCGCCCCCTCTCCCGCTTGCGGGAGAGGGTTGGGGTGAGGGTAACAGCGGCGTGGAATCCTCCGGCTATTTTCTCGATGTCGCGCAGTCGGCGCTGGGCCGGCCTTGGCGGCCGCGCCTCGACTCTGGCGGCGAATTGCGCGCGCTCGCCATCGCGCAAATCGGCGGGCAAGACGAACTGATCGCGCGCGTGCTGGCAGGGCGGGGCGTCGAGCCGGAGGCGGTCGGGCGCTATCTCGATCCGACGCTGCGGGACCTCATGCCCGATCCCTTCGTCATGCGCGACATGGAGCCGGCGACCGCAAGGCTGAAGCGCGCGGTCGAGCGGGGCGAACGCGTCGCCATCTTCGGCGATTACGACGTCGACGGCGCCTGCAGCGCGGCTCTGCTCAGCGAAACCCTTATCGCTTGCGGCTGCGAGACGATCATCCATATCCCCGACCGGGTCACGGAGGGCTATGGCCCAAATGTCGAGGCTATCACAGGCTTCGCCGCGAAGGGGGCCAAGCTCGTTGTGACGGTCGATTGCGGCGCGGTCAGCCACGAGCCCTTCGAGCACGCGAGCCGCCTCGGCCTCGACGTGATCGCATTCGATCATCACCAGGCGCCCGAGACGCTGCCGCCGGCGCTTGCGCTCGTCGATCCGAACCGGCAGGACGATCTCTCCGGGCTCGGCAATCTTTGCGCGGCCGGCGTCGTCTTCATGGCGTGCGTGGCGCTCAATCGCGCGCTGCGCGACAGCGGCTTCTTCAGCGCACGGAAGCCGCCGGACCTCATCGCCGCGCTCGATCTCGTGGCGCTCGCGACGGTCGCCGACGTCGTGCCGCTGACCGGCCTGAACCGGGCCTTCGTCGTCAAGGGGCTTCAGGTGATGCGGCAGCGCCGCCGGCCGGGGCTGACGGCCTTGTTCGACGTCGCCGGCGCGGACGGTCCGCCGCGGCCCTATCATCTCGGCTTCATGATCGGGCCGCGCATCAATGCGGGCGGGCGGATCGGCGATGCGGCCCTCGGCGCGAGGCTGCTCACGGCCACGGACGAGATCGAGGCCCGCGCCATCGCGGCCGAACTCGACCGGCTCAACCGCGCCCGCCAGCTGATCGAGATCGAGGCGCTGGCCGAGGCGGAGGCCGAGGCCCTGTTTTCGCTCGGGCTCGAGGAGCGCGGCGCGGCGGTGGTGGTGGCCGGCGCGAACTGGCCGCCGGGCGTCGTCGGCCTGCTGGCCGCGCGGCTCAAGGAGCGGTTCGGCCGCCCGGCCTTCGCGTTCTCGCTCGCACGCGGGCATGCAACCGGGTCCGGCCGTTCGATTGCGGGCGTCGATCTCGGCAAGGCGGTGCGCGCCGCGGTCGAAGCGGGGGTGCTGGTCAAGGGCGGCGGACATGCGATGGCGGCGGGTGCAACGCTCATCAGCGAACGGCTCGGCGAATGGCGCGCCTTTCTCGAGGAGAGGCTCGCCGGGCCCGTCGCTCGGGCGCGCGCCGAAGCGAGCCTTCCTATCGACGCCGCGATGACGGCCGGCGCGGCGACGGTCGAACTCGCCCACAGGCTCGAGGCCGCAGGTCCCTATGGTTCCGGCAATCCCGAGCCGGTTTTCGTCCTGCCGCGCCATCGCCTGACGGACGTGATGGCCGTCGGCGCCGATCATTTGCGGGTGCGCGCCGTCGCCGGCGACGGGGCCGTGATCGAAGCGATGGCCTTCCGCGCCGCCGGCAATGCGCTTGGCGAGGCGCTGATCCGGTTCCGCGGCTCGCCGGTCCATCTTGCCGGGACGCTTGGCCTCAACCGCTATGGCGGGCGCGAGCGGGCGCAGCTCCGACTGGTCGACGTGGCTGAGGCAGGCCGGTAGGGAGCAGCTGTCGCAGAGCGTATCGACAGCCGCGTGACCCCAAGTCGCCAACATCTGCGAAGCGGCGATCACACATCTCCAACCGCCGTCCGTTTGACCAAACAATTGGCGTTCGAGACGACCCGAAGTACACTCGCGGCCCATAAAGGAGGATCCATGGGCGCCGTTCTGGAACGTCCGCAGGCCCCGGCTAGGCATCGGCTTGACGTCGGCGCCTACTACCGGATGGCCGAGGCCGGCATACTGACCCATCCCCAGCGAGTCGAACTGATCGACGGAGACATCTTCGACATGAACCCGATCGGCAGTCTGCACGCCGCCGTCACGAGAAGGCTCGAACAGCAGTTCGCCCGCGCCGTCGCCGATGGCATTGTCCTCGTCAGCATCCAGAATCCCTTACGTCTTGACGCCTATAACGAGCCCCAGCCGGATTTCGTGGCCTTGGCGCCCCGTCCCGACGCCTACGCCGCCTCCCATCCCGGGGCGGCCGACGCGCTGCTCCTCGTCGAAGTCTCGGACAGCTCATTGGACCATGACCGCAAGACGAAGCTTCCGGTTTACGCGAGGTTCGGCGTGCCCGAGGTCTGGATTGTCGATCTTTCCGGGGGCGCCGTCGAGGTTTATCGGGACCCCACGGAAGGCCGCTATGCCTCCTCTGTGCGGATGAGCCAAGGCTCCCTAACGCCGATACGCATTCCCGAGGTCACGATCGACATCGCCACGCTCCTGCCCTGAACGCGCCCGCGCCGGAACACGAACTTCCCATGATGCACAGGGACGAGGGGTCAGACCCCGCCTGAGTTGCTGTGAAGCGAGCGAACGAGGCCGGGCGACCGGCGGAGGAGATCGTGGAGCCAAGGGCGGGGCCAAGGAGAACGCGCAACAGGAGGGCAGCGCGCGAGGCGAAAGGCTGAGCGAGACCGAATTCCCGGGCCGCTTTTGAGGAGCTTCCCGTCTCGACCGTGCGAACGACGAGAGCGAGTTGCTGCTGCCGGTCGTTCATAAGCTCACCGCATTTGTCTTATACCGGCCACTTCTACGGGCCACTTCGCCAGTCGCCAGTTTTGCATGACCTAATTCTCCGTCAACAGCCGGAAGCCTGCGGAGCGCGGCGCCGGACGGACGAGACCAAAGGAGTGGAATCATGGGCGAGCTCATCGGAAAAGTCGCAGTCGTCACGGGGGCGTCGAAGGGGATCGGCGCAGCCATCGCGCGAGCCTTCGCCAACGCCGGGGCGGCTGTGGCGGTCAACTACGCGTCCAACAAGGCCGACGCCGATCGAGTGGTCGGCGAGATCGTCAAGACCGGCGGCAAAGCGGTCGCGATCCAGGCGGATGTCGCCAAACGCGCCGATGTGAAGCGGCTGTTCGACGAGACCAGAGAAAAGTTAGGCCGGCCCAATATCCTCGTCAACAACGCGGGCGTGTACACCTTCGGTCCGCTCGAGTCGGTGACCGAGCAGGATTTCCATCGCCAGTTCGACACGAACGTGCTGGGCGCGATCCTCGCCACCCAGGAGGCCGTGAAGGCCTTCGATGGCTCGGGCGGCAGCGTGATCAACCTCAGCACCATCTCGAGCACGAACCCGTCGCCGGACAGCCTCGTCTATTCCGCCTCGAAAAGCGCGATCGACACGATCACGCGCGAACTGGCCATTGAGCTGGCCGGCAGGGGAATTCGGGTGAACGCCATCGCGCCCGGCATGACCGAGACCGAAGGCTTCGCCGCGGCGGGCTTGAGCGCCGAGTCGGCCAAGGCGTTGGGCTTCTCCCTGCCCATGGGCCGGCTGGGCCAGCCGGAGGACATCGCCCGGGTCGCGCTGTTTCTGGCGTCGGACCAATCCGCGTGGGTGACCGGCGAGCGCATTTCGGTCTCGGGCGGACAAAGATAACGAGCGCGCAACCGTCGGCTGACATGGGGAACTCCGGCCCGATCATAGCATCCGTTTGGCTCCGCGGCCGATCGGTTGATCGCAACGCTGCGGCCTGAACGTTCGGGAGAAGGGGACGCGCGCAACCGTCTCAGCTTTCGCCGCCGTGCTCTTGGTAATTCTCGCCGATCGAAAAGGCGCAGATGCGCGAGAGGTGCGAGTAGGGCAGGCCGGTCTCTTTCGCCCAGGCGTTGAACTGCTCCTGAACGAGTTTCAGGTCGCGCTTAGACTTGACCTCCTCCGCGATGTCGAGGCCGGCGTCGCGGAGGCAGGCGACGACGTCCTTCGAGGCGACGAACCCGTCCCAGCCGAGGAACCTCAGCAGCATCTGGCCGGTGTTTCCGCCCAGGCGATCGCCGCGCTTCGCGAGACACTCGAGCAGCCCGACCTCGTCCGAGGACGGCCATTTGGCGAGGAAGGCGCCGAAGCTTCCGTGCTCCTTGGCGACGTCCCGGACGAAGCGGGCGTTCGCCCTGACCGAGAGGATCTTCGCGCCATTGCGCACGATGCGCGCGTCCTTCGTCAGTCCTTCCCAGAAATCGTCCGGCTCGAACGCAAGGCGGGCGGGCTCGAACCCCAGGAAAGCCTCCTCGAAACCGGGCCACTTCGATTCGATGACTTTCCAGGCGAAGCCCGCCGAAAACACCCGCTTCGTCATTTCGGCGAGCGCGCGGTCGTCCTTGAGAGCGGCGAGCGCTTTTGGGTCGGGCTTCGGAGGCATGAGGCGATTGAGCGCCGCGGCGCCGCCTTTGCGCTCTTCGGCGCGGGTGCGAATGGACTCGAATGAAATCATGCTTCCGCTCCCTTTTCCCCGAAGAGGGCAGGCGCGGATGCGACGTGTCAAGCCGGCGACGCCGCCTTAGGGCTGACGTCGCCGGCCCGGAACATTGTCCCTCCTCCTGAACGGGAGAAGGGAACGCGCGACGGCCGACTACTCGCCTTCCGCCCCGATCGCGTAGGCGGTTTCGCCGTGGACCGCGTCGTCGCCCACTTTCAGGGTCGCCTCATCCATTCGCAGAGGCACGATGAAGGAGATGACCTTGAGGATGATGTAAGTCGCGATCGCGTTGAGCACGATGATGAACGCCGCGCCATAGACCTGCAGCAGCAGTTGCGAGGGGTTGCCGAAGAACAAGCCTGTCACGTTGACGCCGGGCGCCTCCTTGTCGGTGCCAATGTATTGAAGCATGCCGGGATTGGCGAGAAGGCCGACCATCAACCCGCCGGTCAGGCCGGCGACGCCATGGGTGGAAAACACGCTCAGCGTATCATCCACCCGCATCATGAAGCTGGTCTTCTGCAGCCAGTTCATGCTCATCCACGGAATGATGCCGGCGACGATGCCGATGATGATCGCGCCCCAGCCGTCGACATAGCCGGCGCCGGGGGTGATCGCCACCAGGCCCGCGATCATGCCGTTGACTGCGCCGAGCACCGACGGCTTGCCGTAGGCGATCTTGTCCAACAGCGTCCAGACCAGCAAGCCTACCGCGGTGGCGGTATTGGTGTTGAGCACAGCCGCGCCGGCATCGGCGTTGGCGAAATAGGGGTCGCCGCCGTTGAACCCGTTCCAGCCGAGCCAGAGTATTCCTGCGCCGGCCAGCGTAATCAACAGACTGTTGGGCGGGAAGTGGTCGCGATCGGCCTGGAGCCGCGGACCGACGACCCAGGCGGCGACGAAGCCGGAGGTTCCGGCGGCGAGGTGAATGACGTAGCCGCCAGAGAAGTCCGCCACGCCCATGCCGGCGAGCCACCCGCCGCCCCACAGGCTGAACGCCCCGACCGTATAAACGAGCGTCATCCACACCGGGCAGAAGATCATCCACGCCGTGAAGTTCATCCTGCCGAGGACTGATCCGGCGAGAATGATGACGGTGATCGCGGCGAACACGAACTGGAAGAAGATGAGCGTCGCCATCGGAAACGCAAGCGGCGGCATGCCGGACGCCGCCGCCGGAATTGTCGCCTGGCCTGTGGTGAAGACAGCCGATGTCGCGAGACTCGGTGTGCCGAGGAACGGAAACCATTGAGGCCCGAACGCCATATTGTAGTCGAACAGGACCCAGACGACGAGCACCGAAGCAAAGGCGTACATCGACATGAAGGCGGAGTTGATCGCCCATTTCTTCTTGACGATGCCGCCGTAAAGGATCGTCAGCCCCGGAATGCTTTGCAGGCCGACGAAGGTCGCAGCCGCGAGCTGCCAGGCATTGTCTCCGGTATCCAGCCATTGCGGTGAAGGTACGAGCGCCATGGTCACTCCTCAGTCAATGATCGATGATGACATCCTTTGAAGGCGGCACCCAGCCTTGGCGACTTGCCCTCGCCAAGAGCGGGCAAGAAGCGCGAGCAAAATCTGTGCCGTAACTCGGCCCAATTTGTTTTTAACTTTTTCCTTATTTGACTGCCCAGTAATTAGGCTCTGGTCTGCCGATTGGATAGCATATTGAACAACAAAGAGGCAGTTGACGGTGTTTTTAGCAGGACGGATCGATTCTTCGGCATTCCCGCAAGTCGTCCGGTTTGCAGACTCATGAGAGTCGGCTAGTGATCAGGGCGATGTTCCAGCAGACCTTAGTTATCTCGGCCGGAACGGCGGCGCTCGCGCTCGCCGGCTTCGCCTCAATTGCGCAATCCGAAGAGATCGCCGTCACCTGCACCAATCCGTCTAGCGGCGCGAGCTGGCAGATTGCGATCGACTACGATCGCAAAACGGTGGACTCCAATCCGGCCCGGATCAGCGACGCGGAAATCTCCTGGCGCGACGCGAAAGATGGCTGGAACTACACGCTTGATCGCAAATCGGGGAAGCTGACCGTCGTCTTGGCGTCGGCGACCGGCGGAAATTTCCTCTATGATCGTTGCAGGCTGGCGGATTGAGGTCGCGATCCCAGACCGGGAACGATTGCAATGGTAGAGAGCGCCGCCGGCGTGAGGGCAAGCGTCGGGTTCAGTTCTGACAAAGGCCCGCGCAAGCAGAACGAGGATTTCGCCGCTGCGGTCATCGGCGCGGAATTGCCGGAGCCGCGCCAGGAAGTGGTGGCGGCTATCGCCGACGGGGTCGGCGGCGCCAAGGGCGGCCGCGTCGCCGCCGAGACCGCGGTGCGCGGCTTTCTCGACGGATTCTGGGACCTTCCTGAGACCATGGAGGTCCGCCGCGCGGCGGCCAGGGTCGTCAACGCGCTCAACGGATGGATTCACGATTTGGGCCGCCGGGATCCCGCACTGGCGGGAATGGGCTGCACCTTCACCGCCCTGGTGCTGCGCGGCCGAGTGGCCCACGTGCTTCACCTCGGCGACACCAGGGCCTACCGGCTCAGGCGCGATCGTCTGATCTGTCTAACCGAAGATCATTCGCGGGAGGGCGGCCCCGGTAAGGCCCGGCTGCTCACGCGCGCGCTCGGCGCCGAGGCCGAGGCGCGGCTCGACTATGCGGCCCAGCCGGTCGCTCTCCACGACCGCTTCCTCCTGTGCAGCGATGGCGTGCATGGGGTCCTGACCGACGAAGCCATCGCGGAAGCCATGCGCGAGCGTTCCTCGCCCGGCGACACCGCCCGCGCGCTGGTTGCGGCTGCGCTCGATTCCGGCAGCTCCGACAATTGCACGGCCCTCGTGCTGGACGTCGTCCAATTGCCGACGGCGGACTCAGCGGAGGTTGACAGCGCTATCATGCGGCTGCCGCTCATCCCGACGCCGATCAGCGGCGAGACGGTCGACGGCTTTGTGCTCAAGGCGGTGCTCTCCGACGGCCGGTACAGCCGCCTGTTCGGCGCGCTGGACGAGGTCGAGGGAGGCGAGGCAGCGCTCAAGTTCCCGAAGCCGCAGGTCGCCGAAAAGCCGACCCGCCACGCGGCGTTCGTGCGTGAAGCGTGGGTCGGCGCGCGGGTCAATAGCCCGTGGGTTGTCCATGTCATCGAACTGCCACCGGGCCGGCAGACCTGCCTCTACACGGTCATGCCGCTTTACCAGGGCGAGCTTCTGGAGACGCGTCTGACGCGGCGTCCAGCGCTCGGCCTCGAGGAAGGGCGCCATATCGCGATCGGACTCGCCAGGGGCGTGGCCGCGCTTCATCGCGCCGGCGTCATCCATCGCGACATCAAGCCGGACAATGTCATGCTCGAGGGCGGGGGATCGCTGAAACTGCTGGATCTCGGGGTGGTGCGCGTGCCCGGACTGGAGGACGCGCCGCCGACAGACATTCCGGGCACTCAGGCCTATATGGCGCCCGAAATGTCCGACGGCGAGCCCGGCAACGAAGCGACCGACATCTATGCGCTGGGCGTCACGATGTTTCGCGCTTTCACCGGCGAATTTCCTTATGGCAATCTCGACGCCGTCAGTGCGACGCGCCGCGACCGACCGAAGGACATCACAGCCCTGCGTCCCGACCTGCCCGCATGGCTGCAAGCGGTTCTCGGGCGGGCGATCGCGCGCGATCCGGCGCAGCGCTATCGCGACATGATGGAGTTCGGGCTCGAGATGGAGGCGGGGCCGCCGCGCGCGCCGGCGCCCGTCCGCCGGCCTCTCACTCTCCTTGAACGCGCCCCAGTACGTTTCTGGCAAGGCGTCGCCGCTCTGCTCGGGCTCGCGCTGTTGCTATCGCTCTGGCGGCGGTAGCGGATTCTACTCCGCCGCCTGCGCGAGTTCCGGATAGTCGGTGTAGCCTTCGGGCCCTTGCGAGTAGAAGGTCGCCGAGTTCCACCGGTTGAGCGGGGCGTTGAGCGCAATGCGGCGCGGCAGGTCGGGGTTGGCGATGAAGAGCTTGCCGAAAGCGATGGCGTCCGCTTCGCCCACGGCCAGCGTCGCTGCTGCGGTCTCGGGCGTGAAGCCCTCGTTGGCGACATAGACGCCGCCGAACGCCTTTTTGAGCGCAGGCCCGAGCCGGGGCCCGGTCAGCGACTCGCGCGCGCAGAGGAACGCGATTTTTCGCTTGCCAAGCTCGCGGGCGACGTAGCCGAACGTCGCCGGAAGGTCGGAATCACCCATGTCGTGCGCGTCGCCGCGCGGGGCGAGATGCATGCCGACGCGGCCCGCGCCCCACACCGAGACCACGGCGTCCGTCACTTCGAGCATGAGGCGCGCGCGGTTCTCGATCGAGCCGCCGTAGCGGTCGGTTCGCTTGTTGCTGCCATCCTGCAGGAACTGGTCGAGAAGGTAGCCGTTCGCGCCGTGAATCTCGACGCCGTCGAAGCCAGCCGCCTTGGCGTTCTCGGCGCCCTTGCGATAGGCCTCGACGACTCCAGGCAATTCTTCGGTCTCGAGCGCCCGGGGGACGACATAGGGGCGTTCGGGGCGCAACAGGCTCACGTGGCCCTTCGGCGCGATGGCGCTCGGCGCCACCGGGAGCGCGCCATCGTGGTAGCTGGGGTCGGAGATGCGCCCAACGTGCCACAACTGAAGGAGCATCCTGCCGCCGGCCTTGTGCACGCCCTCGGTGATCGCGCGCCAGCCGCCGACCTGTTCCCGAGACCAGATGCCGGGCGTATGCGGATAGCCGACGCCCATCGGCGTCACCGACGTCGCCTCGGAGACGATCATGCCCGCGAAGGCGCGCTGGACGTAATAGTTGCGCATGAGCGCGTTCGGCACGCGGCCCGCGCCGCTCGAGCGATTGCGGGTCAGCGGCGCCATGAGGATGCGGTTGGGCAGGCGAAGATCGCCAATCGTGATCGGGTCAAGCAGCGTCGGCATATCGGGGGTTATCCTTGCCTTAGTTGATGGGCGAACTCGACATGGGGCCTATGCTGCAGCGCCGCAAGAGCGGCGCCGCATCAAAACCGCCTCACGGCCTTCCGTCGCCCTCGAACACGAACTGGTCGGCCCATTTGGCTGCGGCTTCGCGCTGCGTGGCGTTGCGCACCGTCCAGGCCATGACCGGCGCGCCGTTGAGCTCCTTCATCAGGAACGGGACTTTATGTGGCAGGTCGTCGACGCACCAGGACAGGAAATCGGGCCTCAGCCGGTCGAAATGCTCGAACGTGGTCCAGTCGCGTTTCTGCTCGGCGGTCAAGACATCCCAGGCAGGATCGTCGTAGGACGCCTGCGCCACAACGCCGATCGGGCAGGGGCGCCCCGTGGCTCCGAGCCGGGGCGAGCGCAGGCGCAAATAGGCGACGAGGTCGGGATCGAAGCTCTTAAGCGCCAGCCGGCCTTCATAAGCACAAGCAAGCGCGGCGGCGCGGTCGGCGATGCGCCAGTCGCCGTCGAACCGGCTCTTGAGTTCGCAGATGACCGGCGTACGGCCCGCGACGAGGCTCAGGAATTCGGCGAAGGTGGGGATGAAGGGCATGGCGGATTCCCGCCCCCCTTGTGGGGGCGGGTTAGGGTGGGGGGTCGCGCCGTCCTTCGATCGAGTGCCGTTGTCCATTCTGGGCCCCGCCGTTGAAATCTCTGGTTGCGCCGCTAGGGTGGATTCCGCGATCCCGGCTCGGCGCGACCCCGCAAGGGGGGCGGGGGCGCTAACAATCCGCGCTCTTCGGATCGCCGCGGCGCTCATCTTGATCAGCGCGCCCATCGCGTCGGTCAGCCGATCGAGCGTGTCGTCATGAAAGACGAAGACCTCCCCGTCG